>WNFN01232496.1_pt1 | contig 13297 bp, 10 predicted proteins | sample 5400161 | NCBI WGS metagenome assembly WNFN01 (sample SAMN13153353, study PRJNA577476) | soil metagenome | isolation source: 80 cm saprolite on Douglas fir-dominated hillslope | place: USA:California | collected 2013-09-17
CACCGTGGTGTGGTGCTTGCCGCCGAATTGGCGGCCGATCTCCGGAAGCGAAGCGGTGGTGAGTTGCTTGACGATATACATGGCCACCTGGCGCGGAAAGGCGATCGCACGCGTGTTACTGCGGACCTTCAGGTCCTGCTCCCGCAGATTGAAATGCTCGCTGACTCGTTTCTGGATCAAGTCGATGGTGACGCGTTTTTCCTGGGAAGCAATGATGTTCCGCAGCACCTGCTGCGCAGTCGCCAGCGACACTGTGGCCCCGGTAAGCGAAGCATAGGCCATGAGGCGCGTCAGTGCGCCTTCGAGCTCGCGCACGTTGGACTTGATGGCCCGCGCGATATATTCCGCCACGTCGTCCGGCAGGCTGAAGCGTTCGTTTTCCGCCTTTTTCTGCAGAATGGCGATCTTGGTCTCGAGGTCCGGCGGCTGGATGTCCGCAATCAATCCCCATTCGAATCGCGAGCGCAGCCGCTCTTCGATCGAGTTGATGTCCTTCGGCAGGCAGTCCGAGGAAATGACAATCTGTTTCTGCTGCTCGTAAAGCGCGTTGAAGGTATGAAAGAACTCTTCCTGCGTCCGCTCTTTTCCCGCGATGAACTGAATATCGTCAACCAGCAGGACATCCACCGTGTGGAAACGGTCGCGGAAACTGATCATGCGGTCAAACCGCAGCGAATTAATCACTTCGATCGTAAATTTTTCCGCGCTGACATAGCTCAGCCGCATCGCCGGATTGCGCTTCTTGATGGTGTGACCGATGGCGTGCATCAAGTGCGTCTTGCCCATGCCCACGCCGCCGTAGAGGAACAGCGGGTTGTACGCTTTCGAAGGCTGCTCGGCCACGGCGCGCGAAGCGGCATGCGCGAATTCGTTGGATTTGCCGACCACAAACGAATCGAACGTGTACCGCGTGTTGAGCTGGTGGTCGCTGCTCTCAAAATCCAATTTTGCTTGCTTCACGCCGGAGACTACGGGTGCGGACTGGACCGGCTCCTCTTCGGTGCACACGTATTGCACCTTCATGTTCGGCGTGCCGACTTCATGAAAGACGGCCTTGACGATGTCGCCGTAAGTGCGCGTCAGAACCTGCCGGAAGACGGCGCTGGGAATCTGGATGTAGAGGGTGTCGCCCTCGGCCCGATTCAGCCTCGTCGGCTGGAACCAGGTCGTAAAGGTGTTGATGCTGACCCGGGACTTCACACGATCAAGAAATTTGTCCCAGGAATTCAAAGCTTCGCGCTCACGCCCAGTTTGAGTTGCAGTCGTCATCGGAAGAGAAAAGAAAACCCTAAGCTATTTCCACAGATGTGAAAAAGCTGTGGAAAGCAGGTCCATTTGCGTCTTTCTTCAGGCTTCGGGATTCTTGCCCGCGCCGGAACGCTCCATTTCGCCCCTGTCGTTCCGCGCGCGGCCCGTCTGGAATTGTCGGCCCACGTACCGCCGCTAGGTGTCAGCGCGGGATTGTCTCTGATTGAGGCGTAGGGGGCAAGAGAAAAATAGGACAAGGCATTCACCGCCTTTCACACCCCATGCACAGTTTTTCCACAAGCACAAAGTTTGTGCAACTTCGCTGTTTGATGCTGATTTTCCTTACATTTCCGAATATATTTTCACGCACGTCGCAAACCGTGCACAGAACTCGCGCAAGTTTGCCTGAGGAAAACTTGGCCTATTTCTGATTTATTTTGTCGGGCCGTGCGAATTCGTAGATGCCCAGCGGGTCGCTTCCGATAATCAGCCGGTCCTTCTCCACGAGAATGGTGTTGGCTTCGAGCCGCGCACCCTGTGGCGTGTAGATTTTGTAGGTCGCGCGCCGGTTCCCTTCGTTATCGAAATGAAGCAGCGTGCTGTACAGCGCGATCCAGACCTCCCCATTCGCCCGGTCGACGCCCACCGCGGTAAGAATGCGCTTAATCGACGGCTGATCGCCGCGGCGCTCCTCGCGCAGGATCTCCTTGCGCGCGGCCTGTGCCGCGGGCATGGCCTCGAGCGCAGTGTACTGAATGTCCTGTCTCCCGTAGCCCAGCAAACGCGTAGTAGAGATGAGCCTGAGCGTCCGTGGCAAGCTGCCCGATGTTCAGATAACGATTCAAATCCTCACGTTCCGCAAGCGGCTCCGGATCGCCGAACTCGCGCACGTCCCTTCCGTTCTTGTCGAAAACGATCACCAGATGTGGCTCCCGAAGCGTCCCCACGGCAACTTCGCCTTCGGGCAGGGCCGCGACGGAAATCGGGGCCTTCACGGCAATCGAACGAACCAGTGCGCCGTCGGAAGAGAAAACCTGGATAAGGTTCGCGCCACGGTCCGCCACGTAGATCTTTCCGTCGGCAGCGCCGTCGCAGTCCTCCCCAAAAGTGATCAATGGGCGGCCTGTCTTGGCCCTGGAATCGGCTCCGGGAAGTTCGCCGATGGAGAGAACCTGCTTGCCCTGCGCGTCGAACACCAGCAAGCCGGGCGACGGCGAAGCCAGAATGTACAGCCGCCCATCCGCCCCCCGCTTCACCGAGCGCAGCCCGGGGCCTACGCCCGGGAATATCCGCTGTCTGGCGGTAAGATCGTCCTCGTCCTGAGCCGATACGCTCCAAGCCGCGCACGCCAGCAGACACATCACCGCAAGAACTCTCACGATTGGGCCCACCCTCTGTCGCATGATTCCTAAGATTACTGCGGACCTGCGCAGGTTGCCCCGCGCTTCGACCGCGTGCCCCAACGATTAATCAATACGGAAGCTGAGGCGTTCGATGGAACGTGCACGTAGCCGGCCGGCGGCATTGCGCGGGCCTTCGTCGTCGGTTTCGATCAAGACGCAATTCATCTGCACGTTGCCGGAAGCCACCTCGAACCGCGCCGGCAGCCCGTTGAGAAACTTTCCGATGATGCCGTTGCGGTCCATTCCGATCACCCCGCCATGCGGCCCGGTCATTCCCACGTCCGTGATATAAGCCGTGCCTTGAGGAAAAACTTGTTCGTCGGCGGTCGCCACGTGCGTATGCGTGCCAACCACCGCGGTCACCCGGCCATCGAGATACCAGCCCATGGCGATTTTCTCGCTGGTGGTTTCCGCGTGCATGTCCACAAACACGAAGGCGACATCTTCTGGAATTCTTGCGAGTTCGCTGTCGGCTTTCCGGAAAGGATCGTCGATCGGAGTCATGAACACGCGCCCCTGCAAATTCAGAACCGCGTATTTCACGCCATTCTTAGCCGTTCCGGCATACAGCCCGCTGCCAGGGTTGCCTTCGGGAAAATTTGCCGGCCGCAGCAACCGCGGCTCATGCGGAAGGAACTCCAGAATCTCTTTGCGGTCCCAGCTGTGATTTCCGCCGGTAAGCACATCGATTCCCATTCTCAAAAGCTCTTCCGCCAGCCTAGGCGTGATCCCGAAGCCCGACGCCGAGTTCTCGCCGTTGGCGATTACTAGATCGATCTGCCGCTGCGTGACAATGTCCGCGAGGCGATCGTGAACGATCTGCCGTCCCGGCGAGCCAACGATGTCTCCTACGAAAAGTACGCGCATGGAACAGTTCTTAGTCCTTGGTTGTTAGTTCTCAGTTCAAACTGCGTCTCGTCTGGAAATTATGCTGCTTGAGGCCAGCAATCGCTGAAACATCCCGTGGTCACTGCCACACCAGCCAGGGACCATCGCTGCTTCCTTGGTCCCGCTAACAACCAAAAACTCTTCCCCGCGCCTTCTTCCGTCCTTCTCTTTCCATACTAACAACTTAGAACTATCCACTAAAAACTGAAATGGAGCGGACCGCTTGGCCGTGGAGAGCTAGGCCGTGAACCTCTGAAATAGTAGGGCGCCACGAGCCAACCGTTAGGCTTTCCTGCCCCGCTCGCGCGTCTTCCTCCTCGCCACTCGATGAGACCCGCCAGCGGGACAGGCCGTGCACACAGGCTGTCTATCCGCAGCACCTCAGAGATTCGTCATTGGTTCAAACAGCTTTCGCACCCTCACCTGCTTCGAAGTACCGCTCCATGTCCATTGTAGCCGCAGCGCCATACTCCGTCCAACCGCCTCGCCGCCCTGGGTAGGAAGTTAGTTTGACTTTGGACGTTCGGCGCGCTTTCTGATCCAACCGAGGCGCGCGCCTGCCGCGCAGATGATGGCCAGACCGGCCCAGAAGGGCCAATGCTCTTCCAGATATTTGCCAGGACGGAGCAGCAAATAGCGAGTGAAGAAGTGAATTTTGGCTCCGATGTACAGGAGGCCGAAGAGAACTAACAGGAAGGTCCCGGCACGCCCAAGCCATTTTTCCATTTCCTAAGTCTACCTGCACGTGGACTTGTTCGACCCTGCCACGTTGATCGGGAAACTTACCCACCACTGGCCGTCAGAAGGTTTAGTTCCCCCGAAGACAATCGCCAGAGGTAGAATCACTTTCGGCAATACGGAGGAAGCATCATGCGCTGTCCATCGCGGTTTATCTCAGCCTTTGCCCTATTCATCTCGATTCTCACTTTTCATCCCACAACGCTTCGAGCGGATACCTTGTCTGCCGCGCCGCCTGATCAGCTCGGCAACGTGAATTTCCCGACGAGTTGCACCGCGGAAGTGCAGCCCACGATCGAAAAGGGCGTCGCGCTCCTCCACTCGTTTCAATACAAGGAATCCGAGAAGACTTTTGCCGCCGCGGCCACCCGCGAACCCAAATGCGCCATCGCGCACTGGGGCAAGGCCATGGCTCTGTTTCATCAACTCTGGGATTTTCCCGACGACAAAACCCTGAAAGAGGGCCGCAAAGACATCGAGAAAGCGCAAAAACTCCGTTCGGCCAATCCGCGGGAACAGGGTTTCATCAACGCCGCCGCCGCTTTCTATCAGAAAAAATCCAAGATGACGCATGCCGAGCGGACACAGGCCTACTCCTCAGCGCTTGAGAAACTTCACGCCCAATCTCCGGGCGATGTGGAAATCAGCGCATTCTATGCGCTCTCTCTCGTTTCGCTCGCAGATAAAGACGTGGATACCGATGCAAATTTGAAGAAAGCTATTTCCATTCTTGATCCCCTGTTTCAGCAGCATCCGGACCACCCGGGCGTTGCGCATTACATGATTCACGCCACCGATCGCCCCGAATTCGCAGCCCAGGGCCTCGAAGCGGCCCGCCGTTATGCGGCCATCGCTCCGGACTCCTCCCACGCCTTGCACATGCCTTCCCACATCTTCGTGCGCCTCGGCCTGTGGGAGGATTCCGTCACTTCGAATATCGCCGCGACCGCTTCCGCCGCGCATGCCGCGGAAATGCACCAAGCGGAATTCCATTACCAGACCCATGCTATGGATTTCCTGAGCTACTCCTACCTTCAGAGCGGCCAGGAAGCCAAAGCGCGCGAACTCATCGAACACACCAGCCACGTCGTCGGGGCGAGCGAGGAAGATAAAGCCGACTATCGCGCCTATCTTGCCGCGCGGACTGCGCTCGAGTTGCACCGCTGGAAAGAAGCCGCCGGTTTGCCGATTCCCGCGATCCGCAAGAATTGGAGTGACACGACGTATTGGGCGCGCGCCACCGGCGCGGCGCGCAGCGGTGATGTAGCGGGCGCCGAGTCGGACGTCAAGGAACTCACGCAGCTCGTCGCCGACCGCGAAGAGCGCTCGAAAAAGAGCGGCTACACGGTCTCCACGGAAAAGGCCACCGACCTCCGCGAAGCCGAAGCCTGGCTGGCCTTCGCCAAGGGAAAATCGGACGAAGCTCTTCAAGAGCTGCGTGCCGCCGCCGACCGCCAGGACAAAAATGGCGGCGAATCCGTCGGCATTCCGGCGCGTGAAATGCTCGCGGACATGCTCCTGGAACTCAAGCGTCCAGCCGAAGCCATCGCCGAATACCGGACGGTCCTGAAGAATTCGCCGAACCGCTTCGACGGTCTTCTGGGTGCTGCGCGTGCTGCACAAGCATCCGGCGACACAGGCGGCGCGCAGTCGTTTTACGCAAAGCTAGCCGAAATCTGCGGCGCGGGCGCCGATCGGCCAGAGCTCGCCGAAGCGAAAACCTACCTCGCCCAGAAATAGAACGCCACTTTTTGCTGCGGGCCACATGCCCAAGGAGAGTTTGCCTCGCCCAGGCAGTCGGCTTCAGTTGGCTCACTGAATTTTGTTATGCTGCGCGTTGCCGCCCCACGCGTACCAGCCGTCAGCATCCTTGTTCCCTGTCTTCAGGCAAATCAGCCGCCCATCGGAAGTCCCCGCATAGACGTTTCCTTTTGCCAATGCCGGCTGGAACGCGATCGGGGCCTTCATCGCATACGAAAAACCCACGCCTCCATCGCTCTGCCGTACGGAGACCAGATGGCCGTCGGCGCCCGCGAGATAGAGATAGTCGCGGCCCACCGCCGGCGGCGAAAAAACCTGGCCACCCGGCGCGGAATGAGCTCCGACGACCTCCGCGTGCCACGACTGGCGCCCGTCCGACGCCCGCACGGAGTTGATGTAATTCCCCTGAGCATTCAGGATCTGTCCCTTGCTCACCGCCGCGCGCGATCCCTGAAACGCCCACGCACCTACCACGGAATTCACGCCGACCGCGTCGTTGGCCTGCGCCAGCTTTGCGGAAGCCGGAGGCGCACTGAAGCCCACCGAAGAATCCAAGGACGTCACCGCCTGTGCCGAAAGGGCCACACCGCCGCCGTTCCCCTGCTTGAGATAGTCGGCTTTGCTCTTGGCGATCAAATCCTTGTCGCGAGCGTTCCCCTCTTTGGCGTCCACGCGCGCAAGGCCTTCGACTGTGTCTTTTCCTGCTTGCGTTTTGCGCGTTTCGTAGAGCTGGCCGTTGGCAATCACCGGCGCGCTCGTGGCCGCATTCACCTTCACCCACACCACCGAGTTAAACGTCGTGAAATAGACCGTTCCGTCAGAGATCACGGGCGCGGTGATGACGTCGCCCGAAATTTTCTGCTCCCAAATGTGCCGGCCCGTGCTGAGTTCCGCCGCTAGCAGCCGATGGCTGCCGCCCGGCGACGCGGGCCGAGGATGAAACTCCACGGGCTTCTGGGGCCGCCCCGTGGCCGCCGGGTGCGCCATAAACAGCACGCCCTTATCAATCGCCGGCTGGCTCATCAACGGATCGCCCAGCCACTCCTGCCAGATCACGCGTCCCCTTCTCTCATCCACCACCACCAGCGTGCAGCTCTCGGTGTTGAAGGCCACCATTCCGTCGGCCACGACTGCTGCGGTTGGCCCGTCGTCGCCCGTCTCGATTTTCCAGATGATTTTCCCCGTCTCAGAGTCCACCGCGTAAAACTCGTGCGAGCCGTAGCCGCCGCCGACAAAGAGCATCCCGTCCGCATAGGCCGGTGTCGCGATGGGCCGCCCGCCGGGAAGCCGCAGCACCCAGCCGGTCTTTCCGTCCGGAGTGCCGAAGGAAACGGCTTCCAGATCGCGGCTTGCCGCCGGCAGATTCACGTTCATCGCCGTGCTTAAATCGATCCGCAGTGCAGCCTTGGCAGGCCCGTCAGCGGCCTTGCTTGGCGCTTTCGTCGCGGTTTTCACCTCCTGCCGCGGATCCGGTGTAAGCAGAGCAGAGACACCCAGGAACAGGCTAATGCTGGTGCAAAGCGATAGCGTCCACGCACTTGGGGAAGACATGGAAACCTCCACGGCGCAACGCATATATAACCTGCGGTCGCGCTTGGAGGTAGAACGCCGAGGGCCGAAAATCTTGCAGGAAGAGGTTCCTATGAGAAGACGCCGGCGGGCCGGAATCTCCGGCCCGCCTGCTTTCTGGCATTTGTTTAGAAGTGGAAGCCCAGCTCCGCCGTATACGCTCGCGGTGTGACAAAGTGCGTTCCGCTGAACGTGGAGAGAAAGTTGTAGACCGCGGTCTTGTTTGTCAGGTTGATGACCGTAAGGCGCAGGCTCCACTTGTAGCGGTCGCCGTGGAAGAGATTGTCTTCGCCTACGCTGGCGTCAAACAGGTTGCGCGGCGCAACGCGCGACGGATTGTGGTCGGGGTTATTTGTCCCATTTGCCGCAAGATTCAGGAGCGTGGAGCCCTGCGGTGTGGTGAGCGGGCAACTCGTGATCGGGTTGTTCACTGTAGCGAAAGTACTTCCGCAGAAAAGCCCGATCGCGGCCTGCTGATCCCCATCCAGGCCGGGAACCCCAGGAGTTGCGCCGATCGCCGTTTGGAAATCCGCGACAATCGGGTTGCTGGCCACTAGCCCGCTATCGTATCGCCAGTTCATGGCAACCCACGGCAAAGTCTTCCATGGTTGATATTGCACATGGGTCGTCTGGTTGAACGCCTGGTCGTGGTCGATGCGGAACACTCCTGTCAAGCCATGGTAATTGGGCATGCTCACGCGGACGGAAGGTCCGTCAATCTTCGAGCTCTTCCATGCAATCGGGAAGAAAATCGGCGTGTTGCCGAACGCGCTGAAGTCATAGGCGTTGTGCGTGTACTTCCACAAGTAGTCGGCGTCCACCACGATGTGTTTTCCAAAGGCTTGCTGAAAACCGGCATTGAACTGGTTGCGCTGGCCCGCGCGAATCGGCGCCTGCAAGCTCGAGCCGCCGATCACATCCACGATGACGGGGTTGCTCGCTCCCAAGCTTGCCAGAATCAAGTTCTCATTGAAGGGGGTCTCCAAGACTCGCGAGTAGGAGAGGCGAAGAACCGTGCTCGTCTTCTTGATGTTGTAGGCAATGCCAACGCGAGGCTGCGGTTGCCAATCGTGGACGATTCCGCGATACAAATCAGCCCGAAGCCCCAGATTGAAGGCCCAATTGCCTTTCGTGATCGCGTCCTGGAGGTAAAACGCCAGCTCTTTGATGTCCGCGCGACCGCGGAAGGCGAACAGCGCTCCTCCGCGCGTTAGGTCGAAGGGCAGCAGAATCGGCTGAAAACCCGGATTCGCTCCGTTGGCGCACTGCGCAGGATTCGTTGGAGTTGGACTGGGGTCCGGATTTGCGCTCGCATCCAAGCAAACAGCGTTGAATACCGGATCTGTAATTCCGAAGTTGAAATTTTCGGTCAGGAAGGTGTGCTGAAAGGTAGCGCCTGCTTTGATGTTGTGAATGCCCTTCACGTAGGACACGTCCGTGCGCAAGCCCGCGTTGGTCAGTTTTCGTTGCTGATTGAGCGTTGCCGAAGAACCTCCGGGAATGAGTCCCGTGCCGTCCGCAAACACGTTTGCGCTCGGGTAGTAGTTGAACCGGTCCTGACGGACGAAAGCGCCAAGCGTAAATAGAGTGGTGGAACTGATCAGGCGGGTCCACACCGGCGCGACGTTAAACGTCTTGATCTGCGCGCGCTGATCTTGTGCCGGTAAGGTGGTCCCGGCGACCACCGGGTTGGGTACGTTAGAATTCAGGTTATCGATCGTATTCGGCGTCTGGAACCACGAGCGCGTGTATTGAAAGTTCGTGTGGATGGTATCCGCGCCGGTAACCTGATAGTCCACGCGGTCAAAGAGGTTCTCCTCGTTGCCCTTGTCGTGGATGGCATGAAGTTCGGGTGGATCCAGGAATCGGCTGGTATTCAAGCCGTTCGCCGCGATGAAGTTTCCCCATTTCTGGCCGCCGACGGCCAGCCGGAACCCGCCGCTTACGGAGCCGAAGCTGCCATAAGAAGAGAACACGGAGCCTGTAGGCTTGGTAACGCCGAGGCCCGACCGTGTCGTAACTTTGATCACCAAGCTCGTTTTGTCGCCATATTCAGCCGGTGGTCCTCCCGACACGGCTTCGATCGACTGAATCGAGTCCAGCGGAATTTGGTTGGAGAAGACCTTGCTTTGTTGGTCCGTAATGGGCTGCCCATCTACCGAGAACGAATTCTCGGCGTGGTCACCGAGTCCGTGAAACAGGCCGTTCGAGTCTGCCACCACGCCCGGCGTCGCCAGCGTCACCAGCGAACTCACCGAAGACGATTGGCTCTCCAGTGGCATCCTTTCGGTCAAGTTGGTGTCCACGTCCGTATGAAAACTGGGGTCGTTCTCTACCAGGTCTCCACCATTTGCTTCCACCGTGACGCTCGTTGCCGCTGTGCCGATCTTCAGACTGATCTGTACGCTGGTAGGTACGCTGGAGCGTACATCCACGTCCTGTGTGTATGAAGCGAACCCGGGCGTCGTCACCACGAGGTGATATGTGTTAAACGGTACGTTTGTGAAGTGAAAGGAGCCATCGCTTCCCGTGGTCATCTCCCGCTGATAGCCGCTCACGGCGTAGGAGATCTCGACCTTGGCGCCGGCAACCACCCCGCCGGAGGAATCTTTTACCACTCCTTCAATCGATCCAGCATTGCCCAACTGGGCGTTCGCCGGTCCAGCCGTCAACAACAGAACAAACCCCAAGACAAATACTGTGCAGATGCTCAAACGCTTCAACATTTCTTCTCCATCCCTTCGAGGATTACGTGCGGTTTGTGTGGATAGGGGCCGCCGGAAAAATGGCGGTGACACTCGCCTTCAGTTAGGCCAGCGCACGGAATTACACTTCAGGTCAGGGGTAAAAATCAGGCGATCGGAGGTGCGCGCCCGGCGCGATGCAGAGAGAAGGAATCGCTTGGCGCGGCGTGCTGCGGCAGCGATGTATACCAGGTGACGATCTCGGGCGTGCTGACGAGGTCCAGCCGTGCGGCCGCCAGCGCGGGCATGTGCAGCGCCTGGCAGACATGGCAGGCGGTATCGGGCCCATTCGTATGTTCGTGAAAGAGAGAACCGCCCGCGGCGAAATAGAGCAGCGCGACGCAAGCCAGCAGCGCCAGCGCGCGACGAGTAACGGTTCGTCCAAAAATGGCTTTTTGCAGATACATCCTATCTACACTTCACCTTAGCACTTTTGACGTGCGAAAGCCGTGATTAGTTGCAAACAGGCACCCCAGAAAGTAAATGTTTTTGACCCCGCAATCATTATTGCCTAAGCTTCGTCTTAGTAAGCACATGCAGTCTAAGTCTCAGCGCATCCGCATTTTGGCGTTGCTCCTCGGGGTCGTCTTCCTGGCGGCCCAGTTCCACTTTTTCACCGACTTGACGGCCGGGCCGTCCACCTCGCACCTTTGTCCGGTTTGTTCGACAGCCGGCTCGGTGGTCGCCGCGCAGTCGCCCAGAATTGCCATAGTGCCTGTCACGAACCGGCTCGAAGTCGCTCCTTTGGTCGATTCAGTCGGCTCAGCAATTCCCTGCGCCACCTCTCCCCGCGCCCCTCCTGCCCTCTAGCTTTCTGCGTTTCTCCCATAGCCGTATCCACGTTCGCTACAACAAGGCTCAATTCCGTAGAACTCCAGGAGTAATGTGATGAAACGATTTGCTGTTCTGCCCGCCCTGCTTCTTTTCTTCTCAATAGCGCACGCTCAGGACGAGCCTTCGGTATCGGCCAAGCGCGACGTTTCCCCCGCAAACAGGGAAGACGCCCGCATGAAGGCGCTCGAAGAGCAGGTCCGCACGCTCGCTGGAGAAGTAGCACTTCTGCGCAGCGAGCTAAAGGAATTTCGCGAAACGAAATCACCGGAACAATCTTCCGGCCCGCAAGTTCTGCTAGCCTCCGCGCACCCCGAGCCGGGTGTGCTGTCCTCCTCTCCTGCCCCGGCAGCCGCGCAGGCCACGCAGACACAGACTTTCGGAGGTGCATCGGGCAACGCAAAACTCCTCAATCCGGACATCAGCCTGATCGGCGATTTCATTGGCACCGTGGGCCACAATAACGTCTCGCCTGGACCTTCGCTGGAGCTGCATGAATCAGAAATAGGTCTTCAGGCCATCATCGATCCCTATTCTCGCGCCGACGCGTTCCTCTCTTTCGGCGAAACCGGTGTAAACGTGGAAGAGGCCTACATCACCTTCACGTCTCTCCCCGCAGGCCTGTTGCTCAAGGTCGGTAAGAAGCGTGCCGACTTTGGCAAGGTCAACACCATTCACAATCATGCCCTTCCGTTCATTGACCGCCCGCTCGTCACCTACAATTTAGTCGGCGGCGAGGACGGCATCGACGACGCCGGCTTCTTCCTCTCCCGTTTTCTTCCTGCGCCTAAGAACTGGTTCCTCGAAGGTAGCGCGGAGTTACTACGCGGTGATTCTGACGATTTGTTCCACGCCAGCCGTCGCCGGGACGTCAGCGTCGTCGGCCACCTCCGCGCCTATCGCGACCTGTCCGAATCCACCAACCTCGATCTCGGCGTCTCCTACGCTCGCGGCCACAACAGCCTCGGCTCCAACTTCCTGACCAACTTATATGGCGGAGACGCGACCATCCGCTGGAGGCCGCTCCGCCGCGCTATCTACAATTCCTTCATGTTCCGCACCGAGCTGTTCTGGAGCGCGCGCGACCAGTTTTCTCCCGCTGTGCCAACACTTCTCCAGACGCAACATGCTTTTGGTCTGTATTCCTACGCCGAATACCGCGTAAATCGCCGCTGGACTGTCGGCGGACGATTCGACCGCAGCGGCCACGCCACCGATGCCCATCTGACGGATTCCGGCTTTTCCGGTATCCTCACTTATTGGCCCAGCGAGTTTAGCCAGATCCGCGGGCAGTACCGCTTCGGTCATCTGGCGACCGCTCCATCCGATTTCTCGAACGCCAATGAATTTCTTTTCCAATTTCTTTTTGTGATGGGCGCGCACGGCGCTCACCCGTTTTAGGCCGTTCCAGGAGATTTCGATGCCACGCTTATTGACAAAGAACCGCTTCACCGCCGTCGCCTCGTCCTTCGCGCTCCTGTTCGCCTTGCTCTGTCCTGTCACCGGGAGCGCGGACAGCAAGATTCGCATCATGACCGCCACCACCGACCTGGCGTCCCTCGCGCAGGAAGTTGGCGGCGACAAAGTGGACGTCGAATCCATCGCTCGCGGCTATCAAGACCCGCACTTTGTCGATCCTAAGCCGAGCTTTCTTCTGAAGCTCTCCAAGGCCGAGCTGCTCATCGTCGTCGGCCTCGAACTCGAGATCGGCTGGCTGCCGCCGCTCATCACTCAGTCCAGCAATCCAAGGATTCAGGTCGGCGCCCCCGGTTATTTGGACGCCTCCCGGTTTGCGAAAATCCTGGAAATCCCTACCGGCCAGGTCACCCGCGCCGAAGGCGACGTCCATCCTCTAGGAAACCCGCACTACTGGCTGGATCCGGATAACGGCCTCCGCATCGCCAAGGGCATCCAGACCAAGCTCGGCGAGATGCGCCCCAACGATGCCGCTTATTTTGCGCAGCGTTACGATGCCTTTGAGCAGCGGCTCAAGCAATCCGACCAGCAGTGGCTGGCGCAGATGAAGCCCTACGCCGGCCGCAAGGTCGTCACCTATCATCGTTCCTGGCCCAATTTCGCCGAACATTTCGGCCTCAACGTCGTCGGCTACGTCGA
>WNFN01162516.1_pt1 | contig 13295 bp, 13 predicted proteins | sample 5400161 | NCBI WGS metagenome assembly WNFN01 (sample SAMN13153353, study PRJNA577476) | soil metagenome | isolation source: 80 cm saprolite on Douglas fir-dominated hillslope | place: USA:California | collected 2013-09-17
CGCTAGCCAGCCGGCTTTGCCGGCGGCGAGGCGCTCGCCGGCGGCACCGAAATCGGCGCAGGCGATGGCCATGGGCAATTGCCCGACGAGCGAGCCGAAGGCGTAGGCGCCGAGCGGGAGCCGCGTCAGGCCGAGCGCGTAATTGGTCAGCGCGTGCGGGATCACCGGGATGAGGCGCAGCACGGCGACGGCGCGCCAGCCGCCGCGCTCGGCGCGCAACAGCAGCGGGCCCAAGCGCCGCATGCTCTCGAGATCGACGAGCCCGCCATTGACATAGCGTGCGAGGAGAAAACCCGCGACCGCGCCGATGGTGCTGCCGAGCGCCGCCCACAACGTGCCTGCCCATGCGCCGAACAGGGCGCCCGCGGCCACCGCCAGCACGGTGCGCGGGAAGAAGATCAGGCTGGCCACCACGTGGATGCCGAGAAAGACCAGCGGTGCCGCCGGGTAGCGCGCGATCGCCTGCGCGATCGCTGCGGCATCGAGCGTACCTTGGCTCGCCCACAGGAACACCGCGCCGGCGAGCACGAGAAGGACGATGGCGAGCCTTCCGGCGAGGCGGAACGCGGCGAGGGGCGGGGACTTGCCGTCCGCTTCCGGGCTCATCCGGCGCGCCGCGCCTCCTCGGCGCTTTCGGCGAGGATCTCCGGGTTCTTGGCGCGACGCTGCAGCCACATCACGCCGAAGAGGTCGGTGATGCCGACCCATAGGCGATCGAAGGTGCCGTAATTGGAGCGCCCGCGCTCGCGCGGCCGGTGGTTCACCACGACGGAAACGACGCGCCCGCCCTCGCGCTGCACCAGCGCCGGCAGGAAGCGGTGGATGTGGTCGAAGAAGGGCAGATCGAGAAAGACATCGCGACGGAACAGCTTGAGGCCGCAGCCGGTGTCGGGCGTGCCGTCGCGCAGCAGCCGCCCGCGCACCCGGTTGGCGATCCGAGAGGAGACGCGCTTCACCGCGCTATCCTGGCGGCGCTGGCGGTGGCCGGCGACGAGGAGCGGCGGCGCGGGCGGCGCCGCGAGCGCGATCTCCCACAGCCGCGGGATGTCGGCCGGGTCGTTCTGCCCGTCGCCGTCGAGCGTGGCGAGGCGCGGGAAGGCGCGGGCGAGATTGCCGATGGCGGCGGCGGTGTCGTCGCTCGAGCCGTCATCGACGTAGACGATCTCGTAATCGAGCGCGCCGTCGAGCGCGGCGCGAATCTCCGCCACCAGCGGCGCGATGTTCGGCGCCTCGTTGCGCACCGGGATGACGACGGAAAGCTCCATGCGGGCTGGCGTGTAGCACAGTTTCCGAGGAGCGACAAAAGGCAGATCGGCGCGGGGCGAGGCCGGCCGCATCCCGGCCCTCGTCTGTCGTACGAACCATTGGCGTCGTCCAGGCCGCGGTCTATCATGCATGGCATGCCGCGCTTCCTGCTTGCGGCGTTTGCCGCCGCATTCCTCGCGCTCGCCGGGGCCGCTGTGCGCGCCGGGCAGGACGATCCGCGACTCAATCCGCTCTTCGACAAGCTCAAGTCCGGCACCGACGAGGAGGCGCGGCTGACCGAGCGGCAGATCTGGCAGATCTGGGTCGAGCACAAGAACCCGGAGGTCGCGCGCCTCATGCAGCACGGCATGGCCGCGCTCAGTGAGGATGATTCGCAGGAGGCGCTCGACACCTTCGGGCAAGTGGTGCGCGCCGACAAGAACTTCGCCGAGGGCTGGAACAAGCGCGCCACCGCCGAATTCATCATGGGCGATTTCGACGCAAGCGTCGCCGACATCGAGCGCACGCTGGCGCTCGAGCCGCGGCACTTCGGCGCGCTCTCGGGCCTCGGGCAGATCTATCTCGCCATGAACAAGAAGGCGCTGGCGCTCAAGGCGATGCGCGCCGCGCTCGCGGTCGATCCCCATCTCGATGGCGTGCGCGAGAAGGCCGACGAGCTCAAGAAGGAGCTCGAGGGGAGCCCGATCTAGGCGTGGGTCTCGGGGGTGACTGTCCTTCGAGACGCGCTCTACGAGCGCTCCTCAGGACGAGGTGCCCCTTTTTCTCCTCCTGCTGAGGAGGCCGCGAAGCGGCCGTCTCGAAGCATCGATAAGGGCATCGGCGCGGCGCGGTCGGCACGGTAGGGATATCTGAACCCTCGCCCGCGTATCATTGGCGGATGCGAATCTTGCCTAGCGATGGCTAAAATGCCGCCTGTTTCCGCAAGCGATGCATTGACCGCGGCGACGCGGTTCGGCTTTGCCCCGCGCGGCGATCTCGCGGCGATCGGGCGCGATCCGCGCGGCTGGGTGCTGGGGCAGCTGGCAAAGCCGACGGCGCCGCTGCCGGGCAATCTGCCGAGCTCGGCGAGCATGGTCATGGCCGAGTTCGAGATGCGCCGCGACAAGCGCGACAACAAGGACGACGGCGCCAAGCGCGACTTCGACGCGCGCGTCAAGGCGGTCTACCTCGCCGAGATCGGCGCGCGCATCAACGCGGCCGTCACCAGCGAGACGCCGCTGCTCGAGCGGATGACGTATTTCTGGAGCAACCATTTTACCGTCTCGATCCTGCGCCCGGCGATCCGCGGCTTCGCCGCCGCGTTCGAGCGCGAGGCGATCCGCCCTTACGTCACCGGCCGCTTCTCCGACATGCTGCTGGCGGTGGCGCGCCACCCGGCGATGCTGCTCTATCTCGATAATGCTGTCTCCATCGGCCCGGATTCGATGGCGGGACGCCGCGGCGGCAAGGGGCTCAACGAGAATCTCGGGCGCGAGCTCCTGGAGCTGCACACGCTCGGTGTCGACGCCGGCTACACCCAGGCTGATGTCGAGGCCTTGGCGCGCATCCTCACGGGGTGGTCGGTGGCGCGGCTCAACGAGCCCGATCCCGGCCGCTTCCGCTTCCGCCCCTTCGTGCACGAGCCCGGGGCCAAGGTCCTGCTCGGCAAGACCTATGCCGAGGCGGGCGAGGCCGAAGGCCAGGCGGCGCTGCTCGACCTCGCGCATCATCCGGCCACGTCGCGCCATATCGCGCTCAAGCTCGCGCGTCATTTCATCAGCGACGAACCGCGCCGCGACAGCGTCGAGCGCATCGCTCGCGTGTTCCGCGACAGCGGCGGCGATCTGCGCCAGGCGATGGCGGCGGTGGTGAAGGAGGATGCCGCCTGGAGCAGCCCCTTCGCCAAGGTGCGCACGCCGCACGAGATGCTGATCGCCGCGTGCCGCGTCGGCGGCTTCACGCCGCCGCCGGAGATGCTGGTCAACAGCCTGCGCGTGCTCGACCAGATGCCGTTCTTCGCGCCCTCGCCGGCGGGATGGCCCGACAATGCCGCGTCCTGGGTTTCGCCCGAGGCGGTGCTGCGCCGGGCGCAATGGTGCCAGGCCTATGCCGAGCGCATGCCCAATCCGCCGGACCCGGCGGCGCTGGCCGCGGCAGCGTTCGGCGAGGCGCTGCCGGAGGAGACGATGCAGGCGATCCGGCTCGCGCCGTCGCGCCGCGCCGGGCTCGCACTGCTCTTCGCCAGCCCGCAATTCCAGCGGAGGTGATGCCAATGCTTCAACGACGCGATGCGCTGCGAATGTTGGCCGGTGGCGGCGCCGCCGGCGCCTTTGCCGTGCTCGGCCTGCCCGGCGCGGTTTTCGCCGCCGCGCCCGGCGAGCGCCGGCTCGTGGTGGTGGTACTGCGCGGCGCGCTCGACGGGCTCGCCGCGGTGCCGCCGCTGGGCGAGCGCGCCTACGCCGAGAAGCGCGGCGCCATCGCGCTGAAGCCGCCGGGGCAGCAGGGCGGGGCGCTGGCGCTCGATGCGCATTTCGCGCTCCATCCTGCGCTCGCGGCGATCCATCCCTATTGGGGCAAGGGCGAACTGCTGTTCGTCCACGCCGCCGGCAACGGCTACCACACGCGCTCGCATTTCGACGCGCAGGATCTGATGGAGAGCGGCCTCTCCGCCAAGGCCGGGATCAACGACGGCTGGCTCAACCGCGCGCTGTCGCTGATGCCGAAGGGCGACCGGCGGCTCGGCCTTGCCGTCGGCGGCGCGGTGCCGCTGGTCCTGCGCGGCGCCGTGCCGGTGGCGTCCTGGGAGCCGGCGGGACTGCGCGACGCCTCGCCCGACTTCATCACCGCGCTGGCGCGGCTCTACAAGCCCGACCCGCTGCTCGGCCCCGCGCTCGCCGACGGCCTCAAGGCGGCGAACTTCTCAGCCACCGTCCTCGGCGACGACATGCCCAAGGGCAAGGGCGGCTTCGGGCCGAAGAGCTTCGAGCCGCTGGCCGCGGCGGCCGGCAAGCTCGTTGCCGCGCCCGACGGGCCGCGCATCGCCGTGCTCGAGATGGGCGGCTGGGATACGCATGTGAACCAGGGCGCGGAGAACGGCCGCCTGGCGCAGAATTTCGAGGGCTTCGCCGCCGGCCTCGACGCGCTCGCCCAGGCGCTGGGCCCGGCCTGGAAGCAGACGGTGGTGGTCGCGGTGACCGAGTTCGGCCGCACCGTCGCGGTCAACGGCAATGACGGCACCGACCACGGCACCGCCTCGGTGCTGACCGTCATGGGCGGCGCGGTCAAGGGCGGCCGCATCGCCGGCGACTGGCCCGGCCTCGACCGCCTCGAGGAGAACCGCGACCTGCGCGTCGCCACCGATTCACGCCGCGCGATGAAGAGCATCCTGCGCGATCACCTCGGCCTCGATGCCGCCACTCTCGACCGCAAGGTGTTCCCGGATACGGCGGGGTTGCATCCGATCGACGGGCTGGTGCGGGTCTAGCGGCCCGCCCTCACTCCTGCGCCACAAATCGCCGGTATTCCTCGGCGATGTCGCGCACCGCGGCCGCGACGAACCTGGCGCCGTGCTCGGGCGAGGCGAGGGTCGGGTCGGAGCCGATGCGGCCGTCGGGGAAGAGGCGGCGGTAATCCTCGGCGTCGGTGAAGCCGCGCACGCGCGGCGCGGGCGGCCCCATCTCGCGCCGCTTGATCGCCGCGGGATAGACGTGCTGCGTCACCGACACTTCGCTGGGCGTCGCGTGGCTGCCCTCGCGATCGCCGTAGAGCTCCTTCGACAACTTGCTTACGCCCGGGGTCTCCCACCAGTTCTTGAGCATGCAGCGCACCGGCGGCGCGTTGCCGCCCAGCCGCAGCGAGGCGTCGGCGTAGATTTCGGCGAAGGCGGCGCCGATGGTGGCGATGTTGCCGCCATGGCCGTTGATGAAATAGAAGCGTGCGAAGCCGTGGCGCGCCAGCGAGGCGACGTAGTCACCGATGACGGCGATGAGCGTCGACGGCCGCAAGGTGATGGTGCCGGCAAAGGCGAGGTGATGCTGCGCGTTGCCGACATTGATCGTCGGTCCCACCAGCGCGCCCGCGGCCTCGCCGACGCCCGTTGCGATCGCTTCGGCGCAGATCGCGTCGGTGCCGATGAGGCCGTTGGGGCCGTGCTGCTCGGTCGAGCCGATCGGCACGACGATACCTTTGGCGTTGCGGAGATAGGCCTCGACCTCTTCCCAGGTCTGGAGATGGAGCAGCATGGGACCTCAGATTCAATGGGATGCCTGGCAGGCGGCCAAGGCCAAGGCGTGACTAAAGCTTGCGATAGGTCAGCTTGAGCTCGCCGGGTCCGGTCGTCAGCGACTCGACCTCGACGATGCCAGCCCTGATCTCCTGGAGCAGCTTCGCCAGGGTGTCTCCGGCGACCTGCTTCATCGCGAGACGGCTTTCTTCCTCGTCGACGATTTGGCTTCGCGTGCTCATGGCGCGCACCCATCGCCTGCACACTCAGACCATAGCCCGAATGGTTTTGCGCGGCAAACGAGTAGGGGTCCATGGCGGGCGGGCACCATAGCATGGGCGAAAGATCCCGCCGCAGCGGATCGGCCGCGGGTGCAGCGCAGCGTTGTCGAAGTTTACGCTTGCCGCGGGATTTGCGCCGGTCTACATCGCAGCGCAGCATGAAACGGCCGGGCACGGAGCGGATCGGCAAGCTGGCGGTGGCGCGCAATGTCGCGGAGCTGCGCCGCCGCGTGCGCGCCTGGCGCCGCGCCGGCGAGACGGTGGCGCTGGTGCCGACCATGGGCGCACTCCATGCCGGGCATCTGGCGCTGGTGATGCGCGCGCGCGAGCTGTGCGACCGGGTGGTGGCGAGCCTCTTCGTCAACCCGACCCAATTCGCGCCCAACGAGGATTTCGCCCGTTATCCCCGCGACGAGAGCGGCGACGCCGCCAAGCTCGCCGCCGCCCGCTGCGATCTGCTCTACGCGCCGCCCCTCGAGGAGATGTATCCGCAGGGCTTCTCCACCAGCGTCAGCGTCGGCGCGCTCGCCGACGGGCAATGCGGCCGCTTCCGCCCCGGGCATTTCGCCGGCGTCGCCACGGTGGTGACCAAGCTGCTGCAGCAGGCGCAGGCCGATGTCGCCTGCTTCGGCGAGAAGGACTGGCAGCAGCTGCAGGTGATCCGCCGCGTCGTGCGCGACCTCGACATCGCCGTGCGCATCGAGGGCGTGCCCATCGTGCGCGAGGCGGACGGGCTCGCGCTGTCTTCGCGCAACGCCTATCTCTCGCCGGCGGAGCGCGCGGCCGCGCCGGCGCTGCAGCGCACGCTGCGCGACATCGCGCGGCGCCTCGAGCGCGGCGAAGCGAGCGTTGCCGCCGCGCTCGAGGCGGCGGTCGGCGAGCTCGGCCGCGCCGGCTTCACCAAGATCGATTATGTCGACGCGGTCGAGGCCGAGACGCTGGCGCCGCTGGCGCGCGCCGATCGCCCGGGTCGCATCCTCGCCGCCGCCTGGCTCGGCCGCACGCGGCTCATCGACAACGTGCCGCTGCAGCCCGCCGGCTAGGCACGGTCGGCACGCAGCGCCGCGTCGGCGTCGAGCGCGCGGGCGCGCGCCGCGCCATGCTCGACGATGGGCGGCGGGTAGTCGCGCGACGCCAGCGTGCGGTTCTTCCAGGGCTCGTGGATGTCGCTGGCAGGCAGCGCGGCGAGCTCGGGCAGCCAGCGCCGCACATAGCTCCCGTCTGGATCGAATTTCCGCGCCTGGGTCACCGGGTTGAAGATGCGGAAGAACGGCGCCGCATCGGTGCCGCAGCCCGCCACCCATTGCCAATTCGCGGCATTGTTGGCGGGATCGGCATCGACCAGCGTGTCCCAGAACCACGCCTCGCCGTGTTGCCAAGGCAGCAGGAGATGCTTCACCAGGAAACTCGCGACGACCATGCGCAGCCGGTTGGCGATCCATCCGGTATGCCAGAGCTGGCGCATGGCGGCGTCGACCAGCGGATAGCCGGTCCGCCCGCGCTGCCAGGCGCTGAGCGCGGCGGCGTCGTCGCGCCCGGGAAAGGCGGCGAAGCGCGCCTGCAGCGGCGCGCTGGCGATGTCCGGCCGGTCGCGCAGCAGGTGATAGGAGAAATCGCGCCGGGCGAGCTCGCGCAGGAAGGCGTCGGCATCGGTCGCGCGGCCCCCCGCCCGCGCCGTCACCGCGTGCCAGACCTGCCGCGGCCCGATCTCGCCCCAGCGCAGATTGGGCGACAGCAGCGAACTGCCCTGGCGATCGGCGCGGTCGTGCTCGCTCGCGTAGCGCGCCAGCGCATGGTCGAGGAAGTGGCGCAGGCGGTCCTACGCCGCGGCCGCGCCGGGCTGCCGCGCGACGGCGAGACCCGTCGCCCAATCGGGCATTGTGGGGCGCAGTCGCCAATCCGCAAGCGCATCGCTCGCCAACGCCGGCGCGTAGGGCCGGATGCGCGCGGGCGCCGGCAGCGGTGCCGGCGGGTCGCCCGCCTGCTGGAGCGCGCCCCAGAAGGGGGCGAAGACGCGCAGCGGCCGATCTGCGCGGCTCAAGCCCGTCTCGGGCGCGGCGAGCAGGTCCGGCGGGCCGAGCAGGACAGCGATGCCGCCCTGGCGCAGGGCACCCGCGACGGCGGTGTCGCGTGCGGCGGCCATCGCCTCGGCCGGGCGGTTCCAGTGGACCACGTCGGCGCCGGTCTCGCGCGCGAGGTCCGGCAGGACGTCCGCCGCCTTGCCGCGGCGGAGCAGCAGCGGCGCGCCGTGCGCGGCCAGCGCCTGCGCCAGCGCCCCGAGGCTGCCCGCGAGCCACCAGCGCGGCGCCGCCGAGTTGCGGAACCAGACGATGGCGGGCGCGGTGTCGCTCATGCCGCGACGCAGGCCGGATGCATCATCGCTGCTTTCTTAGGGCGATTGCGCGTGGTGATATAGGGCGGACCGGCATTCCCCGGAACGGGCGCATCGCCATGACGTACGAGACCATCCTCTATGAGCGGCGTGGCGCGACCGCGCTGATCACCCTCAACCGGCCGGAGCGCCTCAACGCGGTGAACGCCGCCATGCTGCGCGAGCTCGACGCGGCGATGGACGCGGCGGAGGCGGACGAGGCTGTCCGCGCCATCGTGCTCGCCGGCGCGGGCAACGGCTTCTGCTCGGGCTTCGACCTCAAGGAGCAGGCGGCGGCGCGACCGAGCGGCGTCGCGCAGTGGCGCCCGCTGCTGCAGCGCGATTTCGACGCCATCATGCGCTTCTGGCATTCGCCCAAGCCGACGCTGGCGGCAGTGCGCGGGCCGAGCCTCGCCGGCGGCTGCGAGCTGGCGCTCGCCTGCGACATCACCATTGCCGCCGAAGATGCCGTGTTCGGCGAGCCGGAGCTGCGCTTCGGCGCCGGCATCGTCGTCATGCTGCTGCCCTGGCTCACCGGACCGAAGCGAGCGAAGCAACTGCTGCTCACCGGCGACGACACGCTCTCGGCGCGGCGCGCCGAAGCGATGGGGCTCGTCAACGAAGTGGTGCCGACGGGCGAGGAACTGACGCGCGCGCTGACGATCGCCGGCGATCTCGCGATGATCGATCCCATGGCGCTGCGCGAGACCAAGCGCGCGATCAACCGCAGCTACGAGATCATGGGCATGGGCGCGGCGCTGGCCGCGGCGCTCGACATCGATCTGCAGATCGAGGGCGAGGGCACCGCGGACAAGCAGCGGTTCATGGAGCTCGTGCGCCGCGACGGCCTGCGCGCCGCGCTCGCATGGCGCAACGGGCGCTTTGCGGCGACGAAGCGCTGATCCGTGCCGCTGTCTCCCGACGGTGATGTGCCGCAGCTATTCCGCGGCGGCGGCGGTGGTGGTGCGACGCGTCGCCTCGCGCGCCGCCGGCTGCCACACGGAGAAGCTGTCGAGCAAGGCGCGCGTGCCGAGATCGGCGATCTTGCCCGCCTCGCTGAAATACTCGCGCACGGTCGTGCGCGCATGATCGGCCTGCAGCTCCATTGCCTCGTCGATGCTACCTGAGCGCGCGATCGCCTTGCTCATTTCGAGATTGCGGTCGAGACGCGCGCGGCTGAATTCGAGGATCTCGGAGCTGACCGCCATCCAGGTCTCCAGCCATTTGTTGCTGGCCTGGAAGATCGGCTCGATCCCGTTGAGCGCTTGCGAAGGATCGAATGCCGCGGTGATCTGAGTCTCGCCGCGCTTCACGCGCATCTCTGCGGCTTGCGTCTTTGCCATCGCCGTTCTCCGTTCGATCTGGGTCAATTTTTTGCCGAGCGCCGGGTTCGGTCATCGAGCCGCGCTCGCACATACCACCAGCATACTCTGTGCGGCCGCGATGGCAACGGCGATCACAGATGAAATGATGATCGCGTCGGTTTCAGCGGGCACGCATGCGTTGATATGAAAGATGTTGCGCTCTTTGTGACACGAAAGTGACATTTTTGGGTGATGTTGGGCCAGCATCACTGACGATCTCGCGTCTCGCCGGCACAAATCGCAGCGAGCTCAAGCAGCACGACCCCTGGCGCAAACGCGCGGGGGCCTCGCAGTCGGGCCGCCCGCGCATCGCGTTGTTCAATCGCGATCGAGCACCTCGAACAGATTGACCAGCGAGCCGGCGATGCGGTCATAGGAGGACTGACCCGCCGGCGGTTCGCTCGGTCCGTCGATGAAGCCGAGCTCCCAATTGTCCTCGATGAAGCGCAGGATCGACGACTGATCGGTGGTCGTGTGGTCGATGAAATCGGCCTTGGCCCAGGGCGACACGACGAGCAAGGGCAGACGCGGCCCGTAGCCGCACCGCGCGGCGAAGGCGCCGGGCCTGGGCGTGCCGCAATTGCCGGGCCCCGCGAGCGCATCGACACTGGTCGCCGACGGGCTGAGGATCGGCCCGGTCACATGATCGTACCAGCCGTCGGAATCGTCATAGGAGATGATAACGGCGGTCTCGCGCCATTCCGGCGACTGCTGCAGCGTGTTGATGACATCGACGAGGAAAGTCTGCTCGGACAGCGGATCGGAGTTGCCGGGATGGCCGTCCTGGAACGCCGCGGCCTTGAGGTAGGACACCGCCGGCAGATGGCCGGACCGCAGCGCGGTGAAAAACGCGCCGAGGTCGTATTCGTGATTGGCCTGGTCGGTCCTGCCGATCATCGCCGGCGAGCTGGGCGGCAGGTGATGCGGATTGGCCGTGGTCTGATAGTACTGGAAGGGCGAATGGTGCGGGACGTAGTCGGTGACCGGCCCGTGAATGTCGGTCGGCGGCGAGGTCTGCCCGTCCGTCGGGTTCGCCACGCCGGGATGGCCGGCATGCGCGGCGCCGCACACCGCCGCGGTCTTGGTCGAGCCGTCCGCGTTGAAGGTCGCCGGAACGGTCGGCGCGAAGCCGCCCTGGAACCAACCCCAACTGATGCGCTTGGCGTTGAGGAGGTCGCCGACATTGGGTCCCGCCATCCTGATCTGCACGCGCGACTTGGGACTCGAGCAGTCGTCGAGCAGCGGCTGCGGATCGCCGATCACGGTGCCTTGCGGATCGCCGCCGGCAACGAAGGTGTTGCCGGAAATGCTGGCGCTGGTCGGCGTCGGCACGCCGTTCACCGGGACGGTCGCCTGGACGATGCCGTGCGTCTGCCCGGCGATGAGGTTGAGCGCGCCCACCGTCGACGGCCCGAAATTCGAGCCGAATGAATTGTCGTTCAAGGCGAAGCGCTGGGCGTAGTTCCATAAAGCCGTCACCGTGTTGCCGTCGTAATAGCCCATCACGGTCGAGCCGTTGGGATTGCAGCCGAGGCCGGTGCGGCCGACCGCCTGTACGAATTTGTCGAACACGCCGCCATCCACCGCTTTCTGCTCGTCGGTGTAGCCGTGGTCCATGTCGCAGGTGAAGGCCTGGCTGCGATCGAGCCGGAAGGGATTGAACAGGTTCGGATTGGCCGTCAGCAAGCCGCCGGTGAGCCCGTTCACGCCCGGCGTGTCGTCGCGGGCGGCGAATTTGGGCTCTCCCGGCGGGTTCGCCGCAGTGGGGTAGGTGCCGAAATAATGGTCGAAGGTGATGTTCTCCTGGAAGATCACCACGACATGCTTGATCGGCCAGCGCGTCGGAAAATCGTCGCTGTCGCGTGCCGCGGCGGGCGCCGCCGCGCTGCCGGACAGGATCGCGGCCACCCCGACACTCGCCAGCGCCCAATGGCGCAAGGTGCTGCTGCGAAAGATCATGCTGATCGTCCGATGACGGTTTTTTGACAGACGGTGGTTGGAACGAGGCCGGCGCACGCGTTCACCCTTAGTGAAGCGACGCGGGGGGAGGGCGGGCATGGACGGGCAGCAGGCGATCCGCACGGACGTGCCGGCGCGGCTTGACCGGCTGCCCTGGAGCCCCTTCCATCGCCTCGTCGTCGCCGCGCTCGGCATCACCTGGGTGCTCGACGGGCTCGAAGTGACACTCGCGGGCTCGGTGGCGGCGGCGCTGCAGCAGAGCCCGCAGCTGCACCTGACGGCCGAGCAGGTCGGCCTCACCGGCACGGCGTATCTCACGGGTGCCATTCTGGGGTCGCTGTTCTTCGGCCACCTCACCGATCGGCTGGGGCGCAAGCGCCTCTTCAACGTGACGCTCGGCCTCTATCTTGCGGCGACGGCGCTCACCGCGCTGTCCTGGGACTTCGCCAGCTTCGCCGTCTTCCGCTTCCTCACCGGCGCCGGGATCGGCGGCGAGTACACGGCGATCAACTCGGCGATCCAGGAGCTGATCCCGGCGCGGCTCCGCGGCCGCACCGATCTCGCCATCAACGGCAGCTTCTGGCTGGGCGCGGCGCTGGGCGCGTCGGGCTCGATCTGGCTGCTCGATCCCGCCGTGCTGTCGCCGGAGATCGGCTGGCGGCTCGCCTTCGGCACCGGCGCCGTGCTCGGCCTCGTCATCCTCTATCTGCGCCGCTTCGTACCGGAGAGCCCGCGCTGGCTCATGACTCATGGCCGCGTCGCTGAGGCCGAGGGGGTGGTGACGGAGATCGAAGGACGCGTGACGGCCGCGACCGGTGCCGCGCTGGCGCCGGCGCGGGGCGGCATCATGCTGTTGCGTGGCGGGCACATCTCGCTCGCCATAGTGGCGCGCACGCTGCTGCGCCACTATCCGGCGCGCACGGTGCTCGGGCTCGTGCTGATGGCGTCGCAGGCGTTCTTCTACAACGCCATCTTCTTCACCTACGCGCTGGTGCTGACGCGATTCTACGGCGTGCCCGCCAGCGATATCGGCTGGTACATCCTGCCGTTCACGCTCGGAAATTTCTGCGGCCCGCTGTTGCTCGGTCCGCTCTTCGACACGATCGGCCGCAAGCCGATGATCGCCGCGACGTATACGCTCTCGGGCGTGCTGCTCGCCGCCACGGCCGCTCTCTTCGCCGCCGATCTGCTCGACGCGGCGACGCTGACCCTGTGCTGGACGGTGGTGTTCTTCTTCGCCTCGGCCGCCGCCAGCGCCGCCTATCTCACCGTCGGCGAGAGCTTCCCGCTCGAGCTGCGCGCGCTCGCCATCGCGCTGTTCTATGCCTTCGGCACGCTGCTCGGCGGCGCCTTCAGCCCGTGGCTCTTCGGCGTGCTGATCGAGAGCGGCTCACGCGCCGAGATCCTCGGCGGCTACCTCCTGGGCGCGGCGCTGATGGTGGTAGCGGCGCTGGTCGAGCTCAAATTGGGCATCAACGCCGAGCGCCGGCCGCTCGAGGAGGTGGCGGAGCCGCTCTCGCTCCATCGCGGCGCCGATCTCGCCGGCTGATTTCCTGCCGCGCCCGCGCTAGAACGGGGCGCTGTCGCCCCGCGCAGGACATCGCAGGCATGTTGGTCGAGGCGCTGATCGCCACGAACATCGTCACCGCCGGCGGGCTCGCGCTCGCGCTCTACCGGCTCGCCATCTATCGCGCGCGGCGACGGCAGCGCAACCTGCTCTCCCGCTGGCCCATCCCGCGCGTGCCGGCGGGCGACATCGCGCCGATCCTGACGGCCGGCCCGCTCGGGCCGATGCCGGCGAGCGAGATCGTCGCCTTTCCGAATTACCGCGTGCCAGGCGGGATCAGCGATCT
>WNFN01115001.1_pt2 | contig 13291 bp, 11 predicted proteins | sample 5400161 | NCBI WGS metagenome assembly WNFN01 (sample SAMN13153353, study PRJNA577476) | soil metagenome | isolation source: 80 cm saprolite on Douglas fir-dominated hillslope | place: USA:California | collected 2013-09-17
CAGCGAGGTTGAGCTGGGAAAAGCGTGCGAGCAAAAGCAGATTCGCATGCTGGTGTCGCCAAGGCTGTGGACGCGCCGGGTCAGTTCGTCCGCCCCGCCTCCGCCGGTTCAACCGACGATGCGGCCGACATCACAGACGATCCCGACGGCGCCGGCGCCAGCGCCGGCAACCGGTGTCGTGGTTCCGAATCTGGTTGGCATGTCAATCGTTGATGCGCGTGCAGCCGTTGCGGCCGTCCGAAATATTCAGGTCGGACCGGCGCTACCGGTGCGCGGCTCCGAGCCGCAGCTCTTGCTGCTCGAGATCACAAAAGAAGCACCGGGCCAGACCGCCGGGACGGTTTTGAATCAGACCCCGGCGGCTGGCAGCCCGTTGCAGCAGCGCACGTCGATCGAGGCTGTCGTCGCCAAGTAACGGCGGGCGCGGGGCCTGGTATGCGGCAACTCGAGACGCATAAGAGACCATCCAGCCAGGACTTGTCGCGATTTGCGCCTCCCGGCCAAACCGACCTTGTCCACCAGCGTCGAAGCCGCCGGCCGATATCGACCGTCAGCAGCACGTCGGCCGGGCTATTGGCGCCTTCTGCCATGCCGATGATCGATGCGCTAATTCCCGAGGGTGCCTTGAAGCCGGAAGCCGAAGCGCGGCTGCTCAAGGAGCTCACCGATATCCTGATCACGCATGAGGGGTTCGAGCCCGGCAACAAGGTGGCACAGAGCGTGTCCGTCGTGTTTCTGCATCGGCCGGCGGCGGTGTTCGTCGGCGGCACGCGTTCGGCATCGCCGCGCTATCGGATCATCCCGACGGTGCCGGAGGGGCAGTACAATGACGCATCACGCAAGGCGCTGGTGAAGGACGTGACCGAAGCGGTGGTCCGGGCGGATGGCGGAACATATGAGGACGTCGCTCCCCGTGTCTGGGTGTTTCCCACCGAGATTCCCGATGGGCAGTGGGGCAGCCGCGGCGTGATCCGGCCGCTTCCTGACATCCAGGCATTCATCGCCGGCGAGCACGAGCGCAAGGTCGGTGAAGAACGGCTCGCAAGGCGCCGTCGCGTGAAGGCGCTGGCGATGCTGGAAGCGGCGCTCGACGCCGCGCGCAAAGGTGCCGGCACGTAGCCCCATCGCGTGACTCGCCTCGCGCTTTCGCCTCGTGGCCTCTGACGGGACCGCCCGGCCCTGTTGGATGCAAACAATTTGAGCAGATCGAACACATTATCCGTTCGACGGTCGCAACCCTGCTGCCTAATCTTGCCCCAGGGCTTGGAGTCAAGGGCTTGGGAGTGTCGCTGAATGCGCGCGATTTTGGACTATTGCACCGGGGGAATTCAACGCAGCGTTTCGGCGGGAACGCTCATCCTCCACGAGGGCGGCACCACCGGACACCTCTATGTGCTGATCGAGGGACGGCTTGAGGTCGTCAAAGGCGATACCGTCGTCGCCATCATCACCGAGCCCGGCGCCGTGCTGGGCGAAATGTCGGTTCTGCTCGATCAGCCGCATACCGCGACCGTGCGCGCGGCGTCCGATTCGGCCGTCTACGAGATCAGCGATGCCGCATCATTTCTGCGCGACCAACCGGCGGTGGCGCTGCTGATCGCGCGGCTGCTGGCCCAGAGGCTCAATGTCGCGACCACCTATCTTGCCGACATCATGCAGCAATATGCCGGCCACGGCGATCACCTCGCGATGGTCGGCGAGATTCTGCAGACCATGATCAACCTGCCGCCGATAACGATCTCGCCAGGCTCGGATCGGCAATCCGACCCAAGGATGTGAGCCACTCCGGAGGATGGGTGATCGCCGCAGCCGGCCGCTGCAACGGCGCATTGAGGTCGATGTATTGCTCGGAGCCGAGCGGCAGCCAGAAGGCGGTGCCGTCGTCGATATCGAGCACGATGTGCACCGGCGGGCGGCCGGGTTGAAGGCCGGCGTTGAACACCCAGGTGCTGCCGAGCTGATCGAACCAGGAGCCGTCGGCAATGAACGGCGATTGATGCACATGGCCCGAGATCACCATCGAAGGCTGATAGCTCCGGATCCACTGCACCAGTTCTTCGTCGCCGAAAAAACGTTTACCGCCCCAACTGGTCGGAGAATTCGCCGGCGGCGCGTGATGGACCCAAATCCATCGCTTGAGCCGCCCTGCGGCGGCTTCGCGAAGCTGCTCCTCGATACGCTGCTTGACCAGCGGTCCATCCCACCAGGGACAGACCGTAAAAAAGGTGTCGCCGATGGTCAGGCTGTCGCCGTCGCAGGTGATGCCGAGTTCGCGAACGTCGCCGATCCAGCGGGCGATCTTCTCGCCTTCCGGATTGCGTTCGTCGAGATCGTGATTTCCGGAGCAAAGAATCACCCGGGTGAGGCCGGAGAGAAGCGACAGGTATTTCTTCACGACGACAATCTGGGCGCGGAAATCGACCGAGGATCCGACGTCGAGGGCGTCGCCGGCAAAGATCACAAGATCGAACTGCGGCGCCGCGCTGAGCAGCCAGTCAAATTGCGGCAATGAATAATGCAAATCGGCCACGACAAGGCAGCGCATATCAACTCAATCCGGATGCTTAAAAACTAGGCGATGTAGGGAAGCCTGTATTCAAACAGCCAGGAGCGAGCAAAAATTATGCCGCGCCATCTTGTTGGAATGCGACAGATGCCCGCACGAACGTAGCGTGATAAGTTTTGGGTAGATGGAAAAGCCAAGTGAAATCAACCGGTTCAACTAACCATATGACATAGCCAAAAGTGAGGCTCTGATGACCATCCTATGGCTACCGCGCGTCTGACGCGGACCGGTGCGGGCAGAGCTACGCTGACGCCTCTTCAGCAACAAGAGGCTAAGCGACGGCGTGATGCAGGGGAAAGCCTGTCAGAGATCGGCCGGTTGTTCGGGTGAACTACCAGACGATAGGCCGTCTTTGACGGCCCGCGTACGCCAGTTTCGCTGGCTTTGGTAGGCTTTAGCCGCCCCGGAAAAGCCAATACTTAAGTTCCAATACGACTCACGTTGTGGCGAATCACGCAAACAACTGGAGATTCTTATGTTCGGGTTCGCTACGACGAAGTGCGGCAAGTGCGAGAAGAGTACCTTCAAGGTGAAAGAACTGAGTTTGAGGGGCGAGCTGGATTACAAAATGATTTCGGTACAGTGCACATACTGTAAGACGCCAATTGGGATTATTGACGACAACAACGCTCTCCTGCAACAGCAGCAAGCGCGGATATTGCGTGTTGAACGAAGGCTCTCATCTATGGAAGATAAACTTTCTGATATAGAAGAAAAACTTTCTGAAATCGCGTCTGCTCTAACGCAGCGCGGATTTAAGGTAGGCAAGGTAGAGCGGTAGGTCGCGCGCGAACCTATCATCAGTCATCAACCATCGGAAGGCTGTAGGATGCCAAAGCCAATGAAAGTAAAAATCTTCATGGACGCTAGCGCGAGCACCATCGAAGCGCAGATTAATACATGGCTCGACGGCATCGACGCGGCTGTGATCGTAAAGACAGATACCGTGGTTACCAACGTAGCCGAGAAAGCTGGTGATGGTACTTATCCGTGCATCGTCGTGACGATTTGGTATGAGCCCCCGCAAAGCTAGTCTGACCGACATCGCCGGGACTACAGCAACCTCATTGATACCGAGAAACCACGAAGTCTTTAGACTTTCGCTCTAGGCTTTTGCGGTTGCGTGGGAGAACGTCACTTCGATCAACGTGCCCGAATGCGAAGCGGTCTTGATGTGAAAATGCGCGCGGTTGGCTTCGACCAGGGCTTTGGTCAGGGAAAGGTTGATGCCGGAATTGACGGTCGCCTGGTCTGACGGCGGCTGGGTCCGGAACGGCTCCATCGCTGCGGCGACTTCTTTCTCGTTGAGCCCCTGGCCGGTATCTCGGACCCGCAGCACCACCTCGTCGAAATCCGACAGCGCGGTGGAGACGATGACCTGGCCGCCGGCATTGGCGAGATGGATGGAGTTGCCGATCAGGTTCAGCGCGATCTGACGTAACGCGCGGGCGTCGGCGATCACCGGCGGCAGCATTGGCGCCAGCGATGTCCGGATGATGATGCGTTCGCGATTGGCCTGCGGCTGCATCACCGCGACGCATTGTTCGACCAGATCGTTGAGGTTCTGGCTGGCAAAGGTGAGGTCGAGCCTGCCGGTTTCGATCCGCGACAGATCGAGCAGGTCGTTGACGATGGCGATCACGCGTTCGCCCGAGCTGCGGATGTCCTTCATGTATTCGATGTAGCGCTCGTTGAGCGCGCCGAAACGCTCGGCGATCATCACCTCGGAAAATCCGATGATGGCGTTGAGCGGCGTGCGGACCTCGTGGCTGATCCGCGCCAGCAGGTCGGCCTTGGCGTTCGCCGCGCGATCGGCCAACCGCCCCGCTTGCTGCGGTTCGCTCTCGCTGGTTCGGTTCTGCGAAAGTTCGCGAAACACCGCGAAGAAATTCGGGCCGTCGGGCCGGGTTCGTCCCATGGTCATCGACAGCGGGATGATGCCGCCCTTGCGCACGCGGCCCAGTACGTCGCGGCCATGATCGAGCAGGCTCGCGACATCGGCGCCCTTGATGCCCTCCAGATGATCCCGCACCGCAGGCTGGCTTTCCGGCGCGAACAGCTGCATCAGATTGCGTTGCACGAGCTGCGAGCCGTCATAGCCGAACAGCGCCTCGGCGCTGCGGTTGCACGAATGGATGGTGCCCTCGGCGTCGAACATCACGATGCCTTCGGCGGTGGTATCCAGGATGGCGCCGAGCTCCTCGGCGTTGGCGTGGCCGGCGGCCGACGGTGCGGCGGCAGGGATCGCCTCGGAAAACGCGGCGGCGACCGCGGCGGCTTCGGTGCGTGTGCTCGAGAAAATCAGAGCCAGCGCGGGATCGCCGTCCCATGAAATCGTGAACAGGCGCGCGTCGGTCGCCACCGCCGGCGTATGTTCGGAGGAAACCTCCATTCCGGAAATCTTCACCGGCCTGCCGGCGTCCGATGTGCTGCTGGCGCTCGAGACGCCGGGCTCGACATAGAGCGCGTCGAGACCTCCGGCATCTTCCAGTGCGTGAAGGCTCTCGTAGCCCATCCGCACCAGAAACGCCCGGTTGGCATAGAGCAGCCGGTCGAGCCGGTAAATCAGCACGCCGACCGGCAGCAAATCGAACAGCGCCTTGTCGCGCCGGGCTTCGCCCCGCGCCGGCTCCTCGGGCGGCGCCAGCCATTCGGGTGGTTCGCTCGGTGGTTCGGATGTTTCAGGTGTGGACGGCTGCTCGTCGACGGTTTCGGTCGCGACAGGCATCACGACGGCAGCGCCGTTTTCGTTGTCGAGCCGCGCCGACAATTGCCGGGCGAGTTCGTTGAAGGCGCTGTTTTCCACCTGGGTCAGGGCAGGGGATTTCGGATCGCTCACCGGCCGAAACGGAAGGACGTTCTTGGGCGTATCCACGGCGGTTTCCAGATCGGTTTGTTGTGATGTCTCAGAAGCATTCGACTCAAGAGCATTCGACTCGGGCGATTCAGGCGTATCGGACGATGCGACATCAGGCTTCGCAGCCAGCTCCGCGGCAAGCGAATCTCCAATATATGTCCGAACGATGTCGGCCGATTTTGGCTGGACGATGACGGCCGAAAGCGTTTGGGGTGCCGGCGGATGGCTGACGAACTCGTCGCGGCGCAACGCGGCAAGCCGCGCCATGCCGTCGAGATCGCTGCAAACCCCGACGCCTCGATAGCCGGCAAAATTCGCCGCGCGGTCGTAGATCGGCAATCCCGACAATTCCACCGGCAATCGGCCGCCGCCATCGGCGGGCCAGTTCAAGGTGACGCCAGTCCAGGTGCCGCGCGTCGCGATCGCGTTGAGGAAACGTTGGTCGGGATCGAGCCCGAACCGCTCGGCGATTTCGCTCCATGGCCGTTCGAAGGCCGCGGCAGTACGCGTGCCGATCAGGCGGGCGAATTCGCCGCGGGCGAGCCGGAAGCGGCCTTCGGCGGTGATCTGCCACAGGAAGCGCAGCGGGTGCTGGGGCGCGGCCGGCGGAGGCTCCTCGGGCCATGACGGCGCCGATGCTTCGGCCGCCGGTGCTTCGCCTGACATCGCTGAGGGCTCGTGGTTGGGTAGCGGCAGATCCGCCGCGGGTACGATCGGCTGACGCGCAGGTTCGGTCATCGCGGCTTCCGCCGATGCCGGTGCCGTATGCCTGGTGTGCGCGGCCTGCGTCGCGCCGGGCGCGATCAGTGCCACGAGGCCGACATCGGCGCCGGTGCCGACGCGTTGCAGGATCAGGTGGCCGATGCCGACCGGCGTCTCGACGCGGCCCTGCTTCAGGGCCTCGCTGCACGCATCGTCAAGGCCAACCTCGGCGAGATTGCGAAAGCCGAGCAGCGATCGCGCAGCAGTGCTGGCGCCGACGAATATGCCGTCGCGGGTGAGCGCCGCGATCGGCGCATCGATGCCCTCGACCAGGCGCTGCAACCGCTCGACCAGCGGCATCGTCCGGCCGGCCGCTTCGGCGCTCGCAATCAGGATGCCGTGGCCGCCATCGGCAAAATCAAGCCGTGCGCAGCCGCAGGTAACGAGCGCACCGAGTGCGGCGCCGAAGCCGCGCAGCCGCTCCAGCCGGATCGCGCCGTTCGATGGCAGCCTGCCCGCTAACCGCGCGACCTGGCGCCGGTGCAAATCCGCCGGTCCGAAAATCTTTTTCGCAAGCGCTGCGCCATGGGCTGCATTCAACAGCCGGGCGCCGACCGGATTGGCCCAGAGAATGCGCGTGCCGTCGACCGACCAGAGCCATGCGGGGGTGGCGCTTGTGGCGTGCACCGCCAGTCGCGGATCGCTGATGCCTCGCAACTGGAATTCCGCATGGTTCATCGCAGTGACATGACTGGCAGGTTTGGCTGTTACGCGGCCTCAGATATCGGCGGCCAAAACGATGACAGCCTTAACAGATCGTTAGTATCGCCCGCTGCAGACGGCAGGTCCACGGCCTCGCCGTCGAGAAGGTCTCCATTGGCGGGGATAACCCCAATTTGGGCTGGCGGCGCGAATCGGAAGTTGGCCTGTGTCAGCGCCAACTGTGGCAACAGCGACCGAAGAGAATTTCCGAACCCGGCCTTGCAACTCCGCGCCGGCTCTCGCGTTGGGGTGTTGAAAAAAGCCGCCAAAGGTCCACGATGGGAACCAAGGGACGCCGTGTCATAACGGCGAAGGGTTAGGCCGATCGTGTGGGTGGCCAACCCGGAATCGGGGCAGCTGTGGGGCTGCGACAAGCAACAGGGAGTGAGACCATGAGCGAACAGGGGAGTGACCGTTTCGAGATTCCGAAGGAGATGCGATCGATGGCCGAGGCCAGCTTCAATCAGGCCCGCACCGCCTTTGAGAAATTCCTTGCCGGCGCGCAGCAGACCGCTGGAACCATCGAGGAGCGGGGTGCGACGGTTGCCGCCGGCGCCAAGGACATCGGCGCCAAGGCGATTTCCTATGCCGAAAAGAACGTGCAGGCATCGCTGGACTATGCGCAGTCGCTGCTGCAGGCCAAGGATCTGACCGAGATAATGAAGCTGCACAGCGAATATGTGCAGGCGCAGATGCGCTCGCTGGCTGAGCAGGCCAGCGAGATGGGCCAGATTGTCAGCCGGGCGGCGATTGATGCCGCCAAGCCGAAAACCTGATAAGCCGAAAACCTGATCCTGGAACTTCCCAAGGTTGATTTTGGGGTGTTCCTCAGCCGGAACGAGCGTTTTGCGGAGGCCTGCCATGCGGCATTGCACCCGAAAATCGCGTTGCGTTGCACAATATTGACACGATATACGTGTTATCTGTCGGTTGCCCGACGAAGGGCAACCCCAGTGACTTTCCGTAACTTAACGTCCGCGTGATCCAGGTCGACGTTCCCGGCAGTTTTGGCGTCTGGGCGTTCGCAGGGGTCACTTCTTTTTCACCCCATCGCGAAGGATGCATGCCATGGCAACTACCGACCCTTTCTCCGCCTCGATCATACCTTTTGAAGTTCCCGAGCAGATGCGTGCGTTCGCCGAGAAGGGCGTTTCGCAGGCCCGCGACAGCTACGCCAAGTTCAAGGATGTCGCCGAGACCCACAACGGCACCATCGAGGCAGTGTTCTCGACCGCCAGCAAGGGCGCCAGCGAATATTCCCACAAGCTGATGGAAATGATGAAAGCCAACACCACCGCGACCCTGGACTTCGCCCAGGAGCTGGTCGGCGCGAAATCGCCCTCAGAGGCGATGGAGCTGTGGACCTCGCACGCCAAGAAACAGTTCGAAGCGCTTACCGCGCATAGCAAGGAGCTTGCTGAACTGGGCCAGAAGATCGCGACGGAAACCGTCGAACCGATCAAGGCCAACGCGTCGAAGCTGTTCAAGCCGGCCGCCTGATCAAGGTCGCATTCTTTGCTTCCAAAAAAGCCCGGGCCGCCAGCCCGGGCTTTTGTCTTTGGCGGTGCGGTTGGCGGGGCGCGATGTTGGTGTTGTCATCGTCTCCCGGCCTTGCCAAAGCCGGGCGTTGCACCTAGTTTCCGCCCGGTTCGGCGACCCTTTTTTGGGGCCGATAAAGGATGCAGTTGTAGCTCAGTTGGTTAGAGCGCCTGTCTGTGGAACAGGAGGTCGGTGGTTCGAGCCCACCCAACTGTACCAAAGGCATTAGATTGCCTGCTGTGCCTTTGCTCGATCATCTTGAAGGGAAGAGCCAAGCGCCCGCCGATTTAACCGCCGAGTATCTCAATCTTGCTCCGAGCCAGAAGCAATGGCGACATTTTTCGTTCAAACGCACCTTGAGCTGCAAGCGGGCTCATAACTTGGCAGAAAGCCTGTCATTGTGGATAAACACATCATGCGCAAGCTTCGCCTTCCTCGTGCTTTGCAAACAATGAAGTTTCTTGGTGCGTGGTTGGTGCCATGGCGCCCAGCATTTTTGACACAAGCTGAACCATCGAAGCTTCATTTTTTTGTTTCATGCCGCGATGGGATCGGGCGTCAAGTAGCCAAATACGGCTTGTTCGAGCCAGAATTGACGTCATGGATTGGCGCGCGACTTCAGCAATCGCCGAAAGGCATCGTCATCGATGTGGGCGCAAATCTTGGTTGGCACTCGGTCCATGCGGCAAAATATGACGCGGTAGAGAACATTGTCGCTTTTGAGCCAGATGCCTTCAATGCTTGGTTACTTGAGCGAAATCTTGCGATTAACTTAATTGACAAGGTAATTGTGGAAGCCTGCGCTGTTGGGAGGGAGCGTGGTTTGGCTCGGCTATATCGCTACAAAGCTTCAAACAACGGACGACATTCGCTGTTAAGGGACTACGGTCTGGGCTCTCGCGTTGTCCCGATGGTCGACATTGATTCTGCGATTGATGCTCTTGGCCTTGCTGATTATCGTGTGCTGCTTATCAAGATCGACGTTGAAGGTTATGAGCCATCGGTCGTTGCCGGAGCGACGCGAGCGCTTAGCCGAACGGACGTGCTAATTACTGAATATTCGCCCTCGTTGAGCCGATCGGGCAATTTGCCGATCGATGAAATGATTGATGGGCTTACTGCCAGCGGCTTTGTTCCACACTTGCTCACGGTCTCTGGTGGCATCGCCCAAATTGATCGGAGTGATCTGCAACGAGTCGAACATCAGGTAGATGTGATCTGGACCAGATGAGTCAGAAAGCCGAAGCGAACTGTTGCGCAAATGTCCGCAGCGGACCGAAACAAGCGACGCCGAGCGGTGACCAACAATATTGTTTCATTATGGGCATGGAGATGACGTGCCGAGCCTCTCCTTGATCGTTATTACGAAAAACGAAGAAGCGTCGATCGCGCGCTGCCTTAGTTCGCTCGATTTTGCGGACGATATTGTTGTAGTTGACAGCGGCAGCACTGATCGCACGATCGAACTCGCCCGCGCCCATGGCGCGCATGTCGTTTCAACGACTGACTGGCCTGGATTTGGACCACAGAAGAGTCGCGCGTTAAATTTAGCGCGAGGCGATTGGGTCTTTTCCCTCGACGCCGACGAATGGATTGACGCGAGCTTTATCGCCCAAATCAAGACAGCCATAGCTGACCCGAACGCGCCAAGCGCCTACGAGACGCCTCGGCGATCGCGATTCTGCGGCCAGATTATCCGGCATGGCGGCTGGTCGCCAGATTACGTGGTTCGTCTGTTTCAGCGCGGGCGTGCGCGGTTCTCAGACGATTTGGTCCACGAAGGTCTTATCGTGGATGGCCCGATAAGACGGCTGAAAGTGCGGATCGAACATGATTGTATCACTTCATGGGCCGACGCGGAGGACAAGATCAAAAGCTATTCCGTTACTGCCGCGCAGCAGTTGGCCGCGCGCGGCTTCCGTGGGTCACCTCTCAAGGCGTCGTTGCATGGATGGACGGCGTTCTTGAAGGCCTATGTATACCGCGCTGGTTTTCTTGACGGAGCGGCCGGATGGGGTGTTGCCGAATACAACCGTCGTTACGCCGATGCGAAGTGGCGGCGGCTGGCGGAATATTCACAGGGCAATGTGTGGCCGGGTCTGCCTTGGAACCTTCGGGAGTGGAGCGATAAGTCGTCGCCACCTACGACAGATACAGTTCCCCTCGACTGGGTTCGCGCCTTGTCGTCTTGGAAATACGCCAAGCTGACTGCCTCGATTTACTGGCGACGGTCCAGGACAAAGCTCCCGCGACATTTTAGATGTGACTGCGGCGCGCGTCATACGTGGAACCTCTCCGAGCATCAACATTGGGACAAAATCCAAACGGTCACCTGTCATGACTGCGGTGACATCTATCGGACACTGCAAAACACGGTTGTCAGGATCATCCCAAATCCCCTCCATCGTTGCCTGATCAGCGACCGCGACCGCAACGGCATTGCCGATGGCCATCCTTTCTCTGTGCAAGTGCGCGAAGATGTCCAGCAAGACGGAGTTGCTTAGATGCAGAGTGAACTTCAGATTCGAGGATCCTTGAAGCAGTCGGTAGACCGGCTAGTTATTCATTCCCGCATAGAGAGAATGGCCAGACGCTTGGCTTGGGTCGGAGCAATCACATTCATTTCTTGGCTTATTTTGTCGATTGCTTCGATAGCGGCGGTACGCCGACTGTTCATTTTTCCCTGAATTCACAAACGCAAAAACGCCGCCGCGAGAATCCGCGCGAAGCGGCGAAGCCCCAAGCTGACCACAAATCTGCGCACGGCAAAATCACAGCAGATCATGTTTCACCGTCTCGGCTCTCTTGGAAGCATTGATGTGTACGAAACAGTAAGCTTGAATGGTGCGGAATGGGATATTCTATTCCTCGATTTATAACATCCAAGGAAGTCCCGATACACGCCTCAAGGATTCCGAATGGCCTCTCAGGCGGAACGAGAAGGCCTCCTCTTTGGTGCCAATGAGTTTGTTGCTTCATTTCCAGATCGCTTGCAGGACGCAATAGCAAACACCTACCAACGCCTAGTCGGGGTTCGGATGCGCACACGGCAGGTACGAGAGGCCGTTGAGCGGGAGACGTCGGGCGTCCGGCCGACCATCAAGTGCGACTTGGGTCAGTTATGACCATGCCTGACGCCAAAGCCGACGTTAAGCCGGCTCCTAATCTCTTCGAAATCGGCAGGAGGTTGACGATCGCCCTAATGGACCCTGATGATTGTTGGCGTGATGTTTGCCATTTGCGCGCCTACAACGTGCCAGGACCAGTTGCAACCTGCGAAATGGCATTTGCTCGCGCCGCCATTGTCACAAACGCGATAAGGGGACTTCAATCTGGCTCGATCGCTGCCGAGATGCTGGCGGGTGTCGACGATGTGGTTGTGGAGGCGTTCGTCAACGAGGACAGCCCCGAGACCTTGGAGCATTACGGAAATCAGCGCTTATCTGATGTCGCTCGTGCAACGGTGGAGCTAAACGAAAACAACGCCTTTCCACTCACTCAATTGGCTGACGTTTTTGGGCATCGGTTATCGGTTCCCGGGTGGCCGGCCGCAGAGATCGAGCCGCTTTTTAAAGATGTTGCTGGGGAAGCGGAGCATTTGATGAAAATTTCAAACGCGCTAAGAAAATGGGATTTGTAAAGTCTGGATTCACAGAGCAGAGGGCAAGAGAGTTCCAATAACCCCGCCCAACTCGCGGACGGGTACAACGAGGTGTCCATGCCTTATATTCAAAAGCGCGAAGCATTGCTCGACGCCCTCAAGGAGTTCGCCCACAATGAGTTTAAATGAAGCGGGCCGCCCCGCGACCAAACGCTGCATACTAGGAACATGGGACTGCTATTAGGTATGGCATAGGTACGCTGGGCAGGTGCGAAATGGATCGGCTTCGACTCTTGCTTGACGCCCTGAGCACCCTCGGGCCTGAAACCATCCGCCGCCTGGTCGAGATCGGGCTGAAGGGGAAGAAATGATCGAACAGGAAAGAGTTGGTGCGCACATGTCAGAGATTGAAAAACCTATGTTGCCGTCCACCATCCCTGAGATCCGCTGCTCGATGTGCCAGTCGAGCACGAAAATTCTGAGCACCGCAATGGCGCGCATGGGCTTCGAGCACTGGACGCTTCGCTGCGCAAGTTGCGGTCATATCGACCAAGTTCAGGTGAACGTGGGCGCGGCCGAAATTGTAGGAGGTGTCCCCTAGCACATCGCGGCCAAGCTGAATGAATGCTTGGCGGCGATGGCTAGAACCGGGAATTGCAATACCCCAGCATGGTAAGGTACGTCGGGAACTTGCCACAGGTTTCGGTGCAACTTGCTGAATTTTCAATGAGCAATTCCCCACCCGTGTGATCGCATGCGCTCCGCCAACGGGAACGCAGTGCCGTTCGCAGATTCAAAATAAGCCGCTGTTGAACGGAACTATTCCGGGCCAGGCAGATTGGACTCGTCTGCGCCCGCAACGTTGGGCGCGGAGAGGAAACCCCGACGCGGTGCACTGCCCGACACCATCGGGTATTCTAGATTATATCGGCCTCAGCGTCCCCCAACGCTGGGGCCGTTTCTTTGACGCCCTGATAGTCGACTAGCTTACTGAGCCTGGGGGGATGATGTTCCCGGTATGTTGCGGACTGGCAGTGACCCGCTATGCGCTCATATTTGAAGGATGATCGTAGTCGAGCGTTGGCTTGAAAAGCTTAGGTGCCCATATTGCGGAAAGACCGGTACAGCCCGGCTTTCGCAGGCGGACGGATGGACCGTACACGTTGATAAACTTCCCGAAGGCTTTTATTTTATCCAATCCGAGAGTGGCAGCAACTTTTACTGCTCTTCCTGCGACAGCCCAGCGAGCGGCGCGACGGATAAG
>WNFN01248405.1_pt1 | contig 13291 bp, 14 predicted proteins | sample 5400161 | NCBI WGS metagenome assembly WNFN01 (sample SAMN13153353, study PRJNA577476) | soil metagenome | isolation source: 80 cm saprolite on Douglas fir-dominated hillslope | place: USA:California | collected 2013-09-17
TGGCAGGTCGAGGGCTTCGTGAACTGGGAGATGCCGAACGACGAGGAGTTCTCTGACTACCCAAGGCTAGGGACCGCAGGCAAGAAGAAGATCCTCGGGCTGAACGCGGCGAAGCTCTACGGCATCGAGGTGCCAGCCGAGTACCAGCTACAGCCTCAGCCGGTCGCTGGAGCATGACGGAGGTAGTGCCAGCCGCGATGCTCGGCCCGCCGGGCCGAGTGGATGGCAGTGGGAGGTCCGGGGGTTCGCCCCCCCGATCTCGCGCGGCCAGTGAAGTTCTGGCCGCGCTGGAGACGGTGCGCGACCCGGAGCTCGACGAGCCGATCACCTCGCTCGGCTTCGTGGCCTCAGCCGCCGTCTCGGCAGAGGGAGACGCCCAGGTCCGACTGCGGCTGCCCACCTACTTCTGCGCGCCCAATTTCGCCTTCCTGATGGTGGCCGATGCCTACGACGCGGTGTCGGCCACTCCGGGCGTGCGCACGACTGAGGTGGTGCTTGAAGACCACTTCGCGGCGGACGCCATCAATGGCGGCGTCTCCGCGCGGGCCGGTTTCGCCCGCTCTTTTGACGGCGAGGCAGTGGGCGACCTAGACGAACTGCGCGCCGACTTCCTCCGCAAGGCGGTGCTGGCAGGCACCGACCAGATCTGCCGGCCCCTGCTGGCCGCGGGCACCGATCCGGCCGAACTGGCCGGTTTCACCCTCGGCCAGGCGCCGCCCACGACAGCCCTGGCACGGCTCAGGGAGCGGCGCCGCGAGCTCGGGCTGTCGGCCGGCGACGACGCCCCGCTGCTGATCGATCCGGCGACCGGCGCGCCGCCGCCGGGCGACGCGATACCGCTGCACCTGCGACGGGCGCACACCACGCGAGTAAGCATCGAGGCGAATACCGGCATCTGCCGCGGCATGCTGCGGCATCGCTACAGCACGTCAGGACTAGGCGAGGAGGCGCAGTGAAGGCCGTCCGTTTGCACGCGTTCCACACCAAGCCAGCGATCGACGAGGTACCAGAGCCGGCGATTCGCGGGCCGCTCGACGTCATCGTAAGAGTCGGGGGCGCCGGGGTGTGCCGCACCGACCTGCACATCATCGAGGGCCAGTGGGATGCCGCCATGGGAACCCCGCTGCCGTACATCCTGGGGCACGAGAACGCCGGCTGGGTGCACGAGATCGGCTCCGCCGTGACCAACGTGGCAGTCGGTGACACCGTGATCCTGCATCCCACGCCGACCTGCGGGCTGTGCCGCGCCTGCCGGGCCGGGAACGACATGCACTGCATCGCCAGCGAGTTCCCCGGCTTGTCCCGAGACGGCGGCATGGCCGAGTACCTGCTGACCTCGGCACGGGCGTGCGTCAAGCTAGACCCGCAGACCAGGCCGCAGGATGTCGCCGCGCTCGCGGACGCGGGGATCACGGCCTACCACGCGGTCCGCAAGGCCATCCCGCTGCTTTACCCCGGCACGACCGCCGTGGTGATCGGGGCGGGCGGACTCGGCCACATCGGCATCCAATGCCTGGCAGCGCTGACCGCCGCGAGGATCATCGTGGTGGACCGCAACCCGGACGCGCTGAAGCTCGCTCGTGCTCGACTTCGTCGCCGAGCAGGGCGCCGAGCAGGACGGTTTCGCGATGACCGGCCGCGCCGGGTCGTACTTCGTGATCGGCTATGGCGGTACCGTCACTATCCCGACGCTGGACATCATCAGCACCGAGCGCAACATCATCGGCAACATCGTCGGGACCTACAACGATCTCGCCGAGCTGATGGTCCTCGCCCAGGCCGGCAAGGTGACCCTGCATACCAGGACCTATCCGCTCGACGCGGCGCCCGACGCGCTCGCGGACCTGGACGCCGGCCGGGTGCGCGGCCGCGCCATTCTCGTGCCCTAGCCAGCCGTCCCTATTTAGGGTCCAATTTCTTCCATGTCAGAGGAGGGCCGATGGCCAAGGAACTGCGTTTCAGCGACGAAGCCCGCGATCTGCTGATGGCTGGCGTCGACCAGCTGGCTGAGGCCGTTAAGTCCACCCTCGGGCCGAAGGGTCGCAACGTCATCCTGGAGAAGATCACGGGCTCGCCGGTAGTGACCAACGATGGCGTCACGATCGCCAGGGAGATCCACCTGAAGAACCAGTTCGAGAACATGGGCGCTCAGCTGGTCAAGGAAGCGGCGATCAAGACCAACGACATCGTCGGTGACGGCACCACCACGGCGACCGTCATCGCACAGGCGATCGTGCGGGAGGGAAACAAGGCCATCGGGGCGGGTGCGAACCCGGTGCTGGTCAAGCGCGGCATCGACATCGCGGTCGCCCGACTGGTCGCGCGGCTGCAGCAAGTCGCCTACCCGGTGACGACCGAGAGCGACTACTGCCGGGTCGCCGCGATCTCAGCCAACGACGACGACATGGTCGGGGCGGTGATCGCCAAGGCGCTGCACACCGTCGGTGACGGCGGCATCGTCACCGTCGAGGAATCGGCGGCGCACGGCATGAGCGTGCAATTCATCGAGGGATTCGAGTTCGACAACGGCTACCTGTCCCCGTATATGGTGACCAGCCCGGCTAGCCTGGAGGCGATCGTCACCGATCCGTACATCCTGCTGTGCAGCGAGAAGATCACCAAAGTCCAGCAGCTCATGCCGCTGCTCGACAAGATCATGCGGGACCCGCGCCCGCTGGTCATCCTCGCCGAGGCGGTTGAGGGCACCGCGCTCAGCATGCTGGTGCACAACCACGTGAACGGGGTCTTCCAGTGCGTTGCCGTGCGCGCTCCCGGTTTCGGTGACCGCCGGCTGCACAAGCTGGAGGACATCGCCGCGATCACCGGCGGCGCCGTGCTCAGCAAGCATTCCGGCTTCACCATCGAGACGATGACCACCAGCCAGCTCGGGCGGGCCGCCCAGGTCAGGGTCACGGCCGACCAGACCGCGATCGTCGGCGGCGGCGGCTCGAGCGAGGCGGTCCAGTTCCGGGTCGCGCAGCTCAGGGCCGAGCTTGAACGCGCCACATTCGGGGTTGACGAGGACGTGCTCACCGAGCGGATCGGGGCGCTGACCGGCAAGGTCGCGGTCATCAGGGTCGGCGCGCCGACCAACGCCGAGCTGAAGGAACTGCAGCACCGGGTCGAGGACGCCCTCTCGGCCACCAGGGCGGCGATGGCCGAGGGCATCGTGGCTGGCGGCGGCGTCGCGCTGCTGCACGCCGAGCAGGCGCTCGATGACCTGGACGTGACCGGTGACTACGCGACCGGCGTGGAGATCGTGCGGCGGGTGCTGGCTGAGCCGGCCTTCCTGATCGCCAGCAACGCCGGATACTCCGGCCAGGAAGTGGTTGCCAAGCTGACCGGACTGGGCCAGGACGAAGGCTTCGACGCGCTGGCCGGCCGGTACGGGAACATGATCGAGATGGGGATCATCGACCCGCTGAGAGTCGCTCGCTCGGCGCTCCAGAACGGCGCCTCGGTAGCCGGGCTGCTGCTGACGACCAGCACGCTGATCGCTGAGGAGCAGACGCCATGGGGCGGCAGCGCGGCGCTGATGACCGAGTATGGCCCGCTGGACGAGGGCCTGAACCAGCCCTCACCGGACGCGAGCACGCCTCAGTCGCTCGGGCTCGGCCCGTCGATCGGCTGAGGCCTGCTCGATGGCCGCGGACTCGGCAGCGCAGCCGGTGATCGCGGCAGGCGGCGGGCTGGCCGGCAGCCCGGCCGACGGCCTGGCACCGCCCAGCGCGCTGCGGGTACTGCGCGCTCGCGGCCGGGTTCGCGGGGTCGCCGCCCTGCTCGGCCCGGCGTTCGTGGCGGCCGTGGCCTACATCGATCCCGGCAACTTCGCCACGAACTTCTCGGCCGGCGCGGTCTCCGGGTACGCGCTGGCGTGGGCGATCATCGCGGCCAACCTGATGGCGATGCTCGTGCAGTACCTGTCGGCGAAGGTTGGCATAGCCGCCGGGCGCGATCTGCCTGAGCTGTGCCGAGACCACCTGCCGCGCGCGGTCTCGCTTGGCCTGTGGCTGCAGGCCGAGCTGATCGCCATGGCCACCGATCTGGCGGAATTCGTCGGCGCGGCGATCGGCCTCAACCTGCTCTTCGGCGTCCCGCTGCTGGCGGCGGGTCTGATCACCGCGGTGGTCGCCTTCGCGATCTTGGCGCTCGAGCAGCGCGGCTACAGGAAATTTGAAATCGCGATCGCCGCTCTGCTCGGCATCGTCCTCCTAGGTTTCGTGTACGACCTCGCGGTGGTCGGAGGGTCGCCGTCAGGAATCGCCGCCGGCCTGGTGCCCAGCCTGGCCGGTCCGGACAGCCTGCTGCTGGTTACCGGAATCATCGGAGCGACGGTGATGCCGCATGTGGTGTACCTGCACTCGGCGCTGACCAAGTCGCGGGTGTCATGCCGAGATGACGCCGAGCGCCGCGAGCTGCTCGGATTCGCCCGGCTCGACGTGATCGTGGCCCTCGGCGCCGCTGGCGTTATCAATCTCGCGATGCTGTTCGTCGCAGCGGCGCTGTTCCATCGCTCGGGACCGCCGCACGGCGACGCGATCGTCGCCGCGCACGGCGCGCTCGGCCGCGTGGTCGGCGGCGGCGCCGCGCTCGCGTTCGCCGTCGCCTTGCTCGCGTCCGGCCTGTCGTCCTCCAGCGTGGGCACCTATGCGGGCCAGGTCGTGATGCAGGGCTTCATCGGCCGCCGTATCCCCGTCCTGCTGCGCCGGGGCATCACCATGCTGCCCGCACTGGTCGTGCTCGGAGCCGGGCTCCCGGCGACGCAGAGCCTGGTCGTTTCGCAGGTGGTGCTCTCCTTCGGCATTCCGTTCGCGCTCGTTCCGCTCGTCGTGCTGACAGCCCGCCCGGCGATCATGGGATCGCTGGTCAACCGGCGCGGAACCACAGTTGGGACAAGCTGCATAGCGGCGCTGATCATAGGGCTGAACGGCTATCTGCTCTACGCGGCTTTCGGCTAGGCAAGGTATGACAATGGGGTCGCCGTCCTCGTCACCTCGCAGCCGGCCTGCCTGGCGATCCTGGCGAATTCGGCCGCGTCGGCGATCGCCGCGCCGCACTGGTCATTATTGAAGTAGACGTAGACGGATGCGCTGTCCGGCCACGGGGCCTCCCGCATCCGGCTCAGCCAGGACCGTAGCGCGCCTGTGCCGTACCGCGGCCAGGGCTGGGCCGCACCCTCGTGGAGGCGGACGTAGCCCCAGCCGGCCGTCTGCCACAGCGGCGTAACCGGACGCCCCAGCCGGTCTGCCCAGCACAGCGCGGCGCCGCGGGCGGTGAGTACCTCCCGCGTCTGGTTAGTCCACCAGGACGGATGCCGCGGCTCGACGGCAACCCGGACCGGGACCTCGACGCCGTCGGCCGTCGCCTTCGCGAACTCGGCGAGGCAGGCGTCGAGCCTGGGCGGATCGGCCGTCAGGTTGGGCGGAAGCTGGAGCAGCACGGGGCCGAGTCGGCTGCCGAGGCCACCAGCGGCCTGCATCAGCCGCTCGACGGGCTCGGCCGGATCACGGAGCCGCCTGATATGGGTCAGGTAGCGGCTCGCCTTGATTGCCATGACGAAGTCATCTGGCGTCCTGGCCCGCCAGTCCGCGAAGGTCTCGCGCGAGGGCAGCCGGTAGAAGGTGCCGTCGTTCTCCACGGTGCCATACGACGCCGCATAGTGCTCGAGCCAGCGCTTCTGCGGCACGTCGGGCGGGTAGAGCACGCCGCGCCAGTGCCGGTACTGCCAGCCAGAGGTTCCGACGAGAATGCGCACGCATCAGTACCTGCCCGGCCGGCACCCGGTTACTCGCTAGCCGGAGCTGCGTGCCTTACCGCGCAGGGCGGCTGGCAGAGGCCGCGCCGGTGGCAACACGTCGATCCCCTTTCACCTGCGCCTGCCGCTTTCCTTCACGGCAAGCGCGGTGATTCATCCTGACTGACGATCCCGGCGCCGATCACCCTCAGCAGGCGGGCTACCTCGATGGCAATCGCATCACGCCCCGCCGCACCGTACCGCCGCGGATCGACCAGGGAGGAATCGGCCGCGAGACAGTCGCGGACGGCGGCAGTGAACGCCTTGTTCAGCTGGGTGGCCACATTGATCTTGGTCATCCCGGCGCCGATCGCTGCGGCCAGCGCCGCATCAGGGACTCCCGACGAGCCGTGCAGGACAAGCGGGACGCTGACCACACCGTGGATCCTGGCGATGAGCCCGGTGTCCAGGACCGCATCGCGGGTCAACATCGCGTGGGAGGTTCCCACCGCTACGGCCAGGGCATCCACCCCCGTGGCGTCGACGTAGCGGGCCGCGTCGTCAGGATCCGTGCGCGCATGGGGTGAGTGCACGCCGTCCTTCCCGAAGCCCAGACCGGCGGCTTCCCGGACCAGTTCCATACTGGTGGCGTGGTCCAGGTGCAGCGCCACCGGCACAGCAGCCGAGCCCGCGATGGTGGCGCAGGCCCGGCCCAGCGGATCGAGCGCGCCATGGTAGGCGACACAGTTCTGGCTGACCTGAAGGACCACCGGCGCGCCGGCGGCTTCAGCGCCGGCGACGATCGCCTCAGCGTGCTCAATGCCGATGACGTTGAAGGCGCCGACGCCGCGGCCCGCCGCCGCAGCGGGCCCGACGATCTCTTTCATCTGCGCCGCTGGCATCAGTCGGCCTCACCGCGGTTCACTCTGACCCCGGCCAGCGCCTCGGCGTAGTCAGCATGGCTGAACTCTCCCGCGACTGGCGCGGCAGCCGAGGCGGCGCCGAGCGCGACCGCGTGCCGCAGCCGCTCCTCCCACGGGCGCCCCAGGACAAGCCCGTGCACCAGGCCCGCGGCCACGGCATCCCCGGCGCCGGTGGGATTCCCCCGCACCTTGGCCGACGGCTCCGCCTGCCAGCTGCCATCGTCGGTGACGGCCCACAGCCCGTCGGCTCCGAGTGTGACCACGACGGCCTGCGGGCCAGTGGCCCTCAGCTCTCGCGCGGCGAGGGCCACCGCATCCTTGTCCGCGCCGCGCGCCGTGGACAGGCTGCGGCCGACGAGAGCTTCCAGCTCAGCGAGGTTCGGCTTAACGATGGCCGGGCGGGCGGCCGCGCCCCGGAGCAGTGCCTCCCCGTGCGCGTCCAGCACGGCTGGCACCCCGGCCGCCGCTGCCATGGCACCCAGCTCAGCGTAGGTATCTGGCGAAAGGCCTTGCGGCAAGCTTCCGGAAAGGACAACGGCGGTGCATCCCGCCAATGCCTTGTCATACACACCGCAAAACGTGGCGTATTCATCCGGCCCGACGGGCGGACCCGGCTCATTGAACAATGCGGCATCGCCGCGGACGGTGTCGACCACGGCGAAGGTTCGCCGGGTCTCGCCGCCGATCCGCGTGAATGCCGTCGGCACGCCCCGCTCCACGAGCGCGGATGTCACCTGTTCGCCGGTAACGCCGCCAGCGAACCCGATCACCTGGACCTCGGCACCGATCGCCCACAACGTCCGGGCCACGTTCAGCCCCTTGCCACCGGCTTGGGCCCGGATCACGGCTGGCCTGTTGACGCCGGCCCAGTCGACGCCTGGCACGTGATGCGTGACATCGAGAGCCGGGTTGAGGGCGACGACGAGGATCACTGTGATCTGCCCGGCTCATGCCAGGGTGAAGATGACCAAACCACCCAGGTCACGCGGCTGGCCGGGGAATGGCGTGCATCCACGTGAATCTACCGTCCTGATCGCTTAGGCAGCAACATTAACGACCAGAAGCGGCCTTGCAGAGCGCACGAATGTGTTCTAATATCCGCACATCCGAGCGAGAACGAAAGCAGAAGCTACGACCAGGGCTCCCGGACCGAGGCACCGTCCGGGACCTGTTCGCATCACGCTTGTAGACGCATCTGAGCCAGTGGAGGGCTGATGGCCACCACCCTCGAAGAGGCCATCATTGCCCGGGATGCCAATCGCCGTATCCGTCGCTCGGGCAACATCGCAGGCTGGGCGTTCGCAGGCCCGTCCGTCTTCATCGTGCTCGGTCTGTCCTTCATCCCGATGATCTGGGCGGCCTACCTGTCGCTCACGGACTCAAATCTCGTGTCGGGTGGCCACTTCATCGGGCTCGCGAACTACGCCGCCCTTAGCAAGGATCCGATGCTTCGCCAGGCGTTCACCAACACGCTTCTCCTCGCCGTTATGTACCTGCCGATCGGCCTCGCGGCAGGGCTTGGCGTGGCGATCATGCTGAATCAGAAAATCAAGCTCATCGGCTTCTATCGCACCTGCTTCCTGGTGCCATTCGTCGCCTCGGCGGCGGCCGAGGGCCTGCTCTTCGGGTTCATCTTCGATCCCGACTTCGGGATCGTGAATGCAGGATTGCAGGCGGTGGGGTTGCCACGCCAGGGCTTTCTCCAGGACCCCTCCCAGGCCCTGATTGTGCTGGCGATCGTGTACTTCTGGACCCAATTCGGCTTCAACATCGTGATCTACCTCGCGGCACTCCAGGACATACCCCAAGAGGTCCTCGAGGCAGCGTCGATCGATGGCGCGAGCAAATGGTCCACGTTCTGGAACGTCGTCGTGCCGACCATCCGGCCGGTTACAGTGTTCCTCCTGGTATGGAGCCTCATCGACGTGTTTCAGTTCTTCGACCTCGTCTACACGACCACGAAGGGAGGACCCCTCAACTCGACGCTGACGCTCGTGTACTACATCTGGGAACTGGCGTTCAACTTCTTCACGGCCGGCTACGGTGCAGCCGTCGCCTACGTCCTCTTCTTCACGAGCCTGATCGTGATCATCGTCGCGCTCGTCTACGGCCGCAGACGCAGGGTGGCGCTGTGACCGGCGAGCTGGCCCTGCGGGCCGTGCCCGAGGTTGACATGGCGTTGCATCGTTCCCGGATCGAAGAGGCCGAGCGGCGGATGCGCCGGAGCGGCTGGCGGCGCCACCTGCCGCAGAGAGGGCATCTGGTTCTGATGCCCTTGTCGATCATCATGGTCCTGCCGTTCGTCTGGATGGTCCTCACGTCGTTCATGACGGACAGTGAGATCAATCGCATCCCCCCGACGATCCTGCCTCATCATCTGAACACAGGGGGCTACTCGACCGTCCTCGCCAGCTCGGACTTCCCTTACTGGTTCCTGAATAGCCTGATCGTCTCCGGCGCCGCCGTCCTCGCCCAGGTGGTTCTGTGCAGCCTCGCCGGCTACGCGTTCGCGCGCATCCGGTTCCGGGGGTCCAGCGTGTTTCTGATCCTGCTGCTCGCGACGGCCCTCATTAGCTGACATCCGCGCTAGGCATCTATCTCATGTACTCGTTCTTCCAGTCGTTCCCGAGAGAGCTCGAGGAGGCCGGACGTATCGACGGCTGCAACCGCCTTCAGGTCTTCTGGAAGATCGTGCTGCCGCTCGCGAGGCCGGCCCTGGCCGCCCTGGGAATCATCACGTTCATCTATGCGTGGAACGATCTCTTCTGGCCGCTGATCGCGATCACGTCGAGTCATACATTTACTGTGCAGGTGGGCCTCACCACTTTCCAGGGAGAGCACGTAACCGAGTGGTCGGCCGTTATGGCCGGCACCGTATTGACCACGGCGCCGGTGTTGCTTGTGTTCCTTGTCGGTCAACGCCGGTTCGTACAGGCGATCACCGGCGCCGTCAAGGGATGACCAACAGTGGCCAGGGCTGACGAAACAAGGAGGCCGATATGAAGCGAATAGCGCTGGCAGGGATCGCGGCGTTGACCCTGGCGCTGCCCGGATGCTCAGGATCATCGGGATCGAGCTCGGGGACCAGCCCGACGGGGACGGTGACGATCCAGTTCTGGCATGCACAGACCCCGCCCCCACAGCAGGGGATAGAAAAGCTCGTCAATGCCTTCAACTCCTCGCATCCGCACATCGTCGTGCAGGCGAGCTCCGGAGGGACTTCCACAGGAGATCTTCTTCCGAAGGTCACGACGGCGATCGCGGCCGGGACCGCTCCCGACGTCGCGTACATCTACGGGTCCTACGCCGCAAACATCGCCCAGAGCGGTAAGACCGTGAACCTGGCGAACCGGATCAACGAGCCGGGATTCAACTGGAACGACTTCTACCCAGCGTCCAAGCAGATCGTGTCGCCCGGAGGCAAGGTCATCGGCTTCCCCGCCCTCATCGACAACCTGTCGGTGATCTACAACAAGAAGCTGTTCGCTGCAGCAGGCGTCCCCGATCCGTCCCCCAGCTGGAGCTGGGACGACTTCCGCAACGCCGCGAAGAAGCTGACCAATTCCGCCCAGCACATCTACGGCGTGAACTACCCAATCGGCGGGGACCTGCTCGACACGTCCTGGAGGTTCTTCCCCGGGCTCTGGCAGCGTGGCGGGCAGATCCTCTCGTCGAACGGCAAGCAGGCGCTGTTCAACTCGCCCGCGGGCATAGCGAACCTGACGCTCTGGCAGCAGATGGCGACCGTCGACCATTCGGTGTACCTGGACCCGACGGCAAGCAAGGCCGAACCGTTGTTCACCAGCGGGCATCTAGCGATGTTCGTCAGCGGGCCGTGGGAGGTCCCGACGCTTAACCAGGCGAAAGTCGACTGGGCGGATGTGCAGCTGCCGGCCGTGAACGGCAACCACCAGACGGTGTCCGGGCCTGACAACTGGGTCGTCTTTAATAACGGCACCGCACGGGTGAACGCCGCCTGCAGAAGTATCCGGGGATCGGGCCGATGGCCGAAAACCTTTCGAACGCCAAGGAGGCGATGCCCGCGCTGCCGCAGTGGCCGCGCGTCGTCAATGCCCTCGGCAATGCCATCGCGTCGGTGCTCCTCGGCAAGGCCAATCCGAAGGCCGCGCTTGATCAGGCGGCGCAACAGGCGGACACGATCCTGAACGTTCCGGGCTAGCGGGTAGCGATCCGGTAGCTCTACACGGGTCAGGCGCCGGCTCGTGACCAGGTGGGCTTAGCTACCGCGAATCCCATCCGGGATCAGATGGCCGTGTGCGTCGATCAGCTCATCGCACACGCGGACGATCTCGTCGATGGACAGCGTGGCTGCCGTGTTGGGGTCGAGGAGCGCCGCCTGGTACACGAAGTCCCGTCGCTCCTCGAGTGCCGCCCGCACGGTCAGCTCGCATACGTTCACATACAAGCGGTTGAGCGCGGCGAGCTGCGGCGGCAGGCTCCCCACGCGGGTGGGCTGGACCCCCGCCCGGTCTACGAGGCATGGTACTTCGACGCAGCAGTCCTCCGGCAGGTTGTCGATCGAGCCGCCGTTGCGGACATTGCCGTAGACCATCCGGTGCGCCCCCGTCTCAATGGAGTGGATGATCTGCGGGGCGTATTCGGGACCGCGTTCGAGTTCGAGTGGCTCGCCCGCCTTGAGCTTGCGCCGGGTCTCCGCGTAGGAGCCGAGGTTCCGCTCACTGCGATGCAGGTAGTCGTTCACGGGGATCCGGAAACGGCGGACCTGGTCCTGATGGGAAAGAAACCAGGGCACGAGGTCCGCGCTGTGTTCGCTCGATTCCGTCGGAAAGTAGCCAAACCGCTTGAACATCTCCACGCGGACACGCCGTCCGAGCCCGTCGGGGTCGTCCTCCATGATCTGCCGAAGCCGTGGGTAGAGATCCTGGCCGTCGTGCTCCAGCCGCAGGATCCACGACTGGTGATTGATCCCACCTGCGATGTACGCGATCTCCTCGAAGGGGACACCGACGAGTTCCGCGAGCTCCTGTGCGGTGTTCTCCGGCGACATGCAAACGCCGACGACGCGCTGGTGGGCGGTCCCGGAGTAGATCGCCCACACAAGCGCTGCCATCGGGTTCGTGTAGTTGTAGAGCCAGGCGTCGGGCGCGACCTCGCGCAAATCGCGCGCCAATTCGAGCAGCGCCGGGATCGTGCAAAGGGCCCGGAAGATGCTTCCGATGCCCATAGTGTCCGCCATCGTCTGCCGCACGCCGTGGCGCCCGGGGATCTCGAAGTCGAGCCTCAGTCCCTCGTGCCCGCCGACCCGAATCATGCTGATCACGTGATCCGCTCCTTCGAGCGCAGCCCGGCGGTCCATATGTGCCTCGATCGTGGCTGGCACATCAAGTGCCCCCACGGTCCAGCGAGCGATGGCCTCCGCGGTTTCGAGGCGTTCACTATTCACGTCGAACAGCGCGATCGTGGACCCGGCGAGGTCTTCGAAGCCGAGGATGTCAGCCAGCAACTCCTTCGTGAACTCGACACTGCCGGCTCCGTTGAGCACGATCTTCGTCATCAGACCTCCAGGTGGGGCAAGAGATGCTCCGCCCAAAGTTCCAGCTGCGCAGTCGATGGCTGCAGGGTGTGGAGGATGAGGTATTCGATGCCGACGGCTATCCTCGCCCGGAGCTTCTCAAGGATCTCGGAGGGCGTGCCCGTCAGGTACACCTGCTCGAAATATTCGAAGGGCCTGCTGTCTCCCATGATCGTCGAGTAGATGCGCCGCTGCTCGGTGAGGGCCTTCTCACGGTCCTCGGTGGGAACGAGATGGAGGAAGTTCTCATGTGCGACCGTGAACGTGTCCAGATCGCGGCCCGCCGCCTCGAGCGCGGGCCGGATCTCGGCGAGGTCTTCCTCGATCTGTGACGGAAGGGACGTGGGCCGCGCGATCCATCCGTCGGAGGCGACGATCCGCCGGAGAACCGCCGGGGCCAGCACGGGCCGCTCTGGGGAAGCTGCATGCGGGAGCTGTCGGCCGCCAGCGCTCCAAAGGCAGAGCGGCGAGCGCATAGCTGGGCCAACCGCCACGTCCCGCAGATGGTAGAACCGACCCTCGTACGTCACGGACTCGCCCGCGAGCAGCCGCCGCAGGATCGCGATCGATTCATCGGTCCGCCCGCCCCGCTCCGCTCGTTGCTGTCCGACGGCTTGGAACTCCCGATCATCCCAGCCCGTTCCCACGCCAAGGATGTAGCGCTCATCGGCGAGGGCCTGGAGTGTGGCTACCTGCTTCGCGAGAACGACGGGCTGGCGAGTCGGCAGAACGAGGACCGAGGTGCCCAGTCGCAGTCGCGACGTCGTTGCTGCCACGTATGTGAGCGAGACGATCGGATCGAGCCACGGGACCGCATAGAACCTGCTCTGGTGCAGCAGGTGATCAGTCGCCCATACGGAGTCAAACCCCAAGTCCTCGGCGCGTCGGGCGAAGGCTGTGAGCTCGTGTCCGGTACGTCCGCTGGTCCCGACGAACGTCGGCAAGAACACGCCCACTCCCCGGAGACCCACTAGAGAAGCCCCGCTGCCTTGAGCCCGCTGTCCACGAGATCGCGGGCATCTTTGGCGAGCGGACGCAGTGGCGGGCGAACATAGGCTTCGTCGATGACTCCTAGGCGCA
>WNFN01116888.1_pt4 | contig 13290 bp, 10 predicted proteins | sample 5400161 | NCBI WGS metagenome assembly WNFN01 (sample SAMN13153353, study PRJNA577476) | soil metagenome | isolation source: 80 cm saprolite on Douglas fir-dominated hillslope | place: USA:California | collected 2013-09-17
ACGTGGACCGCGGCCAGCTCGCCGATCGTCTCCCGGAGGCTGAGCGACGCGTGCAGGTGGCGCAGGAACGCCTCCAGCTCCGCCTCCTCCCGCCGCCCCGGATCGATGGGCACGACCACGCCCTCCGGGAACTCCTCGTCGGCGGCGCTGCCCGCGCTCACGAGCACGGGCCGGCCCACCCCCAGGGCGCGCACCACCGCGCCCGACATCTCGCCGTGGGAGGGGAAGCGCAGGGCGAGCACGGCGTCGGCGGCGGCGAGGTGCCGCTCGAAATCGACCAGAGCCAGGCGGCCGGTCACGCGCAGCCCATCGCCGAGCCCCGACTCCTTCGCCCAGGCCGCCAGCGGCAAGCGGGGATCGCTCGCGCCCGCGACCACCAGGATCGCTTCCGGATGATCGGCCCTCAGGCGCGCCATCACACGCACGGCCACGTCGAGGCGCTTGCTCACGGTGGCCAGGCCGGGCGCGGTGACCACGAAGGCGTCCGCGGGCAGACCCAATCGGGCCCGGCTCTCCGCGCGCGACGGGGGAGGATCGATCGGCAGTGAAAGGTGATGGGGCAGATGCAGCCGGGGCCGGCCGGGCAGGCGCCGGGCGACGCGCGCCGCCGTCTGCGCGCTCAGCGTGACCACGCCCAGGCTTCCTTCGAGCACGCGATCGTTGAGAGGGAAGAGCGCGGGGAGCAGGTCGCCCCCGAGGTCGCGCGCCACCTGGCGGCCGACGAAGGTGCCCGTCTCGCCGTAGGCGCGGCGCATCTCGCGCAGGTAGGCGGAGACGTCGCCGCGCTCGACCGTCTCGCACAGGACGAGGTGATGCAGGCTCCAATCGTGGAGCACGACCACCCCCGGCCGCGCGCGCGCGGCCCGATAGACGAACGCGTGGGCCGGCGAGTTGCCGACGTGATAGAGGTGGAGGTCCGCCTCCGGGCTCTCCGCGCTCGCGCGCACGCGCACGGCGGCGCGCAGGGCGGGGTCGGTCGCGTCGGGATCGTCGGTGACCGCCTCCACGTCGAAGAGGCGGGCCAGCGCGGGCAGGCTCTCCGCCACGTAGTCGGCGATCCCCGACGGCGACGGAGGAAGGGGACTCCAGACGGCGAGCCTAGTCATTCATCGACCCCCCACCCCATCCCTCACCGGATCGACTCCGTCAGGCGGTCGATGACCGCGTCCCAGGAGATGTCGGCCACGCGCGCACGCCCCGCTTCGCCCATCTCCCTCAGGCGCGCTTCCGGCCAGGACCAGAGAGTGTCCACGGCGGCGGCGATCGCCTCGGGGGTCGGCTCCGCGATCAGGCCCGTCTCGCCCGCGGTGACGAACTCGAGGACGCCGCCGGCATCGGAGGTCGTCACCACCGGCTTGCCGGAGAGGAACGACTCCACCGTCACGTAGCCGTAGTCCTCGTTGAGGGGCGCGTAGTACGCGGCGCGGGCGCCGGCGTAGAGCGCGATCAGCTCGTCGGCGGAGACGAACCCGAGCAGCTCTACACGGTCGGCCACCCCCAGACCTTCGATCTGCTTGCGCAGCTCCTCGGCCAGCGGGCCCGCCCCCGCGATCTTGAGCTTCGCTCCGCTGCGGACGCGCCGCATGGCGTCGACGGCGAGGTCGAGCCGCTTGAGCCGGTCCAGGCGCCCGGCATAGAAGAGGTAGTCGCCGTAGCCGTCCGTGCGATACCGGCCCAGGTGATGCGGCGGCGGATAGAGCGACTCGCCGTGGAGGCCGTTGTACTTCCGCAGCCGCGCGGCCACGTTGCGCGAGATCGTGTACACGGCCCGGCACTCCGCCAGCGCCGCCGTGTCCATGGCCTGGATGGCGTCGCGCACCTGGACATCCTCGGGGGTGTCCCGGAAGGAGCAGTAGGGCGTGCCGAACAGGTCGTAGGCCTCCCGATGCTGGTGAAAGAGCCAGGCCACCTTGCGCGGGTGGCGCACGAGGAAGCTCGGGAACTTGGTCGGGATGACGAGGTCCACCGCCGTGCCGCCGCTCTCCGTCACGTCCACCAGCCGCCAGGCCAGCGCCTGCCGGACCAGCTCGGAGACGGGATACCACTTGAAGGGAAGAGCGGCCACGTCGGCGCGGAACCCTCGGCGCTCCAGGTTCGCGCGCAGCTCCGAGACCAGGATCTCCGCTCCGCCCGTGATGAACGGCGCCTGGGCGGCGCACACCAGGACCGTCTTCATCTCGCGGCGAGCCGCTCCTCGAGCTGCCGCATCCGGTCCCGCAGCTCGCGCAGATCGCGCTCCAGGCCCAGCCGCCCGCGCTCCGCCTCCGCCAGGACGAGGTCGATCCGCCGCACGAGGTCGTGGACGTGGGTGACCAGCTCCTCCTGGACGATGAGGTGGCGCTCGTCGATCTCGCCCATGTGGCGGCCATGCAGCCCGAGCACGTCGTCGTAATGCCGGTGCGTGGCCGTGAGCCGCGCGTCGATGTAGTCGAGGAGCGCGTTGTCGAACTGCACCTGGCGGGAGTTGAACGACTCCTGCGCGTCGAGGACGCGCGCGAGGACCCGCCCGAGCCCCCGCGCGAGCAGACGCCGCCATCCTCCGCCGCCCAGGGCCTCGCGCACCCGCCATCCGGCGTTGAGGGCGGCATTGTCCGGCCGCGCCGTCGCGTCGATCGGGGCCGGGGCGCGATCGGGCGGCATGGGCCCGGGCACCGCGACGGCCCGGGCCGCGGGGAGCACCGCCGGCCGCTCGTGCAGCGCCCGCGCGCGAACGGCCTCGCGCACGCGGCGCAGCTCTTCCGCGACCTCCTGACGATCAGTCATCGCTCTTCGCGCCGCATGTCGGCGATTCTAACCGCGGGCCGCCGCCGCGGCCGTGCCGGGCTTGCGCGCGAGAGCGAAGAGGCTGGCCCCGAGGGGAAGGGAGAGATGCCGCACCAGCCGGGCCTCGACTGCGAGCAGGTTGCGGAACGTCCATTCCATCGGCGCGGGCAGGAAACCCACGTCCGAGCCGTGGCGGTGCAGGATTCGGGCGCACCTCGCCCCGCGTGTAGCGATGACGGGAGTGCACGGCCTCGTCGTGGGCACCCCACAGCATCTTCAGGGCGGGCACGCGCAGGAGAAGGAGGCCGCCTGGTTTCATCACGCGGACGGTCTCGCGCACGGCCACGCGGTCGTCCTCCACCCAGCGATGGTAGAGGACGTCGAAGGACGTCACCGCGTCGAAGCTCCCGTCCGGGAAGGGGAGGGACAGGAGGCTTCCGCGCGCGGCGGCCACGCCGCGGCTGCGGCAGAGGCGCAGCGCCTCGTCCGAGAGGTCGACGCCCACCGTGCGGCCGAAGCGGCGGAAATGGACGAGGTTGTTGCCGGTCCCGCAGCCGGCGTCGAGGATGCGCCGGCCCTCCGCCCCCTCCGGCCACTCGGCCGCGAGCAGGGAGAGGCTGATGGCGCGCATCCCGGCGTACCACCACTGCGTCTCCTCCGCCTCGTACATGCGGGCGTACTCCTCGACGTTCATCGCGCGTCCTCGCGGGGCACGACACGCACCGCGTCCACCAGCGCCCGGCCGCCCGGCGAGACCTCCAGCACGAGCTCGTTGGGGCCGCGGCCGAGCCAGCCGCCGTCCGCGGTCGCGCCCAGTTCGGCGAACCTGTCGGTGAGCGGAGCCCACGCGAGAGGGCGGCCGTTCAGGATCAAGCGAAGAGCTCCCGACCCTTGGGCGTGCACGCGCACGTCGGCCGGCCGCACGTCCACCACGGGCAGGAAGAGCCGGGCCCGTCCCTCGACTTCACGGCACACCGAGGGCCCGCAGGGGTGCCGCACGCTCCATCCCCCGCCCAGCCAGGCCTCGGTGTCGAGATCGCCGACGTCGATCCGCGTGGGGCCCATGGCCAGCACGTCCTGGCCGCCGAGCAGGTCGTAGCGCGCGACCGGAAGCTTCCGCTCGGCCGCGAAGATCCAATTGGCGGGCCAGGCGTTGGGCGCGCCGGCCATCTCGGCCAAGAGCCGCGCGCTGTTCTCGGCCACCGCGGGGAACGAGACGGTGTCGTCGCGGGGGATGAGCTCCGCTCGGTACTGCGCCATCAGGAGGAGGTTCCAGGCGACGAGGACCGCGCCCGCGAGGGCCGCGATCCGAAGCGGTCGGCGCTCCGCGGTCGTGCGCAGGAGGTCGAGGATGGTGGCCAGACCGAGAGCCAAGAGGGGCAGCGCGGGAAGGAAGCGCGCGTTGCCCAGCCCGCCGCTCCACCACGGACGCAGGCTGGCGCTTGCGAGGGCCAGGATGCCGACGGCGCTGAGCGCACCCGCGGCCTCGCGGTGACCGCGCCACGCGCGCAGGGCCAGGCCCAAGACCGCGATCGTGAGCAACGGCGCCCAGAAGAGGAGGCCATGCCGCGAGGAGAAGAGGCTGTCGAGCAGTGCGGGGCGGCCGAGGGCGGGATGGGCGCCTGCCCCCACCTCGGCCACGAGGGCCAGACCGGCCAGGACGATGCCGAGGACGGCCCCGCTCGCGATGGCGGCCGCGCGCTCTCGACGCACACGATGCGACCAGGCGCGAACGAGCAGGGTGCCCCCCACGAAGGTGAGGGCCGTGAGGTCCGGCTCCACGACCTCGTGCCACACGAGCCCGGTGCCGTACAGGGCGAGGGTGCTGGTGGCGAGGCTGACCGAAGCGAGGCCCGTCGTTCGCAAGTCGCGCTCCAGGATCGCGAGAGCGGCACTGATCGCGAGGATGCTCGCCACCGCCGCCAGAGGTGGGGCGGGGGACCGCCCAGTGGCCAGGAGGGCCAGCGGGGGCAGCGCCACCGCGGCGAGCAGGGTCGCCGTTCGACGGTCCAAGCGTGACGTCACCGCGCCTCCGCCTCCGCTGTCGGCGCGCGCGTGGGCACCGTCCGCGCGGCCAGGGCCGCTTCCGCCTGCCGCGCGGCATCGATCCCCAGGCCGAACGATCCGCTGATGGTCCGGTCATGGGGATGGAGCTGGCAGGAGTCGGTGAGGAACAGGTTCGCGACGGGCGTCTGGATGGAAGGCGTGGTCGTCCGATAGTCGGTCAGGCAGATGGGCTGCGCGTACCGATCGCGGAAGACGGCCGAGAAGGTCACCCATCGCCGGTCGAACGCGGGGTTGATGAGGGCCAGCGCGTCCGTGTACGCGCGCAACACCTCGTCGTCCGTCTGCGCGTACCGCGGATCGTCGGCGGAGAGGTACTGGGGGACGTAGAGGATGTGGTCTCCGCCCAGCTCGGGCAACGGGTTGAGGTTCGTGTACTCGATCATGCCCGCGAAGGGCACGCGCGGATCGTGCGCATTCACCCAGAAGAACGGGGTCACCTGCTCGCGCAGCCGGAGGAAGAGGCAGAAGATGCCGATGGTCGGGATGCGTTCGAGGGCGCGCACGTACGCGCCATCGAGGCCCTGGGCGAGGGCACGGAAGCGAGACGTGGTGACGGTGGAGATGACCGCATCCGCGGGCAGGGTCTCGCCCCCGACGCGCACGCCGGTGGCCTGCCCGCCCTGGATCAGGATCTGCTCGACGGGAGCGCTGAGGACGATGCGCCCGCCGCGACGCCGGAAGTCTTCGCCCAGCGCTTCGATCACGGTCGCGCTGCCGCCCTCGATGTAGCCGAGCGCCTCGCGCCAGGGGGACGTGCGCGAGCGCGAGAGGCGCACCATGCGCGCCCAGATCCAGGCCGCGCTGACCTCGTCCGCATGCTCGGAGAACTTGAACCGCATGAGCGGCTCCCAGATGACGCGATAGCTGCGCTCGCCGAACATCCGTCGCAGCCAGGCCGTCGCCTTCAGGGGGGCGAGGTCCTCCTCGCGCATCCGCTGGGCCCGCTTCACCGCCGCTCCCGCGCGGATGCGGTCGTGCAGCGGCAGGGCCCGGAACATCAGCAGCTCGACGGGAGTGAGGAACGGATAGAGCCGGCCGTCGACGAAATACGCCATGCGCGAGTCGCGCCAGTGCAGCTTGTGCGAGAGGCCAAGCTCGTCGAGGGTCTCGACGAGATGGTCGTCGCCCTTGCAGATGAAGTGGTAGTAGCGCTCGATGCGCACGCCCTGGACGTCGAAGGCGCTGGCCAGCCCCCCCAGCACGGGCGCGCTCTCCAGCAGCGTGACCTCCGCGCCCGACTTCACGAGGTGGTGGGCGGCCTTGATGCCGGCGGGGCCGCCGCCGATCACGATCGCGCGCCGGGTCATCGGGCCTGGAATCCCCGCGGCGCCTCGGGGGCGCCGACACGGACGAGCGCGAAGGCCTCGACGCACACGGAGCCGGAGTCGGGGATGACGACGAGGTCGTTGAGCTCACGATGCCAGAGGGCGGCGGGTAGCTGGAGGCTTCCGGCCGTCCCCCCGCGATCGACGCGCAGGGCGCCGGCCTCGTGTCCATTCACGCGGAGGCGCACGTCGCGCGGCCCGTCCATGCTCGTGGCGGCCAGGGTCAGGGCCAGGTCCTCCGGCACGTCCAGGGGGACGAGGACGCGCGCGCGGCCCGTCGCCGCGCGGCACGCCCGGCCGCCCGTCTCCTGCCTTGGGCCCCAACCTTCGGCGAGCAGCGCGCCGTCGCCACCGCCGACGTCGATGCGGCCGCCCAGGTTGTTCTGGCGGTAGAAGAGATACCGGCCCACCGCGCCATCGTACTGTCGCGGCGAGAGGTCCTGCTGCCAGGCGAAGAGCCAGCTCGCGGGCCAGGTGGGCGGGCTTCCGGCGACATCGGCCACCGCGCGCGCCGCGCCTCCGACGAGCCGCGGGAACGCCGCGCGATCGGGAGCAGCGTCCCCGCGCGCGACCTGCGCGATCAGGCCGAGGTTCCAGGCCACCGCGGGCACGAGGGCGGCCCCGACCGCGAGCTGCGGATGATGGGCAAGGGTGCGCCGCGCCCACTCCAGGCTTCCCGCGACACCCAGGGCCAGCAGGGGGAGCAGGCTGTCGAACCTCCGGTTCGAAAAGGACCCGCCCGCCCACCAGTCGCCGGAGCACATGTTCACGTAGGTCATGGCCACGAGCGGCGGCAGCAGCGGCCAGGCCAGCGGTGCCCTCCGGCGCAGCAGCCAGAAGTAGCCGAGGTAGCCGGCCCAGAAGACCGGGGTCCAGGAGAGCAGGCCGTGGCGCGTCGAGAACAGGGTCTGAAGGACGTACGGATGGTCGAGCCGCAGGAAGTCCGCGCCGTGCGGCGGATAGCGCAACAGCCACTCGCCGTAGATCGCCTTCCAGGCCGCCATCTGCGGGAAGGCGCCGAGCAGGGCCGCCAGCCCGACGAGAGCCGCGCGCCGGCATCCTTCGCGGGCTTCGCGTCCGCCCCGCCTCATCGCCATCAGCGCATCCCAGGCGGGGAGGAGAAGGAGGAGCGCGTTCTGCCAACGCAGGCACATGGCGAAGCCGGCGGCCAGACCGAGAGCCAGCGCCGACGAGAGGGTGGGCCGGGCCCGCCGTCGGTCCCACAGCCAGACGACGAGGGCGGCGGCGGCGGCGGAGGCGGCGTGCGACATGGTCGGCTGGTGGACCATGTACCAGTGCAGGAACGTCGCCCACCAGGCGAGCAGCGCGCCCAGGAGCGCGGTGTCGTGGGGAAAGTGCCGTCGGAGCAGGTCGTGGATGAGGAGCACGGCCCCGAAGCCGTAGAGCAGGCTGCCCAGGGCGACGGCGTTGACGTGCTCGGGGCCGTACCCACTGAGGTCCACGTCGCGGCCCAGCGCGCGCTCCGCCCGGGCGACGGCTTCGCCGGCCGCGAAGAAGGGGATCCAGGCCAGGCCGGGGCCGACGGAGAAGATGGACCGGCGCCGTCCCGTGCGCGTCGGCACCTTCAGATCGGCGCGGTCGATCATCTCGTAGTGCGTGTACTCGTTCGTGAAGTCGAGGTCGGCGTCCTTCATCAGCGACCGCACGTAGACGTAGTAGCTCACGCCGTCGCCGGCGATGCGCCCGCCCCCCACGTGGAACTGCAAGACGGACACCAGGAGCAGCCCGACCAGCACCAGGTGCGCGCCCCGCGCCGATCGGGGCCCGGACCCCGTCCACGCGCGAAACGCGAGCGTGGCCCCGGTGGCGGCGGCAAGGAGGCCCGCGACGAGCAGGCCCTTCGGCCGGCCGGTGATGACGACCGCGGCCAGGCCGGCGGTCAGGGCGCCCGCGACGAGGGTGAGAACGAGAGGCCCGCGCGTCATCGGCGCTCCGCTCGGCACAGCTCCTCGTAGAGGGCGAGCGTCCGGTCCACGAGCACGCTGCACGCGAACGCGTCGCGCACGCGCCGCCGGCCGGCCGTCCCCATCGCCTCGCGCCGCGGCCGATCCTGGGCGAGCTCTCCCAGCGCGGCGGCCAGGCCGGGGCGGTCGGCGGGCGCGACGAGGAGCCCGGTCACGCCGTGCGTCACCTTGTCCGGAATTCCGCCCGCGCGCGTGGCCACCACCGCGCGGCCGTGCGCCATCGCTTCCAGCGTGACCAGGCTCGAGCCCTCGTAGTGCGTGGGATGCACGAAGAGGTCCGCGCGCTCGTAGAGCGAATGGAGCAGCGCGTCCTCCACGCGCCCGGTGAAGTGGACGTGCGGCGCGAGCGCGGGCGTGAGGCCGCGGCGCAGGAGTGCGGCCCCGGGTCCCTCGCCGACGATGGCCCAGGCCCAGGTCGGGCCGAGCCGTCCCTGGGCGTGCAGGGCGGCCAGGGCGGCGCGCGCGTCGTCGAACCCCTTGTAACCCTCGAGGCGGCCCACGGAGAGGAAGACCGGATCCGCGCCGCGCAGCGCGGGCAGCGCCGCTTCCGCGACCGCCGGCGCATCCGGCGGGGTGAGCGCGGCGATCTCTTCGACGTCGACGCCGTTGGGCAGCACGACGACGCGGGCGGGATCGACGCCCAGGTAGCGGGGCACTTCCGCGCGGGTGGCTTCGTCCGTCGCCACCACGCGATCGGCGAGCCGCGCCGCCTCGCGGGACAGCCGGCGGAGGCGGCTCAGCGCGACGCGCTTGAGCCCGCGCGCCTTGTGCTCCTCGAGGCCCTGCGGGTTCATGACCAGCGGCGCGCGCAGTCTCGCGTCGCCGCGCCGCTGCCGTCCGTATCCCAGCGCGGTCAGGCCCTGGGCATCGACGACGTCGACCTCGCCCGCGCGCACCATGTCCGCGACCGTCTCGCCGACGCGCGCCGCGAAGGCGGGGTAATGCAGAGTCCGCGAGAAGATGCGGCCGTGGCCGCGGCCCGTGTCACCGTAGGGCACCGTCACCACGCGTCCGGGAAAGGTCCCGGCGCGGGTGGCCGGCCGCGTCACGAGCACGGTGTCCACACCGCGGGCCTGAAGGTGCTTGGCCAGGAGATAGACGGCGCGCTCCATCCCCCCCGGGTCGTGCAGGGGGTGCGCGGAGCGGCTCAAGAGCGCCACCCTCAAGCCAGCCGCCGATAGACGGCTTCGTAGCGCGGGACGAGCACGCGCGGGGAAAAGGCCTCCGCGCGTGCCCGCGCCGCCTCTCCCAGCCGTCCGCGCAGCGCGTGATCGGAGGCGATCCGACCCACGGCCTCGGCCAGGGCCGCGGGCTCCGTGACGAGCAGGCCGGCTTCGCTTTCCCCGAGGATCTCGCGCGTGCCGCCGGTGTCCATCGCCGCCAGCGGCGTGCCGAGGGCGAGCGCCTCGAGGAGCACGCGCGAGAGCGGCTCCGGCCACACCGAGGGGAACACGAGCGCGGTGGCACGGGCGAGGGCGCGCAGCACGTCCTCGCGCTCGGCCCAGCCGCGCAGGACGAGGGTGACGCCCGCGGCCGTCGCATCGAACTTCAGGGCGTGGGCCAGGCTGCCTTCGCCCAGGACCACCAAGGGCAGGCCCGTGCGCGCCGCGGCCACGGCCGGGATGAGCAGGCGCGCGCCCTTGTTCGCCTCCAGCTTCCCGATGAAGAGGAGGAACCGCTCCGGCAGCGGGAAGGAGCACGCGCCCGCCGCCACCGCGCGCGCCTCCACCGCGTCCACGATGTTCGGGATCACCTGGACGCGCGGGATGCCGGCCGCGCGCAGCTCCTCCGCGATGGCGCCGCTGACGGCCAGGGTCGCCCCCGCCCGACGCAGGGCCGCGCGCTTGAGCGCGAGGTCGCCCTGCATGTACGGGATCGCTCCCCAGGAGAGGGGAGCCGGCGCGGGCACATGGCCGTCGAGGCACCGTGTCATCGGCCCCACGCCGCAGCCCGGGCAGAGCGCGCCGCGGCTGATCCGCGTCGACCAGAAGCAGACCGGCCAATGGTCGCGCACGGTGACGGCCACGCGCTCGGGCCTGGGACCGCCCAGCGCGCCCAGCGCGGAGAGGGAGTGCTGGGCGTGGATGGCGTCCGCCGTCTCTCCGGCCAGCTCGCGGGCGAGGACGCGCGGCACGGACAGGCGGCGCCGGCCGCGTGCGCTCAACCTGCGGACACGCAGGCCTTCGAGGTCCTCCACGCCGGGGCTCGTGGTGAGGACGGTGACCTCGTGGCCGGCCTCGCGGAGGCCGAGGGCGAGCGCTCGAGCTGCTCGCAGTGGCACGCCCAGGAATAGCGCTCGACCACCCGCACGCGGGCGCTCGCGCCCAGCCGGCGGCGCAGGGCGGCGTCGCTCGCGATCGTCGTGATGGCGTCGGCCAGCGCCGCCGGGTCGCCTTCGCGGGCGTGCAGCCCCTCCTGGCCCTCGCGCACGATCTCCGTGAGCGGCGGGCGGGGAATGGTCACCGTGGGCAGGCCGGATGCCATGTATTCGAAGATCTTGAGCGGCGACCAGTAGAAGCCGAGCGCCAGCGCGCGCAGACGCGCCGGATCATAGGGCGCGACGCCGATGTCTCCGGCGGCGACGATGCCGGGCATCTCCGTGTAGGGTCGGGTGCCCAGCCGCCGTCCCCGATATCCCTCGCCCGGCCTGGCGTGGGGTCCGCCCACGAGCAGGAAGTAGAGGTCACCGCGATCCCGGAGCCGCCGCGCCGCCGCTTCCAGCACGTGCACGCCGTGCCAGGGCCGGAAGCTGCCCGTGAACACGACGGCGAGGGCTCCCTCCGGAACCCCCAGCTCGCGCCGGAGCTCGTCTCGCCGCCGGTCGGGCGAGAACGCGTCGACGTTGGCGCCCCAGGTCACCGTCTCCGTCTTGCCGCGCGCGAACTCGGGGACGATCTCGGGGATGGGCGAGACGAGGGCGGCCGCCTGACGGCACAGGGACTCGCGATAGCGGCGCATCGGCCGCACGATCAGGGCGGCATCGAGCGCGCGCTTGGCCGAGCGCGGGTGATCGACGACCGGTGAGTTCACTTCGAGCAAGGACGGGATCCCACGCCGCGAGGCCGTCGCGATGCCCTCGCCCCCGAAGTTGTAGTAGCGCTCCATGACCACGGCCGGCCGGACCTCGTCCGCGATGGCCTCCACCGCGGGTCGCGCGCGGAATCGGAAGAGCCGGTGGCGCGGCCGCCAGTCGACCCGATGCCAGACGACACCCGCGTCCTCCTCGCGCGGCGCGCCCCCGTCCGCCGCGATCACGGCGTGCACCTCGTGGCCGCGCCGCGCCAGGCCGCGCGCCACCTCCAGGACGTGCACGCTCCCGCCGGTGGCGCCCGGCACGGTCTGGTCGGTGGCCACGTAGAGGATCCTCACGCGCGCTCGCGGGGCACCAGCAGGCCGAAGAACGGGCCCGTGCGCACGCCGCCGAACAGGACCACGTCGAGCTTGAGGAGCCAGGTCAGGGCCTGGGCCACGCCCATCAGCGCGGCCGAGGGGCGGCGCTGTTCCCCCGCGGGGGCGGCCGGTGAAGGCGCACCGCTGGCCTTCGCCCCGCGCCGGCGCCACTGCTCGAAGAGGCGCAGGCCGAGGTCCTCCACGACCGCCTTGAAGACGACGTTGTAATAGCGGCGCTCCGCCACCTTCAGCCCCGCCCCGGCGCACAGCTCGTCGAAGTGCTCGTGACTGCGGATGGCGTTGCGATGGTCGCTCTTGCGCATCGCCTCGCGCTCGTGGTCGATGAGCCCGGCCCGCCCCAGCCGCCCGGCCAGCCGGTTCACCGCGCGCTGGAAGGAGGCCAGGCGCGACGACTCCATGGCGTGCGTATAGACGAAGAGCCGGCCGCGCGCCCCGAGGGTGCGCCGGGCTTCGAGCAGGACCTCGCGCACGCCCGGCTCGTCGAGGTGCTCGAGCACGTCGAGCGAATACGCGCGCGGGAAGCTGCCCTTGCGGAACGGGAGGCGCCGCAGGTCGCCGAGCACCAGGTCCACCTCGCGCGCCGCGCGGGCGAGGAAGAAGGGCGCGACGTCGAGGCCCGCCGCCCGCCGTCCGCCCTGGGCCGCGTAGAGCGCCATCTTGCCCGCGCCGCAGCCCAGGTCGAGCACGGTCTCGCCCGGCGCCGCGCCCAGCATCCGCCGCATCATGTCCGCCTTCACGCGCGCGGAGAGGACGGGCTCCGCCTCCGTGACGTGCAGGCGCTCGTGGAACTCGTGGTCGGCATACTGGGTCACCTCGCCCACCGACGTCCGCGGGACGAGGTCAACCCAGCCTTCCGCCTGCGCCACCGGATAGCGCGCGCCGCAGCACGCGCAGGCGAGGGCCGCCCCCTCGCGCGCGAGCCGTACCTTGTCGGGTCCGCCGCAGGGGCAGGCCGCCCGCGCGGCATAGGGAGCGCACGTCGCCTCGTGGCCGCCCGTGCGCGCGCAGGAGGCGCACCCGCCGGGCTCGAGGCAGACCGGACAGGCGACGGCCTGGAGAAGCGATTCCGAGATCATCGGCCCTCTCGCACGAGACGCTCGCGATCGGTGAAGAACAGCCAGGCCGACCGGCCCAGGTGCCGCGGCACCTGCGTGACCTGGCTGACCGCCACCCGAGGCCATTCGAGACCCTGGCGGTCCATCAGCTTGAGGCCGAACTGCACCATCAGCGAGACGTTCCACCACGCGAAGGCGAGGAGGAGGGCCGCGACCGTGCGCCGACCCATGCGCGTGAGGATGACGGCCAGCAGCGCGGCCAGGCCCCAGGCCAGCAGAGGCGTAGCGGCCACGAATCGCCGCGAGCCGAAGGCGCCGGCCTGGGTCCAGCTGTCGACGGACCCGTTGATCCAGATCTGCAGGAGCAGGGCGAGGAGGAGCGCCATGGGCACGGGATCCTCGCGCGGGCGCAGGGCGGCGAGGACGAGGCCGCCGGTCGCGAGCAGGAGCAGCGGCGCCCACACGAAAAGTCCGTGGGCGGGATCGAACAGCACGGACAGCACGTGCGGGCCGGAGTAGATCATCTTGCGTGCGACCAGGGGCGAGGGGCCGAAGCCGCCGTTGATCGCGCGGTAGGCGAAGAGCTGGGGCACGAAGACGACCACGGCGGAGAGGCCCATGGCGGCCAATCGGGTCAGGGCGGCCATCCCGCGCCGCTCACGCAGGCCCTCGAGCGCGATGAGG
>WNFN01177101.1_pt1 | contig 13288 bp, 11 predicted proteins | sample 5400161 | NCBI WGS metagenome assembly WNFN01 (sample SAMN13153353, study PRJNA577476) | soil metagenome | isolation source: 80 cm saprolite on Douglas fir-dominated hillslope | place: USA:California | collected 2013-09-17
CGTCGGAACCGTATTCGTTCGGGTTCGCGGCCAAGTCAGATTCTCATCGGCATCACGACGTACTTGAAGCCCTTCTCGCTCGCATAGCTGATCAACGCGCTGGAGGACGAATCGCCAAACGCGCATTCCAGCTCGCTGCTCGCCACATTGTTCAGCACGTCCAGCAGGTAATTGACATTGAAGCCGATATCGAGCGCATCCCCCGCGTAATGCACTTCGAGCTCCTCCTGTGCTTCTTCCTGGTCGGCATTGGAGGAGACGATCTTCAGGCTGCCATCGGTGAGCACCCAGCGGACACCGCGGAATTTCTCGTTCGACAGGATTGCCGCACGCTGCAGCGCCTGCCGCAGCGGCTCGCGCTCGATCTGCAAGCGGTTCTTGTGCTGCGTCGGTATGACGCGCGTGTAGTCCGGGAACTTGCCATCGATCAGCTTTGAGACCAGCTCGATCGCGCCGAAGCTGAACGCCGCCTGAGTGCCGGACAATTCAATGCTCACTTCATCATCGCTATCGGCGAGCAGCTTCGTCAGCTCAACTACGGTCTTACGAGGGACGATCGCCTCCTGACGCGGCAGGCTCGCCCCAAGCGGCAGCGCAGCAAAGGCGAGGCGGTGTCCATCGGTGGCCACCACCTTTAGTTCGCCGCCCTCCACCACCATCAGCAGCCCGTTCAGGTAGTAGCGGATGTCCTGCTGCGCCATCGCGTACTGCACGAGCCCCAGCAAATGCCGCAACGCCTTCTGCGGCAACGCAAAGCGCGCTACCTCTCCCGTGGCCTTGGCAAGGCGCGGAAAATCCTCTGCAGGAAGGGTCTGCAGGCTGAACCGGCTGCGGCCCGCCTTGACCACCAGGCGCTTGTCCTGGGGCTGCAGGCTGACTTCGGCGTCCTCGGGGAGGGCACGCAGAATATCGAGCAGCTTCCTTGCGCCTACGGTCAGCGCGCGTGAGTCGCGGGAACCGGCCAGGGCGCTGCGCGCACTGATCTGAATCTCGATATCGGTGGCAAGGAAACTGAGCGTTTCGGCGGAGCCGTCGATCAGTACGTTCGAGAGGATTGGCAGAGTGTGGCGTCGTTCGATGATGCCGCTCACCGCAGCAAGCGGCGCCAGCAGCTCGTCTCGCTTTGCTTTGATCATTTGTTATTTACCTAATTAGTAGTAACTAATAGAGCGCCAAGAATCGGGGGACAAACTGCAAAACCTGTTGCTCGCCAGTACCTTGTTCCCTTTTGCAGGCCCGGGGAAAGCTGTGGGCGGCGTGTGAGGTGCTGTGGGCAATACGCGGCAGTTTTTTGGTGCCGCTCGCTTATCCACAATTCGCCAGACACTGGCACACAGCTTGTCCCATGAGCTCAACCCTTCAGCACCTGCTCGAGTACGAGGTAGTCGCGGTTCAGGGAACCGTCGCGTGTGCGCAAGCTTGCGATGGTCCGGCAGGCGTGCAGCACGGTGGTGTGGTCGCGGTTGCCGAACGCCTCGCCAATTTCCGGCAGGCTCATCTGCGTGAGGTCTTTGGCGAGCGCCATCGCCACCTGCCGCGGCCGTGCAACGTTGCGGCTGCGCTTTTTCGAATGCATGTCGGAGATCTTGATCTTGAAATACTCGGCGACGGTTTTCTGGATGCCTTCGACGCTGACCTGGCGGCTGTTCAGGTTGAGGATGTCGCGTAGCGCCTCTTTCGCCAGCTCGAGCGAAAGCTCTCGCCCGGTGAAGCGCGCAAATGCCAATACCTTCTTCAGGGCGCCCTCCAGCTCGCGAACGTTTGAACGGATGTGCTTGGCGATGAAAAACGCGATCTCCTCGGATACCGCCACCGCCTCGGCCTCGGCTTTCTTCAACACGATCGCGACACGCATCTCGAGCTCCGGCGGCTCGATCGCCACGGTAAGCCCCCAGCCGAAGCGCGAGATCAGGCGCTCCTCCATGCCCGCGATCTCCTTTGGATAGGTATCGCAGGTGATGACGATCTGTTTGTGCGCTTCCACTAAGGCGTTGAACGCGTAGAAGAACTCCTCTTGCGTACGGCCCTTGTTGGAGAAAAACTGGATGTCGTCGATCAGGAGCGGATGCGGGCCTGCGGCCGGCCGGCGGCCACCTGGTTGCCGATCGCCTGAACCAGATGGGTCTTACCCAAACCGACTCCGCCGTACACAAAGAGCGGGTTGTAGGAGGTGCCGGGGTTCTCCGCCACTTGGATTGCGGCAGCGCGCGCCAGTTGATTGGCTTTGCCCGTCACGAAGCTATCGAAGGTGAAACCCCGATTCAGCCGTGAGCGCTCCTGGATGGCAGGCTCGCTGGCCGGGCGCACTGCAGCCGGGGCGGAGCGCACCGGCGCATCGGCGGCACGCGCAAGCACCAGGCGCAGCCCCAGTTCGCGACCGCTCGCTTCCGTGGCCAAGCGCTCGATGCGAGAGGCGAAGCGCTCGCGCACCAGCTCCAGCACGAAGCGGTTTGGCGCCGTGAGAATCAACGTGTCATCGGGCGCGTCCGTCTCGGGCGCCAACGGCCGAATCCAGGTATTGAACTGTTGCGCGGGCAGCTCCTGCTCGAGCCGACGCAGGCAGGCGTCCCAGAGGTTTTGCATCTTTTAGTGGGCCTAAAACGAATCGCAATTTTACCTTGCTTGCGATGGGTTATCCACAGCGCGCGGGGAGTGTTTTTTCGATTTGACAACGCGCTGAGGCGCACGCTCTAATACCGCCCTTTTTCGCAAGCGGGGTAGTCATGAAGCGCACTTACCAACCGTCCAAGACGCGGCGCGCGCGGCGCCACGGCTTTCTCGTGCGTAGCCGCACGCGCGGCGGACGCGCGGTTTTGCGCAATCGGCGCGCTCGGGGCCGGCGCCGGCTCGGGTTGTAGCCGTTGTAGCGCCAGCGCAGAAACGATTCGGTCTCGATGCAAGGCGCCGGCTGGGGCGCAAGGCGCAATTCGAGCAACTGCTACGCGCAGGCGAGCGGCGCAGCCTGGCGGGCTACACGTTCTATCTCGGGCGGCGTGAAGCGGGTCGGGCGCGGCTCGGTATCCTGATCTCGCGCAAGCACGCCGCGGCAGCGGCCGACCGTAACCGCATAAAGCGATGCATTCGCGAGGCGTTTCGACTTGAGCAGGAAAATCTGGGCGCGCTTGACCTTCTGGTACGTCCCCCGTATGGCGTGCGGGCCTCGTCACTCACCGTGAGGCAAATACGCGAGCTGCTGTGCCAGTTGGGCAGATGATCGCTCAAACGCTGCGCGGCGCAGTGCGTGCCTACCGCTGGTTGGTGCGCCCGGTTCTGCCGCCGGCGTGCCGCTTCTCTCCCAGCTGCTCCGAATATGCCGAGCAGGCGATCGAGCGCCATGGGGCAATGCGCGGCAGCTGGCTCGCCGTGCGGCGCGTCTGTCGTTGCGGTCCCTGGCGGCCCGGCGGCTACGACCCGGTGCCCTAAGCCGATGGATACGCAACGCCTCATTCTGCTGTTCATTTTTGGCTTCTCGGTACTGATGCTCTGGGAAGCCTGGGACCGCGAGCACCGGCCGAAGCCGCCGCCGGTGCCTGTTTCGCAGCCGGCCGTGCCGGTACCGGGCAAGGCACCGGCGAAAGGTTCAGCCGCGCCACCTGGTCCTATCGCCGCGGCAGCGCCCGCAGAGTTGCGCGGCGAAATCATTCGCGTGACGAGCGATCTGGTCAGCGCAGAAATCGATACTTTGGGCGGCACTCTCAAGCGCCTCGAGCTCCTGCGCCATAAGGACTCGAACGACCCAGAGAAGAATTTCATCCTCATCAGCCCGGCCCACCAGTACGAAGCGCAAAGCGGGTTGGCGGGCGAAGGCGGTCCCAATCACCGCAGCTTATGGCAGGCGCAGCCGGGTGTGCGCGCGCTTGCTGACGGCGCCGACGCGATCGAGGTGCGGCTCACGGCGCAAGGCAAAGACGGCCTGCAAGTCGAGAAGATCTTCACCTTCAGGCGCAACAGCTATGTCGTCGATGTCACTCTGCAGATGCGCAACGCCGGTACCGCGCCGGTGGCGAGCTTTGCGTATTTCCAGCTGACCCACGATGGCAAGCCGGAAGGCAACCGCAACACCGTGGCGGAAACCTTCGGCGCGCAGAGCTTTACCGGCTTTGCCGTCTACAGCGAGGAGCACAAGTTCCAAAAGGTGCATCCCTCGGATCTCGACAAGGGCAAGGCCGATCACGTCAAGCAGGCGAAGGATGGCTGGCTCGCGTTCGTGCAGCACTACTTCGTTTCCGCGTGGCTCGCCCCGCAAGGCCTTGAGCGCGACTACCTCATGGAAAAGCGCCAGGACGGAACCTATGCCGCAAGACTGCTCGTGCCGGTGAGCATCGCGCCCGGCGCCAGCGCGAAAGTCGACGTTCCTCTTTACGCCGGGCCGCAGGAAAAGCGCCGTCTCGAGGCTGCGGCGCCTGGCCTGGATCTGGTGGTCGACTACGGCTGGCTCGCCATCATCGCCTGGCCGCTCTTCTGGCTGCTCCAGAAGCTTCACGCGCTGACGGGAAACTGGGGTGTCGCCATCATCCTGCTGACCGTGCTGATCAAGCTGATCTTCTTTCCGCTCTCCGCGGCGAGCTACAAGTCGATGGCGAAAATGAAACTGGTCACGCCACGCCTTACCAAGATGCGCGAGATGTATGGCGACGATCGCCAGAAGATGAACCAGGCGATGATGGAGCTCTATCGGACCGAGAAGATAAACCCGCTGGGCGGCTGCTTTCCGATCCTGGTGCAGATACCGGTATTCATCGCGCTCTATTGGGTGCTGCTCGCGGCGATCGAGCTGCGCCACGCGCCCTTCATACTCTGGATCAAGGACCTTTCGGCGCTCGACCCCTATTTCGTGCTGCCGATCCTGATGACCGGCACGATGGTGCTCCAGACGCGCATGAATCCGACGCCGCCCGATCCGGTCCAGGCGAAGGTCATGCAGTTCATGCCTTACGTCTTCAGCATCTTCTTCTTTTTCTTTCCCGCCGGGCTGGTGCTTTACTGGCTGGTCAACAACATCCTCTCCATCCTGCAGCAGTGGCAGATCCAGCGGTTGTTCGACCGCGACAAGCCTGCCCATGCCAAGCGCTGAACGTGTAGCGCGCGATACGATCGCTGCAGTCGCGACCCCATCGGGTCGCGGTGGCATTGGCATCGTACGGCTCTCCGGACCCGCGGTGCAACGTATGGCGCAGGTGCTCCTGGGGCAACTTCCAGCGCCGCGACACGCGACGCTGATGAAATTCCGCGACGCGGGCGGCCAGCTGTTGGACGAAGGCCTCGGGCTTTATTTTCCGGCACCCCACTCCTATACCGGCGAGGACCTGCTTGAGCTGCAGGGGCACGGCGGTCCGGTGGTCATGCAAATGCTGCTCGCTGCATGCCTCGACGCCGGCGCGCGGCTCGCCGAGCCCGGCGAATTCACCCGGCGGGCATTCCTCGAAGGCCGCCTTGATCTCGCGCAGGCCGAAGCCGTCGCCGACTTGATCGACGCCGCGAGCCGTGAAGCAGCGCGCAGCGCGCTGCGCTCGCTAAGCGGGGAGTTCTCCGCGGCGATCGAGGCGTTGCGCGCGGCATTGGTCGAATTGCGCGCGCTCACCGAGGCGCAACTGGATTTTCCGGAAGAGGAGCTTGACGAGCTGCACCGTGGGGCGAGTGCCCGGCGACTAGCCGCCGTGCGCACAGCGCTCGACGAAGTATTGGCCAAGAGCCGACAGGGGAGCCTGCTGCGCAACGGCGTACACGTGGTGCTCGCCGGCAGCCCCAACGTCGGCAAGTCGAGCCTGCTGAATTGTCTGGCGGGCGAAGAGCGCGCCATCGTGACGCCGATCCCCGGAACCACTCGCGACGCGCTACGCGAGCCGATTCACATCGAAGGCGTTGCCGTGATGCTGGTCGATACCGCGGGCTTGCGCACTTCGAGCGATCAGATCGAGCAGCTTGGCATGGCACGCACGCAGCAGGAGCTCGAGCGCGCCGATGTCGTGCTTGCCGTGTATGAGGCCGGAGTGGAATCGCAGCCGCCGCGAAAGCTTCCTGAGGTGCCGCGCATCGATGTTTACAACAAAGTCGATCTGCGGCCTGGCTTCGAAGCGCCGACGGGTGCCATCGCTGTCTCCGCCAAAACCGGCGAGGGCTTGGCCGAACTGCGCCGGGCGATCCTGCGCGCCGCTGGCTGGACAGCAACCGGAGAGTCGGTATTTCTTGCTCGCGAGCGCCATCTGCGCGCACTGATCGCTGCCGAGGCGCACCTGGTGCGCGCCGCCGCCGAGCTGGCGCGCTGGGAGCTCTTTGCCGAGGAGCTGCGACTTGCGCACGATCAGCTGGCGGCGATTACCGGGGCATTCACCCCCGACGATTTGCTGGGCGAAATTTTCAGCCGTTTCTGCATTGGCAAGTAAGCGTTTCGCCGAATCTAAGTCTTTGACTCAAAAATGATTATCCAAACGGCGGGTGGTTCGCCTGAAGCCGTCCTGACGCCCTGGATGCTAGAATCCGCGGCCTGAACGTGGGTGCGCCATCGGGGCTTGAGGCAGTGGGTGTCGGAGGTCGCGCAGCTCGCCAAGCCCGACCGTATCGTCTGGTGCGACGGCTCGCAGGCCGAGTACGACCGGCTGTGCGACAGCCTGGTGGCGAGCGGCACCTTCATTCGCCTCAACGAAAAATTGCGCCCCGAGTCGTTTCTCGCCCGCTCGCATCCGAGCGACGTGGCGCGCATGGAGGAGCGGACCTTCATCTGCAGCCGGTCCAAAGAGGACGCCGGGCCGACGAATAATTGGATCGATCCGCGCGAGATGCGCCGTACTCTGGATCGTTTGTTCGATGGCTGTATGCGCGGGCGCACCCTGTACGTCGTGCCGTTTTCCATGGGGCCGATCGGTTCGCACATCGCGCAGATCGGTGTCGAGATCACGGACTCCGCCTACGTCGCCGTGAGCATGCGGGTGATGACGCGCATGGGGCAACCCGTCGTCGAAAGGCTTGGGGAGGACGGCAAATTCGTCCCCTGCGTCCACTCGGTCGGCGCACCGCTCACAGCCGGCCAGCGGGATGTCGCCTGGCCGTGCAACGAGCAGGAAAAGTGGATCGTGCACTTCCCGGAAACACGCGAGATCTGGTCCTTCGGATCGGGTTACGGCGGCAACGCCCTGCTCGGCAAGAAGTGTCTCGCGCTGCGCATCGCCTCGGTGATGGCACGGGACGAAGGCTGGCTTGCCGAGCACATGCTGATTCTCGGGCTCGAAGCCCCCTCGGGAGAAAAGAGTTACGTCGCTGCGGCTTTCCCTTCGGCTTGCGGCAAAACTAATCTCGCGATGCTGATCCCGCCGGCTGCGATCAAAGGCTGGAAGGTCACCACGATCGGCGAAGACATTGCCTGGATAAAGCCGGGTCGCGATGGCCGCTTCTACGCCATCAATCCGGAGTACGGGCTCTTCGGTGTCGCTCCCGGCACCTCGGAGCAGACCAATCCGAATGCCATGAAGATGCTGCAGAAGAACGTCATCTTTACGAATGTCGCGCTGACCCCCCAGGGCGACGTCTGGTGGGAAGGCATGAGCGACGATCCGCCGGCGCATCTCACCGACTGGCAAGGCAAGCCTTGGACGCCTCCGGACGGCAAGAGAGGGCGCCTTGCGGCCCACCCGAACGCTCGCTTCACCGTGCCCGCGGCGCAATGCCCGTCGATGGATCCTAAATGGGAGGATCCTCAGGGCGTGCCAATCGCCGCCTTTCTGTTCGGCGGCCGGCGCTCTTCCACCGTGCCCCTCATTGTCGAGGCACCGAGCTGGGAGGAAGGCGTCTACATGGCGGCGACGCTCGGTTCGGAAACCACGGCCGCGATCACCGGCAAGGTCGGCGTGGTGCGTCGCGACCCGATGGCGATGCTCGCGTTCTGCGGCTACAACATGGGTGACTACTTCGACCACTGGCTCAAGATGGGCCGTGCGGTCAAACAGCCGCCGCGCATCTTCCGCGTCAATTGGTTCCGGCGCGATGCGCAGGGCAAATTCATCTGGCCGGGATTCGGCGAGAACATGCGCGTGCTGCAGTGGGTGCTGGACCGGTGCCAGGGCCGGGGCAAGGGCGTCGAAACCCCGCTGGGGACGATGCCGCGCTACGAAGATCTCAACTGGCAGGGACTCGAGAAAGTTTCGCCGGCACAATTCGCCGAACTCTCGCGCATCGACCCCGCAGCCTGGAAGGACGAACTCAAGTCGCACGACGAGCTGTTCGAAAAACTCGGCGCGCACCTGCCGGACGCGCTCGAAGCGCGTCGCGGTCGACTGCACGAGAGGCTCGCCGCCTAAGCTCGGGCGAGTTGCAAAGCGCCTGCGGCGGCGATTAGCGCTGCTGCACCGGCCGCCGCAAATGCCGCTGGCGAGCCCCAGGACTGCGCCAGTACGCCGCCGAGAGCCATTCCGAGCCCGACGCCGGCGAGCAGCGCGCTCGTCGACCACGTGAAGGCTTCGGTCGTCTGCTCAGGCCGCGTAGTCTTTGCGACTAGTGTCGATTGGATGATCAGCGCGGGGGCCATCACTACACCGTCGATGGTTGAAAACACGGCAAATGACCAGAGGCTCCAAGGCAGAGCGAGCGGCAGCAGCCCTAGTCCCATGATCGCGAGCATCGCGCCGAACTGTCGTAGCAGTGGGGTATGCCAACGGCGGCTGCCGTAAGCGAGACCGCCGAGCGCGCTTCCTGCGCTCATCAAACCAAGGAACACGCCCGCCAGGGCAGGCTGCCCCGCTTGCGCAGCGTAGGCTGCGACGCCAATCTCGGTAAGACCGAAAGCGAGCGCGTAACACAGCACGACCGCGATGAGTGCCACGAAGCTGCGCTCGGCGAGCGGCCCGAGAAAAGTCGCATGACCGTGCGGTTCGACCTTCCAGTTGCGCAGCACCGGTGAGCGCAGAAACAGAAACACGCCGATGAAGCCGCTGCCCGCAGCGAAGCCGACCGCAGCTCTCGGCGATGCCAAAGCGACGAACAGGGCGACGAGCAGCGGCCCAATGATGAACAGGGTCTCGATCAGCACCGAATCGAGCGAGTACGCGGTCACCAAGGCGGCCTCATCGGCCATGCGTTGTCGCAAATAGGTGCGCATGCAAACCGTGATCGGAGGAAAGCTTGCTCCGGCCACCGCGGCGCAGCCGAGCACCGCAACCCCGGGTGCGCCGGCAGCGACAGCCGCGAGCAGGCCGCAAAGCGCGCTGGGAAATAGCACTGCGCAGGCAAGCAGCATGGTGCGCGGGCCGTGCCGGTCGATGACGCGACCGATTGCTGGTGCCACGCAGGCCAGCCCGGCTACGTAGCAGCCGGTCGCCGCGCCGCCGGTCGCGAATGAGCCGCTCGTGCCCTGCACGAGCAAAAGAATCGCCAGGCCGCTCATGCCGATGGGCAGACGCCCGAAGATCGAGGCTCCAAAAAGGTAGCGCAGATCTTTCGTGAGTACGCGCCGATAGCTCGTCAACATGAGCGATTGCTGCGCTGCAGCACTAATGATGTTCCACGTGAAACCTGCGCGACCCCATGTCCTCCAAAACAGCGCTCGCGTAAAATCCCGCCTCCCATGAAGTTTCCCGAGGAATTCGACGTTATCGTCGTCGGCGGTGGCCATGCTGGCACGGAGGCCGCGCTGGCTGCCGCTCGCATCGGATGCCGCAGTCTGTTGCTGACGCACAGCATCGAGACGCTGGGCCAGATGTCGTGCAACCCGTCCATTGGCGGCATTGGCAAGGGGCATCTCGTCAAGGAGATCGATGCCTTGGGCGGAGCGATGGCGCTCGCCACCGACGAGGCCGGGATCCAGTTTCGAACCTTGAACGCCTCCAAGGGGCCGGCCGTACGCGCCACTCGTGCGCAGGCTGACCGGGTGCTCTACCGTCAAGCGATCCGCCAGCGGTTGGAGAGCCAGCCCAACCTCTTGCTTTTTCAGCAGGCCGTGGACGATGTGCTGGTCGAGGGCGAGCGCGTGGTCGGTGTGCGGACCCAGCTAGGCGTGGAGTTTCGCGCTCGGACCGTGGTGCTCACGACCGGAACCTTCCTCGCGGGCCTGATTCACGTAGGACTGACGAATCATGCCGCCGGCCGCGCTGGCGAGCCCGCGGCGGCCACTCTCGCAGCCCGCCTGCGGGAATTGAAGCTGCCGGTGGGCCGGCTGAAAACCGGCACTCCCCCGCGCATCGACCGCCGCAGCGTGGATCTGACGGTGATGGAACTGCAGCCCGGCGACTCGCCCGAGCCGGTGTTCTCGTTCCTCGGCAAGCGCAGCATGCATCCCGAGCAGCTGCCGTGCTGGATAACGCACACTAACCCCCGTACCCATGAAATCATCCGCGCGGCGCTCGATCGCTCGCCGATGTTCACCGGCGTCATCCAGGGCATCGGACCCCGCTATTGCCCCTCGATCGAGGACAAGATCCATCGCTTCGCGGGAAAGTCGAGCCATCAGATCTTCCTCGAGCCCGAGAGCCTGTCGACCCACGAGCTTTATCCCAATGGCATTTCGACCAGCCTGCCTTTCGACGTGCAGCTCGAGCTCGTGCATTCGATCCGCGGGCTGGAAAAGGCGCACCTGGTACGGCCGGGATACGCGATCGAGTACGACTACTTCGATCCGCGCAATCTCCACGCCTCGCTCGAGACCAAATCGCTCAAAGGCTTGTTCTTTGCCGGTCAGATCAACGGGACGACCGGCTATGAGGAGGCGGCAGCGCAGGGCTTGCTGGCGGGCTTGAATGCCGGCTTGCAGGCGAAAGGGGAGACGCCTTGGTCGCCCGGGCGGGACGAGGCTTACCTCGGGGTTCTGGTCGACGACCTCGTGACGAGGGGCGTGTCCGAGCCCTATCGGATGTTCACCAGCCGCGCCGAGTATCGCCTGCAGCTGCGTGAAGACAATGCCGATCTGCGTTTGACGGAAACCGGACGCCGACTGGGACTGGTTGACGATCAACGCTGGGACAGCTTTAGTCGCAAGCGCGACGCGATTGAGCAAGAAAAGCAACGCCTGGCGTCAACGTTTGTAAGCGCGGGCTTTCGTGAAAAGCATAGCATTTTTGACCTCTTGAAGAGACCAGAGCTGACGTATGCGAGCCTGCTGCCCGATTCGCCGGTGGCAATTGAAGTGGCCGCGCAAGTCGAAATCCAAGCCAAATACGATGGCTACATCGCGCGCCAGAAAGAGGAAATCGCTCGCCGGGGCGAGTTCGAATCCCTGCCGCTGCCGCAGAACCTGGATTATCGGCAGGTGCATGGTCTTTCGGCCGAGGCGCAACAAAAGCTCAACCAACACAAGCCGGAGACGATCGGACAGGCGTCGCGCATTTCGGGGATGACGCCCGCCGCGATCTCGCTTCTGCTGGTGCATTTGAAAAGAGGCTTTGCGCCGTCCAAGAAAACGGCATGACGCCGCGCTCCGCGCTCGAGCGCGGTGTAGAACAACTGGCGCTTGCGTTATCGCAAAGCGTCTGCGAGCAACTCTTGGCGTACATCACGCTGCTCGCCAAATGGAATCGCAGCTACAACCTGACCGCAATTCGTGAACCGCTCGACATGGTGAGTCATCATTTGCTCGACTCGCTCGCCGTGCTGCCGCATCTGCCACCGCTACCGGCGCGTGCGCGGCTCGCGGATGCAGGATCGGGCGCCGGGCTCCCGGGAATTCCCGTGGCGCTGGCGCGGCCCGAGTGGCACGTGACGCTGATCGAGTCCAATCAAAAGAAAGCTGCGTTCTTGCGACAAGCCGTGATCGAGCTCGGCCTCGCCAACGTCGAGGTCCATGAAGGACGCGCCGAGGCCTGGCAGCCGGCCGAGCGCTTCGCGCTGGTGACCTCGCGCGCGTTTGCCGAGCTTGGCGCCTTCATTGCGGCGTGCCGTCATCTTCTCGCCCCGGGCGGCGTGTTCGCCGCCATGAAAGGCAAAAGGCCTGAAGCGGAGATCCAGGCATTGCCGGTCGGCGTGCAATGCCGCAAGGTGATTGCCTTGCGCATCCCTTTCCTCGATGCCGAGCGCCATCTCGTGCTCTGCGAGCTCAAACCGTGAGCGGAGCGCAAGTGCTTGCCGTGGTGAATCAGAAGGGAGGGGTGGGTAAGACCACCACCAGCGTGAACCTGGCGGCCGCGCTTGCCCAGTCCGGCCGCCGCGTGCTGCTGGTCGACCTGGATCCACAAGGCAACGCGACGATGGGCAGCGGCGTGGACAAGCGTAACGCAGCGCGCACCGTCTACCACGTGCTCCTTGGCCTGTCCGAGCTCGCTGCGGCGCGCACCCGGTGCGAACGCGGCGCCTACGATCTGGTGCCGGCAAACCGCGAACTGGCCGGGGCGGAGATCGAGCTGGTCGAGCTGCCGGCGAGGGAATCGCGCCTGAAGACGGCGCTCGAGCGCGCACTGGATGACTACGACTACGTGCTGATCGACTGTCCGCCTTCGCTCAGTCTCCTCACGGTCAATGCGCTCACTGCGGCGCAACGCGTGCTGATCCCGATGCAATGCGAGTACTACGCGCTTGAGGGCCTGTCGGACCTCGTCGGCACGATCAAGCGCGTGCGCGCGCATCTCAATCCGCAACTGGAGATCGCGGGACTCCTGCGCACGATGTACGACCCGAGAAACACGCTCTCGCAACAAGTGTCGCAGCAGCTCGAAGAGCATTTCGGCGACAAGGTCTACCGCACGCTGGTGCCGCGCAACGTGCGCCTCGCCGAAGCGCCGAGCTACGGCGTGCCCGCGGTGCTGTGGGATGCGACCTCGAAAGGCGCGCAGGCTTACGTCGCTCTCGCGGGCGAAATCATGGCGCGCACATGAGGCCGAAAGGGCTAGGGCGCGGACTCGACGCGCTGCTCGGCGGCAATGAGCCGCCGCGCGAAGCGCTCGCCACGGTAGAAACGGCGCGCATTCGCCCGGGGCGCTACCAACCCCGTACGCGAATGGACGAGCGGGCGCTCGCCGAGCTGGCGCAATCGATCCGCAGCCAAGGCCTGCTGCAGCCGCTGGTGGTGCGCCCGGTCGAGCAGGGCTACGAGCTGATCGCCGGCGAGCGGCGCTGGCGGGCGGCGCAGATGGCCGGGCTCGCCCAGGTACCGGTGGTGGTACGCGAGGTGCCCGACGACGCGGCGCTCGTCATGGCGCTGATCGAAAACATCCAGCGTGAAGATCTCAACGCGATGGAAGAGGCCGCCGCCGTGCAGCGGCTGATCGACGAATTCAAAATGACGCACGAGCAGGCCGCGGACGCCGTGGGCCGCTCGCGCAGCGCGACCAGCAATCTGCTGCGCCTGTTGAAGCTCGCCAAGCCGGTGCAGGAG
>WNFN01237712.1_pt1 | contig 13280 bp, 13 predicted proteins | sample 5400161 | NCBI WGS metagenome assembly WNFN01 (sample SAMN13153353, study PRJNA577476) | soil metagenome | isolation source: 80 cm saprolite on Douglas fir-dominated hillslope | place: USA:California | collected 2013-09-17
TTTCGCTGTTCACGAGGGGTGCTCCTTTCGTAGGTGATGATGCTTGTGCGCTCATAACCTACTCCAAAAGGGGCGCCCTTTTATAATGCGATTTCAACAGTTATTCCGCACGCTTGTTTGTCTTTGTTCAGCCTGAAAACGAAAAACTGGTGTTATCCGTTAGTTAGGGTAGATTCCGCACTCAAGTGGCTACGATTCCACCGTGCCGGACGGTCGTCGTACCTGGTGGAACGACGTGATTATTAGCCCACCCCTGCGGAGTACGCAAGGGCGGGGAGCCTCAGTTGGTTCGCGGCAATCTCCGGAGATGTGAGGTCGAGTTCGAAAAAGCACCGTGCGGAGTGCGCAAACTTTTTCTCTTTCGCCGCGTCTCTCTATTCTCATTGACTCTCACCCGAGAAACCAGTAGACTTCTCCGCATTCGTTGCTCCCATCCTTGATCCGAAGGCAACGATAGAAACGCCGCTCAGCGCCGCCCTATTACGCCGCCTGTCAGTGAGTGGGGTCTTGCCGAAAGAACTTGTTTAGGCTGAAAAATTTCTGATATCCACGGAGCATGTATGACATCAGCACGCCGCTCGTGTGTCCCGAAAGCTGTATTCGCAAACTGCCCTCGGCTATCGATTTTGCTCAGTTGCATGTTCTTGCTCGTCATGGCTATTGCAGCAACGCCACTCCACTCTCAGACCTACACAGACCTGCACGATTTCAACTGCTCGCCCGACGGGTGTCGTCCGGGCTTTCCCGCAATTCTGGCGCAAGGCCGGGACGGAAATTTGTACGGTACCCTGGGTTCAGGCGGGACTCGTAACTTCGGCACTGTTTTTCAAATCACGCCGGCCGGCGCCATCACGACACTCTACAACTTCGCCGGGACCGACGGGGCGCAACCCTCGAGCGGCCTGACCCTGGGTACCGACGGCGATTTCTATGGCACTACCTACGGCGGTGGCTTGAATAGCGCTGGCACCATTTTCAAGATCACACCAGCGGGAGTGTTGACCACACTGCACAGCCTCACTAACTCCGATGGATTTCCCGTCGCCCCACCGGTCCTGGGCGCGAATGGAAACTACTACGGCCTTACATTAGGCAATACACTAATTGGGACAGCGTATTCGATTACTTCCTCTGGCAAGTACACCCTACTGCCCACCCCGCTTCCGGGTGTCAGCTTCGCTCCGCTAATCTTGGCCAGCGATGGAAACTTCTATGGGACCACCGAAAACGGGGGATCCTTCAACTCGGGGACGGTTTTTCGGATGTCGGCGACCGGAGCAGTGAAGATCGTTTATAGCTTTGACGGACACACCAACGGGGGGAATCCGAACGGACCCGTCGTTCAAGGCAGTGATGGGTTTCTGTACGGAACCACAACGAGCGGCGGGTTAGTTTCGAACCCTGTCGGGGTGGTGTTTAAGCTCAGCACCAAGGGTGTGATCACTGTGCTGCACTCGTTCGACGCTTCCAACCTGAACGATGGCAAATCTCCGTATGCCGGCCTGGTTGCGGCGACAGACGGCAATTTCTATGGCGCATCTGGCGGAAGCCAGGGTGGATTAGCTCAATACGGAGCGCTGTTCAAAATCACTAAAAGCGGCTCCTATTCGGTTCTGTACCTGTTCGATAATACGCACGGCAAATCCCAGAGTGCAACTTCTATGCAGCACACCAATGGCATGCTTTACGGTCTGCCTGACTCGGGAGGCGTTTCCAACGGCGGAGTGTTCTACAGCTTGGCTGTGGGAATCCCACCGGTGGTCTCGCTGATGCCGACCTCGGGCACCGCTGGCCAGACCATTGAAATTCTGGGCGACGGGCTCACCGGCACCAGCAGCGTGCTGTTCGGCTCCGGTTCTGCCACCTACACAGTGGTGAGCGATACCTACATGACCGCCGTTGTGCCTGCCTCGGGAACGACCGGGACTGTCACCGTGACAACTCCCTCCGGCACCCTCAAGAGTAAGCAGATATTCAAGCTTCTTCCCGTCATCTCCAGCTTCAACCCCACCAGTGGGCCTGTTTTAACTCAAGTGACGATCACTGGGACGGGACTCACAGGCGCAACCAAAGTTACTTTCGGTGGCGTGAAGGCGACCGTCTTCAGCGTGGTTTCTGGCACGCAAGTAAAGGCCACGGTTCCGACGGGAGCGCTGACCGGGAAAATCGGCATCACCACGGCTGGCGGCACCGCGACCAGCCCGGGCACATTCAACGTGAACTAACCTCCAAGGCAATGCGCAGCGCCCTCAAGATGCAGCGGTGCCGCCCTCAATCGGCGCGTAACTGTTGTTAAATCGCCATAACGCTCATTGAGCGGATCGCGAGCGAAATTGATTTCGTCAATTACGGTGCGGTCTGCCGGATGTAGGCACGCGCTTCTTGCAGTTCTTCAGAATCGTCGTTCTCAGTGGCGAGTTCAATCGCGGCTGTGTACCACTTGAGAGCTAGTTTTTTATTGACCGGTACGCCAACGCCGCGAGAGCAGATTCGGCCAAGTTCGATTCGTGCTTCGAAAGCATCCGTGCTGTTTTCTGGCTTGCCCACGGCCTCAAACAGCCGAATTGCCTCAGCTACATTCTGTCTGGTTCCTAGCCCCTGAGCATACATGTGAGCAAGTGAGGACAGCGCGTGAAGACCCTTGGTTGGCTGCCGCTGATAGAAGCCGGAATGCCCTCGCCAAAACTCCATCCGCATGGAATTGAACCCGCGTCTAACATTGTTACATCCTCAAGCCATTTTGGGAGAGACGGGGATGTTGCGGTTTGGCAAATTACTGATTCGGAAGGTGCCTCGCGAGCGTGGAGTTTTGACTGCCGATCGTCGAGTCGTAAAATATCTCAGTTTGGACGGTGGTTTGCGACCAGATCGGGTAAGAGGGCCCTTACGCAAGCTTTTGCGGATGCCGGATTCAAGACGACAAGGATAACATCAGGACATGAAGGAGACGTGGCGGTGGTTTGGGCCGGGAGATCCGGTTCCTCTCGATCACATCAAGCAAGCGGGGGCCGCCGGGATCGTCTCCGCGCTGCATCATCTCTACCGAGGCGAAGCGTGGCCATCGGACGAGGTGTTCAAGCGAAGAGATGAGATTCTCGCGGCCGGCTTCGTCTGGTCGGTGGTGGAAAGTGTTCCTATTCACAATTCGATCAAGCTTCGATCCGGACCTTATGGGCATTTCATCGGTGCGTGGAAGGCCACTCTGGCCGCGGTCGCGAAGGCGGGTGTGGAAGTCATATGCTATAACTTCATGCCGGTCGTGGACTGGACGAGGACAGACTTGAAATGGCCTATGCCCACTACAGGCTACGCCCTGCGTTTTGATTCGGTAGATTTCGCTGTATACGACCTCTTCATCCTCGAGCGCAAAGGTGCTGAAGCCAACTATTCCGAAGACCGGGCACGTGCGGCGCATGCCCGCTTCAATTCCATGTCTGAGGCACGCAGAAATGACCTGGAACAGACGATCATCGCCGGACTCCCGGGCGCCGAGGCATCGTACAACCGCGAGACGATTCGCAGGTTGATCGCTGAATACCAGGGCGTGACCGCTTCCGAATTGCGAACCAACCTCGGCGCGTTCCTGCGGGATGTTGTCCCATCGCTATACACCCGGACGATCCGCCCTGCTCATTGTTTGGCCTCCCGCGAGTCGTCTCGACAGCCGAGGATGTGAGGACGATTCTCGCTTCTTGCGATACGCTTGCAAACGGGCTGACGTTCTGTGTCGGGTCGTTCGGTGCAAGAGCCGACAACGACCTGCTGGCCATGGCTCGCGAATTCGGTGCTCGCATTCACTTTGCGCACCTTCGTCAGGTGATCAGAGAGCCAGACGGATCCTTTCATGAAGCGGAGCACTTGGCCGGCAGCTCCGATATGGTGGGCGTGATCCGCACTTTGATGCAAGAAGAGGCACATCGGCGACACGTGGGCCGGCCAGACCATGAAATTCCCATGCGTCCCGACCACGGACACCTGCTGGCCGACGACATCGGCAAAAAAGTAAATCCCGGCTACTCGTTGGTGGGCAGATTGAAAGGGCTCGCAGAACTGCGCGGCGTCATGCATGGCTTGAAGTATGCAATTCCCGAATTAGCCGGGTAGAGCGTTGTGCTGACAGTCTCTGTTGAGCAGCAATTACAATGATGTGCGAACTGCGGATCCAACTCGTATGAAAGAGTTTGCAGGACGAGTAGCTCTTGTCACGGGTACCACGGGAATTGGCCGAGCGATTGCGCTGCGTTTTGCTGCGGGAGGCGCCCAAGTTGTTGCGTGCGGCATTGAAACGGCTGGGAACGAGGAGTTGACTCGCGATGCGGCGAAACTTGGTTTAGCCTTACAGGTCGAAAGCTGCGATGTGACCAACCCCGAGGGAGTACGCGCGGTCATTACCAAGACCGTCAGCCGGTTTGGAGGCCTGGACATCATCGTCAACGCAGCCGCGATTCATCCCTTCGGCACGGTTGTGGAAACGGACCTTGCGACTTGGAGCCGCTGCATGATGGTGAACGTTGGCAGCATCTATCTCCTGACGCACCTGGGCATCCCGGAAATGAAAAAACGGGGCGGCGGGTCCATCATCAATTTGGGATCGGTTCAGGGACACGCATGCCAGCGGGGTGTCGCCGCGTATGCGGCATCGAAGGGGGCAATTCACAGCTTGACGCGAGCTCTGGCCCTCGACCATGCCGCCGACAACATCCGCGTCAATTCGATCAGCCCCGGTTCGATTCGCACACCCATGCTGGCGCACTCGGCGGCACACTTCTCGCCGGATCTGCCGGTCGAAGAGGTGTTCGCACGGTTTGGTGCGTCTCATCCGCTCGGGCGCATCGGTACACCCGAAGAGGTCGCTGAATTGGCGGCGTTTCTGGCGTCAGATAGGGCAGGATTCTGCACGGGAGGCGATTACCTCGTGGACGGTGGACTGCTCGCTGGCATCGGTGTCCGGTAGTCTCGGTTAGGAGAGTTTGCGTAGGTCCGTGGCGGAATCCCGCGAAAGCACAGGGATCAATCAAGACGGTGTAGTCCTCGCGTCGTCCCTCTACGCGCAATGCGGGCTGAGCCCCCTCTCATCACGGCCTCGACCTCGGAGAGCGTGGCCATGCTTGTGTCTCCAGGTGTTGTCTTGCCAGCGCGCGCCATGCGAAACTCCGCACTGGACGGCCCATTGGGCGTCTTTGCCCGCGAGAAAGCCATAGATCAGGCCCGAGCCGAATGAGTCGCCGCCGCCGACCCGGTCCAGGATCTCCAGCGGCCGCTGCGGAACGTGAAGCGTCTTTCCCTCATAAAGCGCCACCGCGCCCCAGTCATTTTTCGTCGCGGTTTGCGCCGTACGCAGCGTGGTTGCAATCAGCTTGAGGTTTGGGTAGAACTCGGCGACACGATGCAGCATCGATTCTGCTGGTTCGCGAATGCTGGTCGTTCAATGTCCGCGGCACTGACGGGCAGTTCGTCGGCCTGCCTTAAGCTCTGGGAGCCACCACAGCGTATAATCCCCCGGAAGAAATCAAGAGAGACTTGAGGATCGTCAGGTTAAAGACCGCGGTGGTAGAGGGCAACTTTGATTGGACCTTCGTTCGCATTGAAACGGACGAAGGCGTTCGAGGTCTCGGCGAGTGCTTCTTCGCTCCCGGCCTCACCGGCATTCTGCGCTCGCTTGAACCGGTGCTGCTTGGCGAAGATCCGCGAGACATTCATCGTTTGTTTCGCAAACTCCAGCTCGCCACTTCAGGCGCTGGTTCGGTGGCGGGGATCGTCTATAACGCGGTCAGCGGTATCGAAGCCGCGCTCTGGGACGTGCTTGGCCAATGGCTCGATGTACCGATTTATCGTCTGCTGGGAGGAAAGTTTCGCGACAAAGTCCGCATCTATGCCGACTGCCACGGGGGAGAAGCCCTCGAGAGCCTGGACGAAGTGTTGCGTTCTCGCCCGACGCCGTGGGAGTCGATAGGCGCGGTACACGCAGCAAGAGATTACTTTGGTGAGGCCGGTGAAGATTCCCCTGCTTCGCCCGACGACTATCGCCGCCAGGCTCTCGCAAAGAGAGCGGAAGGATTCACCGCGCTGAAGTTTGATCTGGATGTGCCGGGCACGCAAGGTTCCGATCCACACAATCGAATGCTCAGCAATCGTGCTATCGATCATATGGTAAGTTTGATCGGCACGGTTCACGACGCGGTGGGTAACGATACCGACGTCGCGGTAGATTGCCATTGGCGCTATAACGCCAGCGACGTCGTGAAGGTGGCGCAAGAACTCGAACCATTCCGTTTGTTGTGGCTCGAAGACCCGGTTCCGCCCAACAACACTGCCGCACTAAAGGAAGTGAACTCGAAAGTGCGGGTGCCGATCGCGACCGGGGAGAATCTCTTCCTCTTTGAAGGCTTTCAGGAAATCATTGCGCAACACGCGCTGAGCGTTGTTACTCCGGATCTTCAGAAGGTCGGGGGATTGTCCGTCGCCCAAAGCATTGCCCAGTTTGCCGATGTGCATACCATGCCGGTTGCTCCTCACAATATCAGCAGTCCGGTCGGCACTCTAGCGGCGGTCCACTTCTGCGCAGCAATTCCAAACTTTCTTGCTCTCGAGTTTCATGCCTCCGAAGTTCCTTTCTGGAATGATTTAGTTGAAGGTTTGCCGAAACCGCTGATTCAAGGCGGCTTTATCGAGCTGCCCGAAAATCCCGGACTAGGAGTGACGTTGAACGAAGAAGTGGCGCGCCGTTATGCACGCCGAGGAGAGCCATTTTTTGAGTGAGAAGATGCGAGTTCATTCGTCCCCAGCGTACGCCAGCAGCACGAGTCTTGCGATCGAGAGCACGGAAGTTATGTCAATCGCGAAAATAGAAGTTTTGGGAAAGATTGTCGCATCCGGTTTGGTTGCGGTGATCCGCGCGGAAAATCCCGACCAGGCCGCGCGCATCGCCGAGGCCTGCTCGCTTGCGGGAGTTGGTGCGCTGGAAATCACCTTCACCGTGCCGGAGGCTAATAGGGTAATTGAGCGTCTGGCGAAGCAGTTCTTCAGTCAGATTTTGCTGGGTGCGGGTACAGTTCTCGATCCGGAGACCGCGCACATTGCCATTCTCGCGGGGGCACAATTTGTGGTCAGCTCTGCGCCCAGCCCTGAAAGCGCACGTCTCTGCAATCGCTATCCGATTCCTACATGCCCGGCGCTGGAACAATTCGCGAAGTGATCCAGCCAATGGAGTGCGGCGCTGACATCGTGAAGGTTTTTCCCGGCGAAATCCTGGGACCCGCATCCGTCAAGGCGGTGAAAGGTCCGCTTCCTCAAGCACAACTAATGCCAACCGGTGGCGTCAGCCTAGGGAATGTCGCCGACTGGATTAGTGCCGGCTCGGTTGCGTTAGGAGTGGGGGGCAATCTTATGGCCGGAGCGAAGACCGGTGATTTCGCGTCCATTACCCGGCTTGCCCGGCAGTTCATGGAAAAAATCAAAAAGGCGCGTGGCCAATGAGCAAAATGAGCACGGCGAAGTGTTGGAAATCCGACGAAGAACTCTTCACCATCGTGCAGCGCGAGCTTTTCACCTGCGTCGTGGGCGATGTGATGGACAAGTTAGACCTTCAGCACCAGTTCCTCCCGCCGCAGATTCGGCCTCTTCGACAGGATATGGTTGTGATCGGCCGTGCTATGCCGGTTCTTTCGGTGGATGTGTTTGCCGAAAAAATCGCCGACAGCGCCAACAAGTTAATGGACAAATCGTTTGGCCTGATGCTGGAAGCGCTCGACGACCTCCGCACCAACGAAGTCTATGTCAACACCGGCTCCTCGCCCCGCAACGCGCTCTGGGGAGAACTCATGAGCACCCGAGCCCGCAAACTGGGCAGCCGAGGCGCGGTGCTGAATGGCTACGTGAGAGATACCAACGCCATTCTGAATATGAGCTTCCCTACATTCGGTTTCGGCTCCTACGGACAGGACGCAGCGCCACGCTACAAAGTACTCGACTTCCGCATTCCAGTCGAGATTGGATCGGTGCGCGTCCGCCCCCGGAGATATTATTTTCGGCGACATTGATGGGGTGTTGTTGGTGCCCGCGGAAGCCGAGACCGAGGTTTTCGCGCGGGCGCTCGAAAAAGCTCGCGGCGAAAAGCTGGTGCGGAAGGCCATCGAAGAAGGAAGTAGTGCGGTCGAAGCGTTCGAGAAGTACGGGATCATGTAAGAAAAATGGGGACACCAATCGTGACTGCAGACTTGTCTCGCGCAAAACAGATCACTAGCTTTCTACGGCAACATGATTTGCAGGCCTGGATTGCATGGAGGCCCGACGAACTCGTCATGCTGTCCGGGTATATATTCCCACCGAGTTGCACGTTCAAGAATATCCCTGGGGTGATCTCAAATGCAGCGATCCATATTCGGTCCTGGTCTCGGCGGTTGGTAATGAACTACTCAAGGCAAGGGTCAAGAGCAAACAGGTTGGAATGAATCCTAGCGCTTCCAGAATTTCCTTGCCGATTCAAGCCGCCGAGCAGATTCCCATTCCTGAAGGTTTTTCTGGGCAACTATCCGCGCTCGCCGCAAAGCCGGACGTTCAGTGCCAGGCGGCTTTTGCGGATCTCTATTTAAGAAAAGCTGCGGAAGAGATCCAGGCAATCCGATTGGCAAACCGGGTTGCGAATGTTGGCTTGCAAGTTTTCTTTGAGAATTTGCAACCAGGAATCGCGGAGGCGGAGGTCGCAGCGGCGGTGGAGTCAGCTATTTATCGACAAATCGGCGGCGATGGCATGTTTCATTCCCGAGGGTGGGCCATGGTGCAATCCGGTCCCAACAGCGCCGATGCTGGGCGATTTAATCGCTCGACCGGGCGGCGCTTAGAGAATGGCGATCTGGTTTTGATCGAACTGGCAACTTGCGCCAACGGTTATTGGAGCGACCTCACGCGCACAGCTGCGGTAGGTTCCGCGAAGGCTGAAGTCGAGCAGATACTCGCCATTGTCAGAGATGCGCAGCAGGCGGCGGTTGATGGTGTACGCCCCGGTGTTTCTGCTGGCGACATTGACGCATTGGCAAGAGACACGATCGCAGCGCAAGGATTCTCGTCATTCTTCACCCATCACACGGGCCACCACGTTGGCTTTCGTTATCACGATCCGGGATTTGGAATCCTTCCCGGAGAATCCGCCCAGCTTAAGCCCGGCATGGTGATTACGATCGAGCCGGGAGTGTATGTTCCCGAACGCGGCGCGGGCGCGCGCATTGAGGATAACGTGCTGGTCACCGAATCCGGTCACGAAGTGCTTTCGAGAATTGAAGGGAGCAAGCAGGCATGATCAGCATTGATCTCTCCGGCAAGACGATCCTGATCACTGGGGCCTTGGGCGCGATTGCTGAACACATGGTCCGAAAGCTGGCGGCAAGCGGCGCAACGCTAGTGCTCACCGACATTAAGACCGAGGAACAGGCCAAGCGCACGCTCAATGAATGGCAGATTTCGTCTTCGTCCTATCTCTATTTTTCCGCCGATATTACCGACTCCAGCCAGGTAGAAGCCGTAGTGAACGCGGCTTTCAAGAAATTTCCCGGCATGGATACGGTCATCGGCCATGCGGGCGGCTGTGGGCTGCATCCATTCGCCAGCACGTCGGAAGCCGACTACGAAGGCATCTTCCGCTTCAACTATTTTGCGCAAACCTATCTGGCGCGGTCCGTGCTCGCGCGATGGGTGCAGCGCAACATTACCGGTCACCTGATTTTTACATCCTCCTACGTAGCTCGAATGCCGCACACGCAAATCTCTTCGTACGCCTCCGCTAAAGCGGCGTTGGAAAACTTCGCCCGCAGCCTGGCCCTCGAATATGCACTGACCGGTATTCGAGTGAATGTGGTTTCGCCGGGGAACGTCGCGGCTGGCAGTTCGCTGAAAGTTTTCGAGGAAGACCCCGCGTACCGGGAATTTGTGCTGCGGGTTTCGCTGGGGAGAAGAAACAGTCCGGAGTCGATCGCGGACGCATTTGTTTTTCTTTGCTCCCCGCTGGCCAGCGAGATCAACGGACAAATCCTCAGCCCCGATTATGGCGCAGGCATCGGGAATCGCCTATGAAAATTGGCCTCGGCCTCTACCGTCACATGCTGACGCGCGACTATTACGACTTCGCGCGCCAGTCGGGCTGTACTCACGTCGTGATTCATCTGGTCGATTACTTCAATCAGGGCCCATCAAACCCGCGTAACAATCAGCCCACCGGCTCAAAATACGAAGCTTGGGGAGTTGCCGGCGATCCAGATCAGCTTTGGACGGTAAAGGAACTCAGGACTCTTCGCGGGGAGATTGAAGGCGCCGGGCTGGTCTTAGCCGCAATCGAGAACCTCGATCCGGCGCACTGGCACGATGTTCTGCTCGATGGTCCGCAACGTCCGCGACAGATCGAGAAAGTGAAGACCATCGTTCGCCGTCTTGGCGAAGCCGGCATTCCGGTGCTCGGCTACAATTTCAGTTTGGCTGGCGTATGCGGCCGTGTAACCGCCCCTCTGGGACGTGGCCATGCGATCACCTTGGGGATGGACGGTCCTGCCGAAGACGTACCCATTCCGAATGGGATGGTCTGGAATATGATCTACGACCGCAACGCACCTGCCGGCAGTCTGTCCTCGATTTCGCACGAAGAACTTTGGCGGCGGCTGCAAGGATTTCTGGAAGAAGTGATTCCGGTAGCCGAGCAGTCGGGGGTGCGGCTCGCCGCCCATCCTGACGATCCTCCCATGCCAACCATGCGACAGCAGCCGCGCCTGGTCTACCAACCTCAGATGTATCAAAGGTTGATTGATCTGGCTCCAAGCCGCAGTAACGCTCTTGAGCTTTGCGTGGGAACTCTAGCCGAAATGACCGAAGGCAATATTTACGACGCGGTGGATCAATACAGCAAACAAGGCAAGATTGCATATATCCATCTCCGCAATGTCGCGGGGAAGGTGCCGTACTATCGCGAAACTTTCATCGACGAAGGCGATGTGGACATGATTCGCATTCTCGCAATCCTTCACCGCAATCACTTCGACGGCGTACTCATTCCCGACCACACTCCGCAAATGACGTGTTCAGCGCCCTGGCATGCTGGAATGGCGCACACTCTCGGCTTTATGCTGGCGGCGAGGGCGATCCTCGAATCTCGCCAGCAATATGGTGCGCAGCCGGATCCCACTGCTCACGGAGGCAAATAATCTGAACCAACCATCCAGCCCGGCGCATTCGCGCGCCCCTCTCGTCGTTGCAGCCAGTGTCTCGACTCTTGGCGGTTTTCTGTTTGGGTACGACAACATTGTGATCAGCGGCGCGATTGGATATTTAGGCCAGCTGTTTCACCTGGACGCGGCGGGCGTGGGCTGGGCCGCAGGGTGCGCGTTGGTGGGATGCATTGCCGGCTGCGCGGCGGCAGGAACCGTTGCTGACTATCTGGGCAAGAAAAAAGGTCTCGCGCTCTGCGCCCTTTGTTTCGCTCTCTCCTCTATTGGCATGCTGTTTGCCGCGGATCTCCATCAGTTCGTTCTCTGGCGGCTGATTGGCGGATTGGGGATCGGCGCGGCGTCGGTGATTTCTCCGAATTACATTGCAGAGATCGCTCCCACGCAGGTTCGCGGCCGCTGTGTGACCCTCTACCAACTCGGCATTGTGGTTGGAATTCTCGCTGCCGTCTTCGTCAACATGCTCATTCAGCGCATGGGCGATGAAGCGTGGAATATATCCACTGGTTGGCGCTGGATGTTTTTCGCCGGCGTTGTACCGGCGATTCTGTTTGGATTGATGATTTTGCCTGCGGACGAAAGCCCCCGATGGCTGATGAAAATGAGCCGGCGGGATCAGGCCATCGCGGTGCTTGCCGAGATCAATGACGCTGATGAGGCATTACGCGAAGCTGCTGCAATCGAGAATTCGCTAGCGAGTGAGGAGGGCCACATCTCGGAACTCTTCACCACCTTCCGGCGCCCGCTGCTGCTTGGCATCATGCTGGCAGGGCTGCAACAAATCAGCGGAATAACGCCGCTCTTTTCCTTTTTGCCGGAGATTTTTCGCTCCGCTGGAACCGCAACCAGCGACGCATTTTTCCAATCAGTGCTGGTTAGCCTTATCAATCTTTTGTTTACCCTCTTAGCCCTCTGGCTGGTCGATCGCGCCGGGCGCAAGACGCTGATCCTGGCCGGGACTACCCTCCAATTCATTTCGTTTGCATTGGTCGGTTGGTTCTATCACATCCACGCCAGCGGCGTGGCCGTCTTGATTTTCGTGATGAGCTTCGTCGCCGGTCATGCCTTTGGCAATGGAGTGGCCTGCTGGGTCATCATCTCGGAGATTTACCCCACCAAGGTTCGCGGGCGCGGCATGTCCATCGCTACGACAGCGCTCTGGTTGATGGGTTTCCTGGGGAATCAACTGTTTCCAATCATGCAGAAGCATCTGGGATCGGATGGTACGTTCTGGCTGTTCAGCGCGGGCGCATTGTTGACCGTCATTCTCGTTGGCTGGCTGGTTCCGGAAACCAAAGGCCGGTCGCTGGAAGAGATCACGAAGTTGTGGATGGAAGGAAAATCGGTCACGGTGTGATCAAAGACCGCCGCGACCCAAAGGGAGCGCACTGTAGACCGCTCGCAGCATTCCGGTGCGCAGCAACTCGGCCAGCTTACGCGAATCCTGTGCTCCGCAAGAAGTCCGTATGCACATAAGAAGTTGCAATTTTCACGAGCTACGTTGACGTAAACTGTCTTCTTCCAGCCACAACTTGAAGGCTTCGTCGCCAACCGCTCATGCGAAGGACCGCACAGCTTCTCCGATCATTGCTCTCCGTCCTCATTACTATAGTCGACCAGGGCATTCAGTTTCTGTGGTTGGCGGTCTCGTCACGGGCGCAATTGAGTGCCGAGGTGCTGTTCCTGCGCAAACAGTTGGCGTTCTATCAGGAACACCAGGTTCAGCCCCGCAAGCTCACCGACGCAGCGCGGTTCTCCTTGGTGCTATGGTCTCAACTGTTCAACTGGAGAGCAGCATTGATGATTGTCAAACCGGAGACCCTAATCGGCTGGCATCGCAAGGGGTTCAAACTGTTTTGGCGGTGGAAGTCGCGGTTGGGAGGACCGCGGATTCCGGAAAATCTTCGCCAGCTGATTGTGCGCATGGCGCAGGAGAACCCGACCTGGGGCGAGGAGCGCATCGCTGCAGAACTGTCGGTGAAGCTTGGGATCTTGGTTTCGCCACGAACGGTGCGGGCGTACTGGCCCCAAGAGAGTGATCCGAGAGGGTGTAGGAGAACTCCCTCGCAGCACTGG
>WNFN01227174.1_pt1 | contig 13279 bp, 15 predicted proteins | sample 5400161 | NCBI WGS metagenome assembly WNFN01 (sample SAMN13153353, study PRJNA577476) | soil metagenome | isolation source: 80 cm saprolite on Douglas fir-dominated hillslope | place: USA:California | collected 2013-09-17
ACCTATCGGTCCGGTACGCAATCCGTTCCCGCCAGCGGCGCTGCATCGACGCCGCAGGAGCGGGCGGCAGCGCTCGCGTTCTTGCAAAAATTGGCGTCGGAGGTTTCCGAGGGTTCGATTGATTTGCCGTGCTTTCCCGAAGTGGTCATCCGCATCAGCACCGCATTGGCCGATCCGAAAACTACCTCCGATCATGTGGTCACCATCGTCGGCGCCGAACCGCGCCTCGCGGCGCGCATATTGCAGACCGCGAATTCGGCGGCATTCAACACATCGGGCAAGCCCTTGACGGATTTGCGGTCCGCCATCACGCGCCTCGGCCATCAGATGGTGCACGGCACCGCAATGTCCTATGCGATGCAGCAGATGAAGAATGAAGCGTCGCTGCGATCGATAGCGCAGCCCCTGACCGAATTGTGGAGCAAGAGCATCGCGGTCGCCTCGATTTGCCGGATCGTCGCCCGGCGCACCAAGGTGAACGCGGACGAGGCTTTCCTGACCGGTCTCCTGCACGGAATCGGCAACCTCTACATCATGGCTCGCGCCGCCACCCAGCCGGCGGGACTTGGGAGCTCCTGGCTGGACCTGTTGGCCGGCTGGCAGGCATCCATCGGCAAAGCCGTGCTGGAAAGCTGGGGCTTCGTGGAAGAGATGTGCGACGCCGTGGGCGAGCAAGCGGATCATGAACGCCGGTGGAAGCACGAAGCGGCGCTGTCCGACGTGCTGATCGCGAGTCTGGTGCTCGCCGACGCCTTGAAAACACCCGAACCGCATACTGTGGCGACCGAGGGGATCAATGCGTTTCTAACCGTCGGAGTGAAGGCGGAGGATGGCCGCGCCATCCTCACCGAAGCAGAAAAGCAGATTCGCTTGGTGCACGAAGCTCTGGCTGCCTGACCGCCGCGGTCGTGCTTCGATCAATCGCCGCGGAGCGCGATCAATACACGCCGTCGGCCGCAGCGCCGGGGGACACACCCTTGAACTCCGCGGCCAATTCCGTGGCGGCCTTGACCAGAATCGACGTGTCGACCCCCACCGCGACGAACAGGGCACCCCGCTCCAGGTATTCGCGGCGCGCACCGCCGGATCGGAGGGCTTGCCCAGTAAACCCATCGACGCCGCCAGATCCGCGGGACCGAAGAAAACTCCGTCGACGCCGTCCACCGCGGCAATGCGCTCGAGATGGGTCAAGGCGTTGACGGATTCCACTTGGACGAATACGCACATTTCATCGTCGCTGCGCCGTAAGTAGTCGTCGATCTGGTTCCATCGCGACGCGCGCGCCAAGGCGCTGCCGACCCCGCGCACGCCGCGCGTCGGGTAGCGGGTGGCCGCCACCACCTGCCGCGCCTGCTCAGGCGTTTCGACCATGGGGACGATGAGAGTCTGCGCGCCGATATCCAGATATTGCTTGATCAACTCCACCGTGGCCTGCACGGGACGCACGATGGGATGGACCGGGTACGGCGCCATCGCCTGCAATTGCGCCAGAACGCTGCGCGGATCATTGGGCGCGTGCTCGGCATCGATTACCAGACAATCGAAGCCGGCGGTCGCCAACAGTTCGGCGACATAGGAATCGGCCAGTCCCACCCACAGCCCGATTTGCGGCTTTCCCTCACGCAGTGCTCGCTTGAATACGTTGGTCGGTAGTTCCATCGCCAGCCTCTTTGGATCAGACAATCGGATCAGACGAAACGCATCGATATGCCGCCGAGCGCGCCATAGTCGGCGTGCAGCACATCGCCGCGCAGGACGTTCGTCGGTCTCGTGAACGATCCGCCCAGGATGATGTCTCCGGCTGTCAAGGATTCGCCGTACGGTGCGATCTTGTTGGCCAGCCACGCGACGCCCGCGGCAGGATGATTCAGCACGGCCGCCGCGAGGCCGGTTTCCTCGATCACGGCATTCTTGTAGAGCAGCGCCCCGACCCAGCGCAGATCCACCGCATCGGGTTTGACGGGCAGGCCGCCGACGACGATGCCCGCGTTCGCGGCGAAATCCGCGATGGTGTCGAACACCTTGCGCGGCGCCCGGGTGTCGCGGTCGAATTGCTCGATGCGCGCGTCGATGATCTCGAGCGCGGGCGTCACGTAGTCGGTGGCGCGCAGAACGTCGAAGAGGGTCACGCCGGGTCCCTGCAACGGCGAGCGCAGTACGAACGCCAGCTCCACTTCCACGCGCGGCGCGATGAAACGTTCGAAGGGTATGTCGCTGCCGGTTGCAAAGAACATATCGTCCATCAGCGGCGCGTAATCCGGCTCCGTGATCTGCGATGCCTGCTGCATGGCGCGCGACGTGAGACCGATTTTGCGGCCCTTGACGCTGCGGCCGTCGGCCATTTCCAACCTGACCCATTCGCTTTGAATGGCGTATCCGTCCTCGATGGTCATGTCGCGATGCTCCATCGAAAACTGCCGCAGCTGGGTCCGGCTCTTGCGCGCGTCGTACAGACGCCGGGCCAGCAATCGAATGGTATCGGTGGGCAACATGTATGAATTCTCTCCCGCGACCACTCGTCAGGTTTTCTTGAATCGCGCGTGCAGGTTGTTGTGCTTGAGGGTGCCGGCCTCGCTGAATTCGCTGAGCTCGAGCGACAGCGCCAAACCCTGCTTCGCAAATTGTTCCGCGAAATGCGCCTTCATGATGTCGAACAGGCCGGTGCAGGTCGCTTGCTTGGCGGCGTCGCCGCGCCCCGCGCCGATTTTCAAGATGGCATGCACGAATCCCGCGTCGCTCGCCGTGCCGTCGGCAATGCAGTAGTCCTCGCAGGCAATGGCGCGCACCCGCACGCCGCCGGGTGGAAACACGGCCGCCCCTTCGACGCGCAATCCCGTCATGAATTGCGCGAGTTTCCGGCACAGCTCGCCGAAGCGGCCATCGCCCCGCAGATTTGCGCTGTACTCCAAGGTCATGTGCGACATAGCTTAAGTACCAATGGCCATGGTGGCGACGGTGCAGCCCACCGCGAAAATCGGAATAGGCCGGTAGTATTGCAGCCGGCCTCGGCCTTGCGCCGCCGCCGCGATGCTGATGAAGGTGCGAATCTCGAAGCCTCCCTGGCCAGCATCCCGGTACGTTGCCTCATCCGTGTAGGACAACATCGCCTGCTTGTCGTTGATTTGCCAGCGCCGCAGGAATTCACGGTCCCACGATTCGTTAATCTTTCCGGAGTCCGGCGTCGCCGGCCAGTGCGAGATGCCGCCGGTGCCGACCAAGGCGATGCGTTCCGGCGCAAGATCCGCGGCGCGGCGCAAGGCCTCGCCCAGCGCCCATGCGCGATGCAGCGGCGCGAGCGGAGGTCCCTGGCAATTGATGTTCACGGGGATGACCGGTAGATCGTAGCGGGGAGTGAGAAAACTCAAGGGCACCATGACCCCGTGGTCGAACTTCCACTCCTCCGCATACGCGAGATCCACGGTCTGCATCATTTCGCCGATCAGGCGCCTCGACAGCGGCGCGTTGCCGGGAATGGCGGTGCGGGCAATGCCCAGCCACTCCGGATCTTCGATCGGTCCTTCGTAGCTCTCCGCCAGCCCCATCGCGAATGCCGGCATGTTGTTCATGAAGAAATTGGCGAAATGCTCGGCGGCGACGATGACCAAGGCATCCGGTTTGGCGGCAGCGAGCTCGGCGGCCATGCCACGGTAGGCGCCATGGAGTTCGTCGACGATGGGGCGGTCGGCCATGTGCGCCCGTCCGGTGATGCCGGGAGCATGGCTGCAGATGCCCGCGAACACGAGGCTCATAGGTCGGCCATTTTCTCGTCCAGCCGGGTCGTCATGGCATAGACGCCGGCGCGAACCGGGCCGTGACGGCTGACGCCGGCGCGCATCGCGGCGATGTAATCGGCCCATGGCATGCCGAGAAAAGCCGCATAGTGCATGAGCAGTTGTCCATTCGCGCCCAGGACGTAGATCAATCCGATATCTCCCGCCTCGAGCGCACCGCGCTCCTCGCCGCTGAGATCGTAGCGGTCGAGGACTCCCGGCAGATCGGCGCGGCACTGCCGCTGCAGATCGCGGTCGCGATTGATGTCGAACAAGAACTTCTGCAATTGATATAGGCTCATGATTGAGTTCAGGCTGCGTCATCGCCCCAGTGCGGAATGTGGTGCGCGCCCAGGCTCACACAGACGTTCTTGGGCTCGAGGAACACCTCGTAGCTCCAGGTGCCGCCTTCACGGCCGACACCTTCACGAAACACATGCCGGCCTCGATGGCGGCGGCCACGCGGTGCGCCCGCCCGAGATTTTCACTCCAGACGTAGCTGCTGAGTCCATAGGCGATGTCATTCGCCTTGGCGATCGCGTCGGCCTCGTCCACGAACGGAATCAGGCAGGCCACCGGCCCGAAGATCTCGTCCTGCGCAATACGCATGCGGTTGTCGACGTCGGCGAACACGGTGGCCTTGACGAAATTTCCCCGATTGAGCGGCGCGGCCAAGGCGGGCGGCTCGACTCCGCCGCACATCAATGCCGCCCCCTCCTTGGGGCCCATCTCGATATAGCGCCGGACTTTTTCCAGGTGATTCGCGCTGATCATGGGCCCGATGATGGTCTTGTCGTCGAGCGGATCGCCGACCACGATGCGCCGAGCACGCTCGGTGAACTTCCCGACGAACTCGGCGTAAATGGATTTCTGCACCAGGATGCGCGAACCCGCGGTACAGCGTTCGCCGTTGTTGGAGAAAATCATGAAGAGGGCCGCGTCCAGCGCGCGCGGCAGGTCCGCATCCTCGAACACGACAAAGGGGCTTTTGCCCCCCAATTCCATGGAGAATTTCTTCAGGCCCGAAGCTTTCACGATGCGGTTTCCCGTGGCCGTCGAACCGGTGAAGGAAATCGCCCGCACATCGGGGTGCCGGCACAGGGGCTCGCCGGCTTCGGCGCCAAACCCGTGCACGATGTTGAGCACCCCGGCGGGAATTCCGGCCTCCAGGGCCAGCTCGCCCAAGCGCGCCGCCGACAGCGGCGACAGCTCGCTCATCTTGAGGACGGCGGTATTGCCGAACGCGAGCGCCGGCGCGACTTTCCAGGTCGAGGTCATGAACGGCACATTCCAGGGTGAGATCAACGCACAGACGCCCACCGGGTGGAACAGCGTGTAGTTGAGGTGCGTCGTGGTGGGATAGGTGTGACCGTCCACCCGCACGCACATTTCCGCGAAGTAGTAGAAATTATCGGCCGAGCGCGGCACCAATTGCTTGGCGGTCTGCGCGATCACCTGGCCGGTGTCCCGTGTTTCCGTCCCGGCGATCTCCGGCACATGTTTCGCGATCAAGTCGCCGAGCTTGCGCAGCAGCGCCGCCCGCTCATGGGAGGGCCTGCCGGCCCATGCGGGAAAAGCCGCCTTGGCGGCCGCGACGGCGGCGTCGACCTCCCGTTCGCCGCCGCGCGCCACCTCGGCCAGAACTTCCTGGGTGGCGGGATTGATGGTCTCGAAGTAGTCGCTGCTCGGGTGAGCTGCGCCATCGATCAAATGTTGGATCTGCATGCTTCGCCTTTCAACGGCCGAATTCATCGTCCGCCGCAATCGTGTTGACCAGTCGGCCGAGGCCGTCGATTTCAGAGGTTACGACGTCACCCGGCATCACATTGACCACCCCTTCCGGCGTACCGGTGAGTATCACGTCGCCCGGCGACAGCGTCATGAACGCGCTGAGATACTCGATCAGACAGGGAATGTCGACAATCAGGTCGCGGGTATTGCCGGTCTGCGTCAGATTGCCGTTGACGAATGTTCGCAGGCCGAGGTTCCCCGCATCGGCGACGTCGGCCGCGTCCACGAACCAAGGACCCAAGACCGTGGCGCCATCGCGATTCTTGGCGCGCAGATTGGGGCGATACCAGTTCTCCAAGTAATCCCGAACGGCGTAGTCGTTGGCGATGCAGTACCCCGCCACATGCGCCAGGGCCTGCGATCGCGCAACCTGCTTGGCCGTGCGCCCGATGACCACCGCCAGCTCGCACTCATAATGCATGAATTTCACCCCCGACGGCCGACGGGTCACCCCACGATGACCGAGCAGGGTGCCGGGACCTTTGAGAAATACCAAAGGTTCGTCCTTGGCCTTGAACGCCAGCTCCTTGGCGTGATCGGCGTAGTTGAGGCCGAGCGCGATCACCGTGCCGGGCTCGAACGGCGGCAGCCAAACGACGTCCTCGGCGGCGACGACGCGCCCGTCGGCGAGCTGCAGATCCTCGTGGCCCGGCGACTGGGACGATTGCGACTGGGGCAGCGGCGCCGGAGTCGCATCATGAATAGCGCCGGCATACGCGACGCGGGCGCGCATCATGCGGGGGCTTCCATGAACGGATTGCGCAGGCTGCCCAAACCGTCGATTTCGATCGTCACGATCCCACCCGAGCTTACGCGCGGCGCGGGTCCCGCGGCGCCCAGCGCAAGCACGTCTCCCGGCGCCAAGGTCATGAAATCGGTGACGTCCGCCAGCAATCGTGCCGCCGGGCGGATCAAGTCGGCGGTGCTCGCGGTTTGCATCAACGCCCCGTCTAGATAGGTGCGGATGGCCAGCGCGTCAGGATTCGCTACCGCGGCGCGCGCGGTGACCGCGGGTCCCAGCGGGCAGTACCCGTCCCGTGCTTTGAATCGAACGGACGGGCGATGATAGTTGGAATGCGGAATACTCACGTCGGCCACGATGAGATATCCCGCCACGTAATCCAAGGCCCGCGACTCGGACACCCGGCACGCCGTGCGGCCGATGACCAATCCCAGGCTGGCGCCGACTTCGAGTTCGGAAGTGCCGGCCGGAATCATCACGACACTACCCGACGCGGCCAGGGTATTGCGCGGCTTGATAAAGAGCACGGGAGCATGGGGCGGCGCGTCATACGGAGGCCGGAACACCGCGTCGCCGAGCACCGCGAGCGCCGAGCGGTGGTTCAACAGGGCGCCGTACACCGCGCCGCTCAATCGATAGGGCGGGACGTCGAACGGTATCGAGAAACAGCCTGCGCCAGCCTGCATCTGCCCATCCATGCGAATTTCGCAATATTCTCTTCTAGCGAGATTCACTAATATATTAGTAATATGCCGCCATGTAAATTACTATGTCAAGACTGGGTTGTCGCGGGGAAACGATGAATCCTGAATCGGGAAAATTGAGGCACCGCAATCTGCCCCTGCTGCTGTTGCAGGCGCGCGAGCACGTGATCGCCCGTTTCAGACCCATTCTCAATGCGCACGGCATCACGGAACAGCAATGGCGCATCGTGCGCGCCCTGATCGACACCGGGCCGCTGGAGCCGCGCGAAATCGGCGACCTGTGCCGCATTTCGAGCCCCAGCCTCGCCGGCGTGCTGTCGCGCATGGAAGAACTCGGCTACATCAAGCGCAAGCGCCTCGATCACGATCAGCGCCGGCTGCGCGTTTCGCTCACATCGCGCAGCCGTACCCTGGCCGCCCGCATGGCCCCGCAGATCGAAGCAACGTACCGCGACATCGAGACGGTGATCGGGGGGGAGTTTTCGATGCGTTTCTACCGGGCACTGGACGAACTGATCGGCGCACTGTCGGTGCGCGCGCCAAACACATCCGCGGACGAGTAAACTAAAGCGACCGATGGGGCATTAGATGGCAGAGGGGGCATCGGCAATGAGTACTGGAACCGCTTTCCTGAAGAACACCTGGTATGTCGCGGCGTGGTCTCACGAAATTGCCGGGGACGGCATGCTGGCGCGCACCATCACCCGGGTTCCACTGCTGTTCTGGCGCGACGGCGCGGGCGGGGTCGTGGCGCTCGACGATCGCTGCTGCCACCGCGCGGCACCCCTGTCGAAGGGGCGCCGGGAAGGCGACAATATTCGCTGCATGTACCACGGATTGCTGTTCGACAAGACCGGCAAATGCATAGAAATCCCCTCGCAGAACTTCATTCCACCGGCCGCCAAGGTGCGCGCCTATCCCGTGGTCGAACGGTTCAAATGGGTGTGGATCTGGATGGGCGATGCGGACAAGGCGGATCCCTCGCTGATCCCCGACACGCACACCCTGGACGACGCGGGCTGGCGCGGCACGCCGGGCTATCTGCACTACGACGCCAACTACCTGCTGATCACCGACAATCTGCTCGATTTTTCCCACCTGTCGTACGTGCACGAAACCACGCTGGGGGGCTCGGCCAAGTACGCCGGCATTCGCCCCAAGGTGACGCGCAACGGGCGCAGTGTGCGGGTGGAACGCTGGCTGATCGATGACGAGCCCGCGCCGTTCTTGCGGAAATTGAAGACCTGGCCGGGCAACGTCGATCGCTGGAATGTCTACGATGTAGTCCTCCCCGGGGTCCTGTTGATGGACTCGGGGAGCGCTCCGACCGGCACGGGCGCGCCGCAGGGCGACCGCGTGGACGCGGCGCAATTTTTCGGTTGCCAGGCGGTCACGCCTGAAACGGAGAAGACCTCGCACTATTTCTTTCAACAATCGCACGGATTCGCGCTCGACGATCCGTCGGTCACCGAAAACCTGAGGCAAAGCGTTCTCGCGGGGTTTCAAGAAGATATGGATATCATCCTCGCGCAGCAGCACATCCTCGATCTTGCTCCCGACGCACCCATGCTGGCGATGCGCATGGATACCGCCCTCGCGAGTTTTCGCACCATGGTGGAAAAAGCGATTGCCGAGGAGCGCGCCGAATCATGCGCATAGCGGCGTTGCTCATCGGAATCCTCGTCGGAATCATCGGCGCGAGCTTGGATGGATCGGATCGATCCAATACACCTCTTCCACCCGCTCCGCGGCGTCGATATTGAGGTTGACGACCACTGACTCATTGTCGCTGCGAACCAGCACGCACTCGAGCGGCGTGTCGCTCGAACGGTTGATCTCCTGGTGCGGCACATAGGGCGGCACGAAGATGAAATCGCCGGCATCCGCCTCGGCGACAAACTCGAGCCGTTCGCCCCAACGCATCCGCGCCACGCCGCGCACGACGTAGATGACGCTCTCGAGCGCGCCGTGGTGGTGTGCGCCGGTCTTGGCGTTCGGGTGAATGATGACCGTCCCGGCCCAGATCTTCTGCGAACCGCGGGCCGCATTCACGGCCGCGGCGCGCAGCATGCCGGGCGTCTGCGGCGTGTTGCTGTCCAGCCGGTCGCTTTTGATGACTTTGACGCCGTCGACGCGCCAGTCACGCTGGGAATTCGGCATGATGAGGTCCTCGAATACGGGCACACTAATCCAGTTCGGCCGATGCCCGCAAGAAGCGGCCCTTACAGTCACTCTTTGGCACGTAAACAAGGGGGCCGATTCGCGATACGCTCTCGGGGTAGGCTCGATACCGAGCGTCCGGCGCTCAGGATCAAAACAATAGGAAGAGTCATGGGCTACGTGGAAAGAAATCTTTTGCCGAACGAGCAAATTACCTATCGGGCAACGCTCCACTATCGCAATTCTCGTGGCACTGGGCGGTGGCGGCTGGATTGCCGGTGGTGCTATAGGCATCATCGGCCTTGTTCTCTTTCTCCCGCCTTGGATTAAGTCAAATAGTTCCGAATTTGCCATCACCAATAAGCGCGTCTTGATCAAGGTAGGGCTCATCCGCCGGCACTCCCTGGAATTGCTATTGCAAAAAGTCGAAGGAATCGGCGTGGATCAGAGTGTCCTCGGTCGAATCCTCGGATACGGAACAATTACCGTATCGGGAGTCGGCGGCACCAGGGAGGCATTCCCGATGATCTCGAGTCCCCTGGAATTTCGGCGCCAGGTCCAAGCCAGCCTCGCTTCGTAACAACTGCCTCTTGCTTTTCGGCCGTCCCCAATCCCGGGGGATAAGCCTGTGCACAACCTGAGACCTGTCACCCAAACGCCACGGACTTTCAGCCGTTTGCACTCATCTGCTTAATTTTTGACCACTCGCGGCCCCGGGGTGCAAACTAAGAAGGTAAGGAGGCCGACAAATAATACCCGCATGGACGCCATTCGCTTTACCGAACGAGCAACCAACCCGTTGAATTCTTTCGACCCGGAAGGTGCGGCCGTCGACCGCCGATAAACAAGTTCGAACAAAACAATCCTGACGAGGGGGGAGCTAGATCATGAAACTGTTACGCGTTATTTCCTACGTGTGCCTGGCGGCGGCTGTATGCGCCGGCGGGACGGCGGCGGCGAGGGATCGAGACGCAGCTCTGGTACTCGGCGACAGCGTCGCCTTCGCCTATATCGACTCAGCGGGCCACGAATACATCAATCCCGGCAACTTTCTTGGATTCGCCGACGACCTCGAGGACTCGCTGCGTATCGAATCGGTGGATGCCGGCTGTCCCGGCGAGACAACCGCCAGCTTCCTGTCATCCACGGGCGCCGACAACGGCTGCCGGGCCTTCCGCGCGCTATTCCCGCTGCATGTCCCCTAGTAGAACTCGTTTACGCGGATTCGCTCGTTGAGGCCGTGCGCGAACTGTTCGCTGTCCATGATGAAGACACCGCCCACCCCGTAGGTGGGAATCCCCGCATTGCGGAACACGGCGCCGTCGGTTGCATACGCAGCTTGAGTCGGCACCACCGGCGCCCCGGGATCCGATGCCTGAACAGCCTTGGCTACCGCGCTCATGACGTCAGCGCGCATCGGCGAGGCACTCGACACGAGCGCCTCGTAGCCCTGCCGCACGTCGACCTTCGGCCCCACCAGTCCCTGCAAAGTCTTTTGCACGTCCGCGGCACTGGTGCCCGGAAAACGCGCCATGGCTTCGCCTCGGCCGCTGCCGCCGCGTTGCCCGGATCGGCTGCAAAACGCGCCATGGCTTCGCCGAGCGGTCCCTTGGTCGCGACACTCGCCGCCTTGAAATCGCCGAGGGTCCACTCATTCCACATCACCGGAAATTGGTAGCGCTGCACCGCCTTCAGCGCGTCGGCGAGCTCGTAGATCGCGTTGTCGGGACGCGGCGCGGAACTATGGCCGCCGGGATTGTGCGTGGTCAGGAGATATTCAGCCGAGCTCTTTTCGGCGCCTTGCACGTAGAAAATGAGCGGTTTGGCCGTGCCCTCGCTGAGCACACCGCCGCCGCCGTCGCCGTTGAGAGCGAATTCCGCGTCGACCAGGTCCCGATGCGTGGTCACGAGATCGCTTGCCGTTGCCTGCGCGGTTTCCTCATCACCGCTGAATGCGATGATGAGATCGCGAGTGGGGACGAAGCCTTCCGCTTTGAGCCGCAGGAAGGTCGCGGTCAGCAGCGCCACTTCCTGTTTGACGTCCGATGTGCCGCGGCCGAAGAAGAAGCCGTTCTCCTCGATGAGACGGTAAGGATCTCGCTGCCAGTCGCTGCGTTTCGCGGTGACCACGTCCATGTGGGCCAAGAAGGCGATCGGCCGTCCCCCTCTGCCATTGCCCCGGTAGCGTACGACCAATGATGCGGTCTCGCCCAGCGGCAGGATGTGGATGTCGGCGGCGGGGAAGCCGCCGGCCTCGAGCGTTTCCGCGAGATACTTCGCGACCAGGGGGACATTCGCCTTACCGATCGAGCTTTCGATGCCGACGATGTGGGCAAAAATCTCTCGCGCCTGCGCGCGCACCGCCTCCGGCGCTGCAGTGGGAGTGGCAGTGGGAGTACCGGAGGCCGGAGAGCCGACGACGGCCAGACTCGCGGCAAGTGCCCCGGCACACAAGCAAACGCCCAAACGTCGCAATCCCATCACTTTAAGCACTCCCCGTAGCGATTTTTCTACGATAGCTGCGAGAATAACCGAACCGATGAACCCCAGCGTTCGAATTCCCATTTGGAGCATCGCCGCCCCGGTGTTTGCGGGAGCCGTACTCGTCGCCGCCGGATTCGGGAAGTGATCGCCCAACGGGTGGGCGAACCCTATGGCACCCTGGTATTGGCGCTTGCGGTTACGCTGATCGAGGTTGCGCTCATCGTGTCGTTGATGGCCGCGGGTGGGGAGGAAGCGGCCGGCTTGGCGCGCGACACGGTATTCGCGGCCGTAATGATCATTCTGAACGGCATCATCGGCCTGTGTCTGCTCGTGGGCGGCCTCACGCACCGCGAACAGACCTTCAGCCTCGACGGCGTCAGTGCGGCGCTGGTTGCGTTGGCGACCATCGTGATCATGACGCTGATTTTTCCCAACTACACCGTGACCACGCCCGGGCCGTACTATTCCTCCAGTCAGCTGATACTGATCGCCGTCGTGACGCTCGTGATCTACGGCACATTCGTCCTTGCCCAAACCATCGGCCACCGGCAGTACTTTTTGCAGGATGATGAGGCCGAGAAGTCGACGCAGCACACGGCGCAGCCGGGCAACACGGTAGCGGCCTCGAGCGCCGGCCTCTTGCTGATGTGCCTGGCAGCGGTGGTGCTGCTGGCGAAAAAGCTGGCCCCCAGCCTCGAGGCGGCGGTGTTGAAGATGGGAGCCCCGGAAGCGCTGGTCGGAGTGATCATCGCCGGCATCGTGCTGCTTCCGGAAGGGCTGGCCGCGCTGCGGGCCGCGCGCGCGAATCATCTGCAGACCAGTCTCAACCTTGCCCTGGGGTCGGCGCTTGCCAGCATCGGACTGACCATTCCCGCCGTCAGTTTCGTGTCGCTCTATACGAATTCCCGCCTGCGCTTAGGGATCGACGCCAAATCTTCGGTGCTGCTCCTGCTCTCGCTATTCGTGGCGGTGCTGGTGCTGCGAACCGGGCGCACGATCATCCTCCACGGCGTCGTGCTGCTGACCATTTTTGTCGTTTACCTGTTCACCATCATCGTGCCATAGGCCGCCATCGCCGCGCCGCGGCTCACCCTCATCGCGTAGGCCGGGCTCGGGCGTGCATCAGCTGCGCGCGGCAACCTCATCGATATGCCTGAGCAGATCCGCAGGATCTTCATAGACGCGGAAGGCGCCGGCGCGTGCCAGTTCCTCTTCCCCGTAGCCGCCGGACAACAACCCCACGCCGAGCCCACGCGCGCGCTGCGCAGCGATCATGTCCCAGATGCTGTCGCCGAGCACCAGCGAGTCGCGAATATCGACGCCCAGGCGGTCGGCCGCCGTGAGAAACAAATCGGGATCGGGCTTGGCGTATTTGACCTGATCGCGCGTGACCACCGGCACCTTGGCCGGATCGACACCGAGCGCGGCGAGATTGTGCCCGGCGGTTTCCATTCGCCCGCTGGTCGCGATTGCCCAGGGCATGCCTTGCACGGTGAGATAATCGAGCAACTCGCGCGCACCGGGCAGCGGCTGAACGCTGGCCGACAGCTCGCGGTAGGCCTCGGCATTGCGTACGCGAAGCCGCTCCAGACGCTCGGGCGTGTTGTCGAACCCGGTCTCGCGCAACA
>WNFN01097083.1_pt1 | contig 13275 bp, 17 predicted proteins | sample 5400161 | NCBI WGS metagenome assembly WNFN01 (sample SAMN13153353, study PRJNA577476) | soil metagenome | isolation source: 80 cm saprolite on Douglas fir-dominated hillslope | place: USA:California | collected 2013-09-17
GTCACGCCGCTATGCGGCTCGCGCAGCGCTCGGGCGCCCAGGCCCATGGCATCAGTTCGTCGATGCGCGAGGCCGGCCAGAGATTGACGAGCTTGGTGATCACGTCGGTGAAGTAAGCTTGCGGATCGACGCCATTCAATTTGCAGGTTTCGATGAGCGAAGCAACGCAGGCCCAGTTCTGCGCCCCCTGATCGTGGCCCGCGAACAGCGCATTTTTCCGATTGAGAACAATTGGGCGCATGCTTCTTTCGACGATATTGGAGTCAAGCTCGATGCGACCGTCGTCGAGGAAACGGGTGAGCCCGTCCCAGTGGTTCAAGGCATAGCGGATGTCTTCGGCGATCGTCGCCTTGGCGGAGACGCGCGCGAGCTGTTGCTCAAGCCAGGCTTTGAACGCCAGCACCAGAAGCCTGCTCTTTTCCTGCCGCACCGCGCGGCGATCGCCGGCGCTGCGGCCCCGGATCGTCTTCTCGATCGCATAGAGGGTCGCGATACGCTCGAGAGCCTCGCTGGCGATCGGAGCGGGGCCGCCCTGGGCGATGTCGTCGCCTTCACGGTGTGCAGCACCATCTGCAATGTCGCGGCATCGGTCCCAGGCGCGATCCGAATGATCGCACTGCCAATCACGATCTCGATCACCGGTGAGCCGCCCGAGCACACCGGCGCACTCGGGACCTCCGGGCCCCGCGGGCCGGCAGCCACGATCACCGGCGCAAAAGCCGCCCCGCTCTCATCAGCCTCGTGTTCCGCCCGGCGCGGCCCGGCGCCATCCGAACAGCTGCTGCGGCGTCAGCCCGTACCGACGCGCAATCGCCGACACCGTCTCGCCGCTCTGATAGCTCTCGGCGATGATCCACCCCTTACTGCTCCGCGCTCCAGGCGCGGCGCCGTCCAGTGCCGGTAAATACCTCCAGCCGGCGCACCGGCTCCGGCTTAGATTTGTCTTTCGACGCGCAAGACCGGGGGGCCTGTCCAAGCTGGGGAGGGGGTAGCGCAGCCCGACCCGCCAGCTTTGCAGCAGGTGGGACCGCACGTACGTGAGGAGCGAATTGCACGCGCTGGCAACGCTCGCAACCCTCGCCAGTGTTGAACTTAGCGCGACGATGAATACGTCATCACCCGTCTCTTCACGCACGAGACCGGGGGCCTGTCCATGGTGGGGGGGGGTCACGTAGCCCGAGGGGCAGCTTGCATCAAGTGGCGGCCGCACTTGCGCGAGATCGAGTTGCTCGTTGAGGCTTACCTCTTTGCGGAGCGCGCCCTGGTCGCGGCCGTGGATGCCGCGGGCGACACTGTGCCGCTGCCAGACGGCGGGGCCGCGCGGAGTTCAATTGCGCCGCTGGGGAGCGCCGCGATGCGGGGGGGTCGTCTTTAGAAAGCAAGCGCGGATGCCCGACGCGGCAATGACTGCGCCGACCGTTTCCGCGGCCTTCTTGGCCGACGATCATAGGGTGGCCTCGACCTGATTTTCTGAAGCACCGTCCATTGGAGAAAAGTTGGAGATGCCGCCGACTTGAAGCTTGAAATTATTGCTAACTTATTGAAATTACTGGCGCTCCCTAGGGGACTCGAACCCCTGTTTTCGCCGTGAGAGGGCGAGGCTCAGGCGCTATTTGATTGTGCTCGCCGCACTCGCTCCAGCATGTCTTCGACCGCGCGTTTGGCTTGCGCGAGCTTATGTGCATCGCGGGCGCGCAGCACCACATTCATGTTGGGCCGGTGCTGCGGATCACCGTCGCTCGGCACACCGAATGCCTTCGCCACGCAGTCGGCGGTGATGTCACCGTGGGTCGGCCCGATTCCGCCGGTGGTGAAGACATAGGTATAGCGATGCCGGAGCGCATTGAGTGCATTGACGATCGCTTTCTCCTCATTGCCGACCACCCGCACTTCCTTGAGATCGATGCCGACCGCAGTCAGACATTCCGCGACATAGCCGATGTTCTGGTCCTTGGTGCGGCCGGACAAGATCTTGCTACCGATCACTAGGAGCGCGGCCGTGACAACCTCTTTGGAAGCCGGACGAGTTGGCGGTTGACATGATCACCTGCGAGTCAGCCCAGAATCCTGGAGTCGGCCGTCTGATCAACAGAGGCGGCGCCTTGAAGGTGCCCAGGGGCCAGGGGGGGATGGAAGAAAATTCTTAAGCCCCCCAATCCCGAGCGCGGCGGCGACTCAGCTTTGTTGAAACTAAGATTTTCATTGGGGCGCGAATTTCCCCGTGATAAAAATTCCGGAGATCGGCCCCACGGGAACCGGCCATGTCCCCGCCCAAACCGCCGCTGAGCTTAGTCGGTCCCGGCACGACCGGCCCGGCACCGCCTCGCGCGCTCGGTCCACCGGGGCTGGCGCTCTGGAACCGCGTACAGGCCGAATACCGCATCCTCGACAGCGGCGGGACCGAGATTTTGTGCCTCGCGGCGCAGGCCCTCGACCGCGCCGAGAGGCTTTCGGCGGCCATTGCGGCGGATGGCGAGACGGTTCTCACTCGCACCGGCATCCGCGCGCATCCGGCCTTGCGTGACGAGATCGCAAACCGGGCGCTCGTCGCCCGCCTCTTGGGCAAGCTCGGCATCGCCAGCGAGCCGATCAAATCGCCCGGACGCCCAAGTAGCGGCACAGGTTGGATACCACCGGTGACATGAGCACCAATCGGACCCCGATCGCCCGGCCCGCGCTGACGATGATCACGCCCCGCGCGATCGAGCTATTCTCCGAGTTGGAGCGCTCGCGCCGTGCTCGCAAGCACGCGGTCGACTGCACCATCAGCGAACAGGGGCTGTGCACGGCCAACTGCCGCGCCTGTCGGCTGTGGTGGGACGCCCACGCCGCGCTGCATACCGAATTGCGGTTGCGGCCTTGGGTGTGGCCCTGCCTTCCGAGAAATCCGTACCCGCCCGGCTCACCGGGGGCACGCGAGTGGCGTCCCGGCACGGAGCAGGAAGAGCTGCGGGACCTTCTCAACGCGGCGCGCCGGGCAGCCGTGGCTGCGTCGAAACGCACAGCATCGCTCGAAGAGGACACCACCAATGCCGTCGTCGTCGCTGAGCAGGAGCCGAGCATCTGATCAACCGCCGCTCGCGCTCACCGACTTGCAAGTCACGACGATCATGCAACTCGCGCGCCCGCTCGCGCCTGATCAGCGCACTGCGTTCCTGGAGATGCTTGCCGCGAAGCTCAACGGCCGCCGCGAGATCGGTGATGGCGAGCTACACCGGATTGTGCGCACTATCATCCGGGACCATCACCTGTTCGACGCGCCGCTCGAAACCGAGCCGCATCATCGCGCCGGAAAGTATGCGCGCTGACGCGCCTTGAAAAATTTGACGCGACTACATCGGCCAAAAACGGCCGCTTCGTCAAAATCATTGAAGAATTTCGGGGCACCCCCGGCAGCGAGGCATTAGAGCCCGTCACCCGGCTTTCATGCCGATGGCGCGCGTCTTGGCGCGGATGCGCTCGGCCCAACCGGGTTTCACTCGAAATCCGATCTCGGCATAAATGCCGCCGCAGCCAATCACAGCGCAACTCTCGCATGGGCCACCGCCCTGAAAAGTCCCTAGCGTCGTGGCAGACTTTTTCCCACACCCCCGAGTAAACGTGCGAGCGCAAAGTTTCCCTCGCTTAATCCAAAAAATATTTGCGTTGCTTTCGAGGCGCGCATGTCATGTGTTAGCGCTGGCATTGACCAACGGAGAAAACAATGACCACTAGCCGCCACATCGAACGTATGGCCGAATGGTGTCTAGCCGCGGTGCACAAACTGCGCGCGCTGGACGAGCAGGACCAAACGACTACCTGGAGCGGTGAAGAATTTGCGCGCAAAATTGGCCTTCTCGGCCCACAAGCGGGTTATGGCCAATGGCACGTCGATAAGATTTTATTCATCCTCGAAATAGTCGCCGCCATGGCCCGAAATAATGGACAGACATTGCCGACGCACCGCGTCATCGTCGCCAGTATCAAGCCTGTTGCAAACACGGCGACCGTGGCGACCACATCGACCGCGACCTCACCGCCGCCTCCCTGATGCCAATTCCCACGGTGCAGCGGCACGGGGCACGCGCTATCGAATGCCGCTGCGACTGTTGCCATTTCGTGATCCGCGATCCACGCTGCGCCGTTCTGATTGACGATGTGCTCGCCGTCGTCTGCCCGCGCTGCGATTTTCACATGGCGATCGACTGCAAGGAAATCCGCCGCAAGGCAACAAAAACCCGGCGCCCGTGAGGGCGCCGGCCGATCGTGGGATTGGCGAGTTTTCCGCAACGCAACACCCACCCGTTCCCCCAGCCACTCCGAAAAGCTGAAATGGACATTGGCTGGACACTGCTTCCGGGCCCATTTCTGCAAGCCGCTGAAACAACGGGCTTTTTCCTGCATGAGTGGCACAATCGAATTACCCTACAAGGGCAGCGCGCCCGCGCTGACCGACCTCATTGCCGGCGTGGTCCCGGCGATGTTCGTCGATCTTCCGCCCGCCCTGCCGCTGATCAGAGAAGGCAAGATCAGGGCACTCGGCATGTCCTTGATGGCGCCGGTGCCGGCTGCGCCCGAGATCCCGCCGCTGGCGCAAGCGGGAGTCGCCGGGTACGACGCCGGCGGATGGCATATGTTTGTCGCGCCGGCGAAGACGCCCAAGCAAATCGTCAACCTGCTCCATTCCGAGTTGAGAAGCATCACGGCGCTGCCTGAAATACAGCAGCGGTTCACGACGCTTGGATTAATTCCGATCGACAGTCCGGCAATCGACGACCTGGCGATCTATATCAAATTCGAGATTGACCGGTGGAGCAAGGTGATACGCTCGGCCGGCATTGCGGAAGCGCAATAGCGCGCGAGTCCCCTCCGCCCGCACGCGAGGGAAGGAGCGCACCGAGATCGCGGCACGGCTTTCGAACCATTTGCGATTTCAGCACCGAGTGCGGATTACAAAAACCAGGTCGGCCACATCAACGTGCGCCACAATGCGGTGCTGGCGCGCGCCGGTCCTGTTACCGAGTCGCGGAGATTTGAGTCCACGACCCGATCCTTGATCGTGTACAGAAGTACGTCCATCCGTTCCGCATCACCAAAGGCAAGGGCTTCAGGCTGAAGGACTTCGACCCGGGTGACACCTGCGGCCTGAGGCTGGACAAGGGCGAGGCCGCGGAACTCCTCCAACACGGCACTGCGTGGTTGGCGGAAGAGCAGAACATCCTTTACGCCCAGAACCGCTGGTCCTTGCTGCTCGTCTTCCAAGCGATGGACGCGGCCGGCAAAGACAGCACGATCAAACACGTCATGTCGGGCGTCAATCCTCAGGGCTGCCAGGTGTCCTCGTTCAAGCAGCCCTCATCGGAGGAGCTCGACCACGACTTCATGTGGCGCTACGTGAGACATCTGCCCGAACGCGGGCGCATCGGCATCTTCAACCGTTCGTACTACGAGGAAGTCCTCGTCGTGCGCGTGCACCCTGAGATCCTGAAGGGCCAGAAGCTGCCCCCACCGCTCGTCGGCAAGCGGATCTGGGACGAGCGGCTCACCGACATCGCGCGATTCGAGGACTACGCCACCCGGCAGGGGACGAAAATTCTGAAGTTCTTCCTTCACGTGTCGCGCAAGGAGCAGAAGAAGCGCTTCATGGAGCGCCTCGACGAGCCGGAAAAGAACTGGAAGTTCTCAGCCTCCGACGTGAAGGAACGCGAGTTCTGGAGCGATTACATGGACGCGTTCGAGGAGGCGATCCGGGCGACGGCGTCAAAGCACGCGCCGTGGTTCGTCGTGCCCGCCGACAACAAGTGGTTCACCCGGCTCGTCGTCGCTGCGGCCATCGTGGACGCGGTGGAGGACCTCGGCCTCGCTTACCCGAAGGTCGACGCGGCGAAGAGGAAAGAGCTCGCGGCCGCGCGGGCGGCGCTGTCCCGCGAGCAGTAGAGGGGAACCAGCTAAAATCCTGTCCCGCGGCCTGCCCCGAGCGCGCCAGCGCGCACCGCAGCGATGGCTTCGTGGAGCGTCGTGAAAATCCGTGGCTCGCCGATCGCGGCGGTGATGCCGTGCCGATCCATGTCGGATCGCAGGTAGGGACTGACGCGCGCGAAGATCATGCTCACCTTTTGGAGCGCCGGATCGTCGAGTAGCTCGCGTATAGACCGCGCGGCGGAGTAGTCCAGATCGGTTATCGCACCCGCCCGCGCCGAAACGATAGACGATCAGGCCTGATTCCGTCTGTACGCCAGGCGTCGCGGGCACCGGCACCCACCGGCCGGCGGCGTCCGGCGCCAGCACCATCGTGTGCGGGCGATAGCTGTGGCGCACGTGTCGGAGAAGCGACAAGACGATTGCCAGCAGGATACCTTCCTCGACGCCGATCGTCACGACCACCGCGGTGGTGCCGACGGCAAGGTAGAACTCGCCCGAACTTTCGCGGCGGATGTCACGCAGACCAGTTGCGTCGATCATCCTAAGCGCGATCGTGAACACGATGGCAGCCAGCACGCAGCGGGGCAGGTACTGCAGCGGGCCGGTAAGCGCCAGCAGCACCAGCAGCACAATGCCTGCAAATACCAGTTGTGCGAGCTGGCTGCGCGCGCCCGCGCGATCCGCCATGGCGGTTTGCGTCGGGCTGCCGTTGACCACGAACGCCCCGCTCACGCCTGCGGCGGCATTCGCGGCCGACAGCCCGAGGATGTCCGCGTCCTCGTCGACCCGCTCGCGATAACGTAGCGCGAACACGCGCGATGTCGCGGCGCTCTGCGCGATTATCATCACAAAGCATGACGCGGCAACCGGCAGCAGCGCCAGGGCTTCGCTCCAGCTCACCTCAGGCAACCCGATCGCTGGCAGCCCGCCGGGAACCGGACCGATGACTGCTATGCCCCGCTCGGCGAAGCGGAACGCGGCGCTGGCCGCGATCGTCCCGACAACCGCGATGAGCGAAACAGGCAAGCGCGGAGCAACACGATTGCCGAGCAGGATGCTTCCCGCCACGAGCGCGGACAGACACAATGTCGGAATACTGAGCCGCGGCAGGCCTTGCCAGAGCTCCCATGCCTGAACGAGCGTGCGGTGCGACTGCACCGCGATACCGAGCATGTCGCCGAGCATTGCCATGCCGACCTGAATCCCGACACCAGTGAGAAATCCGACCAATACCGTGCGAGAGAGGAAATCGGCGAGGAAACCGAGCTTCAAGATCCGCGCCAGAAGCAGAAGTCCGGCGGTCAGTAGCGCTACCATGCCGACGAGCGCCATGTACTTCTCGCTGGCGGGCGCCGCCATCTGGGACAGCGAGCTTGAGAAGATGGCCGCTGTGGCGGAGTCGGCAGCCACGACGAGATGGCGGGAGGAACCAAATGCCGCGAACGCAACAAGCGGCAGCAGCACTGTGTAAAGCCCAGTGACGACCGGCGTGCCGGCGATCCGAGTATAGCCAAGCACCTGTGGGATGTTCATCGACGCGAGCGTCACCCCCGCCAGGACGTCGCGTACCGCCCCGCTGCGGCTGAAAGGCTGAAGGCTCTCAAAAAGCCTTAGTCGCATCGCTGACCGGCGAGTGACAGGGATCAAACGGAGCGGGGTTGGGGCGCCACTTGGAATCCTATGGCGACGCGGTTCCAGGCGTTCATCAGCGCGATGGCGTAGGTGATGTTGGCAACCTGCTTGTCGTCGTAGTGGCGCGTCAGCGGCTCATAGACAGTATCCGGGGCGTGCGTCACGTCGACGTGGGTCACAGGCCATCGAGGCGTTCGTTGGACTCGCCGGCCCGCCGCAAGTCACGCGCATGTTCATCGACGCAGTAGGAGCAGCCATTGATCTGTGACACACGCAGGAAAAGAAGGTCCATGAGACGCTTGTCGAGCCCCGCGCGCAGCAACGCAGCGTTGACCCCGGCCAAAGCTTTTGTGGCTTCCGGTGCGATCGCGGCGTAGTTGAGTCGCATGGCGCGCCTTCTCCTGTTCGTTCAGCCGCCAAAGATCACGCGGCGGAAGCGGCGGAGGGCGAAGGCGAAATAGACGGCGCCAATGATCGCCGTCGCCAAAATGCGTGGCCAGACGATCGAGAAATCCGCGCCGCGATAGAGCACATCTTGAGCGAAAACCACGAAATGCGGCGTCGGGCTGATGATCTGCATCAGATATTGCAGCCAGACCGGCATGCTTTCCATGGGCGTCGTTCCTCCCGAAAGCAGCATCATGACGAGTAGCACGGGGATCGCCAGCAGGCCGAACTGCCCCATCGTCGCGGCGACCGTGCCAAGCAGAATGCCAAGCGCGGCGACGGTGAAGACATAAAAGCACGACCCGCCGAGAAACAGGAGCGTCGATCCGGCGATCGGCACCTGCAGCCACCACTGCACCACGATCATCAGCGATAGTTCCGCCGCGGCCAGAATTACGATGCCATTGGCCAGGATCTTCGCGAGCATGATCTCGGCCGGAACCACAGGCATGACGAGGAGATGCTCGACCGTGCCCTGCTCGCGCTCGCGGATGAGCGCCGCGCCGGTCAGGATTACGGTCAGCATGGTGAGGTTGTTGATCACCTGCATCACCGAGGAGAACCAGCTCGACTTCAAATTCGGGTTGAACTTTGCGCGGACAACCATTTTGACCGGCGCACCCATCAGTCCTTCGCGTCCGGTGATGAACTCTGTGACGTAGTTGACGATGACGTTCTCGATGTAGGTCTTGCCATTGAAGGCCTGGGCAACCGCGGTGGCATCTACGTTGATTTGAACCGAGGGCTGCCGCCCGGCAAGAATATCCGACTGGAACTTTGGGGGAATTTCAATGACAAAAACGAAGCGTTGCGAATCCATCGCTGCGTCGATTTCCGTTGCTGCGATCTCCACCGCCGGCTGGAACGTGGGCGGAGTGAAGCCATCGGCAATGCGGCGTGACAGATCGGAACGGTCTTCGTCGACGATACCAACTGAAAGGTTGGTCGCTTCGGTCGAGGCGCCGGTGGCAACGGCGTAGATGGCGACGGTGAAGCTATAGGCGACAAGCGCCAGCATGATCGGGTCGGAGCGGATGCTGCGCAACTCCTTGATCATCAGCCGATAGATGTTGGCCAGGTGCACCCGCAGCTTGGCGAACCGATGGCTCCTGGGCCGGTTCGCCTTGATCACTCCTTGGGAGGTGGACCGTTCCGGCGCACCTGCCGCCTGGCTCGCCCCCGACATCTCAGGCCTCCTGCTTCCGCAGCAATATCTGCGCGGCCACGAGGTAGCTGAGCACGAAGGCCGCAAGGACGAGCGTATTTAACCACAGATCGGAAAAGCCGAGTGCTTTGGTGAAGGTGCCGACGGTGATCGGCTGGAACCAGGCCGCTGGAAACATCAGGCCAATAAATCGTCCCATGCCAGTGAGGGAGGACACGGGCACGAGCAGGCCCGAAAAGTTCACTGTGGGGATGACGGAGAGAACGGTAGTCGCAAAGACTGCCGCGACCTGTGTCTGGGTGAAGGTCGAGACGAGTTGCCCGAAGCCGCAAGTCGAGAAAACGTAGAGCAGCGTCCCGAGGGCGAGGGCTGCGAAAGACCCCTTGACCGGCACGTGGAAAACAAAAAAAGACATCAGCAGCAGGAGGGTGAACGTCAACATCCCAACCACGACATACGGGAACGCCTTGCCCAGGAGGAACTCGAATTTGGTGATGGGAGTCGAGCGAAAATTGGCGATCGAACCGGTTTCCTTCTCGAGCACGACAGCGATGCTCGCCATGATCGCCGGAATCAAAATCAGCATCATCACGATGACGCTCGGAACCATGGCGAAGACGCTCTTGAAGCCCTGGTTGTAGCGAAAGCGGTCTTCCAGATGGAGTCCGCCGAGGTACACGTTGGACACGGCATTCGGGCCGAGGCGCTCGACGACGAGATCCTGCGCATAACGCAAGGCCAGGCCGGTGACGTAGCCTTTCGCGGTTTCGCCGCGGAACGGCATGGCGCCGTCGATCCAGACGGCGACCTCGGGCGGATGCAGGCTTGCAAGATCGCGCCCGAAGCCGGAGGGAATGTGGAGCTGATCGGACGCTGTTCGGAGAAATAACGAGAGCCGGAGAAGCTCTCGAGCAGCCGGCGGCTTTCCGGCGTCCGGTCCTCGTCAAAGGCCGCGTACTTGAGATTTTCGACGTCGAAGGTGATGCCATACCCGAAGGCCAACATCAGAATGACAGGACCGACGAACGCGAACCCCAGCCGGATGGGATCGCGCAGCAGCTCCATGGTTTCGCGCCGGGCATACGCCCATAGCCGTCCAGGATCGAACCGCCTGGAAGCGCGGGATGCAACGGTCTTGACTGGCGATGCAGCTGGCCGCGGCGGCTCGGCCTTCTTTGCCTTGTCGGCTCCCCCCGCTTCTTCCAGATAGCTGATGAAGGCGTCCTCGAGAGAAGCGCTGCCGCGCTCCTTGACGAGCTCCTTGGGCGCGTTGACGGCGAGCACCCTGCCTCGATGCATCAGCGAAATACGGTCGCAGCGCTCGGCCTCGTTCATGAAGTGGGTCGAGAGGAAGATGGTGACCCCCTCGTTGCGGGAGAGGTCGATCAGCGTGCGCCAGAAAGCGTCCCGCGCAATCGGATCGACCCCCGAGGTTGGCTCGTCGAGAATGAGTATGCGCGGCCGGTGCAGCACGGCCACGGCAAGCTGTAGCCTCTGCTTCACGCCAAGCGGCAAGCTCTCCGGCTTAGCGTCGGCCACACTTTTCAGATCGTACCGCTCCAGCAGCTCGTTGATTCGTCCTTTGATCTCATTTGACGGGAGATGGTAAAGGTGCGCGTGCAGATCGAGATTCTGTCGGACCGTGAGCTCGCTGTAGAGCGAGAACGCCTGCGACATGTAGCCAACGTTGCGACGCGCCTCCATGTCGTCGGCGCCCATCGGCTTTCCAAACAATTTCGCCGAACCTTCGGTGGCGGGCAGGAGCCCCGTCATCATTTTCATTGTCGTCGTTTTTCCGCAGCCGTTCGAGCCGAGGAAGCCGAAAATCTCGCCGCGCGCGATGCGAAAGCTCACATGATCGACCGCGACGAAATCGCCAAAGCGGCGAGTGAGCCCATCCGCCTCGATCGCCGGGGTCTTGTCATCGCTGGCGACACGCGGCCGGACGACGACCTCCTGATGCTGGGCGCGCTTTTCTGGTGGAAGAAGCGCGATGAAGGCGTCGTCCAGCGTGGTCTTTTTCGCCTGGGCGAGGATCTCCTTCGGCGCGCCACGCGCGATGACTTTGCCGTCGTCCATCGCGGCGAGCCAATCGAACCGGCTCGCTTCGTCCATGTAGGCGGTTGCGACCATCACGCTCATGAGCGGACGCCGGGCGCGGATCGAATCGATCAGTTCCCAGAACTGCCGGCGCGAGAGCGGATCGACGCCCGTGGTGGGCTCGTCGAGAACAAGGAGATCAGGATCGTGCATCAGCGAGCAGCAAAGGCTGACTTTTTGCTTCATGCCGCCTGAGAGCTTGCCGCATGGTCGAGCTGCAAACGGGTCGAGCCCCGTGGCCAGCAAGAGTTGGTCGATGCGCCCGCGCCGCTCGGCTGCGCCCTGGCCGAACAAGCGGCCGAAAAAATCGATGTTGTCAAAAACGCTGAGCGTCGGATAGAGATTGCGGCCCAACCCTTGCGGCATATAGGCGATACGGCCGTAACTTGCCGTGCGATGGCGCTCATCCGCCATGTTTCCGTCGAGGACGGTGACCTTGCCGCTCTGGATCTTGCGTACCCCGGACACAAGCGCGAGCAAAGTGGACTTGCCGACGCCGTCGGGCCCGATCATTCCCACCATGCACTGGGCAGGGATATCGAGTGTGAGGTCGTTGAGCGCGAACGTCTTTCCGTAGCGGTGCGTTACCCGCTCGAGCCTGGCGATAACGGCGTCCGTCATTGCGGAAGCTTCACCACAAGTTCCTCAGGCCATGCGATCTTGGGGTCCGTGCGCACGAAGCCGAGGCCGCGGACGCCCGTCTTCACCTGCCGATGATATTTATCCAAGACTTTGGGGTCCCCCTGGAGCTTGACGCGGAACATCAGCTTTTGCCGCTCCTCAGGGGTCTCGACGCTCTTCGGCGTGAACTGGGCGTCGGTCGCGACGAAGCTGATGGTCGCGGGAATGACATATTGGGGAATGGGATCGGCGATCACGCGCGCCTCGTCGCCCAGCGTGAGCTGGCCCGCCTGATCCGCGGGCAAGTAGATCGTCATGTAGACGTCCTTGAGATCGAGGATGGTCAGAACGCGCTGTCCTGCCGCAACCACCTCACCGGCGCGGGCGAGCCGGTATTGCACCCGTCCACTCCTTGGCGATACGAGCACCAGGTCGGTCAGAACCGACTGGAGCCGCTCGACGTCGGCCTCGGCTGCCTTGATTGCGGACTCAGCCTCGTCACGCTGGGCGTTGGCCGAAACATGTGCGGCCTCCGCCGCCTCGAATTTGTTGCGGCGCTGGTCCACGACCTGCTGCGGTATATTCCCGTGCTCAATTAACATTTTGCCACGGTCATAATCCGTTCTGGTAAAATCCAAGTCGCTCTTCCGTTCTGCGATGAGAGCGACAGCTGATGCCAGCGCCTGTTTCGCTTTCAACACCTGGGCCTGCGCGGCGCGCAGCTGGGCTTCGGTTTCCGGCGACGAGATGGTGGCAACGACCTGTCCCGCCGTGACCTCGTCGCCTTCGTCCACGGTCATCGTCGCCAGCCGGCCGGGATATTTGGCCGCGACATCGACCTGCGTCGCCTCGATGCGGCCGTTCGATTTAACGATGCCCTCGGGCATGTCGCGGCCGCGCAGCCGCGCGATGAGGGTTTCCACCGCTGTCCGGGCTCGTTCGACAGGATCTTTCTGTTTCGATTGCGCCTGCGCGCCGGGGCTTTTCTGCGCCGGTTGGGCGAGTGCGGTCGATACGGCGCCGGGCAAGGTACCGACTGCAACGATTAAGGTGATGGCGAGGCAGATGGTGAATGAACGGGCGGGTATCATAATGTCCTCCGACCTCTCAGCAACCGGACGCCGAAGAATACCGCGATACGCTGGGTTGCGGATAGGTCCGCCGTCTCGCCCTGTCCTGCCGCTGGCCAGCGCAGCATCGTCACGGCCTCACGCATGTCGTCGCTGATCCCGCAAAGGCCGAGGCTTTCACGAAGATGGATGGATTTGCCGGGTCACCAGCGCGTTTACGCGCGTCTTCGACGCGCTATGCCCGGCAATGACGGCGTTTCGGATCGCCCCGTGCGGGGCGCCGCCGCACGCGCGCTTACAAAAACCGGGTCGGCCACATCAGCGTGCGCCACATGTGCG
>WNFN01255207.1_pt1 | contig 13267 bp, 16 predicted proteins | sample 5400161 | NCBI WGS metagenome assembly WNFN01 (sample SAMN13153353, study PRJNA577476) | soil metagenome | isolation source: 80 cm saprolite on Douglas fir-dominated hillslope | place: USA:California | collected 2013-09-17
GGAGAAAACGCCAAGATTACGGTACAATTTCCACGATTCGGATTGAAAAAGCTGGTGGAAAAGTACGCGCACCTGGAGCGGGCGTGAAAGCAAGACTTTGCGGGCTTATAGGCTTAATGGTGATTGCATGCGCCACCATTCCGCACGCAGCTTCGTCCGGGCTCCAGTCTTCGAAGAGTCCGGGAGCAAAGGTTTTTTTTCGCGGCAAAGGTCCTGATCGTGACGTCCGGCGTTTCCAGAAATTTCTGGAGATTGCCTTGGACGACCTTGACATGACCCGAACAGATTCCGCCCGGGATGCCGACATAACTGTGAGCATGGATATTACGCGGGAGGAAAAAACTGAGCATTTGTACGCTTCAGTGGTTTGGATAGCGATCACGTCCAATGACCATCAAGAATACGTTTTGAAATCCTGCAACGTGGTCTCAACCAGCAACTCCGTTTTTGAAGAGCCGATCAAGTCTATCGAGCCGATTAAACTTCCAGCAGCATGGAAGAAGCACAAGTCCCGCCTTGCGGTATTTGTAACTGAGCCGGAAGCGAAAGGGATGAAAGATCTGCTGCCAACGGTGAAGCAGAGTCTTACTGAGAACGGCTATCAAATCACGCAGGCCCGCTCAGATGCAGATGCGGAATTACACGACATCAAACTACAGAAGCTCGCAATTCCAATGAAAGCCGTGACTGTTCGCCGCAGTTATGAGATATTCGACCGGCAGTCCAGCCGTTTCTCTTACACCACAGGCACAGGCTCGGGTGACGTGACTTACATGGGCGTGGAACCGGGGATCAAGTTGGAGAATCTTCCCTGTGCGGGTACGGTAGAACACTTCGCGATTGACTCCGAAGGAGCCTGGCGGGACGCCCGCACCATAGCAAAAAACATCAAGACTCATCTCGACAAAGCAACACATTCTAATTGAGGAATAACATCACTACATGGCAAATACCAAGGCATTGAGCAAGGAAGAACGCAAGAAGGTAAAGCGCACGGCGCGCAAGAAGCAGGCGCCCAAGAAGCCTCGCGAATACGCGCGCGGTTCCAAAAAGCGCAAGATGAAGAAAATGGTTCGCGGAACGGCCAAGCGCTAGGCATTGGTAACGGCGTAGGGGCGCGTCCAACGCGTCTCTACGCCTTACTGCTATTTGGGCCCGTCACTCCAGTCTTTACTCAAGGAGGCCTTTCTGGCCAGCCAACTCTTCGCCAAGAAGTCCATTGACAAGCTGATTTCGGACTCGGAAAGGCCGGGCCATCGTCTGCCGAAGTCTTTGGGACCGTGGTCGCTCACGGCTCTTGGTATCGGCGCGATCATTGGCTCGGGAATTTTTGCCCTGACTGGCACAGCCGCCGCCGGAGAGCACGGCGATCCGTCGTTTTACAAGGCACAGGTGCTGGATCTTTTTATGCACCTCGTTCGCCACGGAAACCTACACGATCTGGTGATGTATGGACGTCCTCCTGCTGGTCCGGCCATCGCCATCTCATTCCTACTAGTCGCTGTGGCCTGCGCGTTCGCCGGCCTCTGCTACGCGGAACTGGCTTCAATGATTCCGATTGCGGGCAGCGCCTACACTTACAGTTACGCGACGCTAGGCGAATTGTTCGCGTGGATCATTGGCTGGGACCTCATCCTTGAATACGCGGTGAGCAATGTTGCTGTAGCTGTAAGTTTCGGGGGCTACTTCAAGGGCCAGTTGGCCTCATTTGGCATAAACCTGCCAGATAAGTGGTCCACTCCGGTCTTTACGCCCGAAGGATGGAGCCATTCTTATTTCAATTTTCCGGCTTTTCTCATCGTATTTATTTTGACCGTGTTGCTGGTTCGCGGCGTGCGAGAGTCCGCCCGGGCCAACAACATCATGGTGATGGTCAAGATAGGCGCCATCTTCCTCTTTCTGGTTGTAGGCGGCATGCTGGTGCGACCAGCGAATTGGCATCCCTTCGCTCCCAGCGGATTTCCCGGGATCATGGCCGGCGGCGCGATCATTTTCTTTACCTATATCGGTTTCGATTCAGTTTCCACCGCGGCAGAGGAGGCGCGCGATCCACAACACGATCTGCCCTTTGGCATCATCGCTTCACTGATCGTTTGCACGGTTCTGTATATCGGCGTGGCCATTGTGCTTCTTGGCATGATGCCTTACAGCACATTCGGCCAGCCGGGAGAAGCCAGCGATGCACCGGTGATTTATGCGTTGAAGCAACTCGGCGCGAACCGCGTTTTTCAAGCCATCATTATTGTCGGTGCCCTTATGGGGATGATTTCATCGCTGCTGGTTTTTCAATACGGTCAGACCAGAATCTGGTTTGCCATGTCGCGCGATGGGCTATTGCCCAAGCTCTTTTCCGCGCTGCACCCTAAGTTCAGTACTCCACACTGGTCCACATGGATCGCCGGGTTGGTTGTTGGCATTCCTGCCGGAATCGTTGACATCGGCGAGGCAGCCGATCTTTCCAATATCGGTACGCTGTTCGCGTTTGTTCTAGTTTCACTCGGCGTTATTTTTCTGCGAAAGCACCAGCCAGACCGCCCGCGGGCCTTCCGAGTGCCGTTCGTACCACTGTTTCCCATTATTTCAGTGGTGCTTTGTGTTGGCCTGATGTCAGGCCTGCTGGTGGTAACCTGGATCCGTTTCTTTTTATGGCTGCTGCTTGGTTTGGTGATCTACTTTCTTTATAGCCGTCGCCATAGCGAGTTCGCCACAGCTAACGTCGCCGGCAAGAGTTGATGGCTTCTAAGTCGTTCATCCAAGCGCTGCCCAAGGCGGAACTCCATCTGCATCTCGAGGGCAGTGTTGATCCGGCCACGCTGGTGGAGCTGAGCCGCCGCTACCACACGCCTTTGCCCACGGAAAATAATCGCTACGACGTTACCGGCAGCGGAGACGTGCTCACCGACGATGACGTCCGCCGTCTCTATTCGTATAAGGACTTCAATGGGTTTCTGCTGGCGTTCAAATCTGTCACTGAGCGGCTGCGCGCGGCGGAAGACTACGAGCTGATTACTTATCGCCTGATGCAGAAGCTGCGGCAGCAAAACGTGATGCACGCCGAGGTCTATGTGAGCGTCGGGGTACTTCGCTGGCGTGGACAGCCGGTGGAGCCGATCTTTGAAGGCATGGAGCGCGGCCGCGAACGCGGGCAGCGCGACTTTGGCGTTTCGCTTTTGTGGATATTTGATGCCGTGCGCCACTTCGGACCTGAAGCCGCGGCTGAGGTCTTTGACCTGGCGGCGCGCCTGCGCGATCGCAACGTAGTGGCGGGAGAACGGCCTTCGTCTCACCGCCCACGCCGGCGAGACCACCGGCCCGGAGTCAGTCTGGGGAGCGCTGAATATCGGGGCCGAGCGCATTGGGCACGGACTGGCTGCGGCGCGCGATCCCGAACTCCTGGAGATAATGGCGCAAAAACAGGTCCCGGTGGAGATATGCATCACCAGCAACCTGCGCACGGGCGCTTGCCCGGAGCTGCAAGAGCATCCGGTGCGCAAGTTTTTTGACCAGGGACTGATGATCACGCTCAACACGGATGATCCGGCGATGTTTCAGACGTCTCTGACCAAAGAGTACGAAATCGCGAAGCAAGACTTCAGCTTTTCTGACGAGCACCTGCGTGAGCTGGCGCGCAACTCCTTTGAAGCCTCATTCCTGCCGGTCGAGAAAAAGCTGCGCTTCTTGCAGCAGATTGATTTCATGGCATGACCAGGCACATCGGCATCGTCGGCTGCAGTGCGGAAGGAGCGGCGCTCTGCTATCGCACCATCTGTCTGGGAGCCGAGCCCCTGATGGGCAAGCATGCGCATCCTGAAGTTACGATGCACACCATCTCGCTGGCCGAGTACATGAAGCCCATTGAGACCGGCAATGATTGGAATGGTGTGGCCGAACTCATGCTGCGTTCGGCAGAAGCGCTGAAGCGCGCAGGAGCGGACTTCCTGATTTGTCCGGACAACACCTGCCACCAGGCCTTGCCTTTCGTGCTGCCGCGATCGCCGCTGCCCTGGCTGCACATTGCGGAGGAAGTGGGTAGAGAGGCCAAACGTCGCGGCTTCCGGAAGCTGGGACTTACCGGGACCAAATTCCTGGTGAGCGGGCCGGTGTATCCGGAAAAGCTCGACGAACTCGGCATCGCCTATGTGCGGCCGACGGAGGTGCAGCAGGAGCGGATCAACAGCATCATCTTTGATGAGCTGGTCCGCGGGTTTCAAACCGCGGAAGCGCTCAAGTACCTCCAGCAAGTGATTGAACAGCTCAAGATTCAGGGCTGCGACGCTGTGGTTTTGGGGTGCACGGAGATCCCATTGCTCATTGGCGATCATGAATCGCCCCTGCCGACGCTGGACTCTACGCGCACTTTGGCGCGCGCCGCTTTGCGCCATGCGCTAGCCGGTTGAACTGAATAAAGGAGTGTTTGTGAGAGCCATCAAGCGAGCTTGGGTTGTTGTTTTCATTTTTTGGGTATCTTGTGGCTGGGCGCAGACCGCGCAACCGGCGACGGAGCAGGGACTCTTTCATCTGCACAAGTTCGAGCAGCTGATCGGCCAGGAAATATACACGCTCACGCGCTCACAGAATGACGTGGTGCTGAAATCAGATTTCAAATTTACCGACCGCGGCAGCGCGGTCCCTCTCACCACTGCGCTCACAATGGAGCCGGACCTGACCCCGCGCGATTTTCAGATTAAAGGACAAATTTCGCGCTTTTCTTCGATAGAGAATTCAGTGCATGGGCGCAGTGCGGGCCAGGAAACGATTGCGCCAGACGAGAAGTTTTTCGATATCCAGGGCTATGCGCCTGTTTCCGTGCAAATGATGCTGGTGCGTTATTGGCATTCCCATGGCAGCCCCAAGTCGCTAAAGACGCTGCCGCGCGGCGAAGTACAGATTCAGGAGCTGGGCACAGAGACGTTTACTATCGCCAGCCGCAAGGTCCAACTGCGCAAGCTTTCCATCCGCGGGCTGATCTGGGGCATGGAACTGCTCTGGGTGGACACGCAGGACCATCTCATCGCTCTGGTAAGCGTTGATGCGGAGATGGACCACTTTGAAGCCATAGCCGACGGTTATGAAGACGGGCTGGCCGCGTTCGTGGCCGGCGCCGCGCGCGACGGCATGGCCAATCTGGCCAAAGTTGCTTCCGGTTTCAGCGCACAGACCAAGCCGGTGATTGCGATTGTGGGAGGCAGGCTGATCGACGGAACGGGCAAGCCGCCGGTTGAGAATTCAGCGGTCATTCTGCACGAGGGCAAAGTTGCCGCGGCGGGTCCCCTTGCAAGCACGCCGGTCCCCGAAGGCGCACAGGTGGTTGGATTACCACGGCGCGCGATGTTGCCAATGAATTTGAATTCATTGTTGCGGCGCGTGACGCTATCGCCAGCGGCCAGGGTATCGGACCACGACTAGTGATGGCGGGTGTCGTTGACGGAACCAGCCCCATGGCTCTGGGAGTCCAGCGGGTCGACACTCCGCAGCAAGCGCGGGAGCAGGTGCAGAAATACAAAGCGGCGGGCTTCCAGCAGATCAAGATTTACAGCTCAGTCAAGCCGGAGATGCTGAAGGTGGTCACCGCTGAGGCGCACCGCCTGGGCATGACCGTCACTGGACACATACCTCAGGGCATGAACGCAATTCAAGGCATCGAGTCTGGCATGGACCAGATTAATCACATCAGCTATCTCACCGCCGTAATGGTGGACCCCAAGTCACACACTATGGATCCCGACTCGCCGCAGGCGAAGAACGTCATCAAATTGCTGCTCAAGCACCACATCGTGGTGGATCCAACTCTGGCTTTGATGGAGATCATTGCGCATCCTTTGGACCATCCGATTTCAACTTTCGAGCCTGGCATATTGAAGGTGGCGCCGGAACTGAGAGAAGGCCTGGAAACCATGGGCGTTTCTCCCGCGGGCGGGGAGAATGCGGCGGCACACTTCAGAGCGTTGCTAGAGACGGTCCGCGTTCTGCATCAGGCAGGAGTGCCGATAGTCGCCGGCACCGACCAGGCGGTCCCCGGCTTTAGTCTTGACCGCGAGATCGAGCTCTACGTACAAGCAGGATTCACCCCGATGGAAGCCATTCAGGCTGCCACGCTGGTGCCGGCGCGCGCTATGGGAATGGAGAGAGACTCGGGGACGGTCGAACCCGGCAAGCGAGCGGACGTGATTCTTGTGGACGGAAACCCGCTGGAGAACATAAGCGACATTCGCAAGGTCAGCGTCGTATTTGCCGGAGGCAAGATGTATGAGCCGGCGGCGTTGTGGACCGCGGTGGGGTTCAAGCCTTAGCGGCTAGTCCGCCATCACAGATTCTTCTTTTGAAACTTCAATCTGCACCAGCTCAGGCTGCTGCGCAGCGGGATGGAAGCTGCTGTGCGACTCAAGCTTCTGCGGGGCGCGCCAGAAATCAACCAGCGAAGTCTGATGGACGCAGGAGATAGTGCAGTTGGGCGCGCATGACTTCTGAGTGAGAAATTCACGACGGACATCGGCCACGGTGTAATCCGCCAGCGGCACACCCGGGTAGCCGCGCTGCTGGGAACAATAGTGCACCAGCCCGTTTTCACAAATATAGAGGTAGCGCGACCCGGCGCGGCAGCGCCAGTTGTTTGGCTTGCCCAGCGCGATGTTGTTCTGGAACTGGTTGAAGCGGGCATAGCTGTGCTTGCCCAGCTTCTTCATCTCAGTGAAAACGGTCTGAGCTTCGCTGTCCAAAGGCCGGAGCTGGCCGGTGCCGTCATGAATAATGCCTACGGTGGAAGTGAACCCCAGTTCGACGGCGCGTTTGCCGATGGTAACGGCGTCCCACTGCTCCTTGACTCCGGCGCCGATCACGGAGTTGATATTCACGTGAAACTCGGCGTGCTCACGCAGCCATTGCAGCTTCTTGTCCAGCACCTTGAGCGACTTCTTGGAGACGTCGTCGGGTTTGACGTTGTCGATGGAGATCTGAAGATGATCGAGGCCGGCATCGTTTAACTGCTGGATGCGCTGCGGCGTCAGCAGATAGCCGTTGGTGATCAGACCGGAAATGATTCCGTGCGAGCGTATGCGGCTGATGATGTCATCGAGCTGCGGATGCAGCAGGGTCTCGCCGCCGCTGATGGTGATCAGCGTGGTGCCCAGCGCCGCCAGCTTGTCAATGCGGAGGTACATCTCTTCCAGCGGCACGGGATCGGAAAAATCGTCGTATTCGTTGCAATAGGCAGGAGAGGTTGCAGCGCCGCATGGGGATGATGTGGACCTGGATAGGGTGATCGGTGGAAACCAGTCCCTTCGCGATCATCTTCAGTTCGCGAAAGGTGCGATGCGCGGCCTTGAGCCGCCGCCGTATTCTGGTCCCTGCATTTGCCATGTATGAACTAGTTATTAAATCATACACAGGCAACGTTTGGGCGGCCAGAGCAGTAAATGGCTGGTTTTAAGGCGCAAACGGACCATTAGCCACGTTTTGGTGGTCTTAAAAAAGCATTTTGAAACCGACTCCGCAAAGGACCACGATCCCGTAGACAACAAACATGGTTGTCAGAGCCGTCCCAACCGAGGGTTTGCGATTCGAAGATGCGGTTGCGAATCCCAACCCTAACAGGACAACCAGCCAGATCTTGAAGATATCCAGGGCCGAGGCAATTCCGTACAGCAGCTTGTTACCCTGAGGGTCCATGAAGAAGGCTGGGTTGGTCGGCATGGGATTGCCCGCGATGTCAATGGTATTTGGATCACCGCTGACCAGGAGACTTACGAGCAGCAAAATCGTTCCCAGGATCAGCGGGAAAGCAGAATAAAAATAAATAGCCATCGCGCGCTGGAACGGCACTTCCGCGCCCAGCATGAAGTTGAAGATGGCCATCAGAACCGCTGCAACAATCAGTCCCCACAGCAGGGTAAAAAACGGCACCAGATAGAAACTGACCTTGGTGATCGTTGCTTGAATCGCCATCCCCTGGGCGCGCTGTTCCGGGGTGGCTTGCTCCATGCGACGCTGGGCGGAGGGTGATCGGTCAATCTGCTGTTGCACAAAACGCGCCATGTCGATTTTCTGGACAGCAACGATCCCGAAAATAAGCGCGAATACAGCCGATATCAGCCATGGCATCCACCAGCTGGAGTTGCGCTTCAGGTCTTCAAACGTCTTTTTGGGCGCAATAAACATGTTGATCAGGCGCTGCGCCTCGGAAAGCCCGGGCCCTGTGGGTTCGGCGGCGGGCGTTGCGGACTGAGGATAGGGAGACGGTGGCGGCGGAGTCTGACTCGTCGGAAAGTTCATATACCATCCTAGGTATGGGTTTGAAGAAGGTTACGCGATTTTCCTCGAACTGTCAGGTTCCGGGTCAACTCTTATTGCTGAAATGTTGCCATCCGCGCTGCTCGAGCGGCCTGACTTTGCCATTGTCGCCCAGAATGTGTATCGCTGGGGAGTAATTTGATGGCTTCTGGATCACCCCGATTTCAGTGACGGGCACACCGGCAATGCGTCCGGGGACTTTGGCGCGTTTCCGGGCTGTGAAGAGTAGTTCGTAGTCTTCGCCGCCGTGGAGCGCAAGCTCAAGACTCGAACCTGTGGCAATCGGCGCCTGCGCCTGAGTGATTCGGGCCGAGACATGGCTCTCCTCGCAAATATGCGCCAGGTCCACAGAGAGGCCGTCGCTCAGGTCAATCATTGCCGTAGCCAAACCGCGCTGCCGCAGCCATCGCCCGACTTCGACACGTGGCTGGGGGTAAAAGTGAGGACTGGATTTGGCTGGGCGCACGCGTTTGCCCACAATGAGCTGTTTCAGGACCGCCGCTGAACCTCCCAGGCGGCCGGTGACATAAATACGGTCGTCTGGCCGGGCACCCGAGCGAAGCACCGCCTTGCCGGCTGGAACTTCACCGGTGACCACGATATCGGCCACGATCTCCTGCGCCGAGGAAAGGTCGCCTCCGGCAAGCTGCACGTTATAGCGTCGGGCGAGCCGAAGGAGCCCGCGCAAAAAGCCGTAAATCCATTTTTGTGGCACGCCTGGCGGCAGGCCAAGAGATACGAAGCACGCCAGAGGCTTGCCACCCATGGCCGCAATGTCACTCAAGCCACGCGCCAGACACTTGTGGCCGACGCTGTCTGCGGGATGCCACGCCCGCCGGAAGTGGACGTTTTCCACGCAAAGATCGGTAGTTACCAGAAGCTGGCTTCCTACTGACAGGCGCAAGACGGCACAATCATCGCCAATACCGCGCACCACTGCCTCGTTCCGAGAAGTGGCGGACAGCCGCCGAATCCGATCAATCAGTTGCCGCTCTTTCATTTGAGCATTTGAACCCAAGCATTGTGGCCGCGGTTAACTATATCAAAAACAATGACTTACATCAGAACAATGGCAGATCCAGCAGGTATTCGTCGTAATCCCAACGTAACTGGCCATATCGAGATATTAAGGCAAACGCCCGTTGGACCGGTCTTCGCAGCCGATACACCATGGGTGCGAGCCGCATGTGGAACCGAAGGCCATGGCTGGCGATAGGCTCTTTAGGGCTCTCAGCCGCCGACCTTCGTTACCCGCAGCCTGGCATTCGGGCGTTGACACTAAGTGCGGCTGCTTGTTAAGGTTAACGCAAAGTTAAGGACATTCTTTGGCCCGCCACAACTCCCCGGCTTCTTCCCGCGGCCCAGAGATAGTTAAGCCGAGCGCAAATCGGCAGGGCCAATCGAGCAGCCCAAACTGAGGGAGAGCGCAGCAGCAGGCAAGTGTCCATAGGGCACATTGAGCAAGAGAATCTGTTAAGCGGAGTTGTTTACTTGCGAAAGCGTTTTTACATCATGCTGGTGGCGCGGAACGCCGAAGGCGATCTCTTGAAGATCCCCGTGCCCATGCATTATCTGTACGTTTTTGTGGCCGGCGCCCGCAGCGCTACAACCAGCTCCGTGACGAACAGAAGGCTTTAAAGTCGCAATATTCTCAGCTTGAGCAAATTGCCCAGGAGAATGAGTTGCAAGCCCAGTCCCTCAGCTCTCTGGCGGGCGAAGTTTCCTCTCTTTACGGGCTCAAGCCTGATCCGGCATTCCAAGACGATGATCCCGCATCCGCTTCGCTGCAACAGTTTTACGCTTTGCGGATGACGGCTATGAACGGTGCAGCCTCCGTGGGCATTGGCATGGGCGAGGTGCGCGACACCAGCACGCGCGATTGGATGAGGCTGGCGGCGGCGCCTACTCTCTGGCCGGTCATGGGGCGAATCACCGGATCGTTTGGCGAGCGCATTGACCCGTTCAGCGGCGAGGGAGCGTTCCATCGCGGCGTGGACATTTCCAGCGATTACGGCACTCGCATTATGGCCCCGGCGGACGGCATTGTTCGCTTCTCTGATTTTATGAACGGCTACGGCCGCACCGTGCTGATCGATCATGGCAACGGAATCAGCACGCTGTACGGCCATCTTTCCGGCTCTGCGGTTACGCCCGGACAGCTTATCCGCAGAGGCGACTCTGTCGGCTACGTGGGGCAGAGCGGACGCAGCACCGGCCCGCACCTGCACTACGAAGTTCGCATCTTCAATACCCCGGTCAACCCGCACAAATACCTGCGTTTCAGCTTCAACCAGCAAGTTGCTTCGGGAGCAATGTAAATCAGGGTTTCCGCGGCGGCGCGGCAGGTACGGCGCCTTCAGCCTGGGCCTCAGACCAGAGTTTCTTGAGAATTGATTGTGGAACCGTGGCGGTGAAAACCGCCACATTTTCTTTTTGCTCCACTTGAATGCTGTCAAACGCGGCTTTTATGTCCTTGTCGGGACCGCGTGCACCCATCCACTGGCCGACGCTGCGGACCAGAGCAAGATGCGTGTTGGCCGAATCGACAATCTGCCTGGCCTGGGCCTCGCTCTGGGCAAAAACATCAGCGCGAAACAACACCGATCCCGTATAGCGCAAAGAGCCGACTGCCACCGCGTCTGGCGGAAAGGTAAAACTCAAGCCACCGGGCAGTTGCACATTGTCAGGTTTGTTGGGGATGCGATCAATCATCCAGGCCAAACTGGTTGCCGGGACATCACGGTAGTGCGCGATGAGGAGCGAAGGCCCACTGGTGGATTTAAAGCTGCGATCGATGATTCCATGCATCTGCTCGGGTGAAGGCATGTTGGTTACCGCGACCCTGCCATTGTCCAGCAGCGAGGCGCGCACCAGATGGCCTTCGTGGGAAATCGAATAGATGGTGCGGCCGCGGTACTGCTCGGTTGCGTCGGAAACTTTCTGCAAATAGTTTTTCAGCCGCTCCGGATCAAAATGTCCGACAAAGATTTCTGATGACTCCACGTCGCGGTCGTCAGGGGTGTCCCGGCGCGACATGGCAACCTCGTCGAGATCGCGCTCAAACTGGATTCCCGTTTGCGCGACGAAATCCTTGTATTCACCCTCCAGCTGCACCGGGCCGGACTTGCCCAGGTCAAACAGGTGCACAGGTTTGAGGTTGGCATAAATCAACATGTCGCCTTCAGGCAGCAGGCGGGCGGCTTCAGGTGCCTGGCTCACGCGGTGAAGCACAACAAAGGCAATGCCGGCCGCGGCAACGAGTAAAATGGCTGAAATCAGCAGCTTGCGATACTTTTGCATGAAGGAAACAGTATAGATTAAGTGAGTTTTCTCGCCGCGACTGGCCGCAAGGCCGCCAAAATTGTTACAATATAAACGGAGCGGTACCACGCAGGTTACGTTTCCCACACAAGGCCCAGGGTTCGAGGTGTTGCACGCGCATTGCCGCTGTGCTAACTTATTACTTTGTGCCCGGTTACGGGAGGTTTGTGCTGGCGTAGCTCAGCTGGTAGAGCATCTGATTTGTAATCAGAGGGTCAGGGGTTCAAGTCCCTTCGCCAGCTCCAGATGGTTAACGGGATTTTCCGAGGCGCGTAGCTGGACGCGGTTTCGGACATAGCAGGCACTGCGCAATTAGCAATTTCTACCGGAACGCAATCCACGAAGACTTTCCCAAACGCTGATTCTGGCGTCTGATGCGGAAGTATGTTCGCGCGTCCCTTGATCGCTTTTGTCCTTTTGGAGAAGAGCGCCCGTTTGTAGCCAGCAGATGAGCCGGGTGAAGCAGAAGTGAGCGCCGGGTAAGCGCGAACGGAATGCGAGGGCGAAGCAGCGGAGCCTTTGGAACAAAGCACCCCGCGAGTGGATCGGCGCACGCGAAAAAGGCTCGGTTCAATGCACAGGTGACCGAGTGGTTAATGGTAGCAGACTGTAAATCTGCCGCTCTTCGGAGCTACGGAGGTTCGAATCCTCCCCTGTGCACCAGATTGTTTGATGTGCGCGAGTTGTAAATGCAAAAGCGCAAGCGTTTTTATGTGGCAATCGCGATATACGCGGTGCTAGGCCTGCTGGTCTGGATCACGATGGTGGATGTTCCATTGCCTGTCGGCAGTGGCCATATCGGTATCCGGTCTTTGACGCTGATGGTGCTGGCGCTGTTTGCGGTCAGGACCGTGCTGCACTGGCGGGCCGAACGGATTCGCGACGAGCAGGACGAGGGAATTTCGAGCTGATGTAGCTCAGTTGGTAGAGCACTCCCTTGGTAAGGGAGAGGTCACCGGTTCAATCCCGGTCATCAGCTCCAGAGATTGAAATTGTGACTTGCGAATTGTGGTTGGTGATTTTAGTCGGGCACGACAGTCACAAATCACTAATCGCAAATCACGATCAGTGAGGCGGGAGTAACTCAGTGGTAGAGTCACAGCCTTCCAAGCTGTTGGTCGCGGGTTCGATTCCCGTCTCCCGCTCCAGAGATTGCAGAACAGGGATTTGATAAAAGGCGATGGCGTACCAGCAGGCGCAGATTCCGGTTACGAAGACTGAAGAGTTTGAGCAATTGAAGTCCGCGCTGGAGCGGATTCTGAGTTCGGGCGCGGTAGAAAAGTTTTACGCCAAGCTGCAAAGCCGGACCGTGTATGTGCGCGAGGTGGAAAAGATCATCGGCTCGGGAATTCTGGAAGCGATAGACAGCACGCTGGCAAAGTCGGGCAAGACGGCCAGGCAGATGTATGAATCGCTCACGCTTTCAGACCAGGCCCTGATGCGCGAGTTCTATCTTGAACGGATCGAAAAGGTCGACGCGAAGGTCCGCGAGAAGTATAGAAAAGTTTACCGGTATTACTGAAGCGACCGGGGTCCGGCAACCCCGGGGAACGTTGAGGAGAGGCAATGGCAAAGGAAAAATTTGATCGCAGCAAGCCGCACGTGAACGTAGGGACGATCGGTCACATTGACCATGGGAAGACGACGTTGACGGCGGCCA
>WNFN01138978.1_pt1 | contig 13266 bp, 12 predicted proteins | sample 5400161 | NCBI WGS metagenome assembly WNFN01 (sample SAMN13153353, study PRJNA577476) | soil metagenome | isolation source: 80 cm saprolite on Douglas fir-dominated hillslope | place: USA:California | collected 2013-09-17
TAGTGGCTTTGAACACCTCCAGCAGCGCCATTACCGCCTCGTATGCCCTGTCGGGCACCGGCGTCGCGAATGGCACAACGGTCACGCCGTACCTGACTAACGGCTCGAATAATACCGCCGCGCAGGCCACGACCTCCGTCAGCGGCGGCTCATTCAGCGCCGCGATCCCCGCGCGTTCGCTGGTCACCTATGTGCTCAGCGGCACAGGCGGCGTCACGCCTACACCGACCAATGGCACTACGCCCACGGCCACGCCCACAGCGACAAATACGCCTACGCCTACACCGACGACGACTGGCACCACGCCTACGCCTACACCGACCACTACGTCTGGCATGGCCTGTTCAGTTCACTACGCCATCACCAGCCAGTGGAATCCCGGCTTTGGCGCGGGCTTTACGATCACCAACACAGGCACAACTACGATCAACGGCTGGAGTCTCAAGTTCTCGTTCCCCAACGGGCAAACGATCACCCAACTCTGGAACGGCTCCTATACGCAGTCAGGAAGCGCGGTGACCATCACCAACCTTTCGTATAACGGCACCCTCGCACCAGGAGCCGCGCTCACTTCGGAGCCCGGCTTCAATGGCACCTGGAGCGGAACCAATTCGCCACCAGCTGCGTTTACCCTCAACGGGACGGCCTGTTCGGTGGTCTGATTTTCATGAACGATCGTCGCTGGCTTTTCCTTGCGGCCAGCGACGATTGTTCTCCTCTTCTTGAGAAAACCCTCCCGCATGTGGCGACTCCAATGGGGCCCGGCTCCGTTGGGGTCGCTTTTTAGGTCTGCGATCCTTCAGGTTAACATGCTGCTTTTTCTGCTCTCTACACTGTTTTTTGGTAAAGCCCACGCTACACTTCTCCTTTTTACTTACGACTTTGCTCAGGGCGATTTAAAAGTCTTTTTGCCCCGCCCACCCACCCTGGAAAAATCGAGAGGTGAGTACGAGCGGCGCCGCAGCGCCGCTCGTACTCACCTCTCAACTCTGAGGGTGGGGTCTGGCAACGCCTGACAGTGACTTTTAAATGGCCCTGGACTTTGCTGGTCGTACATTGACGTTAAGGGGCTTTAGCCCGCGCAAGCCACGCTCTGAAGAGCGTGGTCAGGCGTGTTCGGCTTTCGCCCTGGTTTGTTGCATCTCACGTAACGCCGCCCGGAGAGCAAAACGCAATGCTTCATTATCTGAACTCAGACCATAATAGGTACGTAGTTCAGTCAGAATACTTTTCTCTTCTGCGGTAAAACGCACCGTAAGCGCACCTGGTTTTTCCTTTTTCTCCATATCACCAGTGTACAAGCTCGCCATCGTGGTGTCAATGTGGTATACTCTTGATAGTACATTGAATAACTGAAGAGTGTAGGGGTTCTCAAGCGAAGGGCTTGGGGTAAAAACACTCCCGCGTGCCAGAAACCACCGCTACGTTCAGAGAGACTGAACTGCATGGTGTAGGCAGACTCATCAACGTACAAAAGTATCTGGGGAAATGGGATGCGAACTCCCCAGTTGTTGGCTGTGATGGCACGGCCCACGAAGAGACGGACACGCCGCCTATTCGCGTAGCTCGTGAGCAATCACGAGAAAATCTTCTGCACTGGTAACTCTGCAGAAGCTACTGGACTTTCGTCCAAGTAGAGTGTCACTAAAAAGTTCCCCCGACACAGACACGGAGGTCTAAGCTCTATAATGCCACAAATGCCTGGAGCAGCGCCATGTATTGCTGGGGATCATGCCCATAGGAGCCGCAGTGAATAGCACTAGGTGTGTAGTACACTTGAATCGCGCGTCCGGCAGCGCGAGCTATTGCGGCCAGGCGATGGGCATGATGGAGCGAAATCAATGGATCATTCTCAGCATGGATTAAAAGAATAGGAGGCAAGGCAACTCCAGGTCCACGCGCAGCCTGGCCCCCAAGCGCCTGATCGGGACGCGCGATCAGTGGGCGACGATAGCGCACATGAAACAGCAAGCGCCCGGCGAGTAATATCAGGTGGGCCAGCGCGGGAAGGAACACACGCGTGACCTGAGCCGGGCCGGGCCATCCCAGGATCTCTTGAGCGAGAATCTGCGAAATGAGCAGGCGGATCATATCGTCCAGGCGTGCATAGGAGCTATCGGCAATGATACCCGCGATGGCAGAATGCGGCGGCAGCAAAAGCGCGACGGCAGCTCCCATCGAAAAGCCATGAATATACACCTGACCATTGCTTGTCTCCGCCTGGCTGACTGCGACATTGACTGCGGCCAGCAAATCATTGACCTCTGCGTTGCCACATGTTGTCGGAATGTGCTCACTTTCTCCATGACCACGGTAATCAAAAAGCAAAACGTTCGCCCCATGCGCGTAGGTGAGCGCGGCAACAGAACGAAAATTGCAACTTGGGAAATGAAATCCGTGGCTGAGAACAATCGTCGGCGCGCTCCGCGTCTGCGCCCAAAACTCGCCGCGCAAGAGCGCCCCATCCACCGTTTGAAACGTGATAGCGCGTCGTAATTCCTCTGGAGGTTCGATCACCGCAGAGGGAAAAATCAAGTCTCCCCATTCTGGCGTCCCTTGTTCAACGGTCACGCCGGGCCGGGTAAATTCCTCAATAAAACGACGTCCAAGCAGCCACATGACGCCCCCCAGCGCCAGACCAGCCACTACTAGAGAAACAATAATACTTGTAAACCACACCATGGATACACTCCTCCAAGCGCGAATTTCAACAGACAGATTGCCTGGACATGTGTTTTGAGAGAAAATACACCTCTTTTGTTTCATGTCCCTGCATTCGTAACTCCTCTATGAGTCATCCCCAATTTCTTATGAGCAGAAAGCCTCTTTTTCACACGATTATTTGTGATAGGAGAAGAAAAAATTGGAAATTTTTTCTTCTCCTATCACAAATAATCGTGTATGAATCCCCTGGGGCGGGGTGGGGCGCTCTTTGATAAGCTTTTCAAAAGTTTAGGATAACTCATAGTCATCTACAAGTTGAACGCCCGGCCAGGGCAAAAAAAGCGCTTCATTTGTTGTAGAATGGGAACACAAACACAACCTCTGAGAAATATATCTGGAACAATGAAAGGAACAAAAATGGAACTGAAGAACAAGGGGGTTCTGGTCACGGGCGGAGCCTCGGGTCTGGGCGCGGCCTGTGTACGCCTGCTGGCGGAGAACGGTGCGCGGGTGGTGATTGCCGACCTGAATAGCGCGGGCGGCGAGAGCCTGGCAGTAGAACTGCGCGCGAGTGGGGCGAGCATGTCCTTTGCTCAGACGAACGTGACCAGTGAAGAGTCGATACAAGTCGCTGTCCGGACCGCTGTTGAGCAGTGTGGCGGCTTACATATTTTGATCAATTGCGCGGGCATTGGTCTGGCCGAGAAAGTGATTGGCAAAAATGGCGTGCATAGCCTGGAGGGGTTTCAGAAAGTCATCAGCATCAACCTGGTCGGCACATTTCGGTCGCCGCCTTTGATGGTCAGATCGGCCAGGCCGCGTACTCCGCCTCCAAGGGCGGCATCGTCGGCATGACCCTACCCATCGCCCGCGAATTCGCCCGCTACGGTATCCGCGTCATGACCATCGCCCCTGGCATATTTGAGACACCTCTGCTGGGAGCCCTGCCCGAAGCCGCACGCATCTCCCTCGGCCAGCAAGTCCCCTTCCCGCCACGCCTCGGCCAGCCGCGAGAGTACGCAGCACTGGCGAAGCACATTATCGAGAATGAGATGCTCAACGGGGAGGTGATCAGGCTAGATGGCGCAATCCGTCTTGAATGGAACCACCATTAAGGTAGGCCGTCTCATCCAAATCGCCCAGGTAACTGATTTCATCCAGGGGAAGCCACCAATGGACGGAAAGCTTCCCCCGGAACGTCTGTTTCGCAAGGATGTTGGCTATTTCCTGCATCCGCTCTTTTTTCTCCTGTTCCTGCACCAGTCCGGCGGCGGCTTCCAAATCCTGGTAGCTTACGGTTCGGTGATAAGGATTGGTTTGCCACGGGCTTGTATTCGTCATGGCGCGGTTGCGGTAAATGCCGTTCTCTTTGGCATGGTCACAAATGCGATACCACGAAAAACGGGGGAAGGTTTGCATGAGTTCCACCTGGGACGCTTTGGGATATATGGCAAACAGTTTCTTTTCTTCCTCCGGGGTCCACGGCTCGTTCGTGTTAGGCATGGTTCCCCGCCAGATTAAGGCCACATCCGGGCGTGCGGCGACACCATCCTCCCACTCGATATGCAGCAGAAAAAGATGCGCGGACACCATATTCAGCTTGATTTCTCTGATGACCTTGCGGATCATCCTTTTCTGATGCTCGCTGTCCAGTTTTTTGTACTCCACTGGCAGATGAGAAAGCACGTAGTAGAAATTAGGGACAACGCGTTGTGGCCTCCATCTCACTCTTCCCCGCAATGAGCGTCGCCAGAGCCGCCTGCTCCTGCACACTCCACTGATACGCCAGCATACCTGTCGCCTCGATATGGATCGCTCCTGCCTGCTGGCGGCCCGCTGTCACCTGAGCATGTAGTGAAGTGCTCTCCAGGTGAAACTGGCTCCCCTCACTTTGCCGCACCCGCTGTATCAGCGCCTGGAACACCAGGGCATACAGCTGCGCACTCTGGCACGCTATCCCCGGGCAGGCTTCTGTCACCGTGATCATCACATGCAAAGCCTGGCTGCCCTGCGCGTGATCCGATGTGACCTGAGCATGGCAGGCCACTGGCAACACCAGACTCTCACTACCGTCCAGTTCGGCCTGATACGCGGATGTCACCTGCTGCCTCAGCGCTCTCTCTAGCGCGGTTGCCGTCCCTCCCATATCCTGGGCGCTCACTGCCTGATACTGCCGTGCGTTTTGTCCTCCGGCAAAGGGTGCAGGATTCTCCGCCAGCCTCCCGGCTTTCCAGATCGAAGAGCAGGTGGGACTGCGGTAGATCCGGTGGAACATGACGTACAGGACATCCTCAGTCTGTGGTGTCGCAGGAGCCTCGTGGAACGCCTGATACCCTCCAGCAAAGGCGGAGAAGAAGCGCGAGTTGCTGGCCTGCACGCGTATCCGGCGCCCATCATCCTGGAGGGTGTGGTGCGTGGGAGGGACGATGGCGCTCATGGTTGCACCTCCATCTGGTGGGGCATGGCGAGTAGCGGGGCAACGGGGGAGGACTAGCAGTAGCCATAGAGGGCGGCGAACCAGCCACTGATGTAGCCCACACGGTAGCGATCGGAGGCGTCCACGCTCAGCAGACAACTCCACAGGAACGTGTAGAGGCTAGAGTCAGTGAATGGCGCGGCGGGGCCATCCAGGTGGCCGGTCAGGTGACCGGCCTGGTAGCCATCAAAGAAATCCTCATCGCGAACTTCAATGGTGGTGGTGCCGAGCGCGCGGCGCTCAGTTTTAACGAGTTGTAGAAGAAATCAGAAAATTCGTTGCTGCGGGACAGATTTTGTCCCTATATATATGCTATGCTTTCCTTGAGAGATAAGAAGTGATAGATATTTGCACTTCTCAAGAAAGTATTTAGCGAGATTGGATATGGCAGATAGTTTTGAGGAAAAGCCAGTACGTAGTAGCGCAAGTAAAGATAAATCACGTCGCACAACGCTCCTGGCTGTCCTTTTTCAGATTTCCTGGCCTCGCCGGCTGACCAGCCAGGAGATTGTCGCTCAACTTCCTTTTTATGGTTCAGCGAAAAGGCCGAGAGCGCTCTATCGTGACATTGAGACGCTAACCGGTTGCCAGGTGAGAGATTTGCCTGAATCGGGTGGGGAAAATTTAACCGCGTGGTGTGCTGACCAGCAGAAACAGGGACATCTGGCTATTTCTTATGACAGTCACGCGGGGACATTTGGGCTTGAGCAGCCCGTTTTTGCGATTGAAATCGATGAGGATGAGGCTCGCGCGTTTGTTGCGCTCCAGGAGGGCTTTATTCCCGGTACACCCTATGCCAAAGCGGTACAACTATTGCTTGCACGCTGGGCCTGGCTTTTCTCTACGAAGAGCCATCATTTCTCCTGCTGAGGATTATAGCAGGCATAACGAGGTTATTTTGAAACTGGACAAGGCTCTTGAAGAGGGAGCGTACCTTTCGTTTGCCTATACACCTCTTGGTCAAAGCTGGGACGTTGAACCGGTGAAGCACACGCATGTGGAGCCGTATGAGCTTGAGTATAGAGAGGGCCACTGGTATTTTACGGCATATTTATTTGAGCAGGATGGCTTTTTAGATTACCGGGTTGATCGTATTCATCCTGATTCGCTCAGCCTGGCTGACACTCGCGATCATTTTTTGCCAGGGAATCGCCAGCGGCGAGGCGTGAAGATTCGTTATTGGATTTCGCCTACGATGGCCCGCCATGGCAGCCTCAGCGCGCGCCTGCGTGAGCAGCAAGTGACACTCCTGGATGATGACCAGGGGGCAATTGTTGAGGGGTACGCGAAGTCCAGGTGGTGGGCCAGGCGTTTGCTGCTTGGCTATGGAGCGCAGGTGAAGGCTCTGTGGCCGGAGGAGTTGGTTCAGGAGATGCGAAGGGAGGTGGAGATGATGGGAGCGCTGTATGAGGAAGAGATAAAATAATCCTCCCTTTCTGAAGGGGTGGAGAAGTGTCGTTGGTGCTAGGAGCTTTAGCAAGAACTGTTTTGTTAACAAATTTTGTGTCGAAAATGGCATTGCTCGCAGTAGCCTTTATGCCTGGGGCAAAGCATTGATGACTCATCTGTCTCCTTGTTTTGCGCATCAAGGTTCGCGTTGTCCCGCGTAGTGCGTTAGTGTTAGAGACAGAAACAAGGTGAGCAGGCGTTTCGCTTATCCAGCTTGCTCACTCGATTGATTGGCTATGTCGTCAAGGAGGTTTAAGAATCTATGGATTCCTCGTTTCTGCGCATTCTCCCCGTCTATTCGGCGTATCATTCTGACGCGCACATTGGCTCAATGCGCTTGCTCAACCACCAGGTCGAGACGTGGGAAGCCTTCCGTAATCCTGATATAGATGTGCTTTTTAATGTCGCGATGACTGGCGATGGGAAGAGCCTGGCGGCGTATTTGCCGGCCTTTCAGGATCAACAGAACGTTATTGCCATGTATCCTACAAACGAGTTGGTGCTTGATCAGTTCGGGGCGTCGGGCCGATATCAACGAGATTTAGGGCTACGCCTCCCTCACTTCAATACCATGTATGGTGAGAAAATTAGCCGGCTTGTGCGTGAGCACGATAGTCAGAAACGCCTGGAGGAAATACGCAAGCTGTTACAGGGCAACGGCATTCTGCTCACCAATCCTGATCTGGTTCATCTGATGCTGAGCCACCAATATGGCTGGGATCATCAGCGCAAAGAGCTGGCGGTGACAACGGGTTCATCCTTTGACTATTTCCTCTTCGACGAATTCCACGTCTTTGGTGTACCACAGGCGATTTCGGTGACGAATATGCTGGGCTACCTACTGGTCAATTATCGAGCGAAGCCGAATGAGCGCAAGAAATTTCTCTTTCTCTCCGCGACGCCCAGCCATCTTCTGACCAATCTGTTGGAACGCGGCGGCGTGCGCTACAAGATCGTCCGAGGGAACTACCTTTCGACGCCACAGAAAGATTACCGTTGTATTTTGCAGCCTTGCGAGCTGAATCTCCACGAAATCAGCCAGGAGGCGCCTACGGAAACATGGGTGCTGGAGCACCTGGACGATATCAGGCACTTTTTCGAGGCGCATCCAGGATCGAAGGCGGCCCTTCTGGTCTATTCGGTGGCGACTGCGCGCCGGTTGGTAAAGCTTCTGAAAGACTATTTCGAGCCCCTTGGCATTCAAATAGGCGAGAATACCGGTCTGGCCTCGCGCGAAGAGCGCGAGGCGTCCTACCACAAACAAATCCTGGTGGGGACCTCAACCGTCGATATTGGCGTCGACTTCCATATTAACTATCTGATCTTTGAGGCCTCGAACGCCGGGAGTTTTTTGCAGCGCTTTGGGCGCCTGGGCAGGCATGAAGGCTTCGGTATCTACCAGGCGCACGCGCTTGTGCCGCGTTTTGTGTTGGAGCGTCTGGAGCAGCGCTTTGCCGCTGGTCAGGAGGTAGAGAGGGAACAATTGAACGAGACGATTCGCGAGGTCTTCCCGGTTGAGCAAGAATTTCTGGGTTATACACGCTGCTGGGGCGTTGTCCAGGCTGCTCAGGTCCTCGCAGAACTGAAAGGCCAGGAGAAACGGGACGCCAATACCGCATTTAGCCAGGCACTGCAAGAACAATACGAGCGCTTTTATGCTGAGCCCAATAAACCCGCCATGTCCAAAGCCTTGAAGAAATACTGGGCCTTGAATACTCCCGGCAATGCGCCGGAAATCATTGCTGAATTGAACAGTTTTCGCGGCCAGAGTCCGCTCTCCTGCGGCATCTGGGATACTGACGACAAACTAAAAACATATGATTTGTTTTTCTTGCTGGCAAACGCGAACGTTGAGGCGTTGACTGGAGAAGCGTTTCTGCAAGAGGTCAGAAAACGTGGGTTGGATGAGCGAGAATTCTTGCACAAACGCTTTTATCTGAGAATATGGGATTATGAACAGAAGCGCGAGCCTTTAGTCCTGGGTCTGCAAGATAGCCTGGCCGAAAAGGCGCATATTCTGCATCATGCGACTGTCTTGAACAATTTCTTCTTGCGCGAACCGCGTAGTACCTCGCTTGATCAGATCAATCGTCACTTAAAAACGATCAGATTGCCCTGCCTGATCAGCCCAAAATCTCGCCCAGAACTCAGAGGTCAACTCAGCTTAGGGAGCATTTTTCCCCTGTATCGCTTGCAGGACAAATGGGGACAGGAGTACTCTGTGGCTTTTGGAGAAGAGGCGCTGTTGCTCGATTCGTTGCTCTTTTTTCTCAAAATGAAGGATGATCGCGCGCTGTTGCTTTAGTAGAGCGAGCTCATAGCGGCGCGCCGGCTCTGCGCGTGCTGCTAAAGCGATTACAAGCGAAAGGAGTGGAAGTGTTTTACCTGGATTTTCTTACACAGGCGCTTGAGCCTGGCGACACGGTGACTCGCGCTTTTATCGAGTCGATGCTTTCTCCTATGATGGAAGTGTACGCGGAGAAATCGGCGAAAGGAGGGGATCATAGTCGGAATATACGTCTCGACGAGTCTACGAAGCGCAAATTCGAGAGCAAGGGCGACCAAAGTATGGTTAGCCACCTGCTGAATGGTATCCTACCAACCATGAGCTTGCTCAACTGGTTGGAGCAGGCTCAACTGGGGCCGACATCTTTCACCGATGTGGAGCGCCGGATCTATATCCTGTCGTACCTCATGCATGACGTGGATAAAATCATCGAAAGCCACGGCATTGCTACCATCACGCGTGAAGAGATTGAGCAGGCCAAGGATACGGTCGCGGAGGAATTGAGGAAGTGCAATGTCGAGCAGTTCTTTCCTGATTTCGCGGCCTATCTGGAGGATATTACGTATCTGGTTGTGAATACACAGCAGAAATACGGGACCCATCTGCACACCTATCTCTGGCAATTACAGATAAAGGAGCGTCGTTTGCTACTCTTACGCCGGCTCTGTACCTACTCGGATAAGATTGCGTACCTGGTCACTTCGCCATCGGCTATCTTGCTGGAAACCGAAACGGAGACGCTCAGGGAGATTTTGAAGGAACTGAGTGGCGATGAGCTGGTTTTTACCTATCATCAGCTTCGAGAAGTGCGCGGCCTGCTGACGAATGTCATCAACAATGGTCTGGTGAATCTTTTTCTAAGTGAGCGTGAGGGCGAGATCTGGCCATATCTCTTTTTCTCCAATGGCGTGATCTATATCAAACGTAAGACCTGTCAGATCTCGATCTCGACGGAGCAGATTGTAGAAACGGTCCAGGGCCATTTGAAACATTTGTGCTCCGGCACCATCAAAAATCACGCGCCGGGCTTCAAATTCAGCATTCAAGGGATCGCGAAGCACCCCGACTACTACTTCGAGTTTTTAAGCCTCGAAGAATACTGTGATCTGCTGGCTCGCTTTACCATTGAGGGAACCAGAAACGATGTCGCCAGTGGCCCACTCGAAAAGCTACGCGGGATGCAGGCAAAGGGAGAAATTCCCGCTGATCTCTTTCTCGACTTTCCCCCAGAAGATGATGAGCGCCGTATCGGGAAGCTCAGCCGTTTCTTCTCCGTGGTCTTTGTCAGTGTGTTGGGAATGCTAGAGAAACAAGGAGCACTGCACCAGAAGGTCGAGCAGGCGGTGATTGAACACCTCGAACTGGCCTCTTATTGGGAGCAATCGCGGGCGATTCCGAACAAAGGAGGCGTAGAGTACCGTTGGTTCTGGCTGGGCAGTTGCTATCTACGCGATCATCGAGGAATTCGATCGTATGAAGGCGAAAGAAACCTTTATGCGATGTTTCGGTCAGCATTGCAGCTTGTGCTTGACATGGCTGGAGAGGAGCTGCGCAAGCAGCTTCCTCAGAAATACTTGAATCATCTGACAGATTACTTGCAGAGCATGGTCGAGCTGCCTCTTGCCGTACGCGCTCAGGGCCAATTGCCGAATGTTCACGGCGAACTGGAACGTTACGTTGGCGCGAAAGGGAAAGGGCGTAAGTCTTCGCTCATCTGTACGCTCTGCAATAGCGCCTATCCCACTGAAGAGCAGGCGGACAGTACGGTTCTGTTTCAGCCGTGGGTATATAAAAATAAGCTCTCGCTTTACGCCGGAAAAAATGCGGGTGGTGTCTGCACCATTTGCGCGCTTGAGCTTATGCTGCGCCAGATCACGCTGAAAGGCCATTTGCGCCTGACCGGTGGCAAATTTGAGGCCCTGAAAACGAAATATCTGGCCGTCTATCCGAACTTCTTTTTTACCGCTGAAACTGGCGCGCTGATCCAGGGCATCCTCGACCAGTTGCAAGACATCAATTTCTTTACCATCCGCCGGGAACTGGATCGCCGGGATGTCACGGTCAACACATTGCTCCACCTGGAAGTCTTCGCCGCGCCGGCCAGATCCGACAAAACCCAGGTAGGCTATGTCTATCAGGATGACGATGACAAGATGGTAGAGAGTGAAGACAATATGATGCAGGAAGCACGAGGAGAAGAGGAGGAAGAACAAACTCCAGAAGAGGGGAACAGCATTGCAGAGCGCAGCTATCTTAAATTCAGGCCGGACGCCTATCCAGGCATGTGTTTCTTTGGTATGAAGGCAGGCAAGGAGACCGACGACACTTCAACCTGGGCTATGCCTGCGTTCCTGGCTCTGGCCCTCCCGTTGATCACGAATACCAAGGTGGTCGTCTCCGAAATGCCGTTGCCGCTTTTCTCATCGGGGCATGAATTCCGCGAAACAGTGGTCTTTGACGCGCCACATCCCTATCTGGGCCGCCTTCTGAAAGCCGAACAGATGCGCGTTAATCAACTGTTGCGCAAACTCAAAGTGCTGACCAGTCTCTATACGGTCAACCTGGATACATACGCAAAAAAGGGCAAACCCGAATGGAAGCATCTGAGTGAGATTGCGCGTGATCTGGAAACCGATCCCCTGTTTCTGTTCTCGTACCTGCGCAAGCAGGAGCGAGGCGAGGCGATGTACCCCGGCTCGGTTGAGCATTATATGCATGTCTACACAGACATATTGGAGGAAGATTTGAGCAAAATTAGCGCTTGTGTGGATGCCTATACCGCTTTCTATCGCGGAGGCTACCAGTCCCATTCGATTCTGAAACCGGTGGATATCGCAGCGAAAGCCATGATCAATAGCCCTTTGGACATCGAGAGCACAGATTTGCTCTGGCAGATTCAAGGCGAAATTGCGAGCTGGCTGGATCGTGTGCGTGGTCGCCAGGCAAAAGGTTGGGCAGTGTTTTACGGAAAAGATATTGAGACAAAGCAAGCCGAGGCGGTCAGGCAATTTGTGGAAACGTTCTATCGCGACGTTTTTCTCGACTACTGCCAGGGAGAACGCGGCCTCTTGCGGAATCGCATTAATCGCTTCAAGGATGGCTGCGAGGCATATTACGTCTACAAGCGGATTCATGAAGGCTTTGAGGAGCATGAAGAAGACGCCGAAGCTGTTCCAACGATGTAGTCGCTTATCTAGAACGTAACCAGATGTTTGATTTGAGATAACCGGAAGGAGACTTTCACGATGTTTTTACAGACCCTTGACACTCTTGATGTGTTTCACCAGGACATTCCCAAATACCCTATGGGGAAGTATGCTCATATTGTTGTGCTGCGCGAAACCAGTTCGTTTGCGCTGTTCCAGACGGATGGGGAACTGAATAGCAGTCGCGTCAGCCTCGGGCGTCACAGCCAGGAGCCTGCAACGCGTATTGTGCTTTTCAAGCGTAAGCAATCCACTCCAGAGCGCCTGACCGGCAGAGAACTATTGCGGCGGTATGGCCTGGTGGAGAACTGCAAATATAATTCCGCCGACTTTTGCAAACGCTGCCCCGACTGCATCTACTATGGGTTCGCGATCGGCGACCAGGGCTCCGAGCGCTCTAAAGTGGTGACTGATTCAGCCTTCTCAATCACGGGTTACGACACCTCGCATATGCAGTTCACATTTAATGCGCCTTCGGAAAACGGCACCATGAGCGAAGATGGCAAAATGAGGACTGCTCTGGGTGAGCAGGATTACGTTGTGCCGCAGGTGTACTTTCCAACGGTGATCACCATCAAGGACCCCACAGAGGCGGAATTTATCTATATTCTGAACAACATCGTGCGTACAAAGCGTTATGGAGCACAGAATACGCGCACAGGAGCTGTAGAGAATCATCTGATCGGGGTCATTTTCGCAGATGGGGAGATCTTTTCCAATTTACAACTCACCCAGGCTGTCTACGACGCGCTCACCCCGGAACAACGCTCGAAAACACCACTCGCTCACGATGCGGTAGTCAAGGCTGTCGCCAGCTCTGTGCCCGCACTCTTGAGTGAAGATGGCGTCGTTGCGCACCTGTATGAGGGCGACCGGCTTCAACGTTTGCTCACAGAAGTACGGAGCATTACCAGCAACGAGGCCCAATTAAAAGAGGTATTGCTTCAGGCCAATGCGGAAACGAATCGTTATGCCCAGACGCACGGGGTTGGCATGAAAGAGGCAAAGGCGAAGAAATAGGAGCACGGCAATGCTGATCACTGTTTGTCGCCTGGAGTTGCACGACTTTCTCTTCTACGCCTCGCGCGAGATGGGGCGCTTGTATGAGACGGAACGGTATCTCCATAACTACGGGTTGACGTATGCGCTGGGCCTGGCACGGGCTCCTTACGCCAATCTGGACC
>WNFN01137644.1_pt1 | contig 13255 bp, 10 predicted proteins | sample 5400161 | NCBI WGS metagenome assembly WNFN01 (sample SAMN13153353, study PRJNA577476) | soil metagenome | isolation source: 80 cm saprolite on Douglas fir-dominated hillslope | place: USA:California | collected 2013-09-17
GCCATCTGGAGACGTGCGCGCCCTCATCGAGGGGATTGTGAAATCCCTCGTAGATGCACCTGAAGCAGTCTCAGTCGAGCAGGTCGACGGCGACGTGCTGGAACTTACTGTCGCGCCGAATGAAGTTGGCAAGGTGATCGGTCGCCAAGGGCGAACCGCGCGCGCGCTTCGTACGCTGTTGAGCGCGGTAGGTATCAGGGCCCACAAGCGCTACACGCTCGAGATACTTGAGTAACGGCAGGTGCCGTGGTGAGTCCCGGAACTAGTGGCGAGTTCATCACGTTGGCCAGGGTCGTAAAGACGCAAGGCCGTCGAGGTGAAGTAGCGGCTGAGGTTCATAGCGAGGTTCCGGAGCGCTTTGCAGAAGGCATGCGCGTGTTCGCGCTGCCGCCAGGCACCGAAGAGACTCGGCGCGAGCTGGAAGTTGAAGAGTTTTGGCCGCACAAGGAACTTCTGGTGCTGAAGTTCCGGGGAGTGGACTCGATTTCAGAGGCTGAGTCTCTGGTCCGGAGCGAGCTGCAGGTGCCGCGCTCCGAACGTGCAGAGCTTGAGTCAGGCTGGAATTACGTCAGCGACCTCGTTGGCTGTTCGGTGCTTGACCACGGAATTGCGGTCGGCTGCATCGAGGATGTTCAGTTCGGAGCCGGCGAAGCGCCGCTGCTGATTGTCACCGACAACAGTGGGAAAAGGTTCGATGTGCCCTTCGCAGAAGCATATCTGGAAGGCTTGGACATAGCGCGCAAACAAGTGCGGATGAATCTTCCAGAGGGAATGTTGCAGATCAACGCGCCGGTGACGAACGAAGAGAAGCTGGAGCAGGCTGGCGCGCAAGAAGAGAGAAGTATGAACGACGAAGGACGCGGAGGTTCACGAAATAAGAAGAACCCTCGGCGTACTCCGCGTCCTCTGCGGTGAAAAGGTTTAAGGTTTCGCGATGAGAGCCGATATCCTCACGATCTTTCCCGGCTTTTTTCGCGGACCCCTGGATCACGGCATAACGCGCCGGGCCGGCGAGATGGGCCTGGTGAAGATTCAAGTCCACGACTTGCGGGAGTTTACTCACGACAAGCACCGTAGCGTGGATGACCGCCCATTCGGCGGCGGCGAAGGCATGGTGCTGAAGCCGGAACCGCTCTTTGAATGTCTGGAGTCGCTGGCACTGGCTTCGCGGGAAGACCGCATGGCCGGCCGTGTGAAGCAATCTGTAGTTTTGCTTTCGGCGCAAGGCCAGCGGTTTGACCAGAACGTTGCGGCGAATCTGGCCGCGCTCGATCGCATCGTCCTGATCTGCGGACGTTATGAAGGAGTGGATGAGCGCGTTGCCGACTTTCTCGCCGACCGTGAGCTTTCGATTGGCGATTACGTTCTGAGCGGTGGGGAAATGGCGGCAGCCGTAATCATCGAAGCGGTGACGCGTCTTCTTCCCGGGGCTGTCGGGAACGAGGCGTCAACGCGGCAGGAATCGTTCACCGCCGACGCCAGGGCAAAGATAGAAGGCTCCGACGGTGCGGATTCAACGTGCGGTTCGGGAGGATTGCTGGATTATCCGCATTACACGCGGCCGGCAGAGTTTCGCGGGATGGCGGTTCCGGAAGTATTGATTTCCGGGAACCACGAAGAGATTCGCCGCTGGCGCCGCCAGCGTGCCCTGGAGAAGACGCTGCGCAACCGTCCGGACTTGCTTGACGGTGCGACGTTAAGTGCGGACGATGGCAAGGTTTTGAAGCGGATCAAGAAGGATCGGGGCCACAGCCTGGAGCACGATTCTTGAGGGTTAGTACGAAAACATTTTGAGACTGAACGACTAAGATTGAACGACTAAGACTGAACGACGAAGGATAACGACAATGTCGAACCTGATTATCGAGAAGCTGCTGGCAAAAAATCTAAGGACCGATCTGCCGGAGTTCCGTCCCGGCGACACCGTGCGTGTTCACGTGAAGATCAAAGAAGGCGACAAGGAGCGTCTGCAGGCCTTTGAAGGAGTAGTCATCTCCCGCACCCGTGGGCCGCAAGCCAGCTTCACCGTGCGCAAAATCAGCTTCGGTCAGGGAGTCGAGCGCATCTTTCCGGTTCAATCCAAGGTGATCGACAAGATTGACTTGCTGCGCTCGTCCAAAGTCCGCCGCGCCAAGCTGTACTATCTGCGCGGACTGCGGGGCAAAGCCGCTCGCCTGCGCGATGCAGAGTAGTTTTTCGAAGACATCGTGTCCGTTGTCAGGTCCGCCAGCGAATGGTGGTGCAGACTGCGGGCACGGATTCCAGATCCGGAGACAGGTATCGGACTATCCGGCGGTAGCGGCCATCTCTCTGACCACTTCTACTTTGATAAACTCGTCTTCTCTCTTCATGGTTCGCAACTTGCTCAACACATAACTGAGCAATGGCTGGTCCCCGCGGCGAATTTCCTGGAACTCTACTCCCATACCCTGGTTTCCAATCAAGTATTTCACCTTCGCCTTCACCGCCACACTCACGTCGAAGACATTTAAAAGAAGGCGGAAGTCGGTTCCGGGATGAAGTATGCTCTTGCCGGCGATTCGCGCGCCTAGTTCCGAAAGCTGCTGTACCTCGCCTTCCACGCGCTGCCGGCCGTCGATCACATCGGCTTTCCCTTCGACGAAATAGCGAGGCCGGCGGCGGCGGTTGTCATCCGCACGGCGGCGCATAGCGCTGAGCGACCCGAGGCCGTTCGCAAGGATCGGATGGTACTCTTCTTCCAGTTGACGCAGCTCTTCATCCCAGGGAGTTTTGCCTTTCTCGACACATTGCACGGTGAACTGCCCGCGCAACTGCGAGTCACGAGGGCCGGTCCACACCACCTGGCAGAGCGCCTTGTTTCGTCCGCGCTCAACCATCACCAGGTCCCCAACTTTTACCTTGCGTGAGCCCAGCAATCGAGCCCCGCGTGGATGGATGTCATAGGTACATGCCAACTCAACCGGGCCGCGGCGGTTTTGTTCGACCAGACTCCAGCGAACGGGAATCGCCAGGTGTACCAGCTTTCCCATCAGCATGGCGTCTTCCGGCGGCGTATTAGTTTTGTGCTCCACAACTACCTCTCCCGTCGAGTCAGATTACTGCCAACATAGCAGGGCATGTCCGACCGGACAATGTACGTCCGTACTCAAAGTAATGGTTACTGACTGGCGTTACAGAGGTGGTGGGGCAGGGGCACGACTTGGCTACGCGGGACTTGACCCGCCACCGAAAACTTCACTTGCACGAATCTTTGCTCTCGACGAAGATGGTGGACAACTCCCTTGTCTCCCGTAACTGAAGTATCGCCTGCCCGGCCACTCTCGCCCTCTGCAGCCAAGTTGCGCCTGCTGAAAAAGCTGCGATGCACTCTCCGCTACGAAAAACGCGCATGGGCAACCGGCGCGACCATGGTGGCCGGCGTGGACGAAGTTGGTCGTGGTTCGCTCTTCGGCCTGGTGGTAGCGGGCGCGGTCATTCTCGATCCGAGCTATCGCGTGCGGGGACTGCGCGATTCCAAACTGCTTTTGTCTGATCGCCGCGAAGTGCTGGCACAACGCATCCGCGAACATGCGATCGCCTGGGCGGTTGCTGCCGTGGACGCGGCGCGGATTGACCAGATCAATATCTATCAGGCTTCCCGCGTCGCCATGCGCGAGGCCGTGATGCTCCTTGCACCCGCGGCCGATCACCTGCTGGTGGATGCAGTGCGTCTTGACTGCGAGTTGCCGCAGCGAGCCATCATCCACGGCGATGCGGTTTCCGCTTCCATCGCCGCCGCGTCGATTCTTGCGAAGGTGGAGCGCGATCGCATGATGTGTGAATGGGATCCGGTCTTCCCCGAATACGGGCTCGCCTCGCATAAGGGATACAGCACGCCGAAACATCTGGCGGCACTGCGCGAGTACGGCCCGTCGCCACTGCATCGGCAGTCGTTCGCTCCGGTCTGGCAGAATCCCGTACCGCAGGAAGCTTTTGATTTCATGGAGGACGATACCCCCCTCCCCCCTGGTCTATTGGAATCATCGCGTTAGCGGGAATTTCGACTGCAAAATCTAGACAGCGAAGAGCTTAGAGGTAAAAATCCAGATAACAAAGGACTTCGGCGCCAGCAGCCGGGCTCGCCGCAACCGCTTCCGCCGTTACCATGATCGGCTCAACTTGTTGTGGATGGCAAGGTCGGACATCACAAACACGTCGGTGGATGGGAGATGGAGACGCACCGTAACCGCTAACGTAGGCTGTTTGGGTTAGAACTCGACTTCTAACATGCAAGGGTGAAGGTGCAACAGGTACCTCGACACGCAGCTTCCGAGTGCCGACCACGCGTCCAAAACTGCTTCGGGTCGGTAGGGATATCGACGTTTGTCGCTCATTCGCTGTCGCATCGGCATTGTGAGCCTTATTGAACAGCGGCCATATATCCCTTTCCCGCACAATCGAGAGGAGCGACATGTCCACGTTCAGGACGGTTATGTGGCAACGCACATCAGGAATAGTTTTCAAACTGATTGACCTGATTTCACTGAGACTCTGTTCATGCATGCACGACGCTTGATTTTTCGCCACGCTCTGATTTCCCTCTCGTTCGTCCTGTTATACCTGTTGCTAAACCGTCCCGAAGTCATTTTCTTTTCTCGCATTGGATTCGTTGCCTGGTATCCCGCCGTCGGTGTGGTTATGGCGCTGATGTTGGGAGTCAGCCCATGGTATGCGATTCTGGCCTGTTTCGCCGATGCTTTTGCTAGCAGGGTTATTTACGCCCAGCCAGTCATGTCTTTCAGCAACACGGTCGGGGCTGCCGGGATTGGTATCTGTTATGGCGCGGCGGCATACGTGTTGCGCGGTTCCCTGAAAATCGATCTTGGACTGCGTCGCCGACGAGATGTGGTCCGCTACGTTTTGGTGAGTGCAACGGCCGCTGTAATAGCAACAATCATTGGTGTCGCATGCCTGATTGCGGATCACAGCATTACGTGGGGTGAATACAAGTCGTCCGCCCTGGGGTGGTTCCTGGGTGACGCCATCGGCTTGGTGGGCATTGCACCGTTTCTTCTCGTCCATATATTTCCGCATGTTCGTAATTGGCTCTCGCCAACGCCCCCCCAGCTTCACTCAACCAGAGCACATTCCCCTGGAACGACGTTCACTTTTGGTGCGCTGGCAGAAACCTGCGGCCAAATTTTGACGATATTAGCCGTCCTCTGGGTGATGTTCGGAACCAAGGACGGGCGTTACGATCATTTTTATCTGTGTTTCATCCCGATCATCTGGATTGCAATGCGTCAGGGAGTCCGGCGAGTTGTCACTGGCCTGCTGGCGCTAAATTTTGGAATCGTAGTCGCGATGCATTTGTTCCCCCCAACTCCAGCCCTGTTTACCAAAGTCGCCCTGTTCATGCTGGTGTTGTCCGCAGTAGGGCTCATCGTGGGATCCGAGGTCAGCGAGCGACAGCGCCTGGCAATGGATCTGAATGAACAAACCGCCTATTTAGACTCACTGATACAAAATAGCCCCCTGGGGATCGTCGTTCTTAACCGGCAGGGCTCGGTGGAACTAGCGAATTCCGCTTTCGAAAGACTCTTTCAGTACGACCGGCACGAACTCACCTCCATTGATATTGGGAGTGTGGGGATCGTTGACGATGAGGCTACGGGCTCTGCGCAACTGATTCCGCAGATCTTCGCCGGAAACGCGTTGCACAGGACGGTGCGAAGACGGCGCAAAGACGGGCAGATTCTTGACCTGGCACTACATGGGGTGCCGCTGCTGGTAAACGGCGAGGTGCGGGGCGCACACTTAATCTACGAAGACGTTTCGGAACAGATCAGGACCAGCGAAGCACAGCGGCAACATGCGGAGTCATTGGATCGTCTGGTCAAGGAGTTGGAACTCCGCACAAAACAGATGACCTCACTGAATGAAATGGGATCTCTGCTGGGGTGTAGTGGGACTGTTAAGGAAGCCTGCACTGTGGTTGCTAACTCGGTGCAGAGGCTTTTCCCCGACGCTCCTTCTGGAGCGCTCTATTTGTTCAAGTCGTCGCGAGATCTCATCGAGGCAGCAGTTCGGTGGGGGAAAAAAGACGTTTTAGCGCCGGCATTTCCTCCCGATGCATGCTGGGCTGTGCGCCGTGGCTTGCCTCACTGGAGTGGCCATTCGGAAAATGGCATCGCCTGCCAACATTTGACCAAGAGTTCAACGACCGAGGGTCTGTGTGTGCCCATGGTCGCGCAGGGGAACACGGTTGGCGTTTTGCATCTCGAATTCGAGAGCGCAGTAGAGCTCCAGTGCGATTCCGGCACGGAGAGTTTTCGCGAGTCTCATCAGCAACTAGCCACCAGCGCGGCGTCGCAGATCGCCCTTTCGCTTGCCAGCCTGCAGTTGCGCGAAACGCTTCGTGAACAGTCGATTCGTGATCCGCTGACTCGCCTGTTCAACCGGCGATTCATGGAGGAATCGTTTGAAAGAGAGCTGCAATTGGCTGGTCGCAAGAAGCAATCCATCGCCATTCTTTTCCTCGACCTCGACCACTTCAAGAGATTCAACGATACTTTCGGGCATGATGCAGGAGACTTAGTGCTCCAGTCCCTGGCCGATCTGTTTCGCACTTTCTTTCGCATCACCGATATATGCTGCCGTTATGGTGGCGAGGAATTCGCCATTATTCTGCCTGAGTCATCTGCACAGGGCGCGGTTATCCGCGCGCACGCGCTTCGCTCGGAAGTAAACAGCCTTCGGTTGCAGTATAAGAAGCAGAATCTTGGGCCGCTTACGCTCTCGATAGGTGTAGCCGCGTTTCCGGAACATGGCTCAACATCCGCGGAGTTGCTCAAAATCGCGGACCAATGCCTCTATGAATCCAAAGCGAACGGCCGTGATGTTGTGACCGTAGGCACGTCATCGCAGACCTAAAGCCTAGCGCTACCCAAAATCACTTGTTTTGCAACTTTACTTCCCGTCGCGGGCCGTCTCGCCTCTCAGGCTGGAGTTGAGTTGATTAACGAGCTTGGTGTTGTTGGTAGGGCCTGGCGGAGAATTTCTGCTTGCCGTTTCGCTGGCCAGGCGCAAGCGCGGTCACGCCCAGGTCCTCAACACCTAAGGACCTCCCAAGTCCAAATCCGCGTTCAGCATGACCTCTCTTGCAAGAATGCGCTATCACGTTAGGCGTTACATGGCAATTGAACCAATGCAACCCCTCAGGGGTGGCAACTTTCTTGGCAGAGACTTGCTTGCAGTTCGAGTACTATCGAACGAAAGAGATTCGCATGAAAGCCGCAGTGCTTACTTCTCCCGGTAGAGTCTCGGATCGCCCTCTGGCTATCGAGGAGAACTCTAGACCTGAGCCTGGAGCAGGGCAGGTATTGCTGCGCGTGCTCGCGTGCGGTGTATGCCGGACGGACCTTCACATTGTCGAAGGAGAACTCGCTCCTTTACGGGCAAAACTGATTCCGGGTCATCAGATCGTGGGAGAGATTATCGAGGGAGCGTCTTCCGAACTCCCTCTTGGAGCCAGAGTGGGCGTCTCCTGGATCGGGGGGACCGACGGCGATTGCTGGTACTGCAGAAAAAACCTTGAGAATCTTTGCGATTCGCCGACCTTTACGGGCTATAGCGTAAACGGAGGGTATGCTGAATTCGCGGTCGCTCGGTCGGACTTTGTCTTCCCTCTGCCTGCGGCGCTCGACGATCTGCACGCTGCGCCTCTGCTATGCGCCGGCATTATCGGTTTTCGCAGCCTCCGCGTAGCCGGTGTGGAGCCAGGTGAAAGAGTCGGATTGTTCGGCTTTGGTGCTTCTGCACATCTGGCAATCGAAGTTCTACACGCCTGGCATTGCGAGGTCTACGTCTCAAGCCGAGGAGCGTCGCATCGCAAGCTAGCCGAATCACTCGGAGCCAAGTGGGTTGGATCCGAATCGGACAAGCCGCCGGTGGAACTTGATCGCGCAATTACTTTCGCTCCGAGCGGAAACGTGGTCGTCTCGGCTCTCGCCAGCTTGCGAAAGGGCGGCGTGGTTGCCATCAACGCGATCCATCTCGATCATATTCCTGAGTTCGATTACGACCGTCTGCTCTGGGGAGAGCGGCAAATGCGCAGTGTGGCCAACATGACTCGCTCCGATGCCCGCGACTTCCTCAATTTGGCAGCCGAAATTCACCTTCAGCCGAAAGTAACGACCTTTGCTCTCGACCAGGCAAATGAAGCGTTAGCAGCCATCAAGAGCGATTCGATAGACGGAGCGGCAGTCGTCATTCCCTAAGATAGAAGCATCCCCCGCCGGAAGGTTCACCTCTATAAGTGCCTCCGAGTCGCGGACGATCAGGCCCGCAGTGAAGTTCAGAGCATTTTTTTGCGAACTTACTTCTCCGTGTCGCCGTTCAGGCTGGAGTTGAGTTGATTGACGAGTTTGGTGTTGTTGGCCAGGGCCTGGCGGAGAATTTCTGCCTGCTGCCTGGCGGTGGTCCAATCTTGTTTCTCGACTGCTTCGGTCAGTCCCGGCAACTCCAAGTGAGCGTAGGTGAAGCGCGCGCCGTAGAGGATGTGCTTGAACCACGGCCTTCCCGGAATCCCGTCGGGATTCAGCCAGTTTCGTTCGACCTGCATCATGCCGTGATTGATGATGTCGGAGAGTTTCGGATCGACTGCGCCTGAGGCGAGTTTGTGATTAATGGAATCGTTGAAGCGCTTGCCGGCGATCTCGAAGTCGTCGATAGCATCGAGAACGGGTTGGAGGTCCAGTGGCGGCATCTGCCGGGCTTCGCCCGGCTGGACAGCCGAGGGCGGCTGTCCCCACTTGCTATCATCTTTGCCCTTCGCAAGTTCGTTGACAAACTGACGCACATTGTCGGCGTAGCTTGCGAAATCGAACGGTAACAGGTCGGCATTGGCCAGGCGCAACGCGGTCACTCCCCACAACTGCGACATCAGTGTGTGGTAGCGGTATCCCGGATCGCCGAAGTGGTTCATCCAATAAAAATCGTCATACCCCGAGTGGTAAACGCCATAAGGTCCGTCGAACTGCAGACCAATGACGGGCACGCCGACGAAGTTCAGAAAAACGGTATGATCGGAGCCGCTGCCGATGCGGGTATCGGCCAGGTTTGCGTCGGTGACCTCGACGGCTTGTTTGGCTTCGCGCTTCTCTCGAACGCTCGACGCCTTCCATGCTTCGAACAGGCTCTTGCCCGAAGGATCCTCAAGCGTGCGGCTGGTTTCGACCAGCATGGGCGCGAGTGAAGCCACCGCCTGGCCATGAAAGTCAGGACCCGAGGTGGATGAATCGACATTGAGATAAGCAACCGCCTTCTTGCGTAGCTCGTCGGCAAATTGCTCTCCCCATTCCGTGGAACCGGTGAGACCAATTTCCTCGCCATCCCAACTGCAGACCACCAGCGTGCGTCGCGGCCGCATTCCTTCTTTCGCCAGCTTGCCCAGGGCCCGAGTCATCTCCGTCATGGAGGCGGTGCCACTGCTCGGATCGACGCCGCCGAAGACCCAGGCATCGCGGTGATTGCCGAGCACGACCCACTCGTCCGGCAACGCGGAACCGCGAATGCGACCTTCGACCACGTAATAGGGTTGAATGGAATTATCCATCTCGATTTTCAAATGGACCCGCACGCGCTCGCCGCCTAGGTGATACTCGACGGGCAGTCCTCCTTGCCAATTCTCGGGCGCAAGCGGTCCGTCCATGTTTTCGAGCAGCGGCTTGGCGTCGTGCCAGGAGAGCGGCAACGCCATGATCTTTGGCGCCGACATCGCTTGCTCAATCGGAATGCGCTTCGCGCCGGGGACGGATGCCCATCCCGGAGTTTGCGGGTCGCCGGGGACCATGAAGTCGTAAGTGATGGCCCCGCGCTGAATGTGATATTCGGGGCCCCATGGGCCGTCGGGGACGACTTTACCTTTTTTGTATCCGTCCTCGGCGGGATCGCTGTAAATCAGAATCGCAGCCGCACCTTCTTGTTGCGCAGTCAGCGCTTTGAATCCGCGGTAGCTGTAAGGATTCGAGTAACGCACGAGCACGATCTTGCCCTTTACGTCGATGCCGTGCTGGCGCAGCAAAGCGTAGTCTTCAGGATTGCCGCTGTGCGCGTAGATGATTGGAGCGGTGACCTCGCCGGAAATCGACATGCCGCTCCATGCCCCACTGATCTGCGGATTTTTCGAGTCGGGATCGGCGTCCAGCGGGGCTTCGCGCAGGGTCACCTGATAGTGGACCGGCGCGACCATTTCCAGCGATGCACTCTTTGGATTTGTTCCGTAGACGTCGTAGCGGCGGATGATTACATCTTCGAGACCTTGCTTGCGCCACTCGTCCGCAATGTAGTCTGCGAGGTCGTTGTTTCGCTTCGATCCGGCGACGTGCGGCTCGGAAGTAAAGATGCGATGCTGCCGCCTTTCTTCGTCGGGGGAGGGAATCGCTTTGAATTTCTTTTCGATCTCCGTTTCGCGGGCGGCCGAGGTGGCAGTGAAACCCAGGATGGAGTTCTGCGCCCAGGCGAAGCCGTTGCAGAATAAGCACCAAACGGCCAAGCAGATCGCCGCACGATGTACGGAACCCATAGGCCCCAATCTCCACTCTAGGAGGTCGCGGAAAAGTCACCCTCCCGCCGATAGCGTACTTGCAGCCGCTAAACTCATTGCTGAAAACTAACGATTCGTATCAGGGCACGGCTTACAGCCGTGCCGCAACTGGTGCCCCAACCAGCCGCCTTCAGGCGCTGCTGCGCGCGGAGTGCACTCTCAAACACGGACTGAAGTGGGCTCAAGCAGCGGCTAAAAGCCGGCATTCATCCCGTACCGTTTACGGCATCGCTGAAGCGATGCCCTGATACGAATCGCGAATCTCGAGTCTTTCCGCAGCCTGGCAGAGTCCAAACAGCATTCCGCTTACTTTGCTTTGAGAATCTCGCTCAGCAAGTCCGGCTTCGATTCGTCCCGTACCAGATGCGGATAGCGCTCGCCACCGTGATAGTCGAGCAGATACGTTTTGTAATAGTCGGTATTCTCGACCAGCAACGCCAGCGGCTCCGAACTGTTTTTCCCTGCCTTCAGCGCATCATGCAATACCTCAACCGAGAACTTGCGGCCGTTCACTGCAACCAGCTTCATGCCGGGCCCGACTCCGGCTTTGGCCGCGGGCATGCCCTCGATCGTATCGGTAATGCCTCCGTCATCGCGCAAGTCGAGTCCAATCGAATAGGCCGCATCGATGAAATGGTAGAGACTCTCTCCGCTGCTCTCCATCTCGGAAGGTGTTTCGTCATAGACGACCTTCCATCCGCTGCCTTCAATGCCGCCGAGCGGCGCACCGGGACCGTGGTTCGTCAGGCGTTCGGTCCAGAAGCCGCGCCAATCGTACGGTGCGACCTGGTTCAGAGTGTTGACCACGTCGTCGAAAGTGTAGGGCTTGACCATGGGCGGTGTGCTGGGCGCGCCGTGGAAGAGTTTGCAGAAATCGTCCAGCGTCTTCTTGCCCTTGCTCTGCTGGCGGATGATCACATCGGTCCACAACCAGTTGAGCGTGTCTTCTTCGTAGAAGTCGACACCGCGCCGCCAGGAGTGCCAGGCCTCCGGCGAAAAATAAAGCTGCGGCGCTGCATCGGCGGTATCTTGCAGATTGCGCCACTGGCGTCCCGGAGTGTGATCGAGCGCCGCCGCGGTGCGTGCCAAGTCGTCCCGCTCCTGGTCGGGCGTACGTAATCCACTGCGACCGGTGAGCACGACGCCCAAGTAGTTGGTCAGTCCCTCGTACACCCAGAGTAGATCGTCCTGCATCGGCACTTGATAGTCCGGCGTAGCCAGATCCGCTGTGCGCCGGTACTTCCCGTTCCACGAATGCACGTACTCATGCGGCAGCAGTCCTGCCGCCAACTTGCGCGGACCTTCATCGACGAGTCCGCGCTCGCCGATGCGGCTGTCATCGGACTCGTGGTGCTCCAGTCCGAAGTGCGCCACGTGATCGCTCAGGCTGAACAGGAAGTGATAATCGCGGTAATGATGCGCTCCGAAAAGTTTCTTGGTCTGCTCTACCAGATTCTTGTAGTGGTCCCAGACTTCCTGCGGCGCGTCCAAAGCGGCAGCGCTGTCGGCGGCAATGTCCATCTCGGTTAACGGATCCTGCGCCAGCGGCACGACCTTGAGGAATTCGCCGGTGATCACGGGAGAATCAACCAGAGTGGTCAAGGACACGGTGGCGAAATGAATCTCGTTGCCGCTCTGATTGCTGACCGGCAGAGGAGTTCCGAACTTCCATCCCTGAGGCAGCTTGAGGCTGGCGGTGTAGTTAATATCGTCCGATTTCCAACCTTTGGGATACAGCAGCACCTGGTTCCAGCTGATCACGGCCATCTTGTCGGTGGCCGAGGAACCGGCTGAGAATCCGGCTTCGAAAGTTGCCGGAGAAAGAAAGTCGAGTTCAGCGTCAACGTCGGTTACGCCGGCGGGCACTTCTACGTGGATGGTGAAGCCGTCGAGCAGGTCACGGCGCCACTTCAGCGTCTGGCCGCCGGCGCTGAATTTCAAACCGGCCAGATCAATCACCGGGCCGTCAGGTGCGTGCTCGCCGGGAATCCACTTGGGGTAGTAGAGCGTGAGATCTCCCGCGGTGGCCGGAATTTTCAGCGTGGCATGGAAGATCTTGCGAGGCGCGGTCGTCGCGTCCACGGAGATAGTGACGTTTGGCGGAGTCGCGGACCAGCCGGAACTCGATAAAGCGAGCACACTCACTACTCCCAAAACTCTTGAGAGTTTCATTCTTTCAGGCCCCCATAGCGGTGATGAACCGCCCAACTCGCGCCGCAGAATTTATGACTATAGCAGTCCGTGATCGCGGGCGTACAGGAAAGGACGGGCGCTGCTATCATTCCGCAGATGTCACGGCGCGGAAAATTTATCACCTTTGAAGGGCTCGACGGCACCGGGAAGAGTACACAACAACGCAAGCTCGCGGCCGCGCTGCGCGCCGCCGGACATACGGTAGTGGAAACCCGCGAGCCCGGAGGCACATTGACCGGGGAAAAAATCCGCAAGGTCTTGCTCGACTCTGCCACCGCTGGTCTTTCGCCTCTGGCCGAAATGGCGCTGATGTTTGCCTCGCGGGCCCAGCACATTGCCGAAGTGATCGAGCCCGCACTGGCGCACGGAAGCGTCGTGCTCTGTGATCGCTTTACCGACTCAACCGAAGCTTACCAAGGCAGCGGCCGGAAGCTGGGTAGTGACCCAGTGCTCGAATTGCATCGCGTGCTCTGCGGAGACTTGCAGCCTGATCTG
>WNFN01254241.1_pt1 | contig 13255 bp, 7 predicted proteins | sample 5400161 | NCBI WGS metagenome assembly WNFN01 (sample SAMN13153353, study PRJNA577476) | soil metagenome | isolation source: 80 cm saprolite on Douglas fir-dominated hillslope | place: USA:California | collected 2013-09-17
CCCGCGCGAATCTGCGCAGCGCTTTTCCCCTTGTGGGATTGCTCGTAAGCGTAAAAGTCTTCTCTGATGCAGGTGCCGCATTCGGCGCCATGTTTGCTGGCGAAGCAATCCAGCAGACTGCCGTGCCCCTGGCTGCGGTCGCAATGGCAATAGCAGGGCTGCTGGTACAGCGTCTTCTTGATCTTTGCGGCGATCGCGTACGCATTTTGTACCACGGGATCAGGGAAGAGTTCCGGGTTCATCGTCGCGGGAAGCGCGCCCTGCGGGGGTCGCGCATGGTAGGCGGGCACAGCTTCATCGGCTGCGGACTGCGGCGAATTTGCGCCTTGGAGCGAATTCGAAGCGGCCCGTTGCGGGATCAACACCAGCCCAAGTGCAAAGCCGAAGAGCGCCGCGGCGCTCAAGAATCTCCAGATTCCATTTCCTCGCATACTCGCCCCCGTTCTTAGCTCGACCCCAACTCCGTTGCTGCCTCTCTACTCTAAGGCTGCCAGACGCGAATTTCCACTTCGTTGCTCGTGAGACGCATTTAAGATAAACGGTCACGGCAACCGAACTACGGCAATTCGAACCGCTCCGAGTTCGGTTACGTCCAAGACCTCGTCGCCTTTCAACTTGTCGATCTGGCTGTTGGCGATGAAGTAGAAGTCATTTCCATGGATGGCCCCGGTTGTCGGTTGCTAGATGACTGCTGCTTTGACCGTCGTATACGCCGGCGGCCCCAGCCCCGTACAAACGAAAAGTTCAGCGCGCCACCAATAGCCGAGCTGGCCAGGGGAATCAACCGTCCGGCCCACTTTTCCGCCGTCTCGGCGCCAATCTTCGCAGCGAATCGTTCCGCGATGCGCGGGGCGAGTTTCTCAAGAATCTGCTTTTCGGCTAAATCCTTGCCATAGTCGATGCCGGAGGCCGCCGCGGCCGCTTTCCACATTTCAATCCTTTGGTCGCGGCCGTGAGCTTCAAACCCATAAAGCAGAGAGAGGCGTTGGATGAGCCGCAGCGTGATGATGGTGAGAAGGCTGGCATCCGGCAAAAACGTAATCATGCCGCCGAGGCCGAATCCCGCCCCTTCAGCAAGTGCTAGCCGTTCTGCATCGCGAATCAGCGCCGCGGCAATGGCGTCCAGGCGCTCCATGGGAACGTCTTTCATCCGCGCGAAGTCCGGAACCCACAAGCCGTGCTTGTTCGCGAGATGACGCCGGAAGGCCTCGGGGTTAATCTCGATCGAACGCAGCCCGCGCAGAACACCAAACCGCAGAAAGCGGCTGAAGGTACGTCCCGCCAGCGACCCTTTGACCGAGTTGGGTAACCTTGCCATGCCTATTAGCATCCTAAGCCGGTTAGAATGGTCTGGCAACCATGGCGTTGCATGGCCTGTGCCCGTAGTGCCAGCCCAGTGAACCTCGGGAAAGGGGGGTTACCGGAACGCGGCAAGAAAAACGGGAGTCCTACTTGACGCAGCGCGGCTTTTCGGTAAACTGCATTTTCTCTATGGCCACGATGCCACAATTCATTCCCTCCGAAGTCGTGCACGATCTCGACTTCCCGCAGCGTGAGGCCGCCTTTTTCTATGGCCTGTTCTTGCGCGGCCATTCCGCGGACAAGCTGCGGCAAGACATCGAAGTGCCCGCAGTCGTCCTGGCCAAATGGCACCGCGAGGCAGAACGCGACCCGCAGCTTCGCGATATTTTTGCGCGCATGGTGGATTACCGCCGTCACGTCCTGGCCATCTTCGATACCCTTGTGGGTTCGGATGGTCACCCGCAGCGCGTTCAGTAAGCTTTCCATTCTCCGTGCCACCTCGGGGGAATTCCCGATGGCGTTCTTCGATGAATCACTATCTTCTTCGCCCTGATTCTCCCTGTACTCTCGTTCAGGTCAAAAACTGTCAGGCAACCAAACCGGATTGCCAGTGATCTAACCGCTTTCGGGGGATAAGTTCCACGAAATGAATGGGATTCCTCTGATTGACGGAGAACTACTCTGGGGTTAGAATCGGAACGTCCTAGAGGTTGAGGTGTCTTCATGTCAAGGGTAGTACGGACCCTGTTCGTTTCCATTTTTTTGATGGCCATCGCCGTTCCAACGGTTTCCGCCCAACAGCGGCAGGATCCGGGGACCCCTCCAGTACCACAAAAGTTAGATAAAGAAGCAAAGCGCAAGATGAAGAGGACGCTGAAGGAGTTGGACAGCGCCTACCGGCAATGGCTGTCGGAGGACGTGACTTACATCATCTCTCCGGACGAGCGCAACGCTTTCCTTCAACTGGACACCAACGAAGAGCGCGAACAATTTATCGAGCAGTTCTGGCTGCGGCGCAGCAGCAATCCCGACCTGCCGGAGAACGATTTTAAGGAAGAGCATTACCGCCGCATTGCTTACGCCAACGAACACTATGCTTCCGGCATCCCGGGATGGAAGACCGACCGCGGCCGCATGTACATCATGTGGGGCCCCGCGGATGAGGTGGAATCGCACCCTACAGGCGGCACTTACGACCGGCCGATGGAAGAGGGTGGCGGCTCCACAAGCACTTATCCCTGGGAAACATGGCGCTGGCGCTACCTCGAAGGAATCGGCGAAAACATTATTTTGGAATTCGTCGATCCCAGCGGCTCGGGTGAGTATCGCCTGACGATGGATCCGTCGGAAAAAGACGCGCTGCTGCACGTGCCTGGTGCGGGGCTGAGTTTGATGGAATCGATGGGCATGGCGTCGAAGACTGACCGCTTCACGCGTTCCGACGGCACCAACCTGCCGAAGACCATGGGCGGTGAATCAGCCAGCATGAACGAGTTCAACCGGTTGGAGCTTTACGCCAAGGTCAATAAACCGCCCCAGGTGAAATTCAAGGATCTCGAGGCGGTGGTAACCTCCCGCATCGTCCGTGATCAACTGCACTTCAATTGGCGGACCGATTATCTGAAAGTGACGAACGACACGGTGCTCGTGCCCGTCACCGTACAAATCCCGAACAGTCAGCTTTCCTTTCAAGCCAAGGATGGAATTCACTCCGGGGTGCTCAATATATTCGGGCGTGTGACCACGCTCACCGGCCGCGTCGTGCAGACGTTTGAAGACTCCGTCACCCGTGATTTTCCGGATTCTCTTTACCAGCAATCCTTGAAACTACAATCGATTTATCAGAAGGCCGTTCCTCTGCGTCCGGGCCTGTATCGCCTGGATCTGGTGATCAAGGATGTGCGGAGCGGAAATATCGGAGTTGTGAACTCGCGCCTGCAGGTGCCGCGGTACGAGGATGACAAGCTGGAGGCCAGCTCATTGATTCTTGCCGATCAGATCGAGCATGTTCCTGCGAAGCAAATCGGCGCAGGACAGTTCGTGCTGGGTTCCTCGAAGGTCCGGCCACGTCTCGAAGGCGATTTCACCACCGCTGACAGGCTCGGCATTTACATGCAGGTTTATAACTTGAAGCCGGACGATAAGACGCATAAGTCCAGTGCGACCTTCCAGTACACCGTCAAAAAAGGCAAAGATCAGGTCATGCAGTTCAAGGAAACTTCGGCAGAGATGAAGCAGACGGGCGAGACACGCTTTCGAATCAGACCATTTCGCGTACGGCAGAGTTCACGGTGAAAGCACCGCCGGAAACCAAAACCGCGGCGAACGCTGCACCGGGGAGGTAAAGAAACGTGAAACAGGAACGGCTCCGAATCCTGGGGGCCCTGGTCCTAACCGCCATGGTTTCGTCTTTCGGGGCGATTCCGGCGGCCGCGCAAGCGAAGCTCGTCCCGGGCAAGCTTGCCGGAGTGGTGCGCGACGCTGCGGGTACTCCGCAGATGGGCGCGAGCGTGGAGTTGATTTCCGAAGCAGTAGGGGTGGCCGTCACCCGTGGTTACTTGACGAACACGCAAGGAATGTTCCGGGGCGACAAGCTCGCTCCCGGTTTTTACACTGTCCGCGTTACTCTCGCCGGTTTTCTTCCCACGCTTGAAAAACACATTCGCGTCGCTTCGAATCTGACGACCGTCGTGCGCATTGAACTTGAATCCATGTTTGCGTCGCTGGATCAATTGCGGCGCATGCCCTCGAGCAGCACCGCGGAAGTTGATGATTGGAAATGGGTGTTGCGGTCCGCATCGGCAATGCGTCCGGTTTTGGAATGGGTGGACCACGACACGTTGAGTGGCTCGACCGTTAACTCTGATTCGGGCCGGCCCCGTGCACCCAGAATGCGCATGGAATTCACGGATGGCGCGCGGCGGCCCGCGTCAGCTTCCAGTGTTGACTCTTCACCCACCACCTCCGTTGCCTACGACCAGAAGTTGGGCGGCACCAGCAGAATGATCCTGGCCGGCCAGGTGAGCTACGACGGTGATTCCCCCGCTGGCGGCATCGCCACCGTGTGGTTGCCGACGGGAACTCTCAGTGCCGGTCCGCATACGGCGCTGGTGCTTCGCGAAGCCAAGCTGGGACCCGTCGGGCCTACCTTCCGCGGCATTCGTTTTGATCAGGGTGGCGCGGTGGCGCTTGGAGATCGCACGGTTCTGCGGTACGGCGGCGAATATGTCCTTGTGGGACTAGGGGCTGCAGCCTCTTCACTCCGTCCACGCGCAGAATTGAATGTGCGCCTCACCGATGATTGGAGCACCACGGTCGTTTTCGCCTCCATGCCCAACGGGCCCGGTCCACTCGAAGCCAATGACGCACAGCCGGGCGGTGCACTCGCAGCGGCGCTCAATGAACTGGATGCATTTCCCGCGCTGCTCTGGCGGCAGGGCCGTCCCGTTTTGCAGAGCGGTCTGCACGAGGAAATTTCGGCGGAACGAAAGGTCAACACCCGCGGGAAGTTCCAAGTCGCAGGCTTCCACGACGACAACCGTCACGTGGCGGTCTTCGGCCGGGGCAACAACGACTTACCCACGGCTGACTATTTTCAGGATAATTTTTCCACCGGTTTTGCTTATGACGGCGGCTCTTCGAGCAGCTGGGGAGCGCGCATCGCATTTCGCGAAAAGCTCGACGGCGACGTGGAATTAACCGCCATCTATTCTTTCGGTGGAGCTCTGATGCCTTCGGACGACGCGGACGGTCTGCTTCGCGATGTGCTTCGCACGGCACAGCGGCATTCGCTGGGGGCGGGAATATCCGCGAAGGTGCCGGGCCTGGGCACAAAAGTCCAGGCGGGATATAAATGGGTGAACGGAATGACCGTTTCCTCCGTGGACGGCTATGGCGAGTCCCTTTTCCAGATGGACCCCTACCTCCACCTGGTTGTCCGCCAGCCGCTGCCAAAGTTTGCCTTGGGGCGCTGGGAGGCCATTGCTGATTGCAACAATGTCTTGTCGCAGGGTTATGTTTCCACCAATAGCAGGGATGGCCGAGTTGTTCTGGGACCTGCATTCCGGACATTTCGAGGTGGACTCAGCGTTCAGTTTTAGGAGCTTTTGGCTTCTCGAAAGCTGTATTTGTCCTTCCAGAAACTGGATGATGCGGGATAGTCCAGCCTTCCGCTGCAGCAAACTGTTGAATATAAAAGAGTTCCGCGAATGAATAACTACCAAACAATGGACATTGGGTTGCACTTGGTTTATTGGGGCGGGGTGTAGTCCTGCCCGGTAGAGACATGAGGCAAAACCTCCGAGTCAGCCTTGGGGCGGTCGTGCTGGCGCTAGCCACGCTGGCCGCGGTGATTTTTGCCTTGATAAATTTCGACCAACGCAGCCGCTTTGAGGTGGTATACGACGGAGTGGCGTGGCTCGATACGGACCATGGCATTCAGGCCAGCCGGGTTTCCCCCAATTCTCCTGCAACTCGCGCCGGGATCCGCCCCGACGACGTCCTGCTGACGATCAATAGTGCCACTGTCACCAGAGCCGCGGAGGTCGCTCGGCGATTGGAACGCGCTGGGCTCTGGACCCAGGTGCGTTACAAGCTTTCCCGCGGTGGTGCGGAATTCGAAACGCCACTTCTCACGGCCCCCGCCGAGAAGCCCCTTGCGACCGAGAACTACTTGCGCATCGTAGGCCTGCTTTACCTGTTCATCGGGTTGTTCATTTTCATCCGCCGATGGAACGCTCCTCGCGCCGTGCATTTTTATGTCTTTTGCCTGGTATCCTTCATTCTCTGGTCGTTCCATTTCAGCGGAAAGTTGGACACCTTTGACTGGGAAGTTTACTGGTCGGAGATTGTGGCGCGCCTGCTGGCTCCTGCTTTGCTGCTCCACTTCGCTTTGGTATTCCCGGGGCGGTCCGAAACAGCCATTCGCTCGTCTTCGAAATTGTTGGCCGTCTACACCCCGCCTCTCGCTCTGCTTCTGATCCATATCAGCACGGCCCTGAACGCCCTGGGTTTTGTGCCCTGGCTGGGTGCGTACCTGCTGCTCCGGAAAATCGAATTTGGTTATCTGGCCCTTTGCTTCCTGGCAGCGGGGCTTGTTTTCTACCGGAGCTACCGCCAGGCGCCGTCCGGTGTCCTTCGCCAGCAATTGAAATGGCTCACCGGTGGAACTCTTGCCGGCAGTCTGCCCGTTTCCTTGCTCTATATCGTTCCTCTGGTGTTCGGCGTGACCTTGCGCCCGTGGATGCAGTTCTCCGTACTAAGCCTGGTGCTGATCCCGCTGTGTTTCGGCTACGCCGTCATCCGCTACCGCCTGATGGACGTGGACATCATCTTTAAGCGTGGCTTGGCGTATACGGCGGCGACTGCCGGGGTAGCCGCTGTTTATTTCGCGATGGTCGCGCTCATCGCCGAGATTTTCCATACGCCCACGAATGGCCCTGCCGGCGGCATGATCGCTATCGTAATGGCCGCGTTTTTGTTCCAACCTTTCCGCGCCTGGATTCAGGCGCGCCTGGATCGCTTCTTCTACCGCGATCGTCTCGATTACCGCCGTACGCTGATCGAGTTCGGGCGCACGCTGACGAACGAAGTGCGTTTCGACCCCATGCTGGGCTCGGTCATGGATCGCATTTCCCAGACGTTATTGGTCGACCGTCTCGCGATTTTTGTGGAGAACGCCGTGCAACCCGGCCAAATGCGCCTGGCTCGTTCCATGGGCGTGCGCCTCTCCGAGTCTTTGGATCTTAGTTTCCTCGAGCCGGCCCGGCCCGAGTTTGCCCGCGGGGCGCTCTTTTTCGAGTCGCCCCGCGCGGCACGAGACGGCAGCGACTCCGTTCGCCGCACGCTCGAGCAGCTGGACCTCAACTACTTTGTCCCCTGCCGTATCCGCGAGCACACCGTTGCGGTACTCGGCCTCGGCAAGACAGTCGATGGAGATTTTCTGTCCAGCGATGACGTCGAGCTGGTCGAGACCATTGCCGGCTACGTCGCCGTCGCCCTCGACAACGCACAGCTCTACAGCTCGCTTGAACAAAAAGCCCTCGAAATCGTCCGCCTCAAGGACTTCAGCGAAAATATCGTTGAATCCCTGAACGTTGGCGTGCTCTCCGTTGACCTGGAAGGCATCGTCGAATCCTGGAACACGCGCATGGAGCAGCTTTTCGGGGTAGTGCGCCAGGAAGCCGTTGGACGGCAGCTCAGCTCCCTCTTGCCGGAAGAACTGGCGCGTGAAATCGACGCCCGTGGTGACCAGGAACAAATTACCGGCATCTATAAACAGAGACTGCAGCATCAAGGAAAATCGCTGACCTTGAACGTTTCCATCACTCCCTTGGTAAGCAAATCGAACGAGCGCATCGGCCGTCTCCTGCTCTTCGATGACGTGACTCAGCGGGAGCGCCTGGAAGAGCAGATGTCGCAGACGGAGAAGTTGACGTCTCTTGGGCTTCTCGCGGCTGGGGTCGCGCACGAAGTAAACACCCCGCTCGCGGTCATCTCCAACTACATCCAGATGCTGGCGAAGCAGATGCCCGAGGGCGACCCGCGCCAGTCAATCATTGACAAAATCGTGAAGCAGACGTTCCGCGCCAGCGAAATCGTCAACAATCTGCTCAATTTTTCCCGGACTGGTGCCGCGGACGCCGCGGACATTGATGTAAACCGGGTCGTCGAAGAGACCTTGTCGCTCGTGGCTCACCCTCTGAAGACCTCGCATATCCAGGTGGTGAAGCAACTCGGCGAACCGTTGCCGGCGGTTCGCGGATCAGCCAACAAACTGCAACAAGTCTTCTTGAACCTTTTCTTGAACGCGCGCGATGCCATGCCCGGCGGGGGAATGCTGGAAGTCCGAACCACGGCGCATAACGGCAGCGTCGAAATCGAAGTTGGGGATACCGGCGCCGGCATCCCCCGCGAACACATCCACCGCATCTTTGACCCCTTCTTTACCACCAAGGCCAACGGCCGCGGCACCGGCCTCGGCCTTTCCGTGAGTTACGGCATCATCAAGGAGCATTCCGGAAAGATTGATGTACGCTCGACGCCCGGCAAAGGCACATCCTTCCACGTCGAGTTCCCGGCGGTCAGGAAAGCGGTCCATGTCTAAGGGTTCGATCCTGGTAGTCGACGACGAATCGGAAATCCGTGAGGGCCTCGAACTCCTGCTGAGAGGTGAAGGCTACGGCGTATCCAGTGCGGAAACGGGCGAATCCGGCCTCGAGAAGCTGGAACAGCACCCTTATGACCTTCTTCTGCTGGACGTCAGCTTGCCGGACCGCAACGGTCTCGACATGCTCAAGGAGATTCACCGCCGCGACCCGCAGCTCTCCATCGTCCTGATCACCGCCTACGGTTCCATCGATATGGCCCGCGCCGCTTTCAAGAATGGCGCTATGGACTACATCACCAAGCCGTGGTCCAACGATGAATTGCTCGCGCAAGTGGCGCAAGCCGTGGAATCGCGCCGGCTTCGCGATGAAAACGTCCAGCTCAAGCGCGCCCTGAAGCAGCGCTTCAATTTCCCGAACATTGTCGGCAAGAGCGACAAAATGCAGGTGCTTTTGAACCTCGTCACGCAGGTCGCGCCTTCGCGCTCCACGATTCTCATTAGCGGCGAAAGCGGGACGGGCAAGGAACTCATCGCCAAGGCGATTCACTCGGCTTCCACCCGCGCGGACAAGGCCTTCGTGCCCGTAAATACGGGATCCATCCCTGTGGATCTCCTGGAGTCCCAGCTCTTTGGCCATGTGAAGGGCGCCTTCACCAGCGCCGTTGCTTCCAAGAAGGGCCTCTTCGAAGTCGCCGATCAGGGCACTATTTTCTTCGATGAAATCGCTACCATCAGCCCCGAAACGCAGGCCAAGCTTCTGCGCGTGATTCAGGAGCGCGAATTCATGCGTCTCGGCGGCACGGAGCAACTCAAAGTCGACGTGCGCATCGTAGCTGCTTCCAACGTTGACCTGCTAACGCTGGTGCGTGAAGGCCGCTTCCGCGAAGATTTGTATCATCGCCTGAACGTGATCCACCTTCAGATTCCCCCGCTGCGCGACCGCCGGGAAGATGTGCCTTTGCTTCTGGGGCATTTCCTGCAGCGGTATTGCCACGAGAACTCTAAAACGCTCCGGCAATTCACGCCTGCGGCGATGAAGCTTCTGATGGATTACGACTGGCCCGGCAACGTACGCGAGCTGGAAAACGTCGTCGAGCGCGCGGTCGTCCTTTCCACGCAGGAGCGTGTTGACGCGGACCTGCTCCCGGAAAGCATTCGCAGCAAGGAAATTGTTCGCGGCGTGCGCCTGCAGCTCTCGGAATTTTTGCCGCCGCTTCCCGGCGAACCCGGTTCGCGTTCCTCCGCGGACCATCCGCAGCCGTCCTTGTTCCAGATCATGGACGAAATCGAGCGCCGCATCATCATGGATATGCTGGAGCGCACCGGCTGGAATCAGACCGAAGCCGCCGAGCGTTTTCTCATTCCCCTTTCAACGCTCAACCAGAAAATCAAGCGGCTGGGAATTGATGTGCGGCGCCGTGGCCGCGGTGATGAGCCGTTGTCCGCCTCGATAGGAAAATAGCAGCCGGCGGCGTACGAAGAATTCTTCTCCAGATCCTCGCGCGCGAGTTACTCTGTCCAATCGCTTACACTACCCTTGGATCGCTATGGCCAAGCCGATATCCTTTTCGCACCCAGCCGGCGTTGCTTCGTACAAGAACGAATGGTCCGCGCTGCTCGAGTGCGCTTCTGCATCGTATGATCGTCAGCGGCTCGTAGGTTTGCTCCGGTCCGCGGATTGGGCTCGCTTGCTCGTCCTCGCGGAAGCGCACGGCGTGGCTGGCCATCTCACCGCATGTCTGCGCAGTCAGGACGAGGATGTGGTCCCCCCGGAAATAAGACAGACGCTTGTCGATCGCCGGCGCGCGCAGATTTTTTTTACTTTGAAGCTGACTGCCGAGCTGTTCCGCATATTGGACCGCTTCACCTCGGAGGGAATCGGCGCCCTGGTCGTAAAAGGGCCGGTACTCGCCGTGCAGGCCTATGGCGACCCGGCGATGCGCGCCTATGGCGACTTGGATCTGCTCGTTCGCCAGCGGGATATCCGCCGGGCCACGGAATTGCTGAGCGCTGCAGGCTTCGCGGCCGCAGTCCCGCTCAGCGCCATCGACGCCGGGAAAATCCCCGGCCAGTATCTTTTCTCCAAGCCGGATTCGAAGCTTATCGTCGAGCTGCACAACGATCTCACCTTGCGCTATTTTCCCCGCCGGCTCCCCATCGAGGAATTTTTCGCGCGGCAGATCCGCGTGCACCTCGATGCCCGTGAAGCTCCCGCCCTTTCCGTGGAAGACGAACTCGTGCTGATCTGCATCCACGGCGCAAAACACTTTTGGGAGCGATTGATGTGGATTGCCGACGTCGCCGCGCTGGTCTCGAGCCAAACCGGCATCGATTGGCAGCGCGTTGCGGATTCGGCGCAAGCAGTGGAAGCGGAGCGCATGCTGCACGCCGGGCTGCGCCTCGCCTCAGATTTGCTCAAGGCGCGTTTACCGGACAAAGTTCTAGAGATGGTGCAGGCAGATGCGGTGAGCGCTCGCCTTGTTGAACGGACTCTCAAATGGCTTCCCGCTGCGGGTTCCGCGCCCCCGGGCCTCTTGGAACGCGCCGCGTATCGCCTCGGCATGCGCGGTGGTTTGATTTCCGGCCCTGCCTATCTCGTGCGCCTTTCTCTTTCCCCCACCGAGGAAGACTGGAAAAACGGCGCCGAAGAAAAACATCATCGGTTTCTCGATGCCCTCCGCCGCCCATTTCGACTCGCGCGCAAGTATGGCCGCAACGGCAAAAGTTGATCTCGGAGTTCTGCGGCTGCCACCAACAAACCTTCCAGGACGCAGCGGCTTCACAATAAAAAAAACCGCGCGTGATGGAGACATCACGCGCGGCCCTCGCTCGGATTCCCGAGTCTAGTTAACTGATATTTGCACCAGAGCTGTTTTCGGCGTCAGCGTGCCGGAAGTGCCCGTGATCGTCAGCGTCGTCGGTCCCTTTGTGGTTCCGTTGTAGCTTCCGCCGCACCCTGCAAGCACGAGCAAGAGCACCATCGCGGTGATCATCCCGAGCCGCATACGCATTTGCCGCGTTTTCGCCATGAGGAACATCAGCAGCATCGCCAGTAGGACCGGAACAACCTGCCGTATCGAAACCGGCGGGGTCGGAATTCTCGTTGGCGGTGCCATCAGCGCCGTCGTTGCGAGTGACACTTGCGCGGTCTGCGCGGTTGTCCCGTTCGCCGCGGCGACGGATGCCGGAGTCACGGTGCAAGTCGAACGGCTTGGCGCCCCCGTGCAACCCAACGCCACGGTGCCAGTAAACCCGCCCACGGGCGTCATGGTCACGTTGAAATTGAGGGTACTGCCGGCCGTCACGTTTTGCACGGATGTCGGCCCGGTCAATCCGAAATCCGGTGGCGTGGTCGTTCCAGTCAGCGACACGGTCTGCGGGCTGGTGGTGGCGTTATCGGTGATGGTCAAGGTCCCCATGCGCGTACCTGCCGCAGTCGGCGTAAACGTTACGCTGATAGTGCAGTTTGCGCCCGCTGCCAGCGGCGTGGTAGCCGGCGGCGTGATCGGGCAAGGGGTAGCACCGGCGCTCGCCGCAAAATCACCGGATGCGGCAATGGAGATGATCGTCAGAGGGCCCGTTCCCGTATTAGTAAGCGTCACGGTTTGCGCGGGGCTGGTCGTATTCAGCGCCTGGTTGCCAAAAGTGAGACTCGTCGGCGCGAGCCCTACGGCCGGAGCTGGATTTGCCCCTGTCCCAGTTAGCGCAATGTTCTGTGGGCTGGTGCTGTCGCTGTCTGTCAGTTGCAATGTGGCCGTTTCACTCCCCACCACTGTGGGCTTGAACGTCACACTTACGGTGCAGGTATTGGTAGCGCCAAAGGGGATGCTGCCGCTGCACGAGTTGGTCACCGTGTAGTCCGTATTGGCTGCGGCCGGACTTCCGTTCACTACGGCGCTCGTGAACGGGATCGCCGCACTCGTGTTGTTCGTCAGCGTTACCGTCATTGCCGCACTGGTGTTGGGAATGACTACCGTCCCAAAATTCAAGCTCGTCGGCGCCACGGTCAAAGTCGGGATCAGCGTCAGCTTTGCCACGAATGCGGCCGAAGTAGCCCCACTTGGCAAGCTCGTCTGGAACGCTGGAGTAGTGGCTGTAGCAGGGGGGAAAACAGGGAACGTCGCCGATGAAGAGAACGTTACTCCAGTAATATAGGCGTCATTCATGTTGTCGACGGCGATGCCATTGACAGCGTCGGGCAGCGCAGCCATTCCACTTCCACCAAAGAAAGTAGAATAAACTAAGTCTGCCGTGCCATTGCCCCCCGGATTAATCTTCGAGATGAATCCCTCACCACTTGCCCCCGTCGCGAACTTCGGCTGAAATGCACCTGGGGTCACGGGAAAACCAGTGCTGTTTGTCCCTCCGCCGACATAGGCGTTACCTGCCGCGTCCACCGCGATGGCGAATGGGGTAGTTCCGGCTCCGCCCAGGAACGTGGAGTAGTTGAGTGCGGTGCCCTTAGGGAGCGCCGTGTCGATAAGACTAACGAAGGCGGCGCCAGGGAAGGAGGTGGCCGCCGCCGTCTGATAAGTGTTTGCCGGAAAGGTCGGGAACGCGGGCGAGTTGGTCGAGCCTGTTACATAGGCAATGGTGCTGTTCGGCTTGACCGCGATTGCCAAGCCGAAATCAGAGACGTCGCCTCCGAGATACGTCGAATAAACCAGGACTCCCGGCAGCGTCGTGTCGATTCTTGTAACAAACGCGGTTCCCTTGGCAACGGCAGCCGGAGGAGCGGTGTTTGGTTGGAGAGCCGTGGAGGTCGTCGGGAAATTCGTAGAGGTTGTTGTGCCCGTGATGTAGGCATTTCTCGAAGAATCCAGCCCTAACGCTTGCCCCATCTCG
>WNFN01196592.1_pt2 | contig 13251 bp, 10 predicted proteins | sample 5400161 | NCBI WGS metagenome assembly WNFN01 (sample SAMN13153353, study PRJNA577476) | soil metagenome | isolation source: 80 cm saprolite on Douglas fir-dominated hillslope | place: USA:California | collected 2013-09-17
GCCACCATCCCATGAGGGTAATGAACAGCGGGACGGTAATCGCGGTGGAGATTGCGGCGGAGGGAAGAATCTCACATCCTGGAATGAGACGTCCTCCGGTAAGAAGACCAGAGGTGATGGCCTTACTCAACCCACTGTAGGGTATGTAAGAAAGGAAATATCCAAGGGTAAGCGCCCAGATCCCTAAAGTGTATTCGCGCTTTTTTGTCTCTTCGGGAGCACTCATCCCGCGCCTCGCAACAAACGCGGCAACACTACTATAGTGTCCCCTGAAAACGCAATGGGTAGGCCCTGCCTTGAAAGACAATATAACATCGCGGCGCAATGACCATTATTCCGGGGCAGTCCGGTAGAGGTGTTTCATCAGGTCCGGATTTGTGATATAAGCGTTTTCGCCCGAATGCGGCAGTTCCAAAATAGTAATGCGCTCGTGGGTGTCATGGGCCTGGACGAGTAGCTTTGGAGCGAAAAGAGCACATTGCGGGGTAATCACCAACATGAGTGATCTGATTCGCGTTCTCGTTTGCGGGACAGGAAACGGTGCTCACGCCCTGGCCGGAATCCTTTCCACGAGACCGAACGTCGAGGTTGTTGTTCTAAGCCAAAATACCGATAAAGTGCATCGGTGGAGCAATCTGATGCACCGTGACCCATTCACAGTTATCGCGCGTCAAAAGGGTTGTGAGCGGGTGGAGTATACGGCGAAACCTTTTACGGTCACGGACCAGCCAGACCAGGCGGCACGCGGCTGCGACATCATCATTTTTGTGGTTGCCGCCTTTCAGCATTGGAAGTACCTCACTGCATTGGAGCCCTACATCGAGGATGGATGCGTTATCGTTGGGTTGCCAGGCCAAAATGGATTTGAATTCGACGTGAGGAAGGCGCTGGGTTCCGGGCTGAAGAATTGCATCATCATGAATTTTGACTCACTGCCCTGGATGTGTCGAATTGTCGAATTTGGCAAGTCTACGAGAATCTCTGGAACCAAAGACATGCTAGTCGGCGCGATCCAGGGCAATCCGGCACGGGCCCGGATCGCGGACCCTCTAGCCTGCATGCAATGCCTTCTGGGAGCGCCGCCAAAGCTGGTTGTCTCGGGGCACTTGCTGGGCATTACTCTGAGATCACTCAATGCCTATAGCCATCCTCCTATCATGTACACACGCTGGAAAGACTGGGATGGAAACCCGCTCGAGTGCCCACCATTGTTTTATCAGGGGGTCGACGAGGCCACAGCGGAACTCCTCAGCAAAGTCAGCGAGGAAGTGGTAGAGATCAGCAGGCGGATCATGGCGGAGTATCCCTATGTGGACCTCTCGCAAGTCATTCCGATGTACGAGTGGGACATATCCTATTATGGACATGACATCCGCGACAAAACAAATTTGATGACGGCGATGCGTACAAACGCGACGTATGAAGGCATCACGCACCCGATGATCGAGACGGATGATGGCAGATATATTCCAAACTTCCATCACCGCTTTCTGACGGAAGATATTCCGTTTGGCCTGGTTGTGATTCGCAGCATCGCGGAGATCGCCGGCGTGCCGACTCCGTATATCGATGAGGTCCTGTCATGGTGCCAGGGCAAGCTGGGCAAAGAGTATCTGGTGGGATCGAAGTTGACCGGGAAAGATATGGCAGATACACGCTGCCCCCAGAGATACGGTTTCGCAACGATGCATGACGTTCTAGGGTCTTGATGGGGTTCAGGCACCTCGCGCAATGGCGATGAGGGCCCCAATCTCAAGGGCAATGGCTGCTCCGAGCAGAGAGGTAATTTCCGAGTGATCATACGGAGGCGCGATCTCAACAACGTCGCCGCCGATAACCCGGAGACCTTTGAATGAGCTCATCACACTCAAGGCTTCAAAGCTTGTGAGTCCGCCAACTACCGGCGTACCGGTTCCCGGAGCGAAGGCAGGATCCACGCCATCAATATCAAACGTGAGGTAGCAGGGGCCTGATCCTGCAGTCTTGCGGAGCGTGTGTAAAAATGCTTCACGCCGGCTGGGCTCGTGGACCCCCTGCATATCGAGAATATGGACTCCTGCTTCCGTTTCGTAATCACGGGAACTCGCGCTCTCGAGGAAGCCACGTATACCTATTTGAAAAATGCGATTTCCCAAAACCAGGCCTTCTTCAATCGCCCTGCGCACGCATGTGCCGTGGTGGAACCTCTGCCCCGAGTGGCTCGCGTCGGTTGTGTCCGTATGAGCATCGAACTGGATGAGGGTAAGCTGAGAATATTTCCTACTGGTAGCGCGCAGGATTGGCAGGAGTACGGAATGATCTCCGCCTAGAGAGACGACAGCCGCACCTTGATTCTGCAGTTTGCTGACCCGATCTTCAATCTGACGAAACGTCTCCTCGTAATCGAACGGGTTTACATTGACATCGCCCACATCGAATGCGCGCAGTCGCTCGAACACAGCCACTTCCATCTGCTGGCTATAGTTACGACAGAGCCCGGACGCTTGACGAATGGCGTTTGGCCCCAGCCGGGCGCCAGGGCGGAAGGTTACCAGGCTATCGAAAGGGATTCCTAACACCGCCAAATCGATCTCCTCGTCACCGATTTCACTGGCATACGGCAGACGACTGAAGGTCCTGATTCCGCTCACAGCGGGCTGATCGGGTGAGTTGAAAGGACGAGTTTTCTTGTGCTTGGGCAAGGTTGCAATTCTTGCAAAAGGTATGACTTAAACGCAAGCCTTCTGGCGTTTCCCATTATGGGTGTTAACATTACGTCCCTGACCTTCGAGGATCATGAGTTGACTGCTGAACCTGCACCGAAAGAGATAAACCCTGCTCACTCGGTAGCCATCATTGGAGTGGGTCCCAAGGGGCTCTACTGTCTGGAAAGGCTGTTGGCTGAGTTCAAGGCGCGCCCGCTGGGCTATCCTCTCCATATCCACCTCTTCAATCGCTCCGCTAATTTTGGTGCAAGTCCCATCTACGACCCCGGGCAACCTGAATATATCATCGTGAACCTCAGCGTCGGGGAGATCGATTTGTGGACGGAAGAAAACCCGCCTGGCGTGGGCGGAAGGGGACCCAACTTTCTCACCTGGTATCAGGAGACATTCCAGCCGCACAAGCCTTTGACAGGGCACGAGTATCTGTCCAGAGCGGTTGTAGGGCGTTATCTCATCGAAGGATTTCACCGAATCCTTAATCACCTTTCACCGAATGTGACCCTGTCACGTCATGTGGGGGAGGTGGTGGATATTCAGCCGCAAGCGCGAGGCTATCAGTTGGAGTTTGTAGATGAAAACGGTCACTGCGAGGAGATAGCTGCGGATAAGGTGCTGCTGTCCACTGGCCATTCCCGAATTGTGGCGGGAGCCGAGGAGAAGCGCTATCAAGTATTCGTGAGCCGACACTCGAAGGCGGCGTTCATCCCATTTGTTTATCCAGTCGGTGCAACAAGGGGACAGATTCCCGCCGGCGCAAGAGTAGCCATGCAGGGTATCGGCCTGACTTTCATTGATGCTGCGCTCGAACTCACTGAAGGACGCGGTGGGCGCTTTCACCGAGCCCCAGACGGCTTGCTTTTGTACGAGGCCGGCGGCAGGGAGCCGCAGTCGATCATTCCCTTCAGCCGCACTGGTCTGCCCATGGCGCCGAAGGCTTTTGACCTGCCCCTGGTTGACCGTCCGTTGACTTGCTTTACTCACAGCGCTTTGGCCGGGCTTCGAAAACAGACTTCCAATGGAAAGCTCGATCTGGAAAACGACCTCTGGCCGCTCTTTGAATTGGAGATGGAGCTTCAATACTACCTTGTGGTGATGGGAAACAGCGGCGAGAGGAAACAATTGGAGTCGTGCGGGAACNCACATCCCGAGAAGGAACGCTTCGACTATCGGCGGTTGCTGGATCCGGTGGGTGAACGTCGCTTCGAAAGCGGAACACAGTTCGCCTCATTTGTCGAAGGATACGTGGAACTGGAGATTGCCCGCGCTCGCCGCGGACTGGCCGGTTGCGGCATCAAAGCAGCCGCACACATCTGGTACGAAGTGAGAAAAACGCTCGGCTCCGTCCTTCAGTTCGGTGGGCTCAACCCGGAATCGCAACGGAAGCTGATAGAGCACTACTATCCGCGTCTCAAACGGATCGCCTTTGGGCCACCCATCATCAATATCGAAAAACTTCTGTCACTCCAGGCAGCGGGAATATTGGATTTCTCCGTGGCACGCAATCCTCGCGTCTTGACCAACCAAGCCAACGGCTGCTTCGAACTGCGATGCGATGAGATTCCCGGAACAATCGTACAGGCCGAGGTTCTGGTCGATGCTCGATATCCGTCTATGAATGTCCCGCAGGATGCGACGCCACTCTATCGCAATCTGCAAAGACGTGGCATGGTGAGGGCCTATGAGAATCGGCCCACGGCCGAGGATAGCTCGTCGTTGTATTGCCCGGGAGCCATCGACATGATCCAAGGCTCGCGCTTCGTGGTGGATGGCAAAGGCGTCGGGAACCAGGACATGGCAGTCATCGGAATTCCCACAGAAGGAAACCTCGTGGGTAACTTGACCCTGACTCGCGATAGCTATGCGGCTTTCTGGGCAAAGGAGATCATGAGGCAGCTCCGGATTCAGGAACAACTCTGGGCATCACGATCAAGATATCTCGCCGAAGTGCGCTGATACTGCGGACGGTCCACAGGCGATGAGCATAGGGCGCTACATGTCTTCGGGCCGCTTTAAGTTCCTGTTATCCACATCCCAGAGGTGCTGGGCGAACTTCCAGTGATGGCCCTCAGGGTCAATACACTCGTAGCAACGATCACCCCAGAACTGCTCAGCAAGTTCGACATTGATCTTGGCGCCGGCGCTGACCGCGCGCTTGTAGTGGGCGTCCACATCGTCCACGAAAATATAGAGTCTTCCGTTTATGTGGCCATTGTGGGTCTGGGGACTTGTCCAGTCTTTTTTCTCTCCCGCCAACCCCAGCATGACCAGGCTGTCCGCCACCTCCAGCTCTCCATGCACGACCAGGCCTTGCTTGTCAGTCATCCTCAGGCGCACTTCGAAACCAAAGGCCTCGACCAGCCAGTCCATGGCCGCAGCAATGTCATCGTAAAAAATGTGCGGGGTGATGCGCGGCATGTCTGTGGGGGGATTTGCGACCATGAGGCTTTCTCCTTGGAAAATAGTTTTATAGCGAAAACCAGGCTCTCTTGTCCAGTAAATGGCCGGATTGCAATCCTGGGGTTCCTTCGCCAGCGCTCGACCGTTCTGAGAATAATGGCCTTGCCCCGGTGTTCGAGCGTTAGTGGCGCAACGGGATCAATCCAGGCAAGACCTAATCGAAAGTAAGCTCGATTTTAGATGACTTCTCTGTATACCTATACGAACCTATACGAATTACGCAAGATTACAGATTTTCGTTGACTCAGCACACATCTGGAGTTACGGTGTTTCGTAATTCGGCGGTCATTTAAGGTCTTGTTCCAAATTGGTACATGCGGTTCACGCGAATGCTGGAGATGCAAGGCGCTCATAGCACCGAAATACGATAGCGACCTCCAGCAGCAAAAAGCTCTTAGTGAAAGGTAGGTCCTATGGCTGCTACAACGCTTCCAAAAATTGTAAGGCTCACAATTTCGCCGGGAGGAAGTCTCCCCAGCGACAGCATCAATACCAGCGACTCTGTGTTCTGGTTCAACAATACGACTGAAAACCATCAACCGGTTTATACCCCTAGTGGAGGATCGCCCGTTAACTGGGGAGTGCCGCCAAGTCCCCTGCCTCCGCAAAAGGAATCCTCGCAAGTCGTATTCAGCACCCCGGGCACGTACGTTTATAAATGCACTCTGCACACAACTGAAGCCGGCACGATCACCGTAACCGACCCAACAAACTGACCAAGCTAAGGAGAGGCGATTCGTATGAGGAAAAATAAAAAAGACGAAGAAACGATTCAGACTCACCAGGATCCCAACAGCGGCGGGCGGCGGCGGTTCATCAACCAGGCTCTGGCTGCGTCTGCAGGTATTGCGATTTCGCGGTTTCTGCCGCATCTCAAAACAGCCTCCGTTTACGCCAGTTCCGGCTGCGCGCCCAGTCCTCTCCCGCCCAACGAACTGGTTAACCCGGGTGAAATCGTGAGTAACGGCAAGGGGGTACTTCAGTCTGTCCTGGTGGTCAAAGGTGAGGAGCGAACAGTTCCGACGGTCGCCGGCAAATACATGCTGAGGGCATATGAGGGTTATCGCGGCTTCAAAATTGACCCCAAGGAGCGCGTCACCAAGCCCGGCGTTTATGGACCTGGCCCAACTTTCCGTGCCAGCGTGGGCGATACCATCCAGATCGCCTTGCTCAATCACATAAGTTCAGCGCAGTTTTCGGAAACCCCCGATGGGGACTGCGATACCACCACAGATGCCAGCGGCAACCAGCTTTATCGTGACACCCCCAAGGCCCCGGCGCAGCGTGATGAGTTTCCAGATTGCTTCCGCGGATCGAACACGACGAACATGCACTTTCACGGCACGCACGTGAGCCCAAACGCTTTTTCTGATAACGTGCTGATTTTTCTGATAACGTGCTGATTGAAATTCTCCCTGATCCCGCGGCAACACCCCTCCTGTGCGAACTAATGTTTCCCACGGTCGCCTGCAAAGACTACCCCAACCCCCAGGCCTGGAAGCACCAGGATCCGGCGACAACCCAGGCGCTTCAAAAAGCCATAGCCGAAAACCAGCAGCGGCTGGAAAAACTTTCCCCGAAATCGCGCCAGGCGGCGCAGAACAAGACCGAACAGGATTACGACGAGTTTCCGCAGTTCTGGGCGGGCTGCTTCCCCTATTGCATCAGGCCGCCGAAATTCGCGCCGCCGTTCGAGATGGGGCAAGCCCCGGGCACCCACTGGTATCACGCCCACAAACATGGTTCCACTACCATCCAGATGTTCAATGGCATGTCCGGAGCGTTGATCCTGGAAGGCGATTACGACAAGACGCTGCAGCAAACGATGCCTGGAGTGCAACAAAAGGTGCTGGTGCTGCAACAGTTCGCTGACCAGCCGAACATGTTGCGCACAGGTGGCGCGGGCGTGGCTGCCGGCTCCAGTATCAACACTCCTACTCCTTTGCTGCTCGTCAATGGCCAATCGCTACCGGTCATTACCATGCAAGCGAATGAGGTCCAGTGGTGGCGAATCATCGATGCCACCGTTCAAGCCGGGCACGGAGGGTTCATGTGCGACTTTGCCCAGGGCGGCTCAGCCAGCATGGTCTTTCGCCAGATTGCGCAGGATGGAGTGCAGCTCGCCTGGCAAAACTATGCGCCGCAGATCTCGAAAGCGCCCACCAGTTTCCTGCTGGGACCAGGCAATCGCGTGGACATTCTGGTCAAAGCGCCCGGTACGCCGGGTACCGCAACCTTGGAGGGCGGTCCATATGCCCAAGGTAATCCCACCAATATTCTCACGGTGAACGTGGTTTCAGGATCCAATCCGTGCAATACCAAGTGGCCGAACAGCCAGAGTGAGTACCCGCAAATGCCATCCTTCCTGGGGGACATTACGTCGGTCTCCGAAGGCCGCACATTGAAATACCAAATGGTTGCCAGGGGCTCGACTCCCATGATCAACGACCACACTTTCCAGGAAGGCGTGGTCAATGAAAGCATGCTTCTGGGCACCAAGCAGGAGTGGACCATCGAGAATTATTCAACCGTCTTTGCCCTGCATCCTTTCCATATACACGTGAATCCCTTCCAGATACTGGAAGTCTTTGATCCTACCGGGTCCCTTAGCGGCGTACTTTCTCCCAGCAGCGCAAGTTTTGGCGATTGGAGCAAGGTTCGCCTGAATCCAACCAATGGAGCTTTCATATTGCCTGGGCCCTGGGTTTGGTGGGACACCTTTCCACTCCCTCTGGCCAAGGACGCAAACACTCCCGGCTACATCAGATTTCGCACCTGGTTCACCGATTTTGCCGGCAAGTTTGTGGACCACTGCCACATTCTGGCCCATGAAGATCGCGGCATGATGCAATTGATCGAGGTCGTGGATAATAAGACCGTGTACAAGCATCACTAAACCGCATTCCATCGGGCCCCCAGTGCTCATCAAGGAATTTCTCTGTCTGCGCCGCTGCAAGCCAGAGAATACAATAAGGACCGATTGGAACCGACGGTCGCGAAGCTGCAAAAGCTTCCACGAAATCCTCGAGGTCAAAGCGTGCCCACCTGGCGTGCAAGAATTTCTGCGCTTCGTTCTGTCCCACAATTCTTGCGCCTGGCATGGAGCACGCACCGCGGCTACGCAGCCGGCACCGTGGGCCTTCGCTTGCTCCGTGCGCTGGTTCCGCTGGCAACACTGTGGATTGCCAAACTCATTATCGATACCGTCGTCGCGTCTCGTTTAGGCCGCCCGAACCTTTCGCGTCTCTGGTGGCTTGTTGCTGCGGAGGTCGTTGTCGTGTTTTCTGGCGAGGCGCTCGATAAGGCATCCACGGCAGTCGAGAGTCTGTTCGGCGATCTTTGCTCCAATCACATCAGTGAACGTCTGATCCAGCACGCCGCTTCGCTCGACCTCAGCCATTTTGAAGATCCTGCATTCTACGATCAACTTGAACGCGCCCAGCGCCAAATCACCGGACGCATCGGACTGATTCCCCAACTACTCTCTGTCGGACAAGACGCGGTGATACTGATTTCGCTGGGCATTGCCATCTCCGTCTATGGACCGTGGCTACTGGCGTTGCTGGTCGTCGCCGTACTTCCCAGCTTTGTGGGCGAGACACATTTCACGTCACTGGAATATTCGCTTCTCTACCGCATGACACCCGAGCGTCGGCAACTGGATTATCTACGTTATCTCAGTGCCAGCGACAAGACGGCCCGCGAAGTCCAGATGTTCAGTCTGGCCCAGTGGCTGGTGCGCCGCTACCGGATGATTGCCCGCCGTTTCTACGACGAGAACAAGCGACTGGCGTTGCGCAAAGGGTTGGCCTCGGTGGGCCTGTCTGTATTCGGAACGCTGGGTTATTACTCAGCCTACGTCATGATCTTGTGGCGTGGTTTTAATGGAACCATCAGCATCGGCACGCTCACATTTCTGGCAGCGTCTTTCGCGCGCAGCCGCGACGTGACCCAACGCCTGCTGTTTGCCGCCGGCAATATCTACGAGCAGAGCCTCTATCTTCAAGATTTGTTCGACTTCTTTAAGATGCAGCCAACCATTGTCTCCAAACCCGGTGCGCGCGCTGTTCCCTCGCCTCTGCATGAAGGGCTGGTCTTTGAAGATGTAGGGTTTCGCTATCCCGGGAGCGAGACGTGGGCATTACGCCACGTGAATTTGCACGTTGGAGCAAAAGAACGGATCGCCCTGGTCGGCGAAAACGGCGCCGGCAAAACCACGCTGACGAAGCTGCTGGCGCGTCTCTATGATCCGACCGAAGGCCGCATTCTGCTCGATGGAGTGGACTTGCGCGAATACGATCTCGAATCGCTGCGTCACACCATCGGCGTGATCTTTCAGGATTTCGTCCGGTACGATTTGCGTCTGGACGAAAACATCGGCGTAGGCGAGATCGGCCAGGTGCAGGAATATCTGGACTGGTTGCTCGACTCGCCAAACAGTGGCAGCGACAACTTCTCCAGCGATCCGGCCATTGTTCACGCCGCGCAATTGTCGCAGGCTGCGGAACTCGTCCGCCATCTTCCTTTTGGCTACCGGCAAATGCTGGGTCGGCGATTTGAATCGGGAGTAGATCTTTCCGGTGGTGAGTGGCAGAAAATCGCGCTGGCGCGCGCCTATATACGGAACGCGCAGGTCGTCATTCTCGATGAACCCACCGCCGCGCTCGACGCTCGCGCCGAGCATGAAACTTTCAGCCGCTTCGCCAAGTTGGCGTCCGGACAGATGGTGGTCCTGATCTCGCACCGTTTTTCCACGGTGCGGATGGCTGACCGCATTATTGTGCTGGAGAGCGGCGCCATTCTGGAAGAAGGCACCCACGACCAGTTGATGGAGCGAAACGGCCTGTACGCCGAGCTGTTCCGGCTACAGGCAGAAGGCTATCGCTGATGATGTCAGTTCCATTTTTGGAACAAGAATTATTGGGCCGAGACGCTTTTTCATTGACCCGAGGACTCGGCTTCCGCTCTACTGTGAGACCAGCGCGGAAGCCGCGGCGCTCTGCGAAAATCAACTTTTGACACAGATAACTTCCACTTTTGATGTTACCGCGCCCTGCTTCGATCAGTATCGCGCATTGCCTCGTGGTGTTCCCGAGGCGATACGCGCGGCCGTCTTTGGGAATGCCGCTCCGCAACAAATGCGAGTGCTCGACCTGGGCGCGGGGACCGGGCGCATTGGCAAAGCATTTGTCGAAGCAAATGATTCCTACATTGGACTTGATTCCTCATTGGCCATGCTGCGGGAGTTTCAGGCGCACAGCCATTCTGCTTGTCTCTTGCAGTCTGATGGACGGCTGTTGCCTTTTGCTGACGGCTCCTTTGATGTGGTCCTGCTCATGCAAGTACTGAGTGGCGCCGAAGATTCACAAGCGCTGCTGCTGGAAGTTCGCCGCGTGCTGCATCCTCACGGTGTTGTAATCGTGGGACATACTGTCACTCCCCCGTCGGGAGTGGATGCGCAACTGAAGAAAAAGCTGTCGGAGATTCTTCGTGAGATAGGCGTCGCGTGGCACGAGCCGCAAAAAGCGCGGCGTCAATCGCTCGCGTGGCTGGAATCTTCCGCTGCGCGCAGCAGCCAGGTGCGCGCTGCTTCCTGGGTCGCAGAGCGCACGCCCCGGGAATTTCTCGTCCGCCATAAGAGCGGAGCGCGTTTTGCAGCGTTACCGGCTGCGATCCAGGAAGAAGCATTGCAAAAGCTGAGCATATGGGCGGAAGCATCATTCGGCGCACTCGATACTGCATACTCCGAAGAACATTGGTTTGAACTCGATATATTTGAATTCTGGCAACTTTGAATTCTGAAACTAAAGCGAGAGGTCAATGACACAGATCGACAAGAACGCGGTACTCACGCCGCTGGGCCAGCAACTGGTCGGCGGGTCGCTCACTGATGCGGCGCTCATGCAGGCCACAAACGCAACGCCCGACTTCGCCATTCTGCCGTGGGTCAACGTGGTCAAAATCGGCGGCCAAAGCATCATGGATCGTGGGCGCACTGCGGTTTATCCGCTGGTGGATGAGATTGTGTCGAACCTCAGTCATCATAAGATGATTCTCGGCACCGGCGCCGGCACCCGCGCGCGCCACATCTACAGTCTGGCGATCGACCTCGGACTTCCCACCGGCGTGCTCACCGTGCTGGGCACAGCAGTCGCATGGCAGAACGCGCAGATGCTTCACTACCTTTTGGCCAAGCACGGAATTCCGTTTATCGAGCCAGAAGGCTTCAGCACTTTGCCGCATTATCTGATGGAGCGGCATGCTGTGATTTGTCAGGGCATGCCTCCTTACAAATTGTGGGAGCATAATCCGGCCACTGGACGGATTCCTCCGCAGCGCACCGATACCGGTTGCTTCCTGATCTCGGAGGTCTTCGGCGCGCGCAAAATGATTTACGTAAAAGACGAAGACGGACTCTACACTGCCGATCCCAAAAAAGACCGTTCCGCCAAACACATTGCGCGCATCAGTGTTGACGAGCTGCTCACGCTCGATCTTGACGACCTGATCGTCGAGCGCGCGGTGCTTGAACTGATGGCGCGCGGGCGGAATATGCGCGAAATTCAATTCATCAACGGTCTAAAACCCGGACAGTTGACCGCAGCCCTCAACGGCGAACCGGTCGGCACCATCATTTACCGCGACGGCCACGGCCAGGGAGACGCGAAATGAGTACCAATAAGCCCGGCGCACACCACGTGGAATCACCTCTCATGCGCGAATCACTGGTAGACAAAAATGTGATTGCGCGGACCGAGTCCAAAGTCACGGCCATTCTGCCCGATGTAAACGTCGTCCAAATCGGCGGACGATCCATCATCGATCGCGGCGCTTCGGCGCTACTGCCGCTGCTGGACGAAATTGTCGCCAACCAGCCGAAGCATCGCATGATCATCGGCGCAGGCTCAGGCGTTCGTTCGCGCCACGTTCTTTCCGTGGGTCTCGATCTCGGATTGCCTACTGGCGCGCTGGCCACGCTCACTGCAAAAGACTCGGCGCAGAATGCCTACATGGTTTCCTGCCTTCTCGCCAAGCATGGATTTGTTTATCTCGAAGCGCCTTTTGTCGTGCAGCTTCTTCCCGCCATGCTGGCTGCGGCGCGCGGCGCAGTCTTCAACGGAATTCCGCCATACGCGTTGTGGGAACATCCTCCGTTGGTCGGCAAGTTGCCTCCACACGGCAGTGACGCAGGTTCCTATTTGATAGGTGAAGTTTTCGGCGTACGTAAAGTCATCCTTCTTAAAGATGTAGCCGGCGTATACGATGCCGATCCGAAATCTGATCCCAAAGCCAAATTCATTCCAGAAATCAGCGCTGCTGAGTTAATGGAGAAAAAACTTGCGACTCTCCCTATCGAGCCAGTGCTGCTTGAATTGATGACGCGTGCCAGGCTCGTGCGCGAAGTCCAGATCGTGAATGGACTTGTCGCCGGCAATCTCACACGCGCGCTGGCGGGAGAACACGTGGGCACGGTGATTCGCGCCTGAAGCGCTAGTGCACCATGTCCGGCTTGACTGCGTTGGCTGGCGGCGCTGAAGGTACTCTGAGCGATATCTGGGCCTCGCCTTCCGTCATCGGCAGTTCGCTTCCAATCGAATACACCAACGAACTTCAACAGACTTCAACCAGCGGTGTGCAAACGTTTCAACAACAATCACTTAGAAACAACGAATTTCAACCGACTTCAATAGGCGTCGGAATCTGGTTCGGGACCAGGGGGTCTACCGCGCGGCCCTCGCGGAAGTCCTCTAGATTCAACATCAAGATTTTCGGGCTTGCGGAACTCTGTTGATCTTTGAGGTTTTGGCCGACACAAAATCGACTACAGTGGCTGCACGGAGCGCCACCATCGATTTTGCAAGCTGCTCAACTTAAAACTGTTGTGGGCTGCATCTGCCCGGTCGAACACCTGGGTTTGCACCAGGTGCTCTCCAACAGAGATTCGGTTGGCGCGAGGTGGATGGTTCATTTCCGTATTGCTCCTGTTTCGCACAAACCCGGCGACAGATTCCTGCGCGCAATCGGGCCATTCTACAAATCAGAGAGGGAAGAAAGGATCTTGACTTCGAAGGTGACCTGATCGACAGCG
>WNFN01217449.1_pt1 | contig 13245 bp, 12 predicted proteins | sample 5400161 | NCBI WGS metagenome assembly WNFN01 (sample SAMN13153353, study PRJNA577476) | soil metagenome | isolation source: 80 cm saprolite on Douglas fir-dominated hillslope | place: USA:California | collected 2013-09-17
TGCTGCTTCAGGTAGCCCGAGAGCTCTCCGACTTTCATGCCGTCGATTCCCGGACTTCCTTTGTTCGCTTTGACTCGCTTGTAAGCCTGCCAGCAGTTTCTCCGCTCGCAGACTTGTTCCATCAACTGCTCGTGGCTAGCTGGACGTTCGGTTTCGCATTTCGCCGTGAACGATTCGGTCCCTTCCCCGAGAAGCCTTCGGAGTTTCACTCCTCCCCTCCTCAGTAAAGGCCAGCACTAGCTGGTTCTTCTGCCGGTTGTCGCTCATCGAGTCCTGCGTCCTACTTGCCGCTCCCTTACTGTTTGGGCCTTCATCGCTTGCACGACTAATACGACCGCTGCTGACTTCTGCCGCACGGTCAGAGTGAATCGCTCCACCCTCACGATTCCGTGACATGCAGCAGATCTCCCGAGGTAAGTTCGATCGCCTTCCACGCACAACCGCCGGATTTACCACCAGTGCTTTTGATGGATGTGGGCTTCGCGATCAGTTGCTCGCTCGCCCGGCACCGTAGGCCTCTTATCCAGTTCTTGTTCATCGGCTCGCGCGTTTGCTCCACGCTTCTTTCAGACCTCACCTCGCGACGACGCCCTTGCGCTTCACTAACCCTTCTCTTCCATCAAGATGGGTAGAGGACTTTCACCTCCAAGCTATCGACCCTGCTCGGCACACAACAAAAAGCGTCCCGGTGAGGAGGTTCACCGGGACGCTTTCCGTTTGGGCGATTGAGGGAACTCTTAGTGCACCACTCCGACGTTATGCGCGCCGCACGCAAACGACAAGCTCGCGCCCGCCGTCTGCGGCAGCCACCAAATCTTCCGCATCCAGCCATGCTGGCCCACCATCATCCGCTTGCCCAGGTAGTCGAGCACCGCGGGGCTCACTTGCGTCGCCGCATAGATCGTTTTTGAGTTTGCAAAGGGGCGCAGGAACGGATTCGCCTCCCGCCCGTAGCCGCCGGAAACCGCACGGTACGTTGACCACGCGTCAAAGGCCGCGCCGCTGCTTCCCGCCAGCGCCAAGCCATACCAGATCTTTCTTTGCCGGGGCGTTTCGCGCGGCCGGATAATCACCGGCTTCATCGGTTGAAAAGGCTGCGCCGCCGCGCTCGGAGCGCTCGGCTCCGCATCGGCTTTCACCTTGGGTGCTGGCGCGAAGGGCAGGGAAGCGGCGAGAGTAGAATCTTTTGTCGCGCTATCGGAAGCGACCGCAGGAGAGTCGTTAGCCACTTTCGCCGCGTCGTCCATCTGCGGGACGGAACAGATCAAGAGTAGCGCTGCAATGACCATTTGCCACCTCAGTATCGCCCGTGGGTTCTGCAAGTCCGTCACCACTTGCAATGAGGTCAATATACTGTACAACAGGCCAGGTGGCACTGGCCCATTGGTCACATTCTGTGTGGTACGCCTCTCTAGCCTCTCCGTTTGCCTCTTCTCAAACGGCGGTACTAGGCCAAAATGTGAAAATGTTTCTACATTTTTGGCCTGGCCGTGCCGCTCTCCCAGCGCCGCCGCGCCGTGAGACAAGCCGAAACTCTTGCCGCGACTCTGCTATAATCCACCTGTTGACCCCGGCCAAGCCGCGCGCGGTCAAACGAAACGATGCCCGGCAACAACTCCTCCGCCGCCAAGCGCGCTCGCGTTCCGCAGCGCAGTCCGCAGCTTCCCCGCTTCATTGTTATTGAAGGCCCCTTGCGCGTCGGCAAAACCACTCTTGCCCGCATCCTCGCCGAGCGCCTGCATGCACGCCGTATCTACGATTGCGAGGACAATCCCTTCCTCGCCGACTTCTATAAAGCAAAACCCGGCTCCGCCCTTCGCGCCCAGATGTACTTCCTCATCGAGCGCCAGAAGCGTCTCCGCGAAGCCCTCGCCGTCGAAGCTCCCGGCCCCGTTCTCTCCGATTTCCTCATGGAAAAGGATCGCATCTTCGCCAATCTCAATCTCGACGACGCCGAGCTCAAGCTCTACGAGCGCTATTACGAGGCGCTCACCGCGGACATTCCCGCTCCCGATCTGGTCATCTATCTCCAGGCCAAGCCCGAAGTCCTCCGCGCCCGCATCGCCAAAAAAGCCTCCCGCGACGAATCCCACATCGCCCCCGAATACATCGAGGAACTCGCCCGCGCCTACGAACATCGACTTCGTCGAGCGCAGCGAAGACCTTCAGCTCCTCCTCCGCCGCCTGCAAGAGCCCGTCAAAGGCACCCAGTATTTCCTCCCCCTCGGCGCGGAATAATCGTTTCTCATTCTAGATAAGCGCCGTTAGCGCGACACCGAACGCACGCGCCTATGGTGCCGGCTAGCGGTTATGAGCCGCCAAAAAAAAACGGCGAGGCTCCCACTTTTTTTTGGTGGAAGCCCCGCCGCTGGTGCGTTACAGGAACTGGGAATTTCCCGATTCAGCTGTGGGAACGCGCAACCCCTACCGGCTATCGGAAGTTCGGCAATAGACGAATTCCTCTCCCGTGTTGTCTGCCGGATAGAACCACGCTTTGATGGCCACCGGGGACTTGCCCACCCGGTCCTCAAATTCAAATGTGGATCGAGCCGGCGCATGAGTGCGAGTGATAGGAATCGTCAGAGTCGTTGCCAGGAGTTCGGTTTCATCTTCATTCCAAATCTGCACGACGTGCTCCACGGCTATGCCATTGACCCGTTTGAAGACGTAGGTCCCCGCCGCCAGAACGTGCCCGGGGACTGCCACCGCCATGCTGAACGTGACGATGGTCTTTTTGTCCCACTGGTCCGCTCTGGCACCCGGGACGAGCGCGGCGCAGAACAGCGCCGCACACAGCGCAAATACAATTCCTCTTACAGTTTTCATGATACTTCCCGCCTAGTTGGATAATCTGGCCCGAACGAGCAGCGGTGGCGGCTGAGAATGAAGCGAGCGCGGCCGAATCCAATGCCCCGTACTTCTACTGAGTGCTCGTTAACTTCTACCTCACTAATTGGATGCCGCGCGTTATCTACGGTTATGCGCGAAGCGCCCGCCACTCGCCGCGTCCTCTATCGCCCGAAGTTCACGCTGCACATGCGGTAGACCTCACGCCAACGTTTCGCGTGAGCAATTTGTAGGGGCGGTTCATTGCGCCCTTTCTTCGCTTTGATTTACTAGAGAGAGCGCGGTGCGGAATTAATGTAGGCTCGGATGTTGCGATGCATTGTCGGGACTTTTCTTTCGACCCTGGAGATGGAGGTGCGTCTCAATTCTTTTCCAACATCACTTCAGTGGACTTGATGGTCATGCGCGCGGGGAAAAATCTAATTGAGAGCGTGGTCACGAAGCGCAGCGCCGATGAAATGTGAGCCATGACACCGCCGAACTGGATTTCAACAACCTCCCCTTCGAGACGGTTTCGGGCGGATAGAGTCATGGACCAAAGAATACGCCTCGTCAATCGAGGAGTCCAGAGGGAAGAGAATTGTCTCGTGAATCGACTGTGGGCCGGCGCGTAGAACGATTCTTGAAGCGGCGATTCGTGCAAATTCACCCATATTTTAGTCGGATTAAGTCGGTTTGACATAACGGTACGAACCGTATTGAATTGTTAATTCACCGAGTGGCGGCTGGTCTGGATGAGGTGACTTGGCGGCCCGCGGGCCGGCCTTCTGTTTTTCGAGGAGATTCCAAAATGACTTTGAATTCCTTGTCGACAATGGGGCGAATCTCTCTTGCGGATAGTCGACGTCGTGCTGTCCGGTCTAATGAGGCACAGCGACGTCTCACGTTACTGGCGCTTTTCACGATGCTGTCCGGTTTGCCGTCGGCCCGCGCTCAAGTGTCGGCGAGCATCAAAGGCATCGTGACGGACCCATCGGGGGCGCCGGTTCCTGCGGCGACTGTGACAACGAAGAACACGGAGACAGGAGCAGCGCGAAGCGCGATCACCGATGATGCAGGGCGGTATCAGATTGTTTGGCTGGCGGTGGGGCAATACGAAGTGGCGGTTACCAAGCCGGGCTTTCAGGAAGCGATCCGCAGCGGGATTCGCTTGGTCGTGGGCCAGGAAGCAAGCGTTGATTTGAAATTGCAAGTAAGCGCGGTGAAGGCGGAGGTCAGAGTTAGGGAGGATGCTCCCATCATAAGCACGACGACGAGAGATATCTCCGGGCTGGTTGGGGAACAGCAGGTGAAGGATCTCCCGCTTAACGGGCGAAGTTATGATTTGCTCCTGCCGCTGAATCCGGGCATCGTGAATTTCACCTGGATGAAAACGGGTGGGACTGGAATTTCGAATTCCACCACGGGAAACAACTTCGCTGTTTCCGGGAACCGGCCGCAGCAGAATCTTTTTCTGCTCAACGGAGTGGAGTTTACCGGCGCGGCTGAGAACAACATGCAGCCGGGAGGAACGAGCGGGATGCTCCTGGGCGTGGACGCGGTCCGCGAATTCAACGTGCTGCGCGACTCTTATGGAGCCGAGTTCGGCAAGCGGCCCGGCGGGCAAGTGGTGATTGTGACGCAATCGGGAACGAATCAATGGCATGGAACGGCGTTCGAGTTTCTGCGCAACAACGCGCTGGATGCGCCAAATTTCTTCGATCAAGGGGATGCTCCACCATTTCGGAGGAACCAGTTTGGTGCTTCGATGGGAGGGCCGGTCCAGAAAGATAAGACGTTTGTGTTCGGAAATTACGAAGGATTTCGACAGAGCCTGCACCAGACTTCCGCGGCGTTCGTTCCGGACCTTACTTCTCGCGCCAACGCCGCTCCCAGCGTTCAGCCCCTCCTGAATTTATGGCCCACGCCAACTGCGAAGGACCTTGACTTTGCTGCTCCTGGCACCTGTCCTGCTCCTATCAATTGCGGTATCGCCGAAGTGTTCAGCAGTCCCCTGCAAACGATTCGAGAAGACTTTGGGACCGCGCGAGTCGACCACATCTTTTCGCAGCGGGATACGCTCTCGGGTATTTACACCGTCGACGACGGCCAGGACTTCACGGCCACGCCTCTCGATCCTTTCAGCAGCGACGTGATGACTCTGCGGGAACAGGTGGTGTCGCTGGAGGAGACGCACGTTTTCTCGCCCGCGTTGGCGAACAGTGCGCGAGTGGGACTTTCGCGCGCGGGCTACTTCTTTACGGGGGAGCCGACCCCGGGGACGCCGTCGGCAAGCGTTCCCGGGTTCCTGATCGGACATCCGGTGGGAGCCGTTGTGGTTGGAGGCAGTGCAGCGTCGAATCCGCAAGCGCAGCTCGGCCTGGCGGGAAGCAATAACGGAAGCAACCTGAGCATCGCGCGAAATCTATATACGTTCGAGGACCACGTGACGCTGACGCGGGGGCCGCATCAACTTGAAGTTGGCGTGTGGTTCCAGCGATTTCAATCGAACGAAACAATTGCGCTGAGCCAGTTTGGACAAGCGACGTTCACCAGCCTGCAAACGTTCTTGAAGGGAACGATTTCCAGTTTCTTATTCGATCCGTCGCCAACGGAGATGAATTGGCGCTCGCTGCTGGGCGCGTGGTATGCGCAAGACACCATCCGAATCAGCCCGAGACTTACGGTGACGCTCGGTTTCCGGGATGAGTTTACGACCGGCTGGAATGAGGCGCACGGCCGCGCCTCGAACTATACGTTTACGAATGGAATGATTTCGACGCAACCGCGCGTCGGAGATTCGCTGTTTACCGTGAATAACGCAAAGTTTTTGCCGCAGCCGCGGATTGGGGTGGCGTGGAGTCCCGTCAGTGCGAAGACCGTAATTCGCGCGGGATTCGGGATGTATAACGATCTTCAGGATGCTTTGGGATACCGCGCGGATCAGAACGCCCCCTTCAATCCAACGTTCACGACGCCGTTGTCGGTGTCGCAGCTCCCGATCAACCCTGCCGGGCCGTTTCCGGCGACGGCGAAGCTCATCCCCGGAGGAGTCCAGCCGGATATGCAGACGCCGACGCTGATTTCCTATTCTTTGAGGATTCAGCAGCAGCTTTCACCGAACACGTCGCTGACCGTAGGCTACGTCGGCTCACACGGGTATCACGAACTGATCGGCATTGATGCGAACGAGCCTTTTCCTGTGATCTGCCCCGCGTCGCCGTGCCCCGCAACGTATCCCGCAACGTTTCCCGCCGGGATAGCGAACACGCCTGTGCCCGCGGGAACATACTTTGTGCCCACAACTACGAAGGCCAATCCCGCGATCGCCAACACGTGGACGTGGTTTTCGGAAGGAGACAGCTCCTACAACGCGCTGCAAGTGGATGTGAATCGCCGCTTCAGCGGAGGCTTAACGGTTCGAGGAGTGTACACGTTCTCGAAGGTTCTCGACGACGGAGACTCGCTCAATGCCACGACATCGGGAGGCGGACCGGCGCTGGCCTCGAATCCGTTCAACCTGCGTTCGGATCGGGGCTTAGGGACCTTCGACGTTCGACACGTTGCGGTGGCAAATGCGACTTATGCACTGCCGGTCGGGCGCGGGAAGCGTTTTCTTAGTGGTTTGGTGGGATTGGGGAACGCGGCGGCGAGCGGTTGGATGGTGAACTCCATCGTGACATTGCAGGGTGGCTTCCCGTTTTCGCCGCAGCTTAGCTACAACCCTTCGAATAATGGGGACACGCGGAATCCGGTGCGCCCGTTCGCGAATCCAGCTTTCACCGGCCCGGTGATTCTTGGCAACCCGAGCCAGTGGTTTAACCCCAATGCCTTTCTGGCGCCTGCGAACACAGCGGCAAATGGCGGCTTCTATGGAAACGTCGGAAGAGACACGTTGATCGGGCCGCGTCTGGCCACGTCGGACTTCTCCGTGCTGAAAGACACGCGGATTCGCGAGCGTGTGAATCTTCAGTTTCGGGCGGAGATATTCAACCTTCTTGACCGGGCGAATTTCAATCTGCCCAATGCCGTTGTCTTCACTCCCTCGGGCGTTTCGCCAACGGCTGGCGTGATTACCAGCACGTCCACCACATCGCGCCAGGTCCAATTCGGCCTTAAGCTGCTTTGGTAACACGACCGCAAGTGCCTGACGAGGACAGCTGTCCTGAGCGACCATCGGGAGCGAAGAATCTCTCCTCATATCCCAAGAAGGATTTCTATCCCGCCTACCCCGATCCGATCGGGGAGAAGCATCGCGCCGAGGCTCCTCTATTCTCTTTTACTAACCACTGCCCACTAACCACTACTCACTTTTTTCTCTTACTGACCACTACTTACTGACCACTTTTCCGCCTCCGTCTCTCCCCGTTCCGTTTCCCGCTCTTCTCTTCACTGCATGCGCGGGTTGGCTCGCTGGATTGCGCTGCGCTGTTACTGTTTCGTCCGGAAGAAGATCGGCTGCGGGCCGTCCACGATCTTGAAATCCGCCGGCACGGTGAACAACGACGGGTTCGGCTCCGTGCGCACGATGTTCGTGAGGCGGAACGTCTGTTCTCCCATGCGCGGATCGCTCCGCTTGCTGTAAACCACGGTCTTAAGATCGGGCGAAGTCCAGACCTCCGTAACAATCGTGATGGGCCGGTCATTTCCGATTTGTCCTGCCGGAATCGTGTGTGTCGTCCGCACCCCGTTCACGATGACACCTTCCATGGTCTGAGAACCAAGGTCCTCTGAATTCCCCTCAGCCTGCTCACTCGTAATCAGATGTTTTTCGAAGAATACTCCTGGCGCGGGAGCAGCCATGGTCGTGAGCATGGCATCGGGCGGAGCACGCCCGCGGTACTCCCTGCAAGTGGAGGAAGCGCGGGCATTTTCTGCGCCGTCTTTTCAGTCAGGTTTAGGGTATAGGAGGTCTGCGCGACTGGGTCGTGGATGAAAATCAGATGCGGCGCATTAGCCGCCGACAAATTCCCGATTGGCGGCAGGACCGTGTCCTGACGCGTGCGGCCTTGCGAATCGCGCGCGGTTGTTCCCGTGCTCGTCTGCACAAGGCGATTGCCATCCGCGAGAGTCTGGATGGATTCATTCGTGATCGTGGCCGAATACGGCGCACCCAGTACAGGACCTGAGGCTTTGTCGAATCCGCCCGAGGCAACGGCGCCCACGGCACCAGTGGTCTGATAGATGACGTTCCCCTTTTCTTGCGCGAAGGCGCAGGATGCGGCTGCGAGAACAAGAAGCAATGCGCGTTTCATGGTGATGACTCTCCTTTTTTAACTCAACGAACTCACTGCCGCAGGCGGACCTGTCTTACCGATCCGTCCGGGGCAATACTCAGTTCCGCGATGAAATTCATTCCCTTCGGCATGGCGCCCGGTGGAAACATCGCTTCCGCTGGAATGGCAATTTGCACGGCAGTCTCCATCGGCTGCCATTTCGCAGCTCGCACCTGGACGGGTGCAACCGAGTGGCGCCTGTGGATCGTTTTGCGTGGCGCAGACTCCAACTCAGGAGGCGCGGGGAGCGCAACAGAAGCAGCCGTAATCGTCGGAATGAGAACCGTGGGCGGCTCGACGTGGGTCCGCGAGAAGGCCAGAAACATCACGACTGCGGCCACAGCAGCGCTCGCAAGTACATGCACCCAGCGCGGAACCCGGCGACGCATCTTCGCCGCCATTACGGCATCGCAGTACACATCGAAGGTGTTACTCACCTGTTCGTACGCTGCCAGTCGGCTGCGGCATTCATTGCACCCTTCGATATGGCGTTCCACGCCGGCTGCTTCGTCTGACGAAAGCTCGCGGTCGAGCCAGGCGATTAATTTCGCTTGAACGTCACACATTGCATTTCTCCGCTAACTTCTTGATCGCGCGTTCCACAGTGTCCCCCACCGTGGACGTCGCTATTCCCAGGACCTCTCCGATTTCACGGTAACGCAAGCCTCCCGCCCTTAGCAGGAGGCACTCCCGTTCGGACTCCGTCAGCAGTCGCATCGCGGTTGCGAGACGCCGGAACTTCTCTTTCTCAAGTACCCGTTGCTCCGGCGTCGCGTCGCCCGCCAAAAAATCCATTTCGCCGTCGAGCGGTTCACTGAAGCGCCGATGATAGCTCGTCTGGCGATTCCGAGCCTGATTGTGGGCAACGCGAAACAGCCAGCCGCGGATGTTTTCCTGTGTTCCATCCGAAGCCAGATGCCGTTGCAGGCTGAGAAACGCGTCTTGCACCACATCCTGCGCTTCGTCGCTCGTAAGTCCGAGACAGACCAGGTAGCGCAGCAGGGGCTTGCGTAGTTCGCGATACAGAGTCGTGACCTCCACAAGCGAGAGTCCTGGTTTTCCGGCGTGGTGAGTCCGCCTCCACAGAAGGCTCTCGCATGGGAAGACACCTGGGTGCTTAGACGCGCTGCATGTAGAACAGGGTCATCGGACGTACGGCGGCGAGCGAAAACAGAGATCGCGCATGCAGGCCTCTCAGATTAGTCAATCAGGTTGCTTTTTCCATCACGGCGTTTGACGTCATGCAAGAGGTGACCCGGAAGGCAGGAATCCGAGCAGATACACCATATGGCCCGAGGCGCACCACAGATTGAACAGCGAAGACTCCCGAGGGTGAATCTCTCTCGCTCCCCCAGGAAGGACTTCTATCCCGCCTGCCCCGATCCGATCGGGGAGGAGCATCGCGGCGAGGCCCTGCTGTTCTCTTCCACTGACCACTGTCCACTGATCAACTGCTCACACTTTCTTCTCAGTGCTCGTGCGACATCCCAGCCATATCGTGAGCCGGTTTCGAGTTCCGCCGCAGCGCCGCCATCTTCGCATCATCGACGGCGGCAAAATATCCAACCGCGATGCCCATTGCTCCGTCGCGCAGCAGCTTCCCCGTTGGATTGTCATACGTTGCGGAAATTTTTAGTACATCGCCGGTCGCAAATTTGTAACCCCCATCCTGGACAAACAGTTTCACAGGCACGGACTCAAGATGTCCTTCAGCGTCCGCCTTCGCATCGAGTATCGCCACGGTCTCCTTGCGCGACACATCCTGCAGCACGATCTGCTTTCCGTAGTCGTGCAAATGTCCGCCCACTCCGAGCAGCACACCGTCGTATTTCACCGTCACCGTTCCGGTTTTCTCGCTTTTCCCCGCCGGCAGGTCATAGCCCGAATTTCCGCACGACGTCACATCCATCCACGCGGGATAAACATTTTTTCGCGGCGCAGCGGCGCTCGCGTCTCCCGACGTTTCCTGGATGGGAATCACGACTTCGAGAAAAGACTTTTCGTAGGACGTGGCCGTCGGGTTGTACATCATCGTCTCGATGCGGATCTTTTCGCCCTTTTGCACGCGATATCCATAACCGGGCACTTCGGTCCAGTCCGTCATCTCGCTGCCCGCGCCGAAAATATGTTCTTCCTTGTTGGGGCAAAGAAAATCCGCGCGATTCTCGTTCCAGAACGCCACATGATGCAGCACCGTTCCCGGCACCACGCTGCCGCTCGCATCCACGAGTTTCGGGTGATACGCGAGCAGCCAGCCGTCCACCGGTACTTCCCAAACCAGATCCGGCGGCTGCGGCATTTTCGTGTGGGAGGTGTGCGCCGGCAAATTCATCGGCCCAACGCGCAGCGTGACGGTATGCGCCGCCGCATCCACTTTCGCATCCAGCGTGACTCCCTTCGCGACCGCATGGTGCATGCCCCCCTGCATGAACCCACCATGGCCCGTGCCGTGCTGCATGTGAGCCATGTCGTGCGGCGCTTCTGCCGGTTTATCTTGGGCAAATGCAACGCCCACGTTCAGCAAAATCGTTGCGCAAATTACCTTTGTTTTCTTCATTGGACTTCTCCGCGCATGGTCCCTAGCGTCCAAACGGGAACCTCCCCCATCATACTCTCGGGAAGCGATCAGCGGAATCGGCGGAAACGCTACGTATTGCGAAGTACTTCCAGGTGAACTCCGGCGGCAAAACAGATAGTATTCGTGGCGATGAATATACGCCTACGTTTTGCCGTTCACTCTGGCATTCTTTTTTTGATTGTTTTACTTTCCTCCAAGCCCCTCCACGCGCAGAAGCCCGCGGCCGACGATCTGCTGGTGCTCAACAATGTGACGGTGGTCGACGTTCAAACGGGCGCACTGCAACCCGAGCAAACCGTAATCCTCGAGCGCAATCACATTGCTTCGGTGGGGCCAAGCAAGCTGGCGAAATATCCGCGGAACGCGCCGAGCGCAAATTGCCGCGGCCTTTTCTTGATTCCCGGGCTCTGGGATATGCACGTGCATCTGGTTTTCGGCGACTGGTTTCCCGGCGCGCAGGATATTTCGCTGCCGCTCTTTGTCGCGAACGGCGTCACCGGCGTGCGGGACATGGGCAGCGAGTTGGACATCGTGCAGGGGTGGCGCAACGAAATTGAAGCGGGCCGGCTGATCGGTCCGCGCATTTACACCCCCGGGCCCATGCTGGATGGGCCGAAGCCGCGCTTTCCAAGCTCGGTAGCGATTGCGACGCCCGAAGATGCGCATCGCGCCGTCGCGGATCTCAAGCGCCGGGGCGCCGATTTTATCAAGCTGCAATCGCTGATTCCGCGCGACGCGGTCTTCGCAATCTCGGAAGAAGCCAAGAAGCAGGAAATACCGTTCGAAGGACACGTGCCGGATGCGGTGCGCGCGAGCGAGATGTCCGCAGCGGGAATGAAAAGTTTCGAGCATCTCATCGGCATTTTTGAAGGGAGTTCCTCCGCCGAGGACGACCTCTTGAAAGGGAACAAAACGGAAGGGCGCTTCCTGGCCGTATACGATCCAGCGCGCGCTGCTTGGCTGGCTTCGATTCTGGCGAAAAATCAGACCTGGCAATGCCCGACGCTGGTGTGGGAACGCGGTGGGAATTTGATCGATGCGAGCGATTTCAGCAAAGACACGCGCGTGAAATATGTGCCTGCGTCGTGGGAAACCAAAACTTGGAAGCGATTCACGGACGAAATCACGCAGGGATATGGAACGGACGATCTGGCGATGCGAAAGAGATTTGTCGAGAAGGAACTCGAGGTCGTGGGGATGTTGCACAAGACCGGGGTGCCGTTTCTTGCGGGAACGGATACGCCCGCCGGTGTTCATATTTTCCCGGGCTACAGCCTTCATGAGGAATTGCAGCGTTTCGTGGCTGCGGGATTCACTCCTCTCGAAGCGCTGCAAACCGCGACCATCAATCCCGCGCGCTTTTTCGAAATGGAAGACCAGATGGGAACCGTCGAAAAAGGAAAGCTCGCCGACCTTGTTCTGCTTTCCGCCAACCCTCTCGAAGACATTGCCAACACACAGAAGATTGCCAGTGTCATCGTGAACGGCCGGTACTTCTACCGCGCCGAACTCGACAAAATGCTCGGCCGCGTGGAGAACGCCGCGCGTCGCCAACGCTGAACGCCGCAACGCGCACTGAGAATGGAAAACCAGCGGTCGGGCTTTTGGGCAACGTCTGCCGCTCACGTCATGTGGCTTCTCATCTTCGGAACATCCAGGCAGCGCTCGAACCAGCTACCCTTGGGTTAATACCGTGATTCGCGAAGCCGAGCGCTTCGTCAGACTCTTTGCTTAACATTTTTATCGGTTTCTCTCTTCCTCGGTATATCAAACGGCGATCTGGTGACCCGTATGGTCAGAAGCGCGTAGGAAAGGTGCGTGAGTTAATTCATCGCGTGTGAACAAGAACTTGAGAACCTCACACCGGAACTCAACGTTCTGGAAATGTGCAGCTCCGCAAGTGCGAATTCTCAGTGTTTCTCGCGACAGCCGCGAGCATAACGCTGGTTGAACGCGTGGCGCCCTCCCCTCCCGGGCGCCTCAGTTAAGGGCCCTACGCTCTCAAGGAGAGCCAGAAATTCAATTGCCTAGCCAATAGGGGGAGGAAAGATGTGTGAGCTAAATGTTCGGCTGATCTTGTGTTTCGCGTTGCTTTTTGTTGCGACATACGCAGCCGGTTGCGCCAGCCAGACACCGGCAGCCGGTTGCTTAGGCCAGTGCGCGGCCTCGACGGGTCAAGGCCAAGGCCCGACCAATCCCGCAGTGAACAACGACGCCGAGTTGAATGGCAACTACGCATTTGCCTTCAGCGGGATCACCGCGAATGGAAGCGTCTCCTCTGTTTTTGCGGCCGTGGGAAGATTTACAGCGGATGGGGCCGGCAATCTCACCAGCGGCGAACTGGATACCAATGGCGTAGGAGCCGGAGCCGCGCGGGTCGCTCAATCGTTTACCGGGATCTATTCGATCGGTGCCGACAATCGAGGTGTGATGACTTTGAATTTTTCGGGCAGCTCGGCGAAGCTCGCCTTCGCCATGCTGGCCAACGGCAACGCCCAGTTCATCGAGTTCGACGCCTCCGGCGGAGCGGGAACGATCGGCTCGGGGACCATGGAAAAAGCGGAC
>WNFN01108894.1_pt1 | contig 13236 bp, 16 predicted proteins | sample 5400161 | NCBI WGS metagenome assembly WNFN01 (sample SAMN13153353, study PRJNA577476) | soil metagenome | isolation source: 80 cm saprolite on Douglas fir-dominated hillslope | place: USA:California | collected 2013-09-17
AGCCGCCGGCGTATTGCAGCACGATCGAGCTGAACTTGAGGCCCAGGCCGGTGAGCGTGACGACGCCGACGATGATGCCCGCGCCGGCGCAGGTCGCAGCGACGTTGAGCACGCCGAGCGAGCCTCCGGACAACGCCTTCACCAGCCCGGAGTTCCAGAGACCGCGGCCGATCGGTTCCTTTCCGGTGAAGATATCGTAGGAGATGAGCGCAGTGTCGCGGCGCAGGAAGCTGGTGACGGCGGAGACGATCGTTGCCCAGAACACCGACAGCACCGGTGAGAAGCCCCAGAGCATGAAGAACACGATCGACACCAGCGAGAGGAAGTGGAACCAGTACTTCTTGGTCAGGCTCCACGCGCTCTCGACCTGCTCGAAGGTCACGTCCTTCATGCCGAACTTGCGCACGTCGATCTCGACCATCGCGAACAGCGCGAGGTAAAACAGGCAGGTCGGGATCGTCGCCATCAGGATGACGTCGAGGTAGGAGATCTTCAGGAACTCGGCGATCAGGAACGCGGCGGCGCCGAGCACCGGCGGCGAGATGATCGCGCCCAGACCGCCCGCCGCAAGCAGTCCGCCCGCGGCGTCCTTGCCGTAGCCGACCTTGGCGAGCATCGGGTAGGCCACCGAGCCAAGCGTCACCGTCGTGGCGACGCCGGAGCCCGAAGGTCCACCGAGGAGAAAGGACGCGAGCACCACGGTGCGGCCGGCGCCCGTCGGTCTTCCGCCCATCGCGGAGAACGAGAAGTCGATATAGAACTTGCCCGCGCCCGAGTGCTGCAGGAATGCGCCGTAGATCGTAAACAGGATGATGAGAGAGGACGAGACGTCGACCGCCACGCCGAAGATGCCTTCGAGCGTCATGTACATGTGGCCGATGAGCCGCGGGATCTCGTAGCCCTTGTGGGTCCACGGCGCCGGCAGATAAGGCCCGAAAAACGCGTAGAGCAGGAAGCACAGCGTGATCACCGGCATGATCCAGCCGGTGGCGCGCCGCATCGCCTCGAGCACCAGCACGATCAGCGCCACGCCGAAGAACACGTCCCAGTCGTTCGGCGTGATCGAGCGGTCGAAGAAATCGTCGCCCTGGAGGATGAGATAGGCGCAGATCGCGACCCCGAGCAGCGCCAGCACCCAGTCCCACGGCATGACGCGATGGCGGAAGCGCCGGTGCACCGGAAAGATCAGGAACGAGAGGAACAGCACGAAGGCCACGTGCGTCGCGCGCAGCACTTCGGTGCGCACGATCTCGTAGGAGGCGTAGAGGTGGAACAGCGACATCACCACCGCCACCGCGATGATGAAGTGCGCCATGGCGCCGCTGAACTTGTTCTGGACGCCCTCTTCGCGCTCGATCATCTCCTCGGCGCGCTTCAGCGCCTCTTCGCTGATCGCGGCGGCGGGCTGATGGATGCGGGCGGTCTCTTCGCTCATGGCGCGTCGGGGTCAGGTCTTGGATTGACGCATGTGACGCATCAATTCAAGACCTGACCCCGAGGACTGCTTACTTGAGGGTGATGCCCTTTTCGGCGAAGTACTTCACCGCGCCCGGGTGCCAGGGCACCGGCGAGGCGTCCTTCTTCTGGTTCTCGAGCTTGATGTTCTCGGCTTCCTTGTGCGTGCGCACCAGGTCGTCCTTGTGGTCGAACACCGCCTTCACGATGCTGTACGCGGTCTTGTCGTCCATGTTCTGGTGCGCGACCAGCAGGTTGTTGACCGTGGCGATGCGATTGTCCTTGTCCATGCCGCGATAGACGTCCTTGGCAATGACGTCGGTGACGTAGAGCTCGCCGTACTTCTTGTTCATTGCCGGCACGGTCTCGGCGTGGTCGACCATCTTGATCTTCACGCCCGGCGTGTTGGCGAGGTCGGTGACCGCCGCCGTCGGCAGTCCGCCGACCCAGAAGAAGGCGTCGATCTTGCGGTCCTTGATCGCGTTGACGGACTCGGCGACGCCGAGGCGCTCGCGCTTCAGATCCTTGTCCTTGTCGAGCCCCGCGGCCTCGATCACGCGGAACGCCATCACTTCGGTGGCGCTGCCGCCAGAGCCGGTCGAGACGCGCTTGCCCTTCAGGTCTTTCATGCTGTTGATGCCCGTGCCCTCGATGGTGACGACGTGCATGCGGTTCGGATACATGATGAGCAGCGTCCGTACGGGTACCGGCTTGCCCTTGAACTTGTCCTCGCCCTTGTAGGCATCGAGCGTCGCGTCGGCCATCGTCATGCCGAGGTAGGGCTTGCCGGTGCCGATGAGCTGGAGATTCGCGACCGAGCCGCCGGTGACTTCAGCGGTCGCCTGGATGCCGGGCACATACTTGGAGAGCACTGCCGCCATGCCGCCGCCGAGCGGGTAATAAACGCCGCCGGTGCCGCCGGTGGCGATCGAGATGTTCTGCGCGTGCGCCGCCGCTGCAACTGCAAATAGGGCGAGCGCCCGGATGATGAGCTGCATTAAATCCTCCTCAGGTCTTAATGGCCGCCGATTCTAACGCCAAGTTTGCGCAGGGCGGCCTCCCGCCGCTGGCGCGCGGCGTCGTTCACATCGGCATAGAGGCTGCCGCCATGACTGTCCATCGCCACGACCAGCGGCCCGAAGCCGCGCACGCGGAACTTCCAGAGCGATTCGGGATTGAGATCGTCGAGGTCGACCTCCTCGATCGCCTCGACCCAGGTCGTCTCGAGCGCCGCCGTGCCGCCGATGATCGCGAGATATGCGCCGCCCATTTCCTTGAAGGCGTTGAGCGAGTCCAGGCGCAGGCCACCCTTGCCGATCACGAGGCGCACGCCGTATTGCTGCATCAGCGGGCGCGTGAAGCGCTCCATGCGGTCGCTGGTCGTGGTGCCGATGCAGACGGGCGCATAACCGGTGGGATCCGTCGCGCTGCGCTCGACCTTGCGCACATTCGGCGCGGTGTGGATCGCCGCATGACCCGAAAGATCGAAACGCGTCTTGCGGCCGCGGTCGAACATGTGGATCAGCGTGGCATCGCGCAAGCCGAACAGCGTGCCGTTCAGCGTGACGCTGTCATCGACGCGCAGCTTGCGCGCCTGCTCCTCGCTGATCGGCATCGTGAGGTCGTAGTGCGCCATTACGTGCCGAGCAGCGCTTTCTTGAGATCGTTCTGCACCGGCTTGTCGCCGAGCCAGATACGCAGCAGCGCGCGGTAGAAGTCCTCGCCGGGAATCGGCTTGCCAGTGGGATTGCCGTTCACCATGAGGCGCGTCGCCGTGCCGGTCCAGTCGAGCGCGATGACCATGCCTTTCTTTGCTTCCTTGATCTCGGCAAAGATGCCGGCGAGCTCCTTCACGCGCGGCTCGAGCGCCTTGTAATCGGCCTCCGGGTGGTTCTCTTTCAACCCTTCGATCAGCGCATCGGTGAACTGCTCGGCGCCGACGTCGCGCAGCATATGGATCGCGGCGCGCTTCGGCCCGGCGAGCTGCAGCACCGCTGCCGGATCGCTCTTCTTCTCCGGGAGATAAAGCCCGATGACGTAGACATTGAACACCACGCGCTTCCTCAGCCCCGCGCCGTTCAGCACCAGCTCGCGCGACTCCACTTGGGTTTTGTCGTCCAGCCTTACACCCGCCACCTCGGCCGCGCTCGCCGCAAATGCCGTAAGCGCCAGCATCAAGGCCGTCCCCGTGCTTGCCCTCATATCGATCAATCCTTCGCGACTTCGTCCTGTCTGAGTAGCGCCCGCTTCAAATCGGGTTGCGCGGGATGCTCGCCGAGCCAGATGCGCAGCAGCGCGCGGAAGAAATCCGGGCCGCGCATCGGGCCGCCCTGCGCCGCGCCGTCGATGAAAAGCGTGGTCGCGGCTGCCGACTGCGAATAGTCGAGGACGATGCGCATGCCCGTGCGCGCCGTGCCGACCGCGCGGATCTTGGCGAACAGCGCCTCGGTCTGCGGGCGCACCAGATCCACCTCGGCCTCGCTGTTGTTGTTGACGAGGCCGCCTTCGATCGACTCGCAGAACTGGTCCGCCGAGGCATCGCGCATCATCACCAGCACCATGCGCTTCGCGCCCGCGCCCTCGATCGCGCTCTGGGCGCTGGTGACTTTCTGCGGCAGGTAGAGGCCCGCGACGTAGACCTTGAAGACAAGCCGGGTGCGCAGCGCCATGCCGTTCAGCTCGAGCGCCTGGCCGTCGACCTCGACGCGATCCTCGAGCTGCACGCCTTCGAGCTCTCCTGCTTGAACGATTCCCGCGCTCAACAGCGTCAGCGTAATTACGACCCTGGCCCCGAATTCAGAAACCATATTCGATGCCCGAAGGGCGCAGGGTGGCCCGCGCGCGGCGCGCGGAATGGCACTGCATGTTCACCGCGACCGGGTTCATGGTGATGTGCGTGGCGGCGGTCTCGACGTGCACGGCAAAGGCGGTCGAGTCGCCGCCGAGGCCCTGCGGGCCGACGCCGAGCATGTTGACCGCCTCGCCGAGCTCGGCTTCGAGCTTCGCGCCTTCGGGATCGGCGCAGCGCGAGCCGAGCGGACGCGTCGCCGCCAGCTTGGCGAGATGCACGCAAAGATCGGCGGTGCCGCCCACGCCGACGCCGACGATGGTCGGCGGGCAGGTCTTGCCGCCGGCATCGAGCACGCAATCGACGACGAAGGTCTTGATGGCGTCGACGCCCTCGGCCGGCACCGCCATGCGCAGCCACGAATTGTTCTCCGATCCCGAGCCCTTCGGGATCATCTCGATGGCGAGCGCCTCGTCGTCGGAGAAGTCGATGTTGATGACCGGCACGCCGCGGCCGCAGTTGTTGCGCTGGTTGACGCGCGTGAGGGGATGGACCACCGAGGAGCGCAGCGGATGCTCGTGCGTCGCGCGCTCGCAGCCGCGCCGGATCGCTTCCTTGAGCGCCATGCCGTCGACCTCGACGCCGCGGCCGATCCAGACGTTGTAGATCGGGATGCCGGTGTCCTGGCACAGAAGATTGTCGGTGGCCTCGGCGACCGCGATGTTGCGGATCATGGTGCCGAGCATGCGCTTCGCGCCGGCGTCGCTCTCCTGCTGCGAGAGGCGCGTGAAGCCCTGCTTGATGTCCGGCGGCAATTGCTTCAGCGCCCGGATGTAGAGCTCCTTCGCCGCCTCCTCGACCTGTCGCAGCTCGACTTTCACTTGACCTCGATCTTGCGCTCCCTCACGACCTTGGCCCAGAGCTGGCTCTCGGCCTTCATCGCGGCGGCGAACTGCGCCGGCGAGTTGCCCACCGGCGCGAGCCCTTGCGCATAGAAGCGCGCCCGCATCTCGCTCGACTCGAGCGTCTTTCGCGTGTCCTCGTAGATCTTCTGCACGATCTCCTTCGGCGTGCCAGCCGGTGCGACGATGCCGAACCAGCCGACGTTCTCGAAGCCCGGCAGCGTTTTTGCGATCGGCGGCACACCGGGCAGCTGGGGCGCTTCTTCCGTGCTGGTCACGCCGAGCGCGCGCAGCCTGCCGCCGCCAAGGTGCGGGATCGCCGCTGCGAGATTGGTGAGCGCGAAATTGATCTCGCCGCCGATGAGGCCCGCCATCGCCGGCGCCTCGCCTTTGTAAGGCACCGAAACGCCGTCGACTTTCGCCTGGTAGAGGAAGCTCTCGGCGGCGAGATGCGTCTGCGTGCCGATACCCGCATGACCGAAGGTCAGCTTGCCGGGATTGGCGCGCGCCGCATCGATCAGCTCCTTCACCGTCTTGTACGGCGAATTCGCCGGCACCACCAGCACCTGCGGGCCGGAGACGACGTTCGTTACCGGAGCGAAATCGCGCTCCGGGTCGTAGTTGAGCTTGGCATAGACGTGCTGGTTCGCCGTCATCACCGAGCCCGACGGAAAGAACAGCGTGTAGCCATCGGGCGTCGCGCGCGCCGCCTCGGCCGCGCCGAGCGCACCACCGGCGCCGGCGCGGTTCTCGATTACCACGCTCTGGCCCCAGGCCTGCGACAGCTTCTCGCCGAGCATGCGCGCCGCGATGTCGGTCGCGCCGCCGGGCGCGAACGGCACGATGAAGCGCACCGGCTTTTGTGGCCACGATTGCGCCGCGACTGTCGCACTGAGCAGCAAACCGATAAGAAATCCGAGCGTTCTCATGCCGGCCGATTCTACAGCGCCAGTGCGAACGCCAATCCCGCGGCGAGCACCAGCGCGCCGGCCAGCGCCGCCAGACTTTTCTGCCACTCGTGCCAGTCGAGAAATTCGATCGCGAGCACGCGCAAGCCGCCGCCGAGATGCGCCGCGAGCAGCACCACGATGCCCCATTCGGCGAACTTCACCAGCGGCTGCTCGGTCCAGCGCAGGAACGCATCCATTTCGAGGCCTTTGCCGAGCGCCCAGAAATGCCAAGGAAGAAATATCGCCAGCCCGACTCCGGATAGACGGTGAATCAGCGCGACGTATGACCCCCTGATAAGGGGGTCGCGAGCGAAGCGAGCGGGGGGTTTCGTCATGCGAACACCGTAAGCACCGCCCGCATCCCCATCCACACCAGCGCCGTCGCAAATATGAACAGGACTACATCGCGTGATCGACCCCGCCACCCGAGCCACTCCGTCAGCACCGGCCGCAGCCCGATGGGCGCATGCACCGCGACTGCCAGCACGAACACCGTATAGAACGCGAGCCAGCCAACGCTGCCACGCGTTCGCGCAAAGATCTCCGCCGCGGTGAGCCCGCCGCGCACTGCGTAGACGATGGTGAACAGGTGCACGGTGACGCACACCGCCAGCACCGCGGCGCTGGCACGTTGCGCAAGCCAGAGCTTGGTGTCCGAGCGATAGCTCACAGCTTCCCTTCGAAGGTGGCCTTCGCCACGGCGCGCTTCAGGCCGGCAATGCCCGCCGTGGGCGAGATGTGCTTCGGGCAGCGCTCGGTGCAGCTCGTGTGCGTGTGGCAGGCGTGGCAACCGGCATCTCCTGCGACAGCTTGCAGGCGCTCGATGGTCTTCCCATCGCGGACATCCTGGACCAGCGTCCACGCACGGTTCAGCGCCGCGGGGCCGAGGTAGTCCGGATTCCAGCTCACCACGTCGCACGCCGCGTAGCACACACCGCAGCCGATGCACTCGATGCCCGCATCGATGGTTTTACGCTCTGGAGAATCCGGCGGCACGCGCGCGAAGTCATCGGCCTTGGTGCTCGCGCCGTCGAAGTGCCCCTTGGCGCGCTCCCACTTGTCGAAGAACGTGCGCATGTCGGCGACGAGGTCGCGGATCACCGGCAGGTTGCGCAGCGGCCCGATGGTTAACTGATTTTTCTGAACAACCTTGTCGACATGCGTGCGGCAGGTCCAGCGCGGCGCGCCGTTCACCGTCATCGCACATGAGCCGCACATTCCGACCCGGCAGGCGTAGCGATAGGCGAGCGTGGGATCGAGCTTGCGCTGGATATGCGTGACGACGTCGAGCACCGTTTGGCTCGGATAGCGCGGCACTTCGAAGGCCTGAAGCGCACCGTCGGCGCCACCGCGCCAGACGCGAACGCGCAGCATCAGTCGATGATCCTGTCCGCGCGCCCGTTCATTGCAGGGCCAAGCTTGGCGCCGATGAGCTTGGCCGTCCTGCGATTGACGATCAGGTAGAACCGCTGCGGCTGCTCGACCGCCAGATCGGCCGGATTTGCGCCGCGCAAGGTGCCGTAGCTCAGCAGAGCGCCATGCTCGGCGAAAGACAACTGGGCGCTGAGCACGGCTAACTTGGTCTTAAGTGCCAGAGCGCCGATCTCGCTCTGATTGGATCCGAAGATGGCAAGCTGGCCGATGATCACGGCATCGGTCTTGCGCTTGGCCAACTCGGCAAATGCGTTTCCCAGATCCTCGCGACGTGAAATCTTTACTACGAGCGGCGTGAACTTCTGCCGCCGAGCGGTTTCCTCGAAATCTTCGAGATCGTACTTGTGTGCCGGGTCAGCCTCGTGCGTGAGTAGCGCAAGGCGTTTCGCGCCGGGCAGGGCTTCGCGTGCGACTTCCACGAGCTTCTGCGTGAGCTTCGGGTAGACGAGCACGCCGGTAATGTTGCCGCCCGGCCGCTGCAAGCTCGAAACGAAACCCTGCTCGACGGGATTGGCGACCGTAGCGAAGACGATCGGAATGGTGGAAGTCGCCTTGCTGAAAGCCGCGACGCCCGCCGTCGTAGCCGTAACGAGCACATCCGGCTTGCGCGCCACTATTGCGGCGGCAAGAGAAGGCAAGCGCTCCGCACGGTCCTCGGCCCACGTCGCCTCGATCGAGATATCGCGACCTTCGATGTAGCCAAGCTCCTTCAGCCCGGCGCGGAAAGACTCGAAGACCTCGCCCTGCGTGCCCGAGCGCCGGGCGGGATGCAGGAACGCGATGCGCCGCAGCTTCGGCGCCTGAGAAAACGCAGGCGCTGCCGCGGCGGCGAGCAACGCTCCGCCGGCCAGCAGCAGCCGGCGCCGCTTCATGCGCTCTCGTACAACCGCGTCAGCACGAACTCGCGATGGCCGAGCGCTTCGGCGGCGGTGAGGCGGCCGTTGGCGGTGCGGAACATGCACTCGAGGAGCTTGTCGCCCGCCTGGTCCATATTAAGTTCCTTGCGCGTGATGCCCGAGACGTCGACGTCGATATGCTCGGGCATCGTGCGCACGGTGCGCGGGTTGGCGCAGAGCTTGATCACCGGGAGGATCGGGTTGCCGATGACGTTGCCCTGGCCGGTGGGGAAGAAATGCACCACGTAGCCGGCGGCCGCGCACAGCGTGACCATCTCCGCCGCGGCGGAGGAAGAATCCATGAACCACAAGCCCGGCCCGGTGGGCGTCTCGGCCTTGTCGAGCACGCCATCGACGAGGCACTTGCGGCCGATCTTCTGGATGTTGCCGAGCGCCTTTTCCTCGATGGTGGTGAGGCCGCCGGCGATGTTGCCCTTGGTGGGCTGCGAGTCCATCAGGTCGCTGGTCTTGTGCCGGTCGATGACCTGCTGATAACGATCGAAGACGAACTGGAATTTCTTGCGCACTTCGTCGTTCCTGCAGCGCGCCGCGACCAGGTGCTCGCCGCCGGTGAGCTCGGTGGTCTCGCCGAAGACCAGCGTCACGCCCTGAGGATAAAGCTTGTCGAACGCATTTCCCACGCAAGGATTGGAGCCGATTCCGGACGTCGTGTCGGACTCGCCGCACTTGGTCGAGACCCAAAGGTCCTTCAGCGGCCGCTCTTCGCGGCGCAGCTCGCTCGCCATCTGCAGGAACTCGCGCGCCGCCTTTGACGCCCGCATGATGGTGTCATGGTCGCCGTGCTGCTCGATGCCGAAGTGCGCCACCGGCTTGCCGGTCGCGCGGATGCCGTCGGCGACCTTCTTGGCCCACTCCTCCTCGATGCAGATCACCACTACCGCGGCGACGTTGGGATTCGAGCCGGTGCCGATCAGCGTGCGGAAGTGCAGATCCAGGTCGGCGCCGAACTGCAGCCGCCCATAGGGATGCGGCAGCGCCAGCGTGCCCTTGATGTTGTTCTCGACCGCCTGCGCGGCGGCATTCGAGAGATCGTCGACCGGCAGGATGATGACGTGGTTGCGCACGCCGACGCGGCCGTTCTCGCGCTTGTAGCCCTGGAAAGTCGCGTTTTTCAGGTCGATCGCCATGAGTGCCTCGCTTACCAGCGCTTGGTTTTGATGTTGTGCACGTGCGCGTGCTCGCCCACCCGGATCGGCGCGACTGCGCGGCCGATGTCGACGCCGTACTTGATCACCGTGGCGTCGGCCTTCAACTCGCGGGTCGCGAGCTTGTGGCCGATCGGAATGTCGTTCTTTGCCTGGACCTTGATTTCCCTGTCCTGGTCCATGATCCAGCCAGTCAGCTCCTGGCCGGCTTTCACCCCTTCGACGACCACCACGCCGACCGAGTCGTTCTCGTCGTGGACAACGAAATGGATCATGAAAGATCCCGAAACGCCGCTTCAGCGGCAGAGCAGGTTGCCCGCGTAAGGATCGACAGGCCGGGTGCAGTCCTGGACGTTGATCTTGCGCGTGGGATCGGGTTCGGGCGCGCGGACTGCGGTCTTGCCGTCCGGACCGAGGCGGTAGTAGTGCGCGGCATCTGCCGCCATGACGCCGATGATGATCGCGTTGCCGAGCGGCGAGCCGCTCGATACGCTTGCCTGGGAGGTCGTCGTCCCGCCCGTGGAATCCGCCCGGGACGAATAGCGAACGGCGCAGCCCGACAAAGTCGCCGCGGCGGCCAGGCAAACCGGCAGAATCCAGCGCATAAGCCCGAAGTTAGCACGTGCCCGCGCGCTTGGCCACAGCCGGAACGTCCCGGCCTGCTAGAATTTCGGCGTTCCTTCAAAGGCGGGCGCCGCCCCCTGGAGCACGGCTCATGAATAAACCCGTTGAATCGCTGCCGGCGGAAAAGCTCGAGTACCTCAAGCGCCGCACCGACAAGTATTTCACCAAGTCGCGTCAGATCGTCGAAAAATTCGGCGACCGGAGCGTCACCTACGGCGTGTTCCTGCGCCGCGGCGTGATCTGCGCCGTCAACCCCGCCATCGACACGCTGCGAACCTACTATCCGCAGAGCGCCGAGCCGCTCAAGATCACGCGCCTGTACGAGGAAGGGGCGTTCGTTCCCGACCAGATGGCGATTTTCACCTACACTGGGTCGTTCGCCGCGCTGGTCGAGCTCGAAACCCTGATCCTGCAGCGCATCGGCGTCGCCTGCGTCAGCGCCTACAACGCCTACAAGATGGCGATGAACCTGAAGAAGGCCGCGTTCATCGACATGCACGCGCGCCATTCGCCGGGCGACGATCTGTCGCTGCTCGCCGCCTACGGCGCCTCCGTCGGCAGCCGCATGGCGAAGCTGAACGGCGCGGTCGGCTTCGTCGGCTCCTCGCAGGACCTGACGGCGCACTTCTACGGCCAGGAAAAGGGTGTAGGCACCATGCCGCACGGCATCATCGGCTACGCCGGCTCGACCCTGCGCGCCGCGCAGATGTTCGTCGAAACCCACCCCCGGGACAATCTCACGGTCCTCATCGACTACTACGGCCGGGAGTATTCCGACGCGCTGGAAGTGTGCCGCTGGTGGTACAACGAGACCCTGCCGAAGGACTTGTCCGGCGCGCGGGTGCTCGCGCTGCGCATCGACACCCACGGCGAGCGCTACGCGGAAGGCCTCGACTACGAAAAGTCGGTCGAGGTCGTGGTCAAGTGGCTGCACGTGCCGAACGAGTACGAGGCGGTGCGCTACGTGATGGGCGAGGAGGCGTTCGACGCCGACAGCCTGAACATCGTGAAAGACCGCGTGCGCAAGGTGCTGTTCGGCACCGGCGTCTCGGTCGCCTCGGTCATCCAGCTGAGGCAGACGCTCGATGCGAACGGCTTCAACGCCTGCAAGATCGTCGGCTCCTCCGGCTTCAACCTCTTCAAGTGCAAGATGTTCGCGAACAGCCGGGCGCCGCTCGACGTGGTCGGGACGGGCTCCTTCATCCCCGACAATTTCAACGACACCTTCGCGACGGCCGACATCTTCATGTACGACGGCAAGCCCGGCATCAAGCTCGGCCGCGAAAAGCTGTTCCAGGGTCTCAAGCCCTGAGCGTGCTGTTTCCAACCACGCTGGTTGGCAGCTACCCGCAACCGGAGTGGCTGATCGACCGCAAGAAGCTCGCCGCGCGCTTCCCGCCGCGGGTACGCGCAAAGGAGCTGTGGCGCATCCCCGAGCCGCTGCTCGCCGAGGCGCAGCAGGACGCGACGCTGCTCGCGATCCGCGCCCAGGAGGAAGCGGGGCTGGACATCATCACCGACGGCGAGATCCGGCGCGAGAGCTACTCCAACCGCTTCGCCACCGCCCTCGACGGCGTGGACATCGACAACCCCGGCACGGCGCTCGACCGCTCCGGGCACCCCAACCCGGTGCCCCGCATCGTCGGCAAGATCCGCCGCAGGCATCCGGTCGAGGTCGAGGACCTGCGTTTCCTGCGCGCTCACACGGCCAAGAAGATCAAGATGACCGTGCCCGGCCCCTTCACCATGAGCCAGCAGGCGCAAAACGATTTCTACGAATCGGAGGAAGCGGCGGCGATGGACTACGCCGCCGCGGTGAACGAGGAGATCCGCGACCTTTTCGCCGCGGGCGCCGACATCGTGCAGATCGACGAGCCCTACATGCAGGCGCGACCGGAAAAGGCGCGGCAGTACGGACTGCGCGCGCTCAACCGCGCGCTCGAGGGCGTGGAGGGCACGACCGCCGTGCACATCTGCTTCGGCTACGCAGCCGTCATCCACGTGCGGCCCTCAGGCTACTCGTTCCTCGGCGAGCTCGCCGGCTGCAGCTGCAAGCAGATTTCGATCGAGGCTGCGCAGTCCAATCTCGATTGCTCGGTGCTGAAAGCGCTGCCCGGCAAGAAGATCATCCTCGGGGTGATCGACCTCAACGACATGACCGTGGAAACGCCGGACAAGGTCGCCTCGCGCATCCGCCGCGCCCTGCCCTACGTCAAGGCGGAAGACGTCGTCGTTGCCCCGGATTGCGGGATGAAGTACCTGCCGCGCGAGGTTGCGTTCGGAAAACTCAAGGCGATGGTCGAGGGCGCGAGAATCGTGCGCGCCGAGCTCGGCGGCGCCCGCTAGAAGGAAGCGAGGACAACATGGTGGCGGTGATATTCGAGGTCTTTCCGGCTCCGGGCAAAAAACAGGAGTATCTCGATCTTGCCGCGCGGCTGCGGCCGGAGCTCGAGGCAATCGACGGGTTCATCTCGGTCGAGCGTTTCGCGAGCCTTTCAGACCAGAGCAAGCTCCTGTCGCTCTCGTTCTGGCGCGACGAGGAGGCGGTGCGGCGCTGGCGCACCCTCGGCAGCCACCGTGAAGCGCAGGCTCGCGGGCGCGCGCAAGTGTTCGCCGACTATCGTTTGCGGGTTGCGAGCGTAATCCGCGACTACGGCATGCGCGAACGCAAAGAAGCCCCGAAAGACAGTCGCGCGGCGCACGCGATCTAAACGGCAGGAAGCTTGCGGCACCCCCCGGGCCGGGCACGGGCCTTGCGTGTTAAGTGCCAGGTTGCAGGGCTCTGGGGCGGCACTGGATGGCAGATTCACTGTTGCTTCTCTTAATAACCAATGATATACAACGGCTAGTCAATTCACAAAATTAATATTATGATCTATCATATTGTGTGCCAAGAGGTATTGTGTGTCCGTGCCCAAAATCTCAGAGGCTGGTTCAGAGTTCACTGACTCCGCCTCCGGTTTGAGGGAGCATGAGGGGTTTCTTTCGTTACCGCCTGGGTTCCCTGGTAGCGGCGTTTCA
>WNFN01181422.1_pt1 | contig 13236 bp, 13 predicted proteins | sample 5400161 | NCBI WGS metagenome assembly WNFN01 (sample SAMN13153353, study PRJNA577476) | soil metagenome | isolation source: 80 cm saprolite on Douglas fir-dominated hillslope | place: USA:California | collected 2013-09-17
GATGGCGCAGAAAGCTGACTCAGCGATGGTCCACGATCTTGAAACACGGGTCAGGGTGCTGGAGACTTCACAGGCCAGCCAGACAGCCGTAACGCAGGCACTGGGACGGTCGAAGACCAGCATCTGGGTGGCGGTGGGGTCTCTGGCTGGTGCAGCGTCAGCGGTCGTGTACATCGTTGTGACCGCGCGGGGGCATTGAGAGGTGTTCCAGCGCGTTGTACGCGGCGGAGAACAGACGTGCGCATGCAGCCACCGCGATGATGAGCAGGGGCACCCCGGCGACGACACCCAGGATGATCCACAGCCACAGCGTTCCGACGTGGGCACCGGGAGCGTAGACGATGCCAGCGATGTTCATAGTTCACCTTCGATAAGTGCAGTAGCGATATCAGGACCATCGCTAGCAGGAGCAGCAGCCCGAACAGCGGCGTGAAAGCTTTCCTGCCGGTTGCATCGCCCGCATTCGGAGCACACGAATCCGCCGCAGCGGGGTCGGGTACAGAGCGAGGATTCCACCCAGCCTGGGCAGTAAGGGCAAACGGTCATGCCCCCGATGATATTCCACCTGTCTGTACCTGTCAGTACCCGATAGCGGTTACTGACCGTCAATGGTGCCCGTTTAGCCTGGTCAGGTGATTGAGCATCACTCAGCGATTCCGGTCTACCGGCAGCTTGCCGCGCTGCTGCGTGACCGCATCGAAGCTGGGAAGCAGGCTGATGGTACTCGGGTACTATCAGCCCTTCCCCCTGGTGCCCCGCTGCCGAGTGAGAGCCAGTTGATGGGTGAGTACGGCATCAGCCGTGACACGGCACGCAAGGCGATCAGGCTGCTTGCTGACGAGGGTCTGGTCATCGTCGTTCAGGGCAAGGGCAGCTTTGTAAAGTCAGGCTGAAGTCAGGGCGGGGTCAGGCACCAACGTCCAGGATCATCCACAAACGGACATCTCATGAGACCGTCTTCCTGTTCGAATCATCCACTGTCATCTGCGAACGGTCATCAACGGGCACTCTTGAGAATAAATAATCCCGTGGGTGGCCCACCCATACACGATTCAGGCATGGGTGTACCACCCATACACGGGCAGTGCCTCTGTCAGTCGCTGCCTGTCAGTCGCCGCGCCTCAGTCAGCCGGCGCGGATCAGGTCGGCCGCCTTCTCCGCGATCATGATGGTGGGAGCGTTCGTGTTTCCCCTGATCACAGTCGGCATCACCGAAGCGTCCACCACCCGGAGCCCCTCGAAGCCGAGCACTCGCAGTTGCGGGTCGACGACAGAGCCGATGGCGCAGGTGCTGGTCGGGTGATACAGGGTCTGACACTCGCGTTTGGTGAACTCCCAGATGTCGGCGTCGCTGTCAGATGCCGGAACCCGCAGGTCGGCGCGACGATGGGGGGCGAGTGCAGGCTGAGCAGCGATCTCGGTCAGGACACGCACCGCCTTGATCATCGTCATCCGGTCGGCCGGATCGGTGAAGTAGCCGTGCACGATGTGCGGTTTGGCGCTCGGCAACAACGACCGCAGGAACACCTTGCCGCGGCTGGCGGGCTGCAGCACGCACACCCCGAACCCGAAGCCATGATCGGTGGGCAGCCCGAGACCCTCGTCGATGAACATGACCGGCACAGCGTGGATCTGGCAGTCCGGCGCATCTAGGTCATCGCGGGTGCGGAAGAAGCCGCCGGCCTCGCCGACGTTGGACGTCAGCGGGCCGCGCCCCTCGTTCTCGAGCAGCGCGATGTTCTCCGGTGTCTCCGCGGTGAGCAGGGATTCGGTGTCGGTGAGGTAGCCGATCCCGACGTTGATGTGATCCTGGAGGTTCTCCCCGACCGGAAGGTTAGCTCGCGGCTCGATGCCGTAGGCCTGCAGTTCCGCGGCCACGCCGATGCCGGAGAGCATCAGTAGCTGCGGGGAGTTGTAGGCCCCTGCCGAGACGATCACCTCCCGGTCGGCGAGTACCTGAGCGGTTTCGTTGTGCCTCTCGTATTCGACCCCGATCGCCCGGCTGCCGTCGAAGAGGATCCTGGTCGCCAGCGCGTCGGTAATGACCTCGAGGTTCGGGCGCGCCATGGCCTGGTGCAGGTAGGCGACGGCCGCGCTGCACCGCATCCCATTGCGCTGAGTGAGCTGGTAGTAGCCGACGCCATCCTGCTCGGGGCCGTTAAAGTCATCGTTCGGCTTGTGACCGGCTTGCTGCGCCGCCTCGAGGTAGGCGTCCATCAGCGCATGCCGGGACCGGCTGTCTGAGACCGTCAGCGGCCCGCCGGTGCCATGCAGATCGCCTGGCCCGCGCTCGTTGTCCTCGGCGCGCAGGAAGTAGGGCATCACGTCGGCCCATCCCCAGCCGGTCGCGCCGTTGGCCGCCCACTGGTCGTAGTCGAGCCGGTTGCCACGGATGTAGATCATCGCGTTCATAGACGACGAGCCGCCGAGCATCTTGCCGCGGGGCAGGTAACGGCGCCTGGAGTCAAGCGCTGGTTCGGGGTCAGTGGTGTAATCCCAGTCCCACTTGGACTGGAACAGCTTGCCGAATGCGGCAGGCACGTGGATCTCCAGCGCGGTGTCAGGCGCGCCGGCCTCGATCAAGGTCACCCGTACGTCGGGGTCCTCGCTCAGCCTTGCCGCGAGCACGCATCCGGCCGAGCCGGCTCCCACAATGACATAGTCAGATGCTTGAGGCCGTGAGCCTTGTCCAGAGCGTCGCGGCGGCTAGGACTGGAGCGCCCGCTGGCCCACGGGCTGCATTGCGCCTGGCGCAGTGGCCGGCAGGTGTATCTCGAACCTCGCGCCGCGACCCACCGTGCTGCTGACCTGAACTGAGCCGTGATGTGCTTCGGCGATCGCCTTGACGATCGCGAGGCCAAGACCGAAGCCGCCGGCCGTCCTGTTGCGGCCGGCGTCGATCCTGGCGAACCGGCCGAAGATCCGCTCGATGTCGGCCGCCTGTATACCAGGGCCCGTGTCGGCCACAGTGATCACGATCGTCTCGTCCTCGCGGCGCGCGCTCAGTTCGATCTGATCGGTCGTGTGCGTGTGATCGACCGCGTTCTCGATCAGCGCGTCCAGGGCCATTGTCAGCCGGTCGGCGTCTGCGCGCACCCATCCCTCTGGCAGTGTGCCGAGCGACCACTGCCGCGGCACGTGGCTCCACCGGTGCAGGGCTTCCACCAGGATCTCCTCGACATCGACCAGAGCCAAGTAGAGGAAGTCCGGCGCGTCCGTCGATGCCAGGAGCAGCAACCTGCTGGTGAGCCGCCGGATCCTGAGCAACTCCGCCGCTGCGACGCGCGCGTCCGCTGCGATTTCGTGATCTCTGGCGGCCTGCTCGATCAGCTCGACGTGCCCGAGGGCGATGGCAATCGGGGTCCCGAGCTCATGCGATGCGTCCTGCAGGAACTGTCGCTGCTGGTCTAGCAGAACCAGGTTGTGTTCTGACACGCGCTTCATCTGGTCCATGGCGGCGACGCGCCTGCGGGAATGCCAGACCATGACCACGAACATCATCGCGAGCAGTGGTACCTCGGCCAGGTAGTCGGCGTCCTGCTTGCCGCGCAGAACCTGCCAGCCGATCAGGCCGCCGGTCGCGAGGGTAACGGTCACGACGGTCAGCAGGGTTGACCCGAGATGCCAGAGCCTGAAGCCGTAAACCGCCGTCAGGCTGAGCCAGATGATCAGGAAGGGAACGGTCTGCCACGCAGGAACCAAGCGCATGGCGAGCAGATTCAGCAGGACGAAGATCACCCACGCGATATCCACCCGGTAGGTGCTCGCCCAGTGCACGATCCGGCTAAGCGCGGCCCATCCAGGCAATAGCCTGCGAGCCACCATGTTCGCCACAAGCCGCATCATACGGCTCTGAGCCCCGGGCGAGGAGCGGTGCTGGGCGGTCGCGGCCGTGCAGGCACCGACGACGACGGCAACTCGGCGATCGTCTGGGAGAACAACAGCAGCCAGTCGGCGCGGCACTGCGGCCCAGCCGGCTCGCGCGCCGAAACAAATCCTTGACAGAATTTCCGGTTGAACGCCGGTATCGCGCCGGCTGCCAACGGTCGGCCGTGGCGCGCGAATGTCCGGTTCCTAGTTCTGGCGCCGACGTCTCAGCCGAGAGGCGCCGCATGGGCGCCAGCAGGAAGGAGACTCCCGTGAAGTACATGATTCTGATCTACGCCTCACAGCAGGACTACGACTCGCTGAGCGGCAGGCCCGGGCCGCAGCAGCCCGCCTGGTCGTCGGCGGACTTCGCGGCGATGGGCACCTTCATGGAGTCGTTCAACAAGGAGCTGGCTGAGTCCGGCGAACTGGTCGACACCAAAGGCCTGACTGCTCCGGTTCACGCCCGTCGGATCCGGCTCGGGGGCGGCGTTCCGGTGGTGACCGACGGTCCATATCCGGAGTCCGAGGAGGTGCTAGCCAGCTATTGGATCGTCGAGTGCGACAGCTTCGACCGGGCTACCCAGATCGCCGCCCGGCTGGCAGACACGCCCGGCCCCGAGCACGTGCGCGCCCGCGCAGCGGTCGACGTGCGGCCGATCGCAGAGTCCAGGCACGAGCTGGAACTCTGACAGCCGCCGTGTCTGGCAACGAGGCCGAGAACCTGCTGCGCCGACTGGCGCCGCAGGTTCTCGGCGCGCTGGTGCGGCGCTACGGGCACTTCGATATGGCCGAGGATGCCGTCCAGGAGGCGATGTTGGCTGCGGCGACGCAATGGCCTGCCGAAGGCATCCCTGATAATCCGCGCGCCTGGCTTACCACGGTCGCATCGCGGCGGCTGACCGACCTGCTACGCACCGAGCAGGCCAGGCAGCGCCGCGAGGAAACCGCCGCGCGGCAGATACTTCCCGCCGAGTGGCTTGCCCCGGCGGCCGACGCACCAATCAGAAGGGCCGACGACACCCTGATCCTGCTGTTCATGTGCTGCCATTCCGCGCTGTCCCCGGCCTCCCAGATCGCGCTTACCCTGCGTGCGGTTGGCGGGCTTTCCACCGCGGAGATCGCCAGGGCTTTTCTGGTACCCGGGGCGACCATGACGCGGCGCATCACGCGAGCGAAGCAAGCCATCAAGGACAGCGGACTGCCCTTCGCCATGCCGACCGGGTCGGAGCGCGCCCAGCACCTCGCGGCGGTTCTGCACGTGCTCTACCTGATCTTCACTGAGGGCTATGCCGCCACCTCGGGCACCGGGCTGGTGCGCGCAGACCTGTCGGCCGAGGCCATCCGGCTCACCCGCCTCGTCCACCGGCAGCTGCCTCAGGATGGCGAAGTCACCGGGCTGCTGTCGCTGATGCTGCTCAACGAGGCGCGGCGGCCTGCACGTGCCGGGCCGGATGGCGACCTGATTCCCATGGCTGAGCAGGACCGTAGCCGCTGGGACACCGATCAGATCGCTGAAGGCGTGGCGCTGATCACCGGAGCTCTGAGCCGCGGATCGCCCGGACCGTACCAGCTGCAGGCGGCGATAGCCGCGGTCCATGACGAGGCGGCCACCGCCGAGGCCACCGACTGGCAGCAGATCGTCGCCCTGTACGAACTGCTGTTGCAGCTATCCGACAATCCGGTGGTGGCGCTCAACCGCGCGGTCGCGGTGGCCATGGTCCGCGGCCCGCGAGCCGGGCTTGACCTGCTGGCGCCCATGCAGGCCGATCAGCGGATAACCGGAAGCCACCGGTTCCACGCCGTCCGGGCCCACCTGCTTGAGATGGCAGGAGACCGCGCTGCGGCTCGGACCGCCTATCTGGACGCAGCAGGGCTGACGGCCAGCCTGCCGCACCAGCGCTATCTGCACGCGCAGGTCACGCGCCTGGGCGGCGACGCCTAGGCCCGCTGCGACCTAGCCCGGGAGCAGCGGGCCGAGACGCTCGACCGGGAAACCGGGGCTTCGATGTCCGTCCCGGCCGATCATCGTCGTGCTGGCCGCCAGAACGTTCAGCACGCATTCCTCGGCACACTGCACGACAGCCTCGTAGAGCGGGTCCATCTGACCCCACGGCACGAATTCGATGCTAGGCAGCGCGTCGCCGTCATTGCGGGCGTCGAGCGAGCTATCCAGCATCCCGACGTTGGTCGCCGAGAAGGCCAGGAACAGATCGCCGGAGAAATGGCTGCCCGTCGTCCCGGTCCGTGCCAGGCCGAACGGGACTCGCCGCGCCAGCGCCTTGCACTGCCCGGGCAGCAGCGGCGCGTCGGTCGCGACAACCGTGATGCAGGAGCCTGCGCCCGGCGGCGCGGCGAGGGCCAGCCAGTCGGTCTCCTCCATCGGGTTGTCCCCGCTCAGCATCCGGCCGAGGTACCGGCCAGCCACAACGAGCTCGTTGCGGCTGCCGAAGTTCGCCTGCATCAGCGCACCGACCATGTACCGGCGGGCACCGACCCGTACCTGGCGGGACGAGGTTCCCGTGCCGCCCTTGAAGCCGTAGCAGTTCATCCCCGTACCGCCGCCGACCGAGCCTTCCTCGAGCGGCCCGCTGCGCGCGCTGTCGAGCGCGTGCTTCGCGGTCTGCGGGGTGACGTGCCCACCGTTGATGTCGTTCAGGTAGCCATCCCACGTCTCGGCCACGGCTGGCAGATGCCAGCGGGCGGCCAGGGCCGGGTTCACGCCGATCGACCACTCGATGATCCCCTGGTGCACCGGCCCGACGGCATGCGTGTTCGTGATGCCGACCGGCAGCGACAGAGCCCCGGCCTCCCCGGTCCTGACCGGCCCGCGACCGACCTGCAGCGGCCCGTCCCCGGAGATCAGTGTCTCGTATCCCACCTCAACGCCCGGGACGTCGGTGATCGCATTCCACTCCCCTGGCTCACCCCGGACGGGTACTCCAAGGTCGCGGGCGCGTGGCCGGTGAGTTTGGTCGGACCCCGCAGCTTTGATCTGATCATCCCGCATGCCGTCCGTGCTCCTTTCCTTCGCCGCGCAGGATGTCGCCGACGGCGGCGATGCCCGCGCTGATGGACCGCTCGCTCAGGTTTCCGAAACCGAGTACGAGCTGCCCAGGGGTTGGTGATCGGTTCGACCGGTGCTCGCTCATGCCGTACAAGCCGGTCGAGCGCTCGCGGGCGGCGGTGATGACCTGTCCCTCGGCGAGCTGGCCGGGAAGGTGCGCCACCGCGTGGAAGCCCGCCGCCATGCCGGTGAGCGCAACATCGGGAGCGTGCTTGGCGAGCGCCTCGACCAGCACGACGCGCCGCCCGGCATAGCTGGCCCGCATCCTGCGCAGATGCCGGTCGAAGCGGCCGGATTCCATCAGCATCGCGAGGGCAAGCTGCTCCAGCACCGGCGAGCCGCGATCCTGCCCTGCCTTCTCCTCGGCCACCGCCCCGGCCAGCCAAGTCGGGCACGCAACCCAGCCCAACCGCAGTGACGGGGCCAGCGACTTGCTCACGGTACCGATCGCCGCGACCCGGTCAGCGGAGAGTCCCTGCAGCGCGCCAACGGGATCGCGGTCGTACCTGAACTCGGCGTCGTAGTCGTCCTCGATCATGATGCCGTCGCTCGCGGCCGCCCACTCGACCAGCTGCAGCCGTCGCTCCGGGCTGAGTACAACTCCCGTGGGCCACTGATGTGCAGGCGTGAGCACGACGGCCCTGGCTCCCGTCGCGGCCAGCGCCGTCACGTCTACCCCCGATTCGTCGACCCGCACGGGAACCGCATCGACCCCCGCCCGGCTGGCCGCCGCCGCGACGGCCAGGCTGTAGCCGGGATCTTCGAAGCCGACCCGCGCGACACCAGATCTGGCCAAGGCGCGCAGGACGAGGTTCAGGCCCTGGGCGAAGCCGGTGCAGATGATGATCTGCTCTGCGCTCGCCGCCGCAGCCCGAACCCGGCGCAGATACGCGGCGAGCACCTCGCGCAGCTGCTGGCTTCCGCGCGGATCGCCGTAGCCGAACGCCGCGGTCGGTGCGGCGCGGCACACCTCCCGCATCGCCCATGCCCAGTCCCCGCGAGGGAAGCTCGCCAGGTCAGGCACGCCGGAGGCGAAGTCGACCGCAAGGCGCGGTCGGCCAGGGACGTCGTAATCGGGGCCCGCGCCTGCCTGGCCGTGGCCAAGCCCTGGCCCGGCTGCTCGTGTCGGCTGCCCGCCAGCCCGGGCGGCTACCCGGGTCGCGGAGCCAACCCGCGTGCTCAGGTACCCCTCGGCCTGCAGCTGGGCGTAGCAATCCTGGACCAAACCTCGCGAGAGCGGCAGCTCCCGTGCCAGCTCGCGCGAAGACGGAAGCCGCTCCCCAACGGCAAGGCGACCTGACCTGATCGCGTCCCGCAGCTGGCGCTCCAGCTGGGACCGCAGCGGCTCGGCCGCTCGCCGGTCCAGGGCGAGCAGCAGCTCCGGACCCAAACCGGACCACTGTACTGGCATCAAATTGGAGCTTACCGGTAGTCCGGTCAGCTTCTAGCGTGCTGAGCATGACAGCTATTACGCAACCCCAGCACGCCAGTCCGGGCTTGCAGCGGTACGCCGCGGTGCTCAGGACGCCGGGAGTGCTCCAGTTCGCGATCCCCGGCTTCATCGGGCGGATGCCGATGGGCATGCTCAGCATCGCCCAGGTCATGCTGATCGTCTCGGTCACAGGCCGATACGGCACCGCGGGAGTCGTGTCAGCCGCCGGCGCGGTGCTGTTCGCGGTTGTGACCCCGAGGGTCGGCCGTCTGGCCGACCGGCGGGGGCAGGCGTGGGTGCTACGGCCCCTCGCGGGCGTCTTCACTGGAACTACGGCTGCTTTCGCCTGGTGTGCTATCAGCCACGCGCCGGACTGGGCGCTGATCATCACAGGCGCCCTGAGCCGGGCAACCATGCCCGCTCTTGGCCCGATGGTTCGTTCCCGGTGGAGTCAGTTGCTGGGCGGCAGTGACACGCTCGATGCTGCGTTCTCCCTGGAGGGGATCGCCGACGAGGTCATCTTCATCGCCGCGCCAGTGGTTGTGGTAGCGCTCGTCACAGGAATCCGGCCGGTCAGCGGATTGCTGGTCACCCTTGCGCTGAGCCTGGCCGGAGTGGTCGGCTTGACCAGGCACAGGGCAAGCGAGCCCCCGGTGCGCGGCGAAGGGCGCGGCGGCGGGACCGTCCTGCGCAGCCGCGGACTGCGAGTCCTGATCGCCATGCACATCTGCCTGGGAGCCCTATTCGTGGCGGTCGACCTGGCCACCATTGCGTTCGCGCAGGAACACGGCGCGAGCGCAATGGCCGGTCCGCTGCTTGCACTGTACGGGCTGGGCAGCGCGATCGCGGGCGTCTGGTATGGCGCACGGCGCTGGCACGCGCCCCAGGCCGTCAGGCTCCGGGTGGCCCTAGCGGCGACGGCGCTCGGCGTCGGGCCGCTGGCCTTCATGCCCGGGCTGGCCGCGATTGCTGTCGCGATCTTCGTGGGCGGCCTGGGCATTTCCGCCACGCTGGTGAGCTCCTACAGCATCGCCGGGCGTGTAGTGGCCGCCGACCAGCGGACCGCGGGCATGTCGTGGCTGACAACCGCTGCCGCGACTGGAACGGCGATCGGCGCGCCATTGGCTGGCCGGCTTGTCGACGCCAATGGCGCGGACGCCGGCTACCTGTTCGCACTGGCCGCCGGGCTGGCCGCGATCGCAATCCTGATAATCCGCTTCCGCGATCTGGCCAGCCCGGACGATCCGGCGCCGACTCACTCAGCTTCCGCCGCCTTGCGCTGAGTGAAGCTGAACCAGTTGCCTGAGTCATCCCGCAGGATTGCCTCAATGCCGTAGGGCCGGTCGGCGGGCGGCTGGATGAACTCGACGCCCCGCTCGAGCAGAGTCTCGTAGTCGGCGCGACAATCCGTCGTGGCCATGACGCCTGGGCTCAGCGCCCCCTTGGCGACCAGCGCGCGGACCTGCACTGCGGTGTCCGCATCGAGCATGGAGTGGGCCGGGTCGACCAGCAGGAACTCCTGGCCCTGGTTCTCGGGCGGACGGACGGTCAGCCAGCGCATGCCGCTGTCGAGTTGGATGTCGTTGGTCAGGTCGAAACCTAGTCGCTTGGTGTAGAACTCCTTGGCCGACTCAGTGTCGAGCACCCAGACCGAGACGATCCCGACGCCTGTGATCATCATCATCTCCTCGTGGTTGGCATCGGCACGACGGTACGGTGAGCCGAAGGCTGGTCGCTTCTCCGAAATTGCGATGTGTCCGTGGATCAGCGTGCGGGCAGCCCCGTCCGCCACATCAGCGCGAAGCAGCCAGGGATCGGAGCAGGGCCGCCCAGCCGCGCCGCCTCGCGCCGATACTCAGACGGTGACCGGCCGACGATGTCGGCGAACCGGCGGCTGAACGAACCGAGGCTGCTGAACCCGACCAGCATGCAGATCTCGGTCACGGTCAGGTTGACCGAGCGCAGCAACTCGCACGCCCGCTCGACCCGGCGGCGGGTCCGGTACCGGCCGGGCGTCTCCCCGTAGGCAGCGTCGAAGGCCCTGATGAACTGCCCGAGCGAGTACCCGGAGTCCGCCGCGAGCGCCGCGATGTCGAGTTGCTCGGCGTAGTCGCGGTCGATCCGGTCGCGGGCTCGCCGTAGCGCCCGCAGGCTGTTCACGTCGGCGACGACGGACCCTGACATAGCGCCAACGTAGCAGCCAACCAGCGCGCAGCCAGCGGAGCGAGAATATGATCTACGGGCGGACTTCCGCGGCTACAGTTGGCGCGCCAGCGGAGGTTGTGATGGAGCAGATCAACAATAAGCTCATGAACTGGGCGTCGATCCTCGCCGACAACGCGCGGACCCAGGCCGAGCGCGCGGCGTCGATGCCGTTCATCTACCCGCACATCGCCCTGATGCCAGACGCGCACCTCGGCAAGGGCGCAACCGTCGGCTCGGTCATCCCCGCGCTCGGCGCGATCATCCCGGCAGCGGTCGGTGTCGACATCGGCTGCGGCATGATCGCCCTGCGCACGCAGTTCTCCGCGGACGAGATCGGGGTCCGCGGCGACCTCGCCGCACTCCGCCAGGCGATCGAGCGGGCCATCCCGCTGTCGGCCGGGAAGTACAACAGCCGCATCTATAGCCACGAGACCACCGCCAGGATCACTGAGCTCGAGCAGCGCGACGGCGCGGGCAGCGCGGACGAGATCGCGCCGAACTGGCGCTTCCAGCTGGGCAGCTTGGGCTCCGGCAATCACTTCATCGAGGTCAGCCTGGACGAGGAAGAGCGCGTTTGGCTGTTCCTGCACTCGGGATCCCGCGGCGTCGGGAACAAGCTGGCGCAGCGGCACATCAAGATCGCCCAGGCCCGGGCGGCCGCGGATCGGATCACCCTCCCGGACCCCGACCTGGCGTACTTGGTGGAGGGAACCGATGAGTTCAGCGCCTACATCAGGGACCTGCGCTGGGCGCAGCATTTCGCCCTGCTGAACCGCGAGGAGATGATGCACCGCGTGGCCGATCGCGTCGGCGATTGGCTCGGCCGGCCCGTCCAGCCCGAGGAGACCGTGAACACCCACCACAACTACACCGAGCGCGAGACTCATTTCGACAAGGAAGTGTGGCTGTCACGCAAAGGTGCCATCGACGCCTCGCAAGGCAAGCCCGGTCTCATCCCAGGGTCGATGGGCACCAGGTCCTATGTCGTAACCGGCAAGGGCAACCGGCTCGCGCTGAACTCATCGCCGCACGGAGCCGGCCGCGAGTACAGCCGGTCGGCGGCGCGCAAGAGGTTCAGCCGCGCCCAGCTCGACGCCGCCATGGCTGGCATCGAGTGGCGCAAGACCGACGCGTTCCTCGACGAGATCCCAGGCGCGTACAAGGACATCGACGTCATCATGGAGGACTCGAAGGACCTGGTCGAAGTCAGGCATGTCCTGCGCCAGATCGTCAACGTCAAGGGCAACTAGCGGGCACGGCCACGGCCGTTACGACAAGGCCGCGGCTGACAGCCCAGAATCCGTCGTAGGTCGCGACCCGGCGGCCGCCGACCACGGGTCCTGGAACGAGCAGGTGCGCGGCGAAGCTGCCCGACTCGAGAAGCTCGACCTCCGCGTCGGAGAACCCGAGCCGCAGGCCGGTCGCCGGGAACCACGCCTTAAACACCGATTCCTTAGCGCTAAACAAGATTCGGTCCCAACAAACCCCAGGCGCAACTGCCGCAAGCCCGGCCAGTGCCGTCCGTTCTGACTCGCTGGCTACCCTGGGCAGGACGCTGCCCGGCAGCATCTCATCCGGCTCGGCGTCGATGCCGATCGCGGCGAACGTATCGGCCCGGCCGACTGCCGCAGCGCAGTAACCATCGCAGTGCGTCATGCTGCCGACGATTCCGGGCGGCCATCGGGGTGAACCCGAAGGCCCTGGCATGATCGGTGCGGGCCGGACCCCGGCCCGCACCAGCGCCAGCCGAGCACAGACCCGGACCCCTGTGAACTCGCGCCGCCGCTTCGCGCTGGCTCCGGCGACGAGAGCGGCCTCCTCAGGGAACAGTTCACCCTCGTCGCACTCGCCGCCGAACACCTCGGCCGATTCGACGCCCGAAGGCAGGATTCCGGCGAGCACTACGAGTTCCAGGCGATATGTCCCGCCCGCGACCTATCTCGGGCACTCGCCAGCGAACCAGCCATTCCGCTACTGTCCCAGTGCGTGACCGATGACGACAACGCGGCCTCAGGCGCCGTCATTTCCACGCCCTGTATACGGCATTTGTCGTGCGCTAACGGCTCCGAAGTCGGACGGCCGCCGCGGTGGAGCCGATCGCGATGGTCGCGGATCGGGTAAAAGGTGGTAAAACGGGTGGCGATGTACGCCCAGTTGTGATATCCGATTGCTGGGGGCCCATGATTCCGGCGGCGCGCATGAGAAGGGTCGCGCGAGACGTGACCCGATGGGTGGATGATCCTGGCAGGAACGGGTATCTGTGCGTGCGCCACGGTTGGCGCTGGAATCGCAAGGCTTCCGCCAACTCCATTCCCGACCACTCCGCTCGGCGGCACCGGTGCCGCCCGGCAGCCGAGGTGCAATGCTGATGTCGCAGCCACCTGCTGACGCACTCGATGGAAGGCCTGCGGTTCCGACCAATGGACGGGACGGCCGCGGTACCGAGCTGCCCGATCGCGCCGAGCCGCCAGGGCCCGCCGGTGTGGTCGAGCGTGCCGGGCCGCCTTCTCCCGTCAGCCGACCCGGCGGACTTGTCGGCCATGAGGCTCCCGGCGCAGCGAACGGCGCCGCCGATCGGCGCACGGAGCTGATTCAGGCCGCACAGGAGCATTGGGCGGCCGCCCTCACCGACCTGGGCGGGCGGAACACGCTGCTGTACTTCAAA
>WNFN01003336.1_pt1 | contig 13229 bp, 8 predicted proteins | sample 5400161 | NCBI WGS metagenome assembly WNFN01 (sample SAMN13153353, study PRJNA577476) | soil metagenome | isolation source: 80 cm saprolite on Douglas fir-dominated hillslope | place: USA:California | collected 2013-09-17
AAGCCGAGTCGTTCGGTCCTACTGGTCAATCCAACGATCAGCAGCCACCGTCGCCCGTGTAACATTCCCCTCAAGAGCTCCAGCAACTGGTCGCTCCGATCTCCTTATACCCGGACGCACTCGTTGCGCAGATTCTCGCCGCTTCCACCTATCCCACTGAAATTGTCGAGGCGGACCGGTGGATGCAGGGCCATTCCAAACTCAAGGGTGAGGAGCTGGCAAAAGAAGTTGACAAACAGCCCTGGGACCCGAGCGTCAAGGCACTCACACAATTTCCCTCGGTCCTTGAAAACATGGACAAGAACCTCTCCTGGACTTCCTCGCTTGGCGATGCGTACGCCAACCAGCAACAGGATGTGACAGACGCCGTCCAGGTCATGCGTCAGCAGGCTCACAGGGCCGGCCACCTCAATACCAATGAACAGGAAAAGGTAACGACTCAAGGAAACACCATCGTCATCGAACCGGCCAATCCTGAAGTCGTCTACGTACCTGCCTATGATCCCTGGCTCGTGTACGGTGGGCCGATTGTCGCGTATCCAGGCTGGTATCCGGAACCAGGTATCTTCATGGCTGGAGTGGGGATTGGATTCGGGATCGGCTTTGGAGTCGGCTTTTTTGGAGGATATGGTTGGGGTTGGCATCACTGGGGGTGCGACTGGCATGGCCATCGGGTGATCTACAACCACAACACCTACATCTCCCACAGCCGGACGATCATCAACCGCAACAATTTCAGCCACAACAACTTCAATCACGGCAACGCGTTCCACGGAAACGGGCCTGGTGGCAGAGGTCAGGGGTTTCACGGATCTCCGGCTCCTCACTTTCAGCCAGGAACGCGCTCTGGAGCGTTCAGTGGCTTTGACCACGGTGGTAATGTCCGAGGCTTTTCCTCCCGTGGGCGGTCGAGCTCTGGAGGTAGTTTCCACGGAGGAGGTGGTTTCCATGGCGGCGGTGGTGGTCGACATCGCTGATCGCAGGTACCAGCTGTAGAACATAACGAGAATTCAAGAATGGAGGATTACCATGCTGCACAGAATTTCGATTTTAGTTCAACAGGAATGCAAGAGATTTGTTCGATTTGGCGTGACTATTCTATTCGCACTTTCCTTAGGATTTTCATCTGCACCGGCGTTTGCCCGTCAGCCCGGACAGCGAATGTTTGCCTCGGCTGAAGATGCCGGCCGCGCCTTCTTTGAGGCACTGGAGGCACAGGACGAACAAGCCCAATTGAGCATCCTCGGACCAGCCGGAAAGGATGTGCTCTCGTCCGGCGACTCAGGGGAAGATTTGGATACTCGGGTCAGTTTCGTCCTCAAATACCAGGAGATGCATCGGTTCGTCATGGAGGCGAACGGAACCGTAACCCTGGTAGTTGGAGCCGAAAACTGGCCGTTCCCGATTCCCTTGGTCAAGAGCAACGGCTCGTGGTATTTCGACACCGATGCAGGGAAAGACGAAATCATATTCCGGCGTATCGGCAGAAATGAACTTTCCGCAATGGAAGCGTGCCGCGAGTTAGTCGCGGCGCAAAAAGATTATTTTTCGCGCCCGCCGGATGATCTACCCAGTCAATTCGCGCAGAAACTGGTCAGCGACGAAGGCCAGCACAATGGCCTGTACTGGCACGGTGCCAGCGACGAGTTCGACAGCCCGATCAACCCTCTCATCGCCTACGCGCGCCAGAATCTTCCAACGGATCAGGTTGGCGAGCATGTTCCGTTCAATGGCTATATGTTTCGGATCCTGATTAGCCAAGGACCACACGCGCCGGGCGGAGCCAAAAACTATATCGTCGATGGCAAGATGAGCGCAGGATTCGCCTTCGTCGCTTACCCTGTGGAGTACCGCTCAAAGGATCTTGGCCCCGACACAACCAAGCTCGCACAAGCGATGACCGCCTATGACCCGGATTCCACCTGGCACAAGGTGAAATAAACCATGGCTTGGAAACGTTCAATGTCCCGCCTTTCATCTGTTCCAAGAATCGCTGCCGCTGCCATCGCCATCGCGGCGGCAGCGGCTTTCTGCTCGCTCAAACTCGCGGGAAATCCGTCAGGCCAGTTTCCGAACCCTCCGGAACTTCGCGCGAAACACCACACACTCTCCTTCACGCTGCACGCTGGGGTCGCAAAGGATGGAAAGAACTCCTTCTACTTTGATGGCCAGCCAAGCGCACCAACCCTGCGCCTTTCACCGGGCGAACAGCTAAAGATCAACTACATTAACGATCTTCCTGCCAAGCCACGGGAAAGCTGCGCGATTACTCCGTGCATGGACATGACGAATTTGCACTTTCACGGTCTGACGGTTTCTCCCGACGCACCCCAGGACGACGTCTTGGACATGATGGCCATGCCTGAACAATCACTCCGCTACACCGTGCAGATTCCACAAGACCATCCGCCAGGCTTGGACTGGTATCACACGCATCCTCATGGAGAGAGCCACCGACAGGCGCTTGACGGCATGTCCGGAGCGATTGTGATCGAAGGGATTGAATCTTATTTTCCTCCCCTGGTCGGCCTGCCCGAACGCGTCCTGGTTGTACGCGGCCGTTCCATTGTGAATGACCCTCAGTCTGCCGTTTTGAAGCATAGCGTTGAACTCAGTTCGGATATTTGCGGTGCGGAGCCAGAGATACCGGAAGAGGTCTTCACGGTAAACGGATCGGTGCGGCCTCAAATTGAAATCGCTCCTGGTGAGCGCCAGTTTTGGCGTGTTGTGAATGCCTCTGCGGATCGTTACCTCGACCTGCAGCTTGAGGGGCAAACGTTTGAAATCGTTGCCATGGACGGGATGCCTATCGCCCTGCACGACCCGAACCACCCAACGCGTAGCGTCGAACATGTTTTGTTGCCACCAGCGGGCAGGCTTGAAGCCATTGTTACCGGTCCTGCAGCCGGCATGCCGAGGCGCGTAGTCTCACGCTGCGTGGATACCGGGCCAGACGGCGATCCGAATCCAGCGATGGTGTTGGCTGATATTGTTCCGCGGTCTACGGCAAGCTCACCGGCCAAGGCTGCAAAAAGTTCGCTGAAGCCGGAATTCAAAACACTCGACCTTGCGGCGGAAGAAAAAGGTCCTCCTCGATTCACCGTGACGTTCACGGAAGACAAGAAGGGCTTCTATATCAACGGAAAAAAGTTCACGCCGGATGACGCTCCGATGGTGCGGGCAAAAGTTGGGTCGTTCCAGCATTGGCGGGTCGTCAATGCCACTGGTGAATTGCACCCTATGCATATCCATCAAGTCCATTTCCTGATGTTCGCTGAAAACGATAAGCCGATTGCCAATCCAGTGTGGCTGGACACCGTGAATGTTCCGTTCGGTGGCTCCGTCGACGTCATTATGGACTTCACCGACCCCGTAATCCGGGGCATGTCCGTCTTTCACTGCCATCTCCTCAATCACGAAGACAAAGGGATGATGGCAAAGATTCTATTCGAATGAGTGATCTGGTAAATCCCGCCCTCCGAGAATCGCGGCGTCCGGAGCTGCTCGCTCTTCGCGAAAGGACTCCGTTGCTGTCCGTTCTGCGGCACGATGCGGCTTCCAGCCGACCGAAGTGGCTGCCACTGATATTCGTCATGGCGGCGATTGCCGCCGTCGCATATGCAGACCATTTGGTTGTTTCGCTCTCGCTCGTTTACCTCTACACCCTGCCTCTTACTGTTGGCGCGATTTTTTTGCGCAAGGAAATCAGCTACGGCCTGATCGTGGCGTGTATCGCATTCCACTATCTCTTCTACTATTTTGATTCACCGCGGAACATTCACTTTGGACTCCGCATCTTCCACAATCTCTCAGCGTTCCTGTGTCTCACCTTCGTTGTTTATGTAATCCAGCGTTATATCGAGCGCCAGGAATCGCTTGTCGGAGCCGTTCAGCAGCAGCGTGACGACCTTCTTAAGGATGTAGAGCTAGCCGCGCAAGTCCAACGTCTATTTCTTCCCACGGGCAAACCAGCGATCGCCGGACTCGATATAGCCGGAATGATGCAGCCCGCGCGGGGTGTAGGCGGCGATTACTACGACTATATCCCCATCGACGCGCACACCACTCAGATCGTCATAGCCGATGTTGCCGGAAAAGGGGTTTCCGCTGCTCTAACAAGTGGAAAGGTTGAATACTGAGATCGGCGCCGTGTCAGATTCGGAAAAGTACGTTACGTTGCTGGTTGGGGAAATCGACACAAACAAACGGACAATGCACTACGTGAACTGTGGCCACAATCCCGCGCTTCTATTTCGAGCAAAAACGGGAACGTTTACGCGCCTGGACTCGTCTTGTCCACCCATCGGATTAGCTTCAGAAGAGATTTGTGAACTGTCCTCGGAAGATCTTGTTGCCGGCGACGTCCTGGTTTTCTATACCGATGGAGTCACCGAAGCTGCGAACCGGCTTGGCGAAGAATTTGGGATGGAGCGCCTTTCTGCCACAGTACGCAGCGGTTCTTTGCTGTCCGCCGAGGACCTCATGACCAGTATCTATAACGCCGCTGCAGATTTCTCCGGGGATGACTTCAACGACGATGTAACCATTCTCGTCGTCAAATGCAACTTCGACCGCTCCTCGACTCCTAGTTCGTAAAACTTTCCCTGCCTGGGCACAGTAAGTCCCCGAGTGACCTGGCCTCGGCGCATACCGCTCCTCGCCCGCAATCGTTCGTCATCTTTCGGAAGTCGTCTTCCATCCTGAAGACACGTTGTCCAGTGTGTTGGCAATCATCCAATGGGCTGGACTCTTCACGCCTCGATTCTTGCGCTTAATCTCGCGGCGATTCCGCTAAGGGCCTTTGTTTTCAACTACTTCGGGGGTTCTTGTTTATCCAGCGTATTTGGCATCTGGGCTGCATTCCTAATACGTGAAGCAAGAAATGAAATGCCATTTGAGGGAGATCACATGCGAAAGTTGCTGGCCGGTTTGACATGCATTTCATTTGTCGTTGCACCGCTCTTCGCTGACGTGGCGAGCGCCGCGGACCAAACCAAAGACGACGACCGCTTACGAAATTGCGGAACGGTCTTGAAAGAGATTCTCGATGTTCCTGATGATATTCCGCAGGGCTTGCTCGATAAGGCAGATTGCGTCGTTGTTTTTCCTTCCGTTTTAAAGGCTGCTTTTATTATCGGCGGAAGCTACGGTCGAGGCTCCATGTCGTGCCGCACCGGTGAAGACTTCCGGGGACCTTGGGGCGCTCCTACGATGATGGGTCTGGAAGGCGGCAGCTTTGGCTTTCAGATCGGCGGAGAAGCTACGGATTTTGTATTGCTGGTGATGAACGAACGCGGCGCGCGCGGCATTCTCGCCAGCAAGGTCAAGCTGGGAGGCGACGCTTCCGTGGCTGCCGGCCCGGTCGGCCGCGATTCATCGGCCGAAACCGACGCGACCCTGCGAGCCGAAATCTTGAGCTACTCACGGGCGCGTGGGCTATTTGCCGGTGTCTCCCTCGAAGGTTCCACTATCCGTCCGGACAATGGCGACAACCAGCGCGTGTACGGGAGAAAGATCCCGGCGAGCAATATTGTCTTGTCACGAAGAGTCGCCGTGCCTCCAGCAGCCAAGCAACTGGTTTCGACCCTGGATGACAAGACGCCGAAGCACAAGCAATAGATTTGTCAAATGACTCAGGTTTGCGATGCGGTGAAAGGATTTGGGAGTGACTCATGTGGATTGTAAAACTAGCACTGAAGCGGCCATATACGTTCGTGGTACTTGCGATTCTGATTTTTATCTTTGGGGGTCTCGCGATTGTCAGCACTCCCACGGACATTTTTCCGAATATCGACATCCCCGTCGTCAGCATTATCTGGAACTATAACGGACTCGACCCTCAGGATATCTCTGACCGGATCGTGTCGATCACCGAGCGCAACCTGACCACTACGGTGGATAACATCGCTCATATTGAATCACAATCTCTCTATGGCATCGCCGTAGTGAAAGTTTTCTTCCAACCATCGGTGAGCATCGACAAGGCCATTGCCCAGATCACCGCAAATTCCCAAACGCAACTCCGGCAGCTGCCTGCCGGCACCACGCCGCCATTGATTATCACCTACAGCGCATCGACGGTCCCCATCCTCCAACTCGCGCTCTCGGGCAAAGGCATTTCGGAGCAGCAACTGAACGACTACGGTCTGAATTTCATTCGCCCGCGGCTGGTCACCATCGAGGGAGCAGCGCTGCCCTATCCTTATGGCGGGAAGCAACGCCAGGTGCAAGTGGACTTAAACACGGCGGCCTTGCAGTCCAAAGGTCTTTCCGCTCTTGATGTTGTCACTGCCATTGGCGCTCAGAATCTGATTCTGCCAACGGGGACATCCAAGATCGGTTCCAAGGAATACAACGTCGACATCTCAAATGCCGCTCCCCAGACGATCGAGCAGCTGAACCGCATCCCTATCAAGACGATTGGCACTACAACCACTTATATCGGTGATGTCGCCTGGGTGCGCGACGGTTTTCCGCCGCAAACCAACATTGTCCGCGTGAACGGGCAGCGCGCTACTCTCCTGACCGTCCAAAAAAACGGAAATGCGTCGACGCTAAACATCATTGCGGGGATTAAGGCTCTTTTGCCGCAGATCAAGCAGACCGTGCCGCCCGCGTTGGACATTAAACCGCTCGCCGACCAGTCCATCTTCGTCAAGAGCGCCATTCAAGGTGTGGTGAAAGAAGCGAGCATCGCCGCCTGCCTCACAGCTCTGATGATTCTCCTCTTTCTCGGTAGCTGGCGAAGCACCATCATCATCGCGACCTCAATCCCTCTGGCGATCTTGACCTCCATCATCGCGCTTAGCGCGATCGGACAAACGATCAATATTATGACCCTCGGTGGACTCGCTCTTGCGGTTGGCATCCTGGTGGACGATGCAACCGTGGAGATCGAAAATATCAACCGAAACATCGCCTTGGGAAAGGAAGTAGAACACGCCATCCTGGATGGTGCTCAACAGATCGCTATCCCGGCGTTTGTCGCGACGCTTGCGATCTGCATCGTCTTCGTTCCGATGTTTCTCCTTACGGGCGTCGCGCGATATTTGTTCGTGCCGCTGGGTGAAGCTGTCGTTTTTGCCATGCTGGCTTCCTACCTACTCTCGCGCACGGTGGTTCCCACCATGGCGAAATATCTCTTACGCGGCCATGAGCACGACGCCGCGCACACCGTAGCTTCCCGCAATCCTTTCGTCCGCGTGCAAATTCGCTTTGAGGAGGCCTTCGAGCGTCTCCGGGAGCGTTATCACGGGTTACTCGAGCGCTGCCTTCATCATCGTCGCGCTTTCCTGATCACATTCTTCGCTGCGTGCCTCGGATCCTTGGCCTTGATTGTTCCGTTGCTGGGCCAGGATTTCTTCCCCTCGATCGACAGCGGCTCGTTCGATCTTCACCTCCGAGCTCCAACCGGAACACGCATCGAAGAGACCGCGCGTCTTTGCGATCTCGTGGAGCAATTCATCAAACAGCAACTCCCGCCAGGCGAGGTGTCCAATGTGATTGACAATATTGGGCTGCCCTATAGCGGCATCAATACGTCCTACAACAACACGGGAACAGTAGGCGCCTCGGACGCGGATATTCTTGTAACTTTCAAGGTCAACCACCACAAGACGAATTCGTACGTTCACGACCTCCGCATCAGCCTGGCCAAGCAATTTCCCGGCGTAACCTTTTCTTTCCTGCCTTCCGACATGGTTAGCCAAATTCTAAATTTCGGTTTGCCAGCCCCCATTGACATTCAAATCCTCGGCAATGATTTGGCGGGCAATCATGCTTATGCAGACTCGTTGCTCAACCAAGTCAGGTACGTGTCTGGGATAGCAGATGTGCGGATTCAGCAGCCATTCGATCAGCCCTATATGCACCTCTCGGTGGACCGCACGAAGGCCCAGGAAGTCGGCTTCAACACCCAGGCCATCGCGCAAAATGTGTTGATTTCTCTGGGAGGCAGCTTTCAGACCTCGCCGACGTACTGGCTCGACCCGAAGAATCGGGTGAGCTATCAGGTCTCCACTCAGACGCCGCAGTATCGCGTTAGCACGCTCCAGGATTTGGCCAACATGCCGATCACCGGGCCTACTCCGAATGCACCGCCGTCCCTTCTCGCGAGCTTCGCTTCCGTCCAGCGCGGCAGCGGAGCGGCCGTGGTTTCTCACTACAACATCCAACCCGCTATCGATATCTTCGGTGCCGTTCAAGGACGCGACCTTGGGGGCGTCGCGGGTGACATAACGCGCATTCTCAACCAAACTCGCAACCAACTCCCACGCGGTTCGCAAGTCGTCCTGCGAGGTCAGGCGCAGACAATGCGCTCCTCGTATGTCGGCCTCTTAACAGGACTATTCTTCGCGGTGCTCCTGGTCTACCTGCTGATTGTCGTCAACTTTCAGTCTTGGCTGGATCCTTTCATCATCATTTGCGCGCTGCCCGCTGCCCTCGCTGGGATCGCGTGGTTTCTGTTCGTGACTCACACCACCCTTAGCGTGCCGGCTCTCACGGGCACCATCATGTGTATGGGCGTAGCCACCGCCAACAGCATTCTGGTCGTGAGCTTTGCGGCAGAGCAGATGGCCGAGGGCAAAGATCCTGTCGCCGCGGCTCTTGAGTCCGGATTCACGCGCTTTCGCCCCGTGCTGATGACAGCTCTGGCCATGATCATCGGCATGTTGCCCATGGCCCTTGGGCTCGGAGACGGTGGCGAACAGAACGCCCCCCTGGGCCGCGCGGTCATCGGCGGGCTGCTATTCGCCACAGTATCCACGCTGCTCTTTGTCCCGACTCTCTTCAGCGTTCTACACGGGCTGAAGAGCCGGCCTGCGGAGACCACCGCTCAACCACAGGAGAATCTCTGAAATGGAATTGGAAGGGGTAAATTCAATGCAACCACAAACAAAAGAACAAATTTCCGCGCAAGAAGCGCAATCGTCACCGGTCACCGGCAAGCCGGATCGACCCGGACGGGGCTGGCTTGCTGCGGTCGTAATTTTCGCTGTCTTCGCCGGACTCCTGGTCTCCGGGATTCTTCAGCGCATGCACGCCAGCGCCGCACTTCGCACCGAAACCACTGAGATGGCGGTACCAACCATCTCCGTCGTCTCTCCGCAGCGCACCGCTCCGTCCCAGGAAATCGTGTTGCCCGGAAACGTACAACCCTATGTCACGGCGCCGATTTACTCTCGCACTAACGGCTATTTGCAGGCTTGGTATTTCGATATCGGAGCACATGTGAAGAAAGGGCAGCTGTTGGCGGTGATCTCCACTCCCGAAGTCGACCAGCAACTGGGACAGTCACGCAGCAATCTTTCCACTGCGGAAGCCAATCTCAGGCTTGCCGAGATTACCAAGGACCGTTACGAAGGCCTGCTCACGACCCATGCTGTGGCCCAGCAGGACGTGGATAACGCCGTCGGTACGTATAACGCCAATAAATCGATTGTGGAAGCCGACCAGGCCAACGTGAAGCAACTGGAGGCGCTGCAATCGTTTGAGAAAATCTATGCGCCATTCGACGGAATTATCACCGCTCGTAACACGGATGTCGGCGCTCTCGTTGACTCTGGCAGCGGTGGCGGCGTCAAGACCGATCTGTTCCATCTCTCTCAAGTGGACCGGCTGCGCGTTTATGTCAACGTCCCGGAAGAATACTCGCAGGCAACCACTTCCGGGCTGACCGCGGAGCTGACTTTGTCAGAGTTCCCAGGTACAACTTTCACAGGAAAACTCGTGCGCACCGCAGAGGCCATCAACTTCGAGACGCGCACCCTCCTAGCGGAAGTTGACGTCCCCAATCCGATCGGTAAATTACTTTCGGGCTCCTATGCCGAAGTCCATTTCAAAGTCCCGGGAAAGATCTCCACCTACATTTTGCCAGTCGACACGCTGTTGTTTCGCAAGGAAGGTCTGCGCATCGCTGTTGTCAGGGACAGCAAAGCGCAGTTACTGCCGGTAACCCCCGGTCGCGACTTCGGTGACAAGATCGAAATCATTTCCGGTCTGCAGGGCAGCGAGTCCGTCATCGTGAGCCCCCCGGATTCCGTTGTGAATGGAGAGAAAGTGCAGGTCGCTCAGGCCACCACCGCAGGAGGGACGCAATGAATTTCTTTCTCCGCTGCAGTACCAGCACTCAATTCTTGAAGCGCATCGCCGGCAGGATCAGCGTCATGAGCATGTTGTTATTCGCCGGATGCACGGTGGGACCCAATTATCGACGCCCCGCAGCTGAAGTTCCGGCAACCTACAAAGAGGTAGGAGACTGGAAGGCCGCTCAGCCGAATGATCAGAGCGTCAACGGCAACTGGTGGGAAATCTTTCAGGATCCGCAACTCAATGCCCTGGAGGCTCAAGTCAACGTCTCCAACCAAAATTTGAAGGCGGCGGAGGCTCAATACACACAAGCTCGTGCACTTCTCCGTTACCAGCGGGCCGATTTTTTCCCCACGGTCACCGCGGGCGCGAGTGCCACGCGAAACCGAATCTCCAGTCACCGGCCTGCAAGTGTCACCGCCAATGGAGCTACCTACAACGATTTTCAAATCCCATTCGAGTTGTCCTATCAAATCGACGTTTGGGGCCGCGTGCGTCGTACCGTAGAAGCTTATCGCGACCAGGCGCAAGCCAGCGCAGCCGACTTGGCAGCGGTGAACCTGTCCATGCATGCTCAGCTGGCTTTGGACTACTTCCAGGCCCGTACGCTTGATGCCGAGGAGCAGCTCCTGAACTCAACCGTTACGCAGTATGAACAGGCATTGCAATTGATCGAGAGCAGATATGCAGGAGGGCTTGCTTCCGATCTGGAGGTCGAGCAGGCCAGGACGCAACTTGAGACAACACGCGCTCAGGCAGTCGACGTCGGGGTCGCTCGCGCCCAGTACGAGCACGCGGTAGCGGTCCTCGTTGGCAAGCCTCCCGCTTCGTTCAGTCTCGCCCCTCTTCCTCTCACCATGCCTCCTCCGCCGATTCCTGTGGGCCTGCCCTCGGAATTGCTCGAAAGGCGGCCCGACATCGCAGCCGCGGAACGCCAAATGGCCGCCGCGAACGCGCAGATCGGAGTGGCCAAGGCCGCCTACTATCCCAATATCAGCTTGGGGGCGACGGGAGGATTTGAGAGCGGCGCCATCACGACATTGTTATCCGGCCCTAGCGTTTTGTGGTCGGCCGGTCCATCTGCTCTACTCACGGTCTTCGATGTCGGAAGACGTCGTGCTGCCTCAGACCAGGCCATCGCTGCGTACGATCAAGCCGTCGCCAACTATCGCCAAACTGTGCTGACCGGGTTCCAACAAGTTGAGGACAACGTCGCGGCGCTTCGGATCCTGGAGCACGAAGCTCAGGTACAAAACGCAGCCGTGGCCGCCGCCGAAAAATATCTCTCACTAGCCAATACTCGTTATACAGGTGGTGTCACCAGCTATCTTGAAGTGACCACCGCCCAGAGCGCCGCTCTCTCCGACGAAGTCACTGCGGTCAATATTCTCGGCCGCCGCATGGTGGACGCGGTCACACTCGTCCAGGCCCTCGGCGGTGGATGGAATAGCTCCGAACTACCTCAGCGGCCCGAATGCTGCGGCAAACTTATAAGCGCTTCAAGGTAAAAGAGGGAAAATAAAGGTCCATGTCCCTTAAGCGACGCCAGATAAGACGTTCAAGACTTTATTTTGAGAGAGCTACTCCCCGTAGGGTACCCAGATATTTTTCACCTGTACGGTGTGGTCGAGGAACCACCGGCCTTCGCCTTGTTTCACGTCGAACCAGTCGATGGCACGGCCCTCGTTGGTGAACACCTGCTTTAGATTGCCAATCGAGAGCGTTTTCGCTGCTGCGGCGCTCGATTCGTCAGTAAAGCACCAGATGGCGTCGATGTCGTCGTGTTCGGCGACTGTCTTCAGTAATTCCGCGGCGCGACCGGTGACGATGTTAATGACACCGTCCGGAAGATCGCTGGTTTCGAAAACCTGGTAGAGATCGCCAGCAATCAGTGGATATTGTTCCGACGGAATGGCGATGACCGTGTTGCCAGTGGCAATCGCCGGCATCACCAGAGAAAGGAATCCCAGGAGCGGCGCATCCGTGGGGCACACCACGCCTATCGTGCCAACCGGCTCTTTCATAGCCAGCGCGACGTTGCGGAACGGAGGATTGTGCACCGCCCCTTCGTACTTATCAGCCCAGGCGGCGTAAGAAAAAATGCGCTCGATGCCGAAGTGGACTTCCGCGTCGGCTTGCTTCTTGCCGACAACGGCAGATAGCCGGCGGGCGATTTCTTCGCGCCGCTGCGAAAGGTTTTCCGCGACGTAGTAAAGCACCTGCGCGCGATTGTGAGCCGTAGCTTTGCCCCAGCCTTCCGCTTTGCGCGCGGCTTCAACGGCGTTGCGAATGTCCTTGCGGTTGCCGAGCGGGGCCTCCCCAAGCAGTTGGCCGTCCGCGCCGTGCACTTCTATGCTGTAACCGGAATCCGGCCGCGCTTGTTTGCCGCCGATGTAGAGCTTCACGGTTCGATCGATCGGTGGTGCCGCGAAATCGGCGGACTGGTCCTGCGGCTGATCGATGGCGAGAGGTGTTGCATGCATTGGTGGCGCGTTTTTAAACCATGCAGGTTCTAGATATTCCAGGAGCCCTTCGCGCCCGCCCTCGCGTCCGTAGCCGCTCTCGCGATAGCCGCCGAAACCGCTGGCGGCGTCAAAAAGATTCGTGCAGTTGACCCACACCACGCCGGCTTTGAGCTGCGCGGCGACATGCAATGAAACATTGATGCTCTCGCTCCATACGCAGGCGGCTAGGCCATAAACGGTATTGTTGGCGAGCTCGACAGCTTCCCGCGGCGTGCGGAACGTCATTGCGGCAAGCACTGGGCCGAAAATCTCCTGCTGCGCCACGACCGAAGTCGGATGAACGTTGCACAACAGCGTTGGCGGAAAATACAGCCCGCGCGCCGGCATAGGGATGGACGGCTGCCAGCAAGTCGCACCTTCGGCGACGCCCTGATCGACAAGCCGCTGAATGCGCTCGAGCTGCACGCGCGCGACGATCGCGCCAATGTCGATGGCTTTGTCGAGCGGCGAACCGATTCGCAGTGTGTTCATGCGGTCCTGAATCTTGCCGATCAATTTGTCCGCGATGCTTTCCTGCATCAGCAGGCGCGAACCGGCGCAGCAAACTTGGCCCTGGTTGAACCATATGCCGTCGACTAATCCCTCCACGGCGCTATCCAGATCGGCGTCTTCAAA
>WNFN01180620.1_pt1 | contig 13225 bp, 14 predicted proteins | sample 5400161 | NCBI WGS metagenome assembly WNFN01 (sample SAMN13153353, study PRJNA577476) | soil metagenome | isolation source: 80 cm saprolite on Douglas fir-dominated hillslope | place: USA:California | collected 2013-09-17
CGCTTACGCGATCTCGCCGGCCTTATCGTCATCGACTTCATCGACATGGACGAAGGCCGCAACAACCGCACCGTGGAACGGCGCCTGAAGGAAGCGCTCAAACACGACCGCGCCAGAATTCAAGTCGGCCGCATCTCTCATTTCGGCCTGCTGGAAATGTCGCGCCAGCGCATCCGCACGTCGGTGCTGGAAAGTTCAACCGAGAAGTGCCCGATATGCGGCGGCTCCGGCCATGTGCGCTCCGTATCATCGGTCGCGCTGCAGCTCCTGCGCGCCATCGAGGAAATGCTGAACAAGGGCGCGACCCACAATCTGATCGTGCGCACGCGCGCGGAGGTGGCCCTCTATGTGCTCAATCACAAGCGGGCACATTTGCGGATGCTGGAGGAACGCTTCCGGGTTACCCTGACAGTGTCGGCTGATGCGAGCGTGACCGGCCAGCAGTCCTATGTGGTCGACCGCGGCGAGCAGGTGCACACGGTGGAAGCGGCGAAGAGCCTCGCTGCCTCGCAGCCGGTACCGCTCGCGACTGTGGACGACGACGATATCGTTGAGGACGAAGCGGAAACAATCGAGGCCGAAGAAGGCGTCGAGGCCGTCGAAGCCGCTCCTGCGGAAGTGACCGAAGAGCGGCCACCCCGCAGTGCCGAGCGCGAAGGCGGACCCCGCCGCCGCCGGCGACGCGGACGCGGCGGTCGTGGCCGTGGCGGCGAACCGCGCGAGGGCGCGCAGGCTTTCACGAACGATGCCGTCGCTGAAAACCCCGTGGCGCCCGACGAGCACATCGCGAGTTCGCCCGACGAAGAAGGTTCGGGCCAACCTCAACCGCGTCAGGAAGGCGGGCCGTTTGGCGAAAGCGAGCGTGACGGCGCGCGACGCCGTCGACGCCGCGGCCGGCGCGGTGGCCGCAGAAATCGGCAGCGCAATGGCGAGGCGCCGCTCCGATCAGGCGGCGAGAACGGGCGCGAGCCAGAGCTGCAACACGCGGTCGAGGACATGGACCGACCGCCACTTTATGAAACCGCGCCGACATATGCACCTTCACCGCCGGCCGAGGAGCTCCCTGCCCCGCCGCCGGCAGAATTTTCCGCAACTCCGCCTGACGCACCGGAGCCGCCACGTCGCCGCTCAACCATCCGCGAACCGGCTCCCTTCGGCGGCGAAAGTGTGCCGATATCGCCTTCGGTCACGTCGCCGTCGGCGCCGGTTATTTCAAGCTCCGGATCTGAAGAGCAGGCGGCGCCCAAGCGCGGCTGGTGGGGCAAGCGCTTGTTAGGCGACAAGGACTAGGCGGACCATGAAATCGGCCTGGGTCGAACGCGACGCCAAGGCGGCGGTTGACCATTGGGCGAAGACCGGCGTCGCCACCGATCTGGCGCTGCGTGTCTATACGACGCGCTTGCTCGGAGGCGACCCCAAGCTGGTGCTGCACGGCGGCGGCAATACTTCAGTCAAGACGCACGTACAGGATTTGCTCGGCGAGGATGCCGAGGTTCTTTGCGTCAAAGGCTCCGGCTGGGACATGGGCAGCATCGAGCCTGCCGGCATGCCGGCTGTGCGGCTCGAAGCGTTACGCAAGCTGCGCGCACGCACGGCCATGCCCGACGAGGAGATGGTGCGCGTCCAGCGCGCGAGCCTGATCGATCCGCAAGCGCCCAACCCGTCCGTTGAGACACTTCTGCACGCTTTCGTCCCGCACAAATTTGTCGATCACATCCACGCCACTCCAGTGTTGAGCCTGATCGACCAGGCGGACAGCGAAGCGCTGTGCGCGGAGACTTATGGGCGCCGGCTGGGCTTTGTGCCCTACATCATGCCCGGCTTCGCGCTGGCAAAAAAAGCCGCCGAGGTGTTCGAAAAAAATCCCGAAGTCGAGGGTCTGATCCTCGACAAGCACGGCATTTTCACTTTCGGAAACGATGCACGCGAAGCATACGAGCGCATGATCGAATTCGTGACGCTCGCGGAAGAGCGCCTGCATAAAAAGGGTAACGCGAAATTTGCCGGCACGAGGCTCCCGCACCGCATCGCGTCGGCCGCCGAGGTGGCGCCCGTCATTCGCGGCGCCTGCACGCTGCGCGACGCATACGGCGAGGGCGCCCACAAGCGGCTCATCCTGCATTTCCGCAGCAGCGATACGATCCTCAACTATGTCTCCGGCAAGGACGTCGCGCGCTATGCCCGCGCCGGTCTGATCACTCCGGACCACGTCATCCGCACCAAACCCTGGCCGCTGATCGTGCCAGCCCCGGAGACTGGCAAACTCGATGATTTCAAAAATGCGGCCCAGCAGGCAGCGCACAAGTTCATGGACGATTACGCCGCCTATTTTGCGCGTCAAAAGGCGCGTGCCAACGGCGCGGCGATGCACGACCCCCTGCCCCGTGTCGTGCTGGTACCGGGCCTTGGCCTGTTCGGCCTTGGCGCCAGCGCCAAGGACGCGCGCGTGGCGGCCGACGTTGCCGAAGCCGCGGTCGAAGGCATTAGCGGCGCAGAAGCGATCGGCGCGTTCAAATCGATTTCCGAAAGCGATATGTTCGACGTCGAGTATTGGCCGCTGGAATTGGCCAAACTCGGCCAACGCAAGCCGTTGCCGCTCGCCGGACAAGTAGCGGTGATCACCGGCGCCGGTGGCGCCATTGGCGCAGCCACCGCCAAGGCCTTTGCGCAGGCTGGTGCGGAAGTTGCGCTGCTTGATATCGATGCGGATGCCGCGGCGAAAAGCGCAAAGACGATCGGTGGCGCAGCGCTTGCGATTGCCTGCGACGTGACCAACGCGGCATCGGTTGACACCGCTTTCAATCAGGTGGTCGCTGCATTTGGCGGCGTCGATATCGCAGTGTCGAACGCCGGCGCAGCCTGGCAGGGCAAGATCGGTGATGTCGATGAAGCCCTGCTACGCGAGAGCTTCGAACTCAACTTTTTCGCGCATCAAAAAGTCGCGCAAGCGGCGGTTAAAGTCATGCTCAAGCAAGGCATGGGCGGCTGCCTCCTGTTCAACGTCTCCAAACAGGCGGTGAACCCAGGTCCGGATTTTGGACCACGCGGTCAATGCCGACCGAATTCGGTCCGGGTTGCTCACCCAAGATTTCATCAAAGAGCGCGCCAAGGCCCGGGGACTCAGCGAAAAAGAATATATGAGCGGGAATTTGCTCCAGCGCGAGGTAACGGCGGAGGATGTGGCGCAAGCCTTTTTGCATCAGGCGCTCGAATTGAAGACAACCGCCAACGTCACCACGGTCGACGGCGGTAATATCGCCGCCGCGTTGCGCTGATCCCTGAAATTGCCCAGAAGCGTGCTATACCCTTCCTCGCATCGATACCGAAAAAGGAGCCGACCCGATGCTGCGAACCATGGTCATTGCCTTCCTTCCGGTCCTGTTGGTTGCGGCGCCCGCCGCGGCCATCACAAACCAGGAAAAAATGGAGACTTGCAAGGTCGGCGCCGAAAGCCTTGAAGCCGCCAAGCGCGCGACCTTCATCAAGAAGTGCATGGCGAAGGGCAATTACGAGCCGGCTGCGAGAAAGAACGCCAAAACAGCGCCGAAGCCGCAGTAGCGCGCGCCGTTACGTCGCGCGCGACACCGGCCGCTCCAGCGGCATCACCTCGAACGTTCGCAGCGCGCCACGCCGCAGAACATCGATCGCAATCCGTTTGCCGATACGCTCGCGATTGAGCAGCCGGATCAGATCGTCGACGCCGGTGACGGCAACTCCGTCGGCGCGCACGATGGTGTCCAGAGTCATCAGGCCGGCCGTCGACGCCGGGCCCTGAGGCTCAAGGGCGGTGATCATCGCGCCCGAACTGTTTTCGACCTCGGCAGCACGCGCGTGACGGCGCGGCACAGCCGCGGTCTGCGCCGAAACACCGATGTAAGCTCGCCGCACGCGGCCGTGCTGAATCAATTCGCTCAGCACAAACTGCGCGGTATTGCTGGCGACCGCAAAGCAGATCCCCTGCGCACCCATGATGACGGCGGTGTTGATACCGATCACCTCGCCGCGCGATGACGCAAGCGGCCCGCCGGAATTGCCCGGATTGAGTGCGGCATCGGTCTGGATCACGTCCTCGATCAGGCGCCCGTTACGCGACCGCAAAGAACGCCCGAGCGCCGAGATGACGCCAGCGGTCACCGTCGATTCGAAACCGAGCGGATTGCCGATCGCGACCACGAGCTGGCCGCGCTTGAGCGTTTTGGAATCGCCGAGTGTTGCACTTGGCAGATCGCGCGCCGAGCCAGCGCGCAGCAGCGCCAAATCGGTATCGGGATCCTCGCCCAGGCGGCGAGCGTCCATAACGCGGCCCTCGGCGTCTTGCAGCCGCACCTCCTTGGCGCCTTCGACCACATGGCAATTGGTCAGCACCAGACCATCCGGCGCTATGACAACGCCGGAGCCTACGCCGCCGGGGCGGCCATTTTTATTGTGGACCTCAACGCGTACGACGGCCGGACCGACGGTGTCGGCCACCGAGGTTACCGCGTGAGAATAAGCGTCAAGAATCTCAGCATCGGAAGCAGACGGCGCTGCCGCCGCGCCGAAGTCCTCGACGTCGGACGACGATGCAAAATCAAGCATGGGGATTTCGGGGTTTCGTGAACGTGCATTGATGTAGGGATTGGCTATCGTAAATGGAAGATGCGAAGCGCATTGCCGGGTTTGTCTCAAATTGAATTGATTTCTTCAGACTTCCTCAAAGCCGCCGCGCTAAATTTGCAAATAAATTGAAGGCGTTATTTCAATTCCGGGGCCGAGCAAGACCCATGCCCGCCGACACGCAGACACGCATGCCGAACCGCGCCAGGGGCAAACTGGCGGCGGGAGAAGGGACCCGCGCCATCATCGTAACAACGGTGCTGGTGTGTGTGATGCTGACGGGCTTTTTTGTGACGGCGACTTCGTACCTTTCTGCCGACCGCACCGAAAATCCCAAGTCGAAGATCGCGCCGTTGACCCCATCCGCACAGGGTGAAGCGGCGCATCGTACCGCCTCTATCGTCATGGAGACGGGCAACAAGGGCCGCTGCGAGGAACGTCAATTCGACAATCGCACCGGCAAAATCGTGTCATCGAACACCGTCGATTGCGATGCGCGCTTCGCGTCCGAGCGCGACGCAACCCCGTCGGAAAACCTCTCGGGTGAGCGGATGCGCGCTATCCACGGCACCTTCAGGAAATAGCGGATCGGCGCTTTTGACCGTTCAATCGCTCTGCAAAATAACGTTCTTCACCATCGGATAGATCTGGTTCTGCCAGGTCTTGCCGGAAAACACGCCGTAGTGGCCGACGCCGGCCTGCATGTGGTGGCGCTTGCGATACGGACGCAGTGACGAGCAGAGGTCGTGCGCGGCGAGCGTCTGGCCGACCGCGCAAATATCGTCTCTCTCGCCTTCCACAGTGAACAAGGCCGTGCGCCTGATCGCGCGCGGCTCGACCTTGTGGTTTTGGTAGGTGAGCGCGCCGAGCGGCAAGGCGTGGTCCTGGAATACCAGCCGCACCGTTTCCAGATAGAATTCCGCGCTCAAATCCAGTACGGCGAAGTATTCATCGTAAAACGCCTTTGTCTGCGCCGCCTTGACGTTCTCCCCTTTCGCCAGGTTTTCGTAAAGCTCGCGGTGCGCCTTCAAATGGCGCTCGATGTTCATGCTCATGAAGGCGGCGAGCTGCACGAAACCGGGGTAGACGTGCCGGCCGCCGCCACCATAACGGTAAGGTACGCGTGCGATCAGATGGCGCTCGAACCAATCGATGGGCTTCGATTTTGCGAGCTCGTTGACCTTGGTTGGATTGACGCGCGTGTCGATCGGACCAGCCATCAGGGTCATCGATCGCGGCTGCGCAGGATTGTCGGCCTGCGCCATCACACTCGCTGCCACCAGCACTGCAACACAGGGCTGACACACAGCCATGATGTGCGCGCCTGGCCCGATTGTTTCGAGAAAGCGGATCAGGTGACCGATGTAATCGTCAAAGCCGAAGCGGCCGTCCTCAAGCGAGACGTCGCGCGCGTTGTGCCAGTCAGTGATAAAGACGTCGTGTTCCGGCAGCATGGTGCGAACGGTCGCGCGCAGCAGCGTTGCAAAATGGCCGGACAACGGCGCCACCACCAGCACACGCGGCTGCGCCGACACGGTGTCCTTCCTGAAATGCAGCAGCGTGCCGAACGGAGTCGTGTCGGCCACCTCTTCGGTCACCGCGACCTCACAATTGCCGACAACGATACTATCGATGCCGTAAGGCGGGCGAGCGTGCGTCAGGCCAGCACGTGCGATGAGCTCATAAGCGGCAGTCAGGTTGCTCAGGACGGTCGGACGCGCAGAGCCGTTAAGCCGCTCCGTCACCGATCTGGCCACCGCGCCAGCAAGTTGGCGCACCGGTACCATGATGTCGGTATGCGCCTGATAGGCTTGGTAGAGCATCCAATTCCTGGCGGCCCCGGCGGACCGTATACAAAGACTAGAGCATTTAATGTTGCACTGCGAGATAAAACTTATTGTATGCCGCTAACGGCCTGTAAATTGGGGACAATCCTGTTGCCGGGTAATTTTGCAGCACGGGAAGGTATTGAAAAAGCGACACTTTCGTCTAAGCTGCCGAATGCCGGGTCATGATTGAACAAGGGACGTTTGTGCCCCATGGCCAAGGCTACCCTCACGATTGCCAGCAAAAACTACGGCTCCTGGTCGCTGCGCGGCTGGCTGCTTTGCAAGTTAGCTAAACTCGATTTTGACGAGCAGATGGTCGCCAGTGACGATCCTTCGACTCGCGCCGAACTGCTGCTGCTATCGCCCTCGTTCCTGGTGCCTTGCCTGACCCACAATGGCATCAAGATTTGGGACACGCTTGCGATCGGTGAGTACCTCAACGAAACCCTTCCGGCGGCGGGGCTGCTGCCAAAGCCTCTCGCCGCGCGCGCGCGCTGCCGCTCGATCTCGGGTGAAATGCACTCCGGCTTTTCCAACTTACGATCCGCGCTGCCGATGAATCTGAAGGCGTACCATCCCGGCTTTAAAGTCTGGGCTGGTGCTCACGCCGACATAGAACGCATTGTCAGCATCTGGCGCGAATGCCTCGCTGCCGAAAAAGGACCTTTCCTTTTTGGTGCGGCTCCCTGCATGGCCGATGCAATGTTCGCGCCCGTCGTCGCGCGCTTCCTGAGTTACGACGTGAAGCTCGACAGCGATTGTGCCGCCTATTGCGCCACAGTCATGGCAATGCAGCCGATGCGTGAATGGACAGACGCTGCGAAAGCCGAACCTGATGAGGTCGTCGAACTGGACGTCGAATTTTGACGCACTCTCAAACCGCTCGTCTCCGCGAAAGCGGGGACCCAGAGCAACAATCTCCCCCGCAGGAATTTCTCGCCCTGGATTCCCGGTGACGCGGGAATGAACGGAGGCTGGTTTACTTCCCCAACCAATTCCCGATCCGCTCCACTGCCTCGCGCATCTCGGCTGCCGACCCCGCATAGCAGAACCGCAAAAAGTGCCGGCCATCGACCGGATCGAAATCGATTCCGGGCGTCGCTGCCACGCCGGCTTCGTTCAACATGCGCTTCGCAAAATCGAGACTGTCGTCGGAGAAACGCGAAATGTTGGCGTAGAGATAAAAAGCACCATCCACAGGCAGAAATTTGTCGAGCCCCGCCTTTGGCAGCCCCTCGGTGAGAATCCGACGGTTTTCCTCGTAGCCATGCTTGACGGCTTCCATTTCCTCGCGCCCGTCGAACGCGGCCTCGGCGGCAACCTGCGCCAACGTTGGCACCGAAATCGCGAGATTGCCCTGCAACCGTTCGATCGGGCGCACGAACGTGTCCGGCACGACCATCCAGCCAATACGCCAACCTGTCATGCAGAAATATTTCGAGAATGAATTGATCACCACGGCGCGGTCCGATGCGTTGGCCGCGGTCTCGGCGGTGAAGGCATAGTCGAGGCCGTGATAGATTTCGTCGGAGATCACGCGGATGCCTTCGGCTTCCGCAACCGCAATCAGCCGCGAGAGCGTATCGGCATCCATCATGGTGCCGGTTGGATTTGCCGGACTTGCGATCACCACGCCTTTGAGGGGCGTGCGTTGGTGAGCGGCGATCAGCGGCTTGGCCGATAGTGCCCAACGCGTCTCTGCAGAAGTCTCGATCAGCACCGGCTCGCATCCAAGTGCCGAGAGGATATGCCGATACGGGGGATAGCCGGGATTTGCCAAAGCCACCCGGTCACCGGGCTCAAACAGTGCCAGGAAGGCCAGAATGAATCCGCCCGACGACCCCGTCGTCACAACGATGCGTGCTGGATCGAGGGCAAGATCGTAAGCGTCCTCATAGTGGCGCGCGATACGCGCACGCAGCGACGGTATCCCGAGTGTTTCGGTATAACCGATGCGCCCATGCGCGAGTGCGGCTTGCGCGGCTTTGATCGCAGTCGCCGGCGCTCTCGCCGCCGGCTGACCCACCTCCATATGAATGATTTTGGCACCCTGCGCCTCGCGCTGCGCCGCCGCCGCCATCACGTCCATGACGATAAACGGCGGCACATCGCTGCGTTTCGATGGCTTCAAAAGCTGTTTTGCTGCCTCAAGCATCATTTTAGGCCCATGGGGCTTCGATATCCCGCCCCGCTGTTGCCGTATTCAGCGTCGATCTCATGACCCAGTCGTGATCGCAACTCGCGTTGACCGCCACCAGGCGCAACACTAGTTTCACCAAATTCGGTAGCAAAATCCGTATGTCCGTGGACGGCACACCTATCAGGACGCGACGCGGGGCGCCAGCAGCCCGGGCGATTGCGGTCCTCACTGCGATCGCGGTCTGCGCCGCCGGCGGAGGTCCAGCAATGGCACCCGCGCGCGCCCAGGAAGCGGCGTTGCGTGGCATGCCCATCGTCCGCGACGCCGAAATCGAACAGCTTCTGCGCGACTACGCTCAGCCGATTTTGCAGGCTGCCGGTCTTGGCAAACAAAACGTAAGGGTCGTGGTGCTGGGTGATCGCTCGTTCAATGCCTTCGTGATGGATGGTCGCCACATCTTTATCAACGCCGGCGCGCTGTTCGACGCCAAAACTCCCAACGAAATCATCGGCGTGTTCGCGCACGAAACTGGCCACCTTGCAGGCGGACATTTGCTGAAGCCCCGCGAGCAACTCGCGTCTGCGCAAACCGCATCGATCATCGCTTTGCTTGCGGGCATCGGCGCGGCCGTCGCCGGTGCAAAGAGCGGCTCGGGCGGCAATATCGGCACAGCCGCAATCCTGGCGCCGCAGGCGGCGATCATGCGCACGGTGCTCGCTTATGTGCGCACCCAGGAAGACCAAGCCGACCACGCCGGCGTGAAATTCCTTAATGCCACCGGTCAGTCGCCGCGCGGCATGGTCGAACTGTTCACGCGCCTCAGCAACGAAGTGTTGTTTAACTCGCGCTATATCGACCCCTACATGCAAACTCACCCGATGCCTGCCGATCGTGTGGCCGCACTCGAAACACTGGCGCGGGCGAGTCCCTATTGGGATCGAAAGGATTCGCCCGAGCTGCAGCTGCGCCATGATCTGATGCGCGCAAAACTGGCGGGCTTCCTTGAGCGGCCAGACACCGTTGCCCGTCGCTATCCACTCGGCGACCACAGCCTGCCGGCCCGTTACGCGCGCGCCATAGCGACCTATCGCCACGCGGACTTGCGCCAGGCTCTTGCCCAGATCGACGAACTGATTCAGGCACAGCCGAACAATCCGTATTTCTACGAGCTCAAAGGCCAGGCGCTGTTGGAAGGCGGGCACCCGGCGGAGGCCGTCGCTCCGTTGCGCCAGGCCGTGCAGCTTTCGCACAATACACCGTTGCGGTTGGCTTACTACGCACAGCGATCTCCCGCGAACCGGAGTCTCCGGAAGCATTTAGCCAACTTGCGATGGCCTATGGTCGCAAAGGCGATCTCGCCAATGCCGACCTCGCTTCGGCGCAAGCCGCCTTTACGCGCGGCGATGTCAAAACCGCGCGGCAACTTGCGTCGCGGGCAAAGACCCGTCTACCTATCGGTTCCCCCGCATGGGTAAGGGCCGACGACATCGTCAACGTCAAACCGTCGAATTCAAACGCCGGCATCCAATAGCCACAAGGACCCAAGCCAATGAAATCAATTCCGCGCTCTTTCGCTGCTGCTTTCGTGGCGATGCTGGCCATCGCCACATCGCCAGCCTCGCGCGCCGACGAGCTTTCCGCTGGCCAGCGCAGCGAGGTCGAACGCATCGTGCGCGAATATCTCGTCGCTCACCCTGAAGTCATTCAGGACGCGATGGCCGAACTCGAAAAGCGCCAGAGTGCGGCTGAATCCGAGAAGCACAAGACCGCGGTGAAGCAATATTCGGAGGCGCTGTTCGCCTCGCCGCGTCAGGTCGTGCTCGGCAATCCGGATGGCAACGTCACGTTCGTCGAGTTCTTCGACTACAATTGCGGCTACTGCAAGCGCGCCATGGACGACATGCTCACGCTGCTCAAGGACGACCCAGAGCTCAAGGTGGTACTGAAGGAGTTCCCGGTGTTAGGCCCCGGCTCGGTAGAGGCCGCGCAGGTCGCGGTTGCCGTGCGTATGCAAGACAAGACCGGCAAGAAATATCTTGAATTTCATCAAAAGCTGCTCGGTAGCCGCGGGCAAGCCGATAAGGCGCGCGCGCTCGCCGTCGCCAAGGACATCGGCCTCGACATGGGGCGCCTGGATAAGGATCTGGCGAGCGCCGAAGTGAAGGCCACCCTGCAAGAAAGCTTCAAGCTTGCCGAAGCGCTCGGTCTCAATGGCACGCCAAGCTACGTCATCGGCGACGACGTGGTGGTCGGTGCGGTTGGGCTCGATGCGCTCAAGGAAAAGGTCAATTCATCGCGTTGCGGCAAGCCGAACTGCTAGCGGGCGCCAAGGCCCGTCCAAGGTCTTCCGGGTCGTTATCGGCCGCCGCGGCATCTATGCCCGGCGGCCGATTTGCGGCGCAAACGATTACGGAACAAAGTTCCGCCCGGGCGGTTGTTGCGCGCATGTATACGCTCGGCATGGAAGAAGAATATTTCCTGTTCGACGCAAAAACGCGCCATGCGGTGCGTCGTGCGAACAAGAAATTCCTTTCGCACGCGCAAAAACTGCTCGGCAAACACGTGATGACCGAAATGCTGCAATCGCAGCTCGAGGTCGCTACTCCGCCCTGCACCCCGCTATCGGCACTTTCCCGCTTGCATTCTGGCCGGAACAGATGGTGACGCGAAAGGCGCGCTACGGCCCGATCATGGATGACCTTCAGATGATCGGCTACCGCAACATGCTCTGCGGCATGCACGTCCACGTCGCAGTGCCGGACGTCGACACACGCATCAATCTGGTGATGCGGCTGACACCTTACCTTCCGCTCTTGCTCGCGCTTTCCACATCGTCTCCATTCTGGCAGGGCCACGCCACCGGTCTCGCTGGCTATCGACTGGCTGCATATGACGAGCTGCCACGCACGGGATTGCCCGAGCTATTTCGCACCAACGAAGACTATCGCGAATTCATTGCCGCACTGACCTGGGCAAAAATCATTCCCGATGCGAGCTATATCTGGTGGGCGGTGCGCCCGTCACTCATCAATCCGACCATCGAATTGCGCGTCGCCGACAGCTGCACACGACTGGACGACTCCGTCGCGGTCGCGGCGCTGTTTCGGTGCCTCGTGCGCGCGCTCGACCGTGATCGCGCGCTCAACGCCGGATTTGACCGCGTCGGCCGCGCGATCACGCAGGAAAACAAGTGGCGCGCCCAGCGGTATGGAATTGGCGCGACCTTTGTCGAGCCGTTCTCTCGTTCCCCGCTCACGCTTCGGGAATGGCTCGATCAAGTGATCGATTTCATCGACGCTGATGCCACCGCGCTCGGCTGCACGGCGGAGATCAAGCACCTCCTTGCCATCGCGGCCCACGGCACAAGCGCCGACCGCCAGATCGAGATTTTCGGCAAAGCCAAGGCCGCGGGCCGCAGAAGGTTAACGGCGCTCAAGGAGGTGGTCGATTGGGCAGCGGCCGAAACCCAGGCACTCTGCGCTACGAAAACCTAAATCCGAGCCCGCTTCCGGGCTTCCCCTCAGCGCTGCAGCCACCTATAAAGCCACAGTTTCACGCGCACCGAACCCAAGCGCGAGCCGGGCGGGGACCCATGGCGAAGACCGTCTACATTCTCAATGGACCGAATATGAACCTGCTCGGCACACGCGAGCCGGAGAAATACGGCCGCGCGACTCTTGCCGACGTCGAGAAACTTTGCCGCACGACCGCCAAGCGGTTCGGACTCGACATTGTCTTTCGTCAATCAAATCGCGAAGGTGAATTGGTCGATTGGATTCAGGAGGCCTCCGCCAAGAAGGCGTCCGGTATCCTCATTAACGGGGCGGGCTACACGACAACATCAATTGCCATTATGGACGCGCTTCTCGCCGTGAAATTGCCGGTGATCGAGGTGCATGTCACCAATATTCACGCACGCGAAAGCTTTCGGCAGAATTCTTACATATCGAAGGCGGCCAAGGCGGTGATCGCCGGCTTCGGCGTCGAGGGCTATGCGTTGGCAATCACCGGCCTCGCCGGATTGCTCGGCGCCAAGCAAAAAGGTTGAGCGCCGCGCAATGGCAAAATCGCCGAAGACAATCGTCGATCGCGAATTAATCCACGAGCTCACCAAGCTGCTGGACGAGACCGGCCTAACCGAAATTGAAATCGAGCAGGAGGGCAAACGCGTGCGCGTCGCTCGCGGCGTGCCGGCATCGGCCGCACCCACGGCACTCCGCGTCGAAGTCGCACCGCAGGCAGAAGCCATCCTCAAACCGCTCGATCCATCGAAGCACCCCGGCGTGGTGATCTCACCCATGGTCGGCACCGCTTATGCCTCGCCGGAGCCCGGCGCAAAACCTTTCATCGATATCGGAAGCAAAGTTAAAGTCGGCGATACGTTGCTGGTCGTCGAAGCAATGAAGACAATGAATCAGATTCCAGCCTCACGCGCCGGCACTGTCGTGCAAATTCTGTTTGAAGACGGCCAGCCGGTCGAGTTCGGCGAGCCACTGGTGATCATCGAATGACGGCTGATCGGCCGGACCCACGCGATGTTCGATAAAATCCTGATCGCAAACCGCGGCGAAATCGCCCTGCGCGTGTTGCGCGCTTGCAAGGAACTCGGCATTCCGCCGGTGGCCGTGCATTCCACCGCCGATGCCGACGCCATGCATGC
>WNFN01069369.1_pt1 | contig 13222 bp, 10 predicted proteins | sample 5400161 | NCBI WGS metagenome assembly WNFN01 (sample SAMN13153353, study PRJNA577476) | soil metagenome | isolation source: 80 cm saprolite on Douglas fir-dominated hillslope | place: USA:California | collected 2013-09-17
GCATGGCCTCGCGGCCGCCGAGCCGCGCGCCGACTCAGCCGAGAACGCTGCGCTGCCGGCCATCGAGCTGGCCGGCGTGTCGAAGGAGTTCCGCACCAGACGCGACGTCGTGGCGGCGGTCCGCACGATGGACCTCCAGATCGCCGAGGGTGAGTTCTTCTCCCTGCTCGGGCCGTCCGGTTGCGGCAAGACGACCACCATGCGCATGATCGCCGGCTTCGAGGATCCCACCACGGGGACGGTGCGGCTCCGAGGCAGGGACGTCACCGGGGTGCCGCCCAACAAGCGCGACGTGAACATGGTGTTCCAGTCCTACGCACTCTTCCCGCACATGAACGTCTTTGAGAACGTGGCGTTCGGCCTGCGGCGCAGGAACGTGCCCAGGGACCAGATCAGCCGGCAGGTCGACGACATGCTCGACGTCGTCGACCTCGGCGGACGCGGTCACCGCAGGCCGAGGGAGCTGTCGGGCGGCCAGCAGCAACGGGTGGCGCTGGCGCGCGCACTGGTCAACCATCCGCGGGCGCTGCTACTCGATGAGCCGCTCGGCGCCCTCGACCTGAAGCTCAGGCAGGCCATGCAGGTCGAGCTCAAGCGGATCCAGCGCGAGGTCGGGATCACGTTTGTCTACGTGACGCACGACCAGAACGAGGCGCTGACTATGTCCGACCGGATCGCGGTCATGAACGACGGCGTGATCGAGCAGCTGGCCGCGCCCAGAGAGATCTACGAGCACCCGGCCAGCCGGTTCGTGGCCGGCTTCATCGGGACGTCGAACCTGCTGACCGGCACCGCGAGCCGCGTGACGGACACCGAGGCCGTCATCGAGGTCAGCTCCGACGAGTGGATCGTGGTCCCGCTGCGGGGAGTTCAAGCCGGCGTGGGCGACAACCTCGAGATCACCGTCCGCCCGGAGAAGATCGAGCTCACCGCCGAGCGGCCGGCCACCACGGGCTGCGCGCTGCGCGGCACCATCACCGAGGTGGTCTACCTCGGCACATCCACGAACTTCACAGTATCGACCACGACCGGCGCTGACATGGTCGTGTTCCAGCAGAACTCGGCCGCGGCCGGCCACGTGGCCGGCCGCGGCGACAGCATCTGGCTGTCCTGGCAGCCAGAACACTCGTACCTGATCGGCTAACGGCCCCAGAGGAGGAACCCATGACCGAGCGGAATGGCTCAGATCCGCATGAGTCAGCGATCGACCCGTCCGTGTGGCGAGGCATGACCCAGAGCAGGATGTCACGCAGACACCTGCTCGCCTCCGCTGGCACCGGCGCGGGCATGCTCGGCATGTCCGCCGTCCTGGCCGCCTGCGGCGTGAAGGGCGCGACATCATCGGGGGGACCGAAGCCGGCCGGCGGAGTAGGCACGGCGGCGTGGTGGGCGAAGCAGAAGTCCACCAAGACCGTCAACTTCGCGAACTGGCCGTACTACATCGACGTCGTCAAGGGCAAGCACTTGTCGCTTGAGCGTTTCACCGCGACGACCGGCATCACCGTGAACTACACCGAGCCGATCGGCAACAACATGCCGTTCTACGCCAAGATCAGGACGTCGCTATCGGCGAAGCAGTCCACGGGCTACGACATCATCGTGATGACAAACAACAGCCCTGCGATCGGCTACCTGATCCAGTTCGGCTGGCTGACGCCGCTGGACCAGAGCGCGATGACCAACTTCAACAAGAACGCCGGGCCGCTGGTCAAGAACCCGTCCTGGGACCCGCACAACAAGTACACGATGGCCTGGCAGTCCGGCTGGACCGCGATCGGCTACAACTCCGCGATTATCAAGAACCCCGGCACCAGCGTCGACATCCTGTTCGACAAGAAGTACGCGGGCAAGGTCGGGATGATGAACGACCCCCAGGAACTCGGCAGCGTGGGCCTGCTCGCGATCGGCGTCGACCCGGCAACCTCCACCGAGTCCGACTGGGCGAAGGCGGCCAAGAAGCTGAACCAGCAGAGGAGCGACGGCATCGTCCGCGCTTACTACGACCAGAGCTACATCGACCACCTGAAGAACGGCGACACCGTCGTCACGCAGGCCTGGTCCGGCGACATCTTCCAGGCCGACCTGAACAGCAAGTACCGCGACCTGGCGCTGCTCATTCCCAACGAGGGCGGCATGTTCTGGACCGACAACATGTGCATCCCGATGTACGCGCAGAACCCGAGGGACGCCATGACGCTGATGGACTTCTACTACCAGCCAGACGTCGAAGCCGTCGTGGAGTATTACGACGACTACATCTGCCCGGTGCCGGCCGCCAAGCAGGCGCTGCTGAGCCCGACGGGATGGGCCGCGAAGGCGCTCAAGGAGCTAGCGCCGGAAATCGGCCTGCCGACCAGCAAGACCGCCGGCGCGCCGACCGTGTTCCCGACCCCGGCGTACGTCAAGAACTCGCGCCCCTACTACCTGTACAAGAGCCAGGAAGAGCTGACCGCGTGGAACAACCTGTTCTTGCCGATCACGCAGGGGGCGTAACCTCCCGCCGCCCGCGGGCCAGGCTCACCAAGGTACTCGCGCCGTACCTGCTGAGCCTGCCCGCCGGGCTGTGGCTGCTTGCCTTGTTCCTGATACCACTGGTGACCATGCTCTCGCTGTCCCTTCAGACCTGCAATCTCGGGACCGGGGCCTGCGTGATGACCTGGCACTGGGCCGAGTTCGGCCAGCAGCTCAGCCTGTATCACGGGCAGTTCCTGAACAGCTTCTATTACGCGGGCGCGGCGGCGCTGATCGATCTCGTCATCTCATACCCCATCGCCTACTGGATCGCCTTCTACGGCGGTAGCAAGAAGAACTTCTTCCTGCTCATGCTGCTCGTTCCGTTCTTTGTCTCCTTCGTAATCCGCACCGTGGTCTGGAATTTTATCCTCTCCGACAACGGCTTCATTCTCGGCAGTCTCAAGCACGCTCACCTGCTGCCGCAGGGCTTCCATGTGCTGTCGACCGGCTACGCGGTGGTCGCCGGGCTGGCGTATAACTACCTGCCGTTCACGGCGCTGCCGCTCTACGTGGCGATCGAGCGGATCGACAAGACGGTGCTTGACGCGGCGTACGACCTGTACGCCACGAGGCGGGCGGCATTCGCCAGGGTCATCCTCCCGCTCACGGTGCCCGGGCTGTTCGCCGCATTCCTGCTGACCTTCATTCCGGCTCTCGGCGACTACGTGAACCAGCAGGTACTCGGCGGCACAAGCAACACGATGATCGGGACCGTGATCCAGAACGCCTTCCAGACCCTGGACTACGCGGCCGGCTCGACGCTGTCAGCGATGCTGCTGGGGGTCGCGCTGATCGGCATCTTCGCCTACGCGCGCGTGCTCGGCTCGCGGACGATCGAGGCGAGGAGGCCGAGCGGACTGCCCCAGGCCGGCCACGGCGTCGCCGACGGTGGACAACGCTGATCCTGCCCGCCTACTCGTGGCTGATCATCGCCTACCTTGTCTTCCCGATCGCGATCATGATCGCCTACAGCTTCAACAAGGTCACCACCGGCCTGCCCCAGGTGAGCTTCGGGTGGAACGGCGCCACGCTGCAGTGGTATCGGCAGTGGAACGGGGTCCCCCAGCTGACGACATCGTTCTGGCTGTCGGTCAGGCTCGCCGTCGCGACCACGTTGTTCGCGACGGTGCTCGGCACCCTGCTCGCGCTGGCCCTCGTACGGTACCGGCCGCCGCGATTCCGCGGCAGGACGGCGATCGAGCAGGTGCTGTTCCTGAACATCGCGGCGCCGGAGATCGTGCTCGGCGCATCCCTGCTGGGCCTCTTCGTCACGATCAACCTGGCCAGGGGCTTCGTGACCCTGCTGCTCGCGCATGTGGCATTCAGCATCGCCTACGTCGCGATCACCGTCCGCGCGCGGATGTCAGGCTTTGACAGGTCGCTCGAAGAGGCCGCGCTTGACCTCTACGCGAACAGCTGGGCCACGTTCCGCAAGATCACGCTGCCGCTGATCATGCCGGGCATCCTGGCCGGCGCCCTGATGGCATTCGCGATCTCCATCGACGACTTCGTGACGTCGAACTTCGTCAGCGGCGCCTCGATCCCCTTCCCCGTCTATGTGTACAACGCGACCAGGATCGGGATCCCGCCGCAGGTCTTCGTGTTCGGCACCGCGATCTTCTCGGTCGGAATCATCTGCGCGCTCGCCAGCATCGCGATTTCCAGAAGGCGGACCTGACCGCGCTGCCACGGGCGCTTTCTGGCGTAAGCCAGAAACCGTACTGGCTGGAGCATCCAGATGCGCCCGAGCCGCTGCCACCATTGGCCGGAACCGAGCAGGCAGATCTGGCGGTGATCGGCGGCGGCTTCAGCGGGCTGTGGACCGCGCTGCTGGCCAAAGAGCGCGACCGGCGCAGGAATGTCGTCCTGGTAGAGGGGCGCAAGATCGCGTGGGGCGGAACGGGACGCAATGGCGGCTTCTGCTCGGCCAGCATCACGCACGGGCTCCGCAACGGCCTGGACCGTTTCCCCGAGGAGGCCGGGATCCTCGAGCGGCTTGGCCGGCAGAACCTGGAGGAGATCGAGCAGGCCGTGGCCAGGTACGGCATCGACTGCGACTTCGCGAGGACCGGCGAGCTTGCCGTGGCCACCCAGGATTGGCAGCTTGACGGCCTCGCCGAGACCGCGGGGGCGGCCCGCCAGTTCGGGGTGAACGTGAAGCTGCTTGACGTCGGCCAGGTCAGAGCCGAGGTGAACTCGCCGACGTACCTGGGCGGGCTGTGGGATCGAGATGGCTGCGCGACGGTCGATCCGGCCAGGCTGGCCTGGGGGCTGCGGCGCGCTTGCCTGGCTGCCGGGGTAAGGATCTACGAGCACACGCCGGTCACGGCCATCGACACCCAACGGCGGGGTGGCCGCATCGCCCTGGCCGCACCGGAGGGCACGGTGCTCGCGGACCGGGTCGCGCTCGCCGCCGGGGCATTCGCGCCGCTGCTGCGCAGGCTCAGGTACTACGTCGTGCCGGTCTACGACTACGTGCTCATGACCAGGCCACTGTCGCCAGCCCAGCTCGCGAATATCGGCTGGCGGAGCCGACAGGGGATCGGGGACAGCGGGAACCAGTTCCACTACTACCGGCTCACCGCCGACAACCGGATCCTATGGGGCGGTTACGACGCGATCTACTACTACGGCAGCAAGATCGCCGCCCGGCTGGACCAGCGCCCGGCTACGTTCGCGGCGCTGGCCAGCCACTTCAACGCGACGTTCCCGCAGCTTGACGGCATCGAGTTCACGCATTCCTGGGGCGGCGTGATCGACACCTGCTCCCGGTTCTGCGCGTTTTACGGGACGAACGTCGTGCTCGACCTGCTCGCGGGCGAGCGGACCGAGCGGACCGAACTCCAGATGGTGCGTACGAAGCCGCTGCCGTTCCCGCCCGAGCCGGTCCGCGCCGCTGGCATCGGGCTGACCAGGTGGTCGCTGGCGCGTGCCGACCGCCGGGACGGCCACAGGAACGCCTGGCTGCGCGCCCTCGACAGCATCGGCCTCGGCTTCGACTCCTAATGCTTTCCGGTGTGGCCGGAGCTTGCGCAGTGTGGCGGGAGCTTGCGCAGTGTCGTGGCCTATTCCACGGTCATGTATTGGACATCATCCGTGATCCGGCTGTTCATGACAATGTCGCCTTGCGCCATTAGTTTCGCGCGGAGTATCTGTCCAGCTTCGAGAGTTCTGGAGGGCAACTCACATGAAGCGAAGAATGTGGGCGCTGACGGCGACCGTCAGCGCTGTGGTCACGATCGGCGGCGCGCTAACTGGCGTCGGCCTGGCATCCCAGCCAGACGGCCCCGCGCTGACGAACGTACCCACGGCGAACACAAAGTCTGACGGCTACTCGCCGGCGAGCAAACTTTCGCCCGAGTTGAGCCAGGTCGTCGTCGCGCAAGGGTCCACAAGACTCGAGAATCCGAGCGCGCTGACCTCCTATTACGGCTATTACAACGATGTGCTCAACGCGGCCGGCCAGCCCCAGATGCTGCCGCTGCCCGGGGCGCTGACCGAAGCACAGAAGTCCGAGCCGGACAAGAACACGTATCTGATGTTCCGTCACGGTCTCCAGGGCGCCGACCCCACCTATGACTACGGCACCCACTTCCTGTTCCAGGGCCACGAGCTCGGCGTGGCCGGCGCCAGCTACATCACCAGGATCAACCTTGACGCCGACGCCGCGCACCGCGTGACGCTGCTGGCCACCAAGGACGCCAACGGAAATCCGATCGCTGGCATCGACGGCTCGACCTGGGATCCGTGGGCCAAGCGGCTGCTCTTCACCACCGAGAACCACAACGCGCCAACCTACGCGGCAACGCCCGGCTTCCCGTCCGTCGTGACCGACGTCTCGGGTGCCCTCGGGCGCGGCGGCTACGAGGGCGTCCAGAACGACTCGGCGGGCAACATCTGGATCGTCGAGGACATCGGCGGCCCGACCAAGACCGGCACGACCGCCAAGCGGCCGAACAGCTTCATCTACCGCTACATGCCGGCGACGCCCGGTGACTTGCAGCACGGCAAGCTTGAGGCGCTGCAGGTGCTGAACAGCTCCGGCGATCCCATCACCTTCGACAGCCAGGCAGCGCTGAACGGTCCCGACCAGGTGGCGCTGCACACCTACGGCAACACGTTCCAGACCCGCTGGGTCACGGTGCACAACACGGCCGTGGATGGCAGCTCGCCCTTCAACGCGAACCTCGCCGCGAAGGCCGCGGGAGCCACGCCGTTCAAGCGGCCAGAGAACGGCCAGTTCCAGCCGGGCAACGGCTTCCGCAACTTCTTCTTCGACGAGACGGGCGACACCAATGCCACCAGTGCGGAGAACCCCTCTTCAGGCGGCTGGGGCTCGATCATGAAGCTCACGCAGAGAGCCCCGAGCGCCGGCACCGGCACGCTGACGATGTTCTACAGGTCCGACGAGGCTCACAGCGGGTTCGATAACGTGGCGTTCCTTTCCAAGAACTCCGTGACGTTCGTCGAAGATGCCGGGGACGGGCTCCACACCCAGCGGAACGCGCTGGATTCGGGGTATGTCTTCCGCACCAACGTCGACTACTCCAACCCCGCGAACCAGCCGGTGCGCTGGCTGGCCCAGGGCCGCGACCCGTCGGCGACCATCGACTCCGCCTTCGGCGGCTTCGGCAAGAACGAAGGCGACAACGAGATAACTGGCGTGCACGTCTCTAATGGCGACCCCACCGCGCTGGGGATCCTGGGCGCTGAAGTTCCTGACCTCAGCGATCCGGCTTGGCGCTGGTTTTACACGCAGCAGCACGGCGACAACCCGACCTACGAGGTGTTCGTCAGCCCAACGAACTAGGAGTTCGTCAGGCGCTAGCCGTCACAGCGCAGGGCCCGGGCGTGCTGCCCGGGCCCTGCGCCTTGGGACGGGCCGTTCCCGCCATTAGCTATTCAGATTGCTTCCGCAACTGCTCAGGTCGCGGCCACGCAACTGGTCAGGTTGCGGATCTAGGTTCCTCGCGTCGCCGTTAATGGCGTCAGTATGCCCAACTCATGAGGAGCTCGGATGCAATTGCGCGGGGATGGGCAACGGTGCCTCCGACGCTGCCCAGGCAGAGTCCGGCGCGCAGCGACTCGGCGATGGCGACGGGGTAAGGCATTCGGCCCGCCGCGTAGTAACTGGCGGCTCCGGCATACAAGGTCTCGTCCCATTCCCAGTTGCGGCTCGACTCACTCATAGCCCCATCATGGCGGTCGCCGGGTCGGCGCCGCGCTGCTTACGGTGTGAGCTGGGCCGCGGGTGGGTAATCCGCCGGAGTCCGATGCCGCACAAACCTGGAGGAGCGATGACGGACCTGGATCCCGACGAGCCAGACGCACAGTTCCATCGTGACCGCCGCGAGCACGCGGGAGCCCCCGCTCATATGGACGATGATCAGCTGGCCAGACTGACGGAAGAAGAGCGGGTCGAGGCTGGGCTTGAGGACTACGACCCAGACGCTGTTCCGCCCGCTACCGGCGTGCCGCCCGGCCCCGACATCACCAGGACCGAGGTCTATCAGGAAGAGCAGGCCGAGCTGCGCAGAAGGGAAGCTGAGGGCGAGCTAAGCACCCGCGGCGAGGAAGACGGCTTCCCGCCGACCCGCTACGACGACGACTGACGGCGGCGCCGCTCGAGCGCCTGCCGCGCCCTGGCAAGGGCCGCCGCGGCCTGACGGGTATCGCGCCTGGCCTCGATTAGCCGCTGCTGCTCACGGCTGAGCCGCTCCTGCATGAACTGGACCGATTCGGCGATTTGACGTTCGGCAGCCGCGGCGGCGTCAGCGACCCGCCCGGCCTCGGCCGCTACCTGCTCCGCGTTGGCGATGGCCTCCTGGCGGTGGCGCTCACGCTCCGCGGCTTCGTCACGCTCCGCGGCTTCGGCTCGGTCGAGGGTCCGGCCCCTGCCCGCGCCATCGGCCGGCCGGCGCCTGGCGGAGGGAGCAGGTGCCTGAGCCGTGCCGATCGCCGTCCCGATCCCGGGACCGAAACCGGCCCAACGGGCTGCCCGCAGCAGCGTCCCCGCCGCGACCTGCTCAGCGACCTGCGGGTCGGCGAGCGCCGCGCTGAAAGTATCGGTGACCTCCTCCCGGATCGCGGCGGACGGCGATGCTTGCCCTGCCTCGGTGAGAGCCCGTCTGGTCAGAGCGTCAACGAGCTCCCTGCGGGCGCGAGAGAGCTCACGGATGCTCGCGCCGTCCAGCGCCGCCTCCCCGGCCCTGAGCCTGTCGCCCAGTTCGGCAAGCCTGCCTGGCACGCTTGGATCGGCGTGCACAAGCTTGTTCACGACCCAGGCCGAGCGGGTCGGCTTGCCGAGGCCGGCGATCGTCTTCGCCGCTCCTCGATCGCCGGCCGATCGCGCCTGCGCGACCAGATCGCGGCGCCGCTGAATGAACGCGTCGAGATCGCCCGAGTACAGGTCAGCGATCGCCTGGCTCACCAGGTCAGTACCTGCCACGCCATCCATGGTGCCGCAATGCCTTCCTGGCCGGTCGTGCCTGGGCGCTACCCGGCGCCCCCGGTCGCCACACCGGCCGTTAAACGACCATTAGGCTCGCAACATGATCAATCTAGACCCGACCTGGCAGCAGGCCGCGGCAGGCGCGGCGAGCCTCGCCGCCGCGGCGGCGGCATTGCTGCACCGGGGCCGGGTCATATCCGGGGCTGGCCGGCCTGGCGATGACGAGGCGCACCGCGCGGACCAGAGGCGGGCAGTGACCGCACGGCGGCTGCGTGCCGCTGGCGCCTTCATCAGGGAGGCAGCCCTGGTCGTCGGGTTGTTCGCCCTGTGGCAGTTCGCCGGTTCGTTCTCGCTGATGGGGCCGGATGGGGCGATTGACCGGGCACGCTGGCTCTGGCACGCCGAGCGTGTGCTGCACCTCCCGAGCGAGGCCGCCCTGCAGGGGCTTATCCTGCCGTATCCACTGATCGTGCAGATATTCGATCTTTACTATGACATCCTGCACTTCCCGGTCTTGATCGCTTGCCTGATCTGGCTGTTCGTCCGGCACCGAGAGCGTTACGCACAGTTCAGGATCACTCTCGTCGCGTTTACCGGCCTGTGCCTGCTGATCCAGCTGATCCCGGTCGCCCCGCCCCGGATGCTGGACTCGATCGGGATGGTAGATACGGCGGCCCGCTACGGCCAGTCGGTGTACTCCTCCACCGGAGCATTCGAGGCCAATCAGCTCTCTGCGATGCCGTCGGTGCATGTCGGCTGGGCCATCCTCGTCGCCATCGCGGTTATCGCCGCGCTGCGGTCGCGCTGGCGCTGGCTGGCGCTGCTGTACCCGGTCATGACGACGCTGGCGGTTGTCGTGACCGCGAACCATTTCTGGCTGGACGGCATCGCGGCCGCGATTGTCCTGCTGTTGGTGCTGGCGGCCCAGTGGGCCACGCGGTGGCTGCTCGACCGCCGGGCCGGTCGCGCTGAGCCCGCCCGCCCCGCTAGCCAGCCGGCGCGGACGGTGACGCGCGTCGGCGGTGGATGATCGAGACATCCTCTCCGGCCTGCTCGGATCCCAGCGGCCGGATCAGCAGCGCCGCGTGCAGGGCAAGCCGGCTGCCGGCCTCATGAACGCTGACGCCAAGCACCTGCTCGATCTGGCGCAGGCGCTCATACAGCGTCGGCCTGGCCAGGCCGCAGCGCTTAGCCGTCTCGGCCTTGTTGCCGCCGGTCTGCAAGTAGGTGGCCAGGACGGCGACCAGGTCGGTGCCGGCCCGCTCGTCGTGGCTCAGCAGCCGGCCAAGCTCCCGCTCGGCGAACTCCTGAACCCGTCGATCCTCCCGCAGCTGATGAAGTAGCCCGGCCAGCCGCAGATCCGACAGGCGCGCGAACGACTTGCGAGGGCCCGGCCCGCGGTCGGAGTACCCGGCTGCAGCGGCCGCGGCCGACGCGGCATCACCAAACCCACGTGGCAGCTCGGCCACGCCAGCGACTCCCGTCCCGGCGCCGATGAGCTGCGAGGCGCCCAGCGCCCCGGCTCGCCGGAGCCGCGCGGCCAGCCGGGTCAGCGCCGCATCGTGATCGGCCCCCGCAGCCAGGGCGAGCAGCGCTCCGGCCTGGCGGTCATCCAGGGTCCCGGCGATCGCCGGGAGCCGCAGTTCCCGGCAGGCCGTGGCCAGCGCGCTGGCCATATCTCCGGGCGTGTTCTCGCCGCCAGCGACCCTGATCACGACCGGGATCAGCACGCGCCCGGCCAGTCGTACCCCGAGTGCGACGATCCGGGCTTCGAGGTCGGCAGGATCGGCGTACGCCGAACCGGCCAGAGCGGCGAGTACAGACCGGTGCGCTGCGCGTTCTGGGCTCTCCCCGTGCCGGTCACTGCCCAGGCGGGCGAGCGCGAGCGTGGTCGCGGCCAGTTCGGCGAGCACCAGCGTGCCCGGGTCAGGCGGAGCGGGAAGCACGAAGATCAGCCGCCCCCAGTCGTCACCGCGCGAGCCGACAACGGTGACCAGCCAGCCCGCGGCGAGGTCATAGCCCATCCGGCCGGATATCACCGCGGCCCTGGACCGGCCAGCGAAGCCGGCGAGCAGCTGGGTCATCTCCTGGCCAGCGGGAGCGCAGGCAAGCACCCGGTGCGACAGGTCAGCCAGGATCGCCGCCGCCCCGGCCAAGTCGCTCGCCCGCCTGACGATCTCGTCCCGGCCAGCCCCGGCCAGGGCCAGGCCGGTGAAGATCTCGTGCAGCCGCTGGGCCGCTCGCAGCTCGGCGACCTGAGCGTCCAGGATCTGGGCATGCACCGCCTCGGTGATCGCGACGAACTGGGTCTCCCGCTCCAGGACGATCAGCGGCAGCCCGTGCGCGCCGGCCGCCGCGACCAGGGCCTCGGGCAGGGCCCGCACATACCGCGAGCCGAGCTCCACGGCCAGCGCGCTCACCCCGGCCGCGGCCAGTCCCGCCGCGTACCTGGCCAGGCCGTCCGGGTCCGGCGGCAGCGCGATCCCCGTTGAGAGCACGAGCTCGCCGCCGCGCAGCAGGTGCCCGGCCTCAGCGAGCTCGATCACGTGCACCCAGCGAACCGGCGCGCCGAGCGCGTCGGCTCCCGCGACCACGCGAGGCGACCCGAGCTTGACCGGCTCGAGCGCGAGGACGTCGGCTACGGTCGGCAGCATGGCTGGCTCGCGGTGCCCCGGCTCAGCGGCCTGACGATCCGTAAGATTTCATGCTCAGTATCGTACGCTCTGTAACTTGGCTGTCGATCGGGCCCGGAGGAGACTGAGCATCTGGCATGGCGGCGTGGCATGGAGGTCGGGCGATGGCGGACCAGGCGGAACAGCGAGCCAGGAAACACTGCCCGCACTGGATCGGCGGCAAGCCGTGGACGGGAGCAGAACCGGCGCACCGGGGTGAGATCTATAACCCGGCGACCGGGCAGGTGACCGGCACCGTGGACTTCGCGACCGCCGCAGAGGTTGACGCCGCCGCGACGTCGGCCGCGGCGGCTTTTCCGCATTGGCGTGATACCTCGCTCGTCAAGCGGGCATCGGTCATGTTCGCCTTCCGCGAGCTCATCCGCCAGCATGCCCCTGAGCTGGCCAGGCTGATCAGCTCCGAGCACGGCAAGGTCGCCTCCGACGCGGCCGGCGAGGTCGCGCGCGGGCTCGAGGTCGTTGAGTTCGCGTGCGGCATCCCGCATTTGCTCAAGGGCGCGTTCTCCGAGAACGTCTCGTCCGGCGTCGACGCGTACTCGATTCGCCAGCCGCTCGGCGTGGTCGCGGGAATCACGCCATTCAATTTCCCCGCCATGGTGCCGATGTGGATGTTCCCGATCGCCATCGCGGCGGGCAACACGTTCGTGCTCAAGCCGTCGGAGAAGGACCCGTCGGCCTCGATCAGGATCGCCGAGCTGCTCGCCGAGGCTGGCCTGCCTGACGGCGTCTTCAACGTCGTGCAGGGCGCCAAGGATGCGGTCGACGCCCTGCTGACCCACCCCGAGGTCAGAGCCGTCAGCTTCGTTGGATCGACCCCGGTGGCCCGTTATGTATCCGAAGTTGGAACAGCGGCGGGCAAACGGGTCCAGGCGCTCGGCGGCGCGAAGAACCACATGGTGGTCCTCCCCGACGCCGACCTGGACCTGGCTGCCGACGCGGCCGTATCCGCCGGGTTCGGCTCGGCGGGAGAGCGGTGCATGGCGATCTCCGTGCTCGTGGCCGTCGATCCGATTGGCGACGAGCTGGTCGCCAAGATCGGCGAGCGGGTGGCCAGGCTCCGCGTCGGCCCTGGCGATCACGCCGACTCCGAGATGGGGCCGCTGGTCACCAGGGCGCACCGGGACAAGGTGGCGTCGTACCTGGACGCTGGCGTCACCGACGGCGCGACGCTGGCGGTCGACGGCCGCAGCCACCCGGTCAGCGGCGGCGCTGCGGATGGCTTCTGGCTTGGCCCGAGCGTGCTTGACCGCGTGACGCCGGCGATGAGCTGCTACATAGACGAGATCTTCGGCCCTGTCTTGTCTGTCGTGCGGGCTGGCAGCTACGCGGACGCCCTCGGCGTCGTGAACGGCAGCCCGTACGGGAACGGCACGGCGATCTTCACCAACGACGGCGGAGCTGCCCGCAAGTTCACCAGCGAGGTCGAGGTCGGGATGGTCGGTATCAACGTGCCGATCCCGGTTCCGATGGCGTTCTACAGCTTCGGCGGCTGGAAGTCGTCGCTGTTCGGCGACACGCACGTGCACGGCACCGAGGGCGTGCACTTCTACACCCGGGGCAAAGC
>WNFN01195326.1_pt1 | contig 13220 bp, 13 predicted proteins | sample 5400161 | NCBI WGS metagenome assembly WNFN01 (sample SAMN13153353, study PRJNA577476) | soil metagenome | isolation source: 80 cm saprolite on Douglas fir-dominated hillslope | place: USA:California | collected 2013-09-17
TGATGGTCGCCGCCCACCAGGAGGATCTGCGCGCTGCCCAGGCGCAAGGGATGCAGGCGGCCTTTGTCCCGCGTCCACTGGAGCGAGGCCCCCACAACGTGCCGGATCTCACCCCTGACCCGGCATTTGAGGTTGTGGCGACGGATTTCATGGACCTGGCGCAGCAGCTCGGCACATAAGGCGGGCATCATGCGCTAGCGAACCCTCTTGAGTACTTGCCTGAAAAGGCAAAACCTGTTCGGTTAGCGCTTTGTGATGGCATGCACCAGCGGTATCTGCATCAGTTATAACATTTGCATTAGGGCAAAACACCAATCATTAACATTCCAATCCTCAACGCTTAGCGGGCATCCAAACGTAGTTGAAACAAACCAGCACACTTTTTCCCTTACAGAGATGTGCTATAATTTATTTAGAGCATCTAAATAATTGATGATCGAAGGGAAGGTGTCATGACAACCGAAAAGTTGGCAGAAGATCTGCTTACTCTCTGGCGTATACTGCGCGGTTTGTCGCATCCTGTGCGACGGGCTGAGATGACACCAGAGCAGTACTGGCTGCTGCGCCTGCTCAATCGTGCCGGTTCACTCAGCGTAGGCGAGTTGGCAAATGAGCTTGGGATTACGACAAGTTCAGCGACGGTGGCTTGCAAGCGGTTAGAGAAAGCCGGGCTGCTCACGCGTGAACGCTGGGCGGATGACGAGCGCATTGTACGAGTGGCACTGACGGAGCAGGGTCTCGCACAGATCGATGCGTGGCGGCAACGGAAACGCGAGTCTCTTACTGACTTGCTGAGCGTGCTCGACCAACACGACCAACAAGAGTTACAAAGAATTATTGAGCGCGTACTGGAAGCAGCAGGCGCGCGCAGATCTGAGGAAGAAAGAAACGATGACTGCAATCGTTGAAGTACGCGATCTAGTTAAGCGCTTCGGTGAACATACCGCCGTCAACGGTGTCAGCTTTGACGTAGAAAGAGGCGAGGTCTTTGGCTTACTCGGACCTAACGGCGCGGGTAAGACTACAACAATCAAAATGCTGATTACATTGCTGCCTCCCACAGCGGGCAGCGCACGAGTGGCCGGATTTGATATCGTGCACCAGAAAGCAGATGTGCGCCGCAGCATTGGCTATGTACCGCAGGCCCTCTCGGCTGATGGCACTCTGACTGGCTACGAGAACTTGCTACTCTTTGCCAAGTTGTATGACATCCCTCACAAAGAGCAGGCTTCACGCGTGCGAGATGCGCTTGCATTTGTGGGGCTCACCGATGCGAGCAACCAGTTGGTGCAGCACTATTCCGGCGGAATGATCCGGCGATTGGAAGTTGCGCAGTCCCTGTTGCACCGGCCACGGGTGCTTTTCCTGGATGAGCCGACGGTTGGGCTTGACCCTGTGGCGCGCCAGGCTATATGGAATCACCTGTTGGACCTGCGTAACGAGACAGACACGACCATTTTCTTAACAACTCATTCAATGGAGGAAGCCGATAGCCTATGCAGCCGCGTAGGTATCATGCATAGGGGAGATATTGTGGCGCTTGATACGCCTGATAATCTCAAGGCTACAGTTGGAGGTGTGAATCCGACGCTCAACGACGTATTCGTCCATTACGCAGGCGATGCCCTGGAATCTGGAGGAAGTTACCGTGAAACTGCAAGAGCCCGCCGCACAGCACGGCGACTCGGGTGAGACAATAGCAATAGCGCAACCACGCCAGGTGACTTTGCCTGGCAATTTGAGCAACTTTTTCAGAAAGACGCTCGTTATTGCGGAGTGGGAGGTGCGCAAGCTACGGCATGATCCGACGGATATGCTCACGCGTGCTGTGCAGCCGGCACTGTGGCTGCTGATATTCGGGGAGGTGTTCACACGCATTCGAGCCATCCCCACAGGTTCGGTGCCTTACCTCGACTTTCTGGCACCGGGGATTCTGTCACAGAGTGTCTTGTTCATTGCGATCTTTTATGGGATTACGATCATCTGGGAACGTGACCTGGGCGTCATAAACAAGTTTCTAGTCAGTCCTACTCCCCGCCTGGCATTGGTACTGGGGAAAGCACTCTCAGCAGGTGCACGCGCGCTTCCGCAGGCGATCATCATCTATATACTGGCACTGGTGTTAGGGGTGCGGGTGAACTTGAATCCGCTCGCGCTGCTGGGAGTCGTGGTCCTCGTGGTGCTGGGAGCAGCCTGTTTCTCCACATTTTCAATGATTATCGATCTATCCTATTGCAATTATGCCCGCTTGGCTGCAAGTGATCGCGCATGGCAATCCGCTCACGTATCTAGTGGATGGGTTACGTGCGTTGATGCTGGCTGGCAACACAGACATGTCAGGCCTGGGAACAGATTTCGTTGTCCTGTTCGCAGTCACGCTTATACTGGCCGTGATCTGTGCCAAGCTCTATCCGCGTATCGTCGAGTGATGCAGGATGCTCTGCCTGAGTTATCCTGGCGCCCGCTCAGGCAGCCTGGCACCCCTTGCGGGTGCCAAATAGGCATCAACCTAAGTGACCTCACGATGTCATCCTGAGCGCAGCGAAGGATCTGGTTCGATGGGGCAGCGAGATGCTTCGCTGCACTCAGCATGACAGAGCTGCACCTTTACTGTCACCCTTCGCTGCGCTCAGGGTCTGGCAAGGCGAGAGGATTCCCCCGATGGTCAGCCCTCGTCACCCAACCCAGGCTCATTCGCGGCTTAGGTTGATGCCTATTTGGCACCCCTTGCGGGTGCCACTACATGTGCGCCTAGCAAATCAACCTTGACAGTCTACTAGAAACCTCGTGGGTGGGTGAAGTGTGGCAGCCGTTGTGCTGCGTTGCCTTCTTCGCCCACCCATGTGTAAGCTGAAAGGAGCTAACCAGCGCGGGGTCAAGAGGACTACCAGAAGTCATGTGCTGTGCCATCTTTTCCCAGAAACCCTCATATCCGGGAGGAGCGAGAATGACTACTATTTTTGCCGGATCAGGGCCAGGATTTGCAATCGTGTGAATCATCCCCCGTGGCACGTAGACGAATGAGCCTGCACGTGCCCTCATCGTTTGCTCCCCAACTGTGATATCGATTTCACCTTCCAGGGCGTAGGTAGCCTCGTGCGCGTCCTTGCTGTGCTATACTCCCTCATCTAAGCACCCAGGAGCTACCTGCTTGCAATCGTATGTATGAAAACCAGCTACCCTCCTGTGTGCGGTGTGGCTCTAGGTTGACGGTGATCGCCTGAACACTTTGTCCTGCTTCTTCTCGTATCTCGCGATAGTGTTCCCAACCAACTGAATTCATGAACAGTTGTACCCACTGTAGGACCCTCACCATTCTTCACTCTACTGCAGAGCGGCCTGCATTGCCTCCCTATTTTATTGACAGATGAGTTCGTTGCATCTACAATGCGTATTGATACATGGTGATCAACTAACACCTATTTCCATGTAAAGCAAGGATGTGCGGAATAAATTGCATTATCTTAACCTGGTTTCTTACAGTCTAAGTGGATGAGGGGAGGCTATGCTCAACACGCAGTTGCAAACATTCACTGACCGCCGTGAAGCCATAACGCTGTTTAATTTGCTCCGGGGACGTGATCCTGCCAAACCATGGCCCCTGCTTCCCATTTTGACTATTCTTGCCCCCGGTGGAAGTGGTAAGAGTACGCTTCTCGAGTATTTACGTATCCAGGAATGCCAACAGTCTATCCCCACAGCTCATCTTGATTTCACCCTGGCCAGTACCCCAAAGGATCTGCTCCCGATCTTGGTGAATCTCCGTGACCAACTCCAGCAACAAGATGATGGACAAGGTAAGTATCTCACCTTTCCCCGGTTCGACCTGGGCGCACTTATTGCGATGGTAGCACCAACTCCGGAAGATCTTGCTTCTCTGGGTCCAAGGCAGCTACGAGACAAGCTGACAGCTGGAAAGCAGTTCTTCGAATCCCTCAGCTAAGACATCTTGGGTTATCTGGAGAACAGTTCTGGCTGGCGCTGGTATCGCATGCATGGAACAGCTACGCGACTAGGTGCTACTGCGGGCATGAAAGAGGTGTTGAAGAGACTCCATCAGTTGAGCATACTCGGGACACAAGAGCGGGAGCGTCTGATCGAAGAGTTGCTCCCTGCTGCCTTTCTTGATGATCTGCTCGATGCTCTAGTGGAGACCATACCTCCACACACCTGGAGGGAAACTACAAACGTTGTAATCTTCCTAGACGGCTTTGAAGCGTTACAAGCCTCCTCCAGCACTACGGCGACTCGCCTGCTTCAAGCCTTGACTGCTGAACCCTATCGAACAGGTAAGACGACGCCCCTCTTGCTCGTGATTGGCAGTCGTGATCTGTTCCTTGGAGTCACCGATACCGAACAGGGCGCGTCATTTGAGCGGCGCACAGCGGTGCATGAGACCAAATTGCTACAGCGCATTACTCGTGAACGCTATGAATGCTGGCAGCATAACCTCCCACATCAGCAACGCTTCCTTCGGCTGACGGATCTTTATCTTCCCCTCATACTCCATGATTTTGGTCTGGAGGATACCCGCACGTATTTAAAGAAGATCGAGGACCAGGAACAACTTCAGGTCTTTACACGAGATGAAACGTTGATACAGATGATCGACCTGGTGGCACAAGGGCATCCCCTCTTTCTTGCCCTTGCTGCCGCAGCAGTGATAGAGGCGAAGGCATGCGGACGTACGATTGGGCCAGACGAGTTGAAAGAAGCTGACGTGTCTCCAGAGATAGTACGCGATCACGAACAAGAACCAATTGCGGTCTACCTGCTCGACCTCTTTTTACGTCAACTACCTCAAGCTGAGCAGCATGATCTCATTTTTTGTGCTGCCGCGCGCTTTCTTGATCCCGCTATGCTTCGAGCCATCCTCGAGCTTCCAACTGACCTGACGGCACGCGATCGATGGAGTCGGTATCGCCGCTTTACCTTCTTGCGTGCGCTCGATGAGGAGCGCCTCGTGTTGCATCCGATTGTTCGCGACCTGCTCCTCAGACGCTTACCCTCAAGTGATAATCCCAACAGTGACTATTATCGGACACACACACGCCTCCTTAAACATTTCCGAACCGCTGCCAGCAAGCAGTATACTCCTATATCTCAGGGAAAGAGCGATGGACTGTCTCAGGTTGAGGAAGCATACCACGCACTTGCTCTCGGGGATCCAGTACCTGCTATTAATGTGGGCATTGCAGCTCGGCTGGGTATATCTCCTCTTTGGAAATTGCTATTGGATACGGTAAAACAAGCACCCACAGGCTTGATTCCTGGAGAGATAGAACAACAAGCCTCGGTCGCACTCTCACAAGCTGAACTGAATCACACCATAAAGGAAAATGTCACCTCGATTATCCTCTACACCTGGCTGCTTGCTGCTCCTCGAAAAAATGATCACCAAGTTGCTTATCTCCTGCATAACCTTGGCGAAGCCTATCGCATTCTATCAGGAGGAGACCGGCAGGCCAACCTGGAACAGGCCATCTACTATTTGACCCAGGCCTTAGAGGTTCGCACCCGCGAAGCCTTTCCATTTGAATGGGCCATGACACAGCACAACTTGGGTTCTGCCTATGTTGATCTTCCTTTAGGAGACCGTCAGGCTAATCTGGAGCAGGCTATCCACTGTTTCAGCCGGGCTTTGGAAGTGCGTACACGCAAGGCTTTTCCATTTAATTGGGCCATGACACAGAAGAGCTTGGGTATTGTCTATGCCAATCTTCCCCTCGGAGATCGGCAAGCTAACCTCAAGCGAGCCATCTACTGCTTCACACGATCTTTAGAAGTGCACACACGCGAGGCTTTTCCATTTGAGTGGGCTATAACACAGAATAATCTGGGCAATGCTTATGGCGGCTTACCAAGGGGAAATCAGCAGGCCAACCTGAAACGAGCCATCTACTGTTTCACACGATCTTTAGAAGTGCACACACGCGAGGCTTTTTCGTTTGAATGGGCTACAATACAGAATAATCTGGGTAATGCTTACTGCCACCTACCAAAGGGGAATCATCAGGCTAATCTGGAGCAGGCCATCCACTGTTTCAGCCAGGCTTTGGAAGTGCGCACACGCAAGGCTTTTCCATTTGAATGGGCCATGACACAGAATAATCTGGGTGAAGCTTATCGTATTTTGCCAGGAGGAGATAGATATGCTAATCTAGAGCAGGCCATCCATTGTTATACTCAAGCTTTAGAGGTTCATACGCGCGAAGCCTTTCCGGGTGATTGGGCCAAGTTACAGAATAATCTGGGCAATGCTTATAGCAGCTTACCAAGGGGAAATCAGCAGGCCAACCTGAAACGAGCCATCCACTGTTTCACACGATCTTTAGAAGTGCGCACGCGCGAGGCTCTTCCGTTTGAGTGGTCCATGATACAACACAACCTGGGTTGTGTCTACCTTGATCTTCCCCGGGGGAATCGGCAGACGAACTTGGAGCAGGCCATCCACTGTTTCACTCAGACGCTAGATATCCTTACCCGCGAAGCTTTTCCTAAACAGTGGGCTATGATACAGAACAGTCTGGGCAATGCTTATAGCAGCTTACCAAAGGGAGATCGGCAGGCCAACCTGGAGCAAGCCATCCACTACTATACTCAGGTTTTGATAGTTAGTACACGTGAGACTTTCCCGGTTGAATGGGCTGATACGCAGAATAACCTGGGCAATGCTTATAGCAGCTTACCAAAGGGAGATCGGCAGGCCAACCTGGAGCAAGCTATCTACTGTTTCACCCAGGCATTGGAGGCTCTCAAGCCAATGCAAATAGATGACCATATCGGCGTGGTATATGGGAATCTTGAAAGGGCACAAATTGAATTGCTACTATTGAAGATCAGTGAAGGGAAAGGGACAGGCTCCTAATTCGTCTTGAAAACCAACTACCCTCCCTGTGGATAATACTGGCTCATAGGGGATCATGCTTGGTGGGGGTAAGTAACTTTACCGACCTGGGCAAAGTTATGTGCATCGTCGAAGAGCTGCACCTGGTAGCCGTGTTCCCGGCACAGTAGGCTGTAGTGTAGTGCTCCCATCTGGTGCTGGTCATGAATACCTGTACCCATGCTGGCGGTAAGACATCACGACTCGCGGTGGCGCTCGAAGGATTGGGACAGGTGGTAGCTATCCAGAGACAATTCGTACGTGCCGCTCTGTTGTGGGGGTGGCAGAGGCTCTGCGTGAGAGGATAAATGTACCAATCTCTCCTATTGATCGCTCGTCATATGAGAACTCTGTAAAGCATGTACATACTCAACTGGGTGAACAGACCTTCGTGGTCGTATGGGCAAAAGGTCAAACCATGACCTTCGAACAAGTCCTTACCCCCCGCAGGATGTTGAGCAACTGTCAGTTGTGTCGACACCGGTTCCACGCGAGTGTTACCCCGACTCGACTACCATAAGGATTTGACTGCACGCGAGGTTGAAGTGTTACGCCTGCTCGCTCATGGACTTACGAATGTCCAAATCGCGGCACGCCTCGTCGTCGGCCCCCTTACCATCAGTTTGCATGTGCGCTCAATCTACAATAAGTTAGGCGTCACCTCGCGCAGTGCTGCCACACGCTACTCCATTGAGCACCAGTTGGTATGAGAGGATGAAGATATAGCAGGAACGCCACAGGTTGAGTTCGAGGCTTCATTCTTCACCACATTTTCCATTTTGTTTTATCGACATTGCGGTGGTATGTTATATTTATCGACACGACGCGACTGGAAATTAGCATAAGAGGAGTCCAATGTGCAAAAATCCCAGGCACCTGAAATGCCCACTCAGTTGCGAGACTTTGAAGACTTTATTCATAACATTATGAAGCGATACTAAGCTTGCCACATGGGAATTTATAGTGAAGAAGAAAACAAGTTGAACGAGAAACAGGCGCGATTACGCGCTCTTGAAAATCAAATCAAGCGATTACAAAGACGCATTTACAATTTAGACCAACGCAGCAACCGGATCGGGTGGATACGTGTTGCCATCTTTTTTGCCGGGGCGCTGCTGAGCATTCTGGCTTACTTTCTGGTAGGCTGGTGGCTTTTTCTGATCGGTGTAGTGATCACACTGACCATCTTTAGCGTTGTCGCGTATTTTCACGGCTGTATCGACAGGAGCATTACGCGGCACAAAATCTGGATGCAGATCAAAGCGACACAGGTAGCACGTATCAAACTCGACTGGGACGGTATTCCACCAGTACACTCACCCGAACCCCGGGCGGATCATCCCTTTGAAATCGATCTCGACATCACGGGCAGGCGCTCACTGCATCAACTTGTCAATACAGCCACCTCAATGGAGGGGAGACAGCGATTACGGGATTGGTTTTTGGATACGCTCCCCGACCTGCAAGCTATTCGCAAAAGACAGGCGCTCATCCAGGAGTTAGCCCCTCTCACGATTTTTCGTGACAAACTGCTTATGAAATCTATGCTTGCAACAAAAAACGTTGCTGAGTCGTGGGAGAGGAAAAAGCTGCTGAATTGGCTGAACGAACACACAACGTCACGGCCACTACTGCCACTCTTATTTATGTCATTATTTTTATCGGTACTCACCATCTGTCTTCTGTTACTGAATTTGTTGGCACTCATTCCCCAATACTGGATAATTTCGCTGCTGCTAACAATACTCTTTCTCTTCGTGACAAAGGACCAGAGAGGCGATCTTTTTGAGGATGCCTACCAGTTGAGAGACGCGTTCGCACAACTCAGCCTGGTTTTTGAGTACCTGGAAACGTATCACTATGGTAAGAACTCAAACCTGAGAAGTCTGTGCGAACCTTTCTTCCTGGATCGCGAGCGACGACCCTCGATGCTTTTGAAAAAGATCGCCCGAGTTGCTTGGGCAGCGACACTGCGGAAGAATCTACTGCTGTGGGTCAGCATAAACGTGCTGGTGCCATGGGATTTTTACTTTGCGTACCGTTTTAACCAGTACAAATCCCAGGTAGCAGTGGATTTACCCACATGGCTGGACGTGTGGTGCGAGCTCGAGGCGCTTAACTCGCTGGCAAGTTTTGCATATCTGAACCCTGGCTACGTGCTGCCCGAAGTCACATCTTGCGCAGATCAAGACAGCGACAACATAGCATTGCGGGCTTGTGGCCTGGGACACCCTCTCATTCCAGAGGAGCATAAAGTTGTAAATGATTTTGCCATCAACGAACTGGGCGAGATCGATATTATTACCGGCTCGAACATGTCGGGGAAAAGCACCTTTCTGAGAACATTAGGCATCAACCTCTGCCTGGCCTACGCTGGTGGCCCGGTCAACGCGAGCACGTTCAAGATATCCCTTTTCAGGTTGTTTACCTGCATAAAGATCAGCGATTCGGTGACCGAGGGCTATTCCTACTTCTATGCCGAGGTCAGGCGTCTGAAAGCTTTACTGAATGAACTGGAATCGAGCGATAGTCATATGCCGCTTTTCTTTCTGATCGATGAGATCTTTAAGGGCACGAATAATCGCGAGCGGCGCATTGGCAGCGAATCGTATATTTCGGCATTGACCGGACGAGATTGCCTAGGTGTGATTTCGACGCACGACCTGGAACTGGTTAAGCTGGCTGATAAGTTGCCCGAGATCAGGAATTATCATTTCAAGGAAGATGTTATTGATGGTGAGATGGTGTTTGATTATGTATTGCGGCCAGGGCCAAGCCCGACGACGAATGCGCTGAAGATCATGCAGATGGAGGGGTTGCCTGTTGATATGAGGATTGCGGAGAGTGAATAGTAATGGATGCTGTTTTCGAAGCGCTGCCGGTATTGACCCATGCATGCCATTTCTGGATTGCGAAAGTGTTTGTTTTCATTTAGAATAGCATATGCACAGTACCGGTATACTCCCAAACGGGATACAAACGAGGAGGAACTAATGGACGACAAAGAAATCCTGCACCGCATTACAGCGCTGGTGAACGAGGAACACGAACTCATGAGTCTAGCAGAAGGAGAAGGGCTAGATGATGAGCAGCGCGCTCGTGTGAAGGATCTTGAGGTTCACCTGGATCAATGCTGGGACTTGTTGCGCCAGCGCCGGGCACGGCGCCAGGCAGGACTCAACCCGGACGAAGCTAAAGTACGCGATGAGGTAATCGTCGAGCACTACCAGCAGTAATCAGTTAAGAGTACGAGGAGAAGCCGCTGTGCAGGTGATGACTATTGCTGCACAGCGGCTTTCTCTAACCTTTGTAGGTCACTACACGCCCCCACAGGCTCTTGGTGCCCCAAATGCCTGAGCGCAGGCATTCGAGCTGGACAATCTGGCTATGATCTACAAAGAGATTGACCTCTGCACCGTAGTTCTTGATATACCAGGCGAAGACTTCGGGGTCGGCGGCCTCGAACATCACTTTCTCCAGCCCCAGGGCAGCGATGATTTTGGCGGCAGCGTCGGTGCGCCAGGTCTTCACATTCTCGGTGATTCCCTCGGACTCAATCATGATCATGTAGGCTCCAGCGTCGAGGAAACGCCTGGCGTGGCCAATAGCCCATTCCACATCGCGGGTGCCCTCAGCGGCGAGTTCCTCGGCACTGGTAGCCCCTCCGGCACCGAACTGGATACCCACCTCTGGCTTGGCTTTGAGACCCGCCTGTTGCACTTTTTCCACCAGGCGCAGCCAGTCGTCAGCAGGGATCGTGATAAAGCCGCTCGAGATTTCAAGGATGTCGAATCCTACCTCACGGCACTCTTCAATGTAGCGATGCACGGCCTCTGATCCCTGGGTGAGTACATATTCGATGAACCCACCTGTAGAGACCAGCACGTTGTAACGATGGGCAAGATCGATGATCTCCTTGAGGGCCTTTTTGGGCATCAACGTGAAGGAACCGCCTGCGAATTTCAAAGAATCGACGTAAACGCCCATGGTCTCCAGAATGTCCTCCAGGTAGCGCTTGCCCATAGGGGTATAGTACGGACCACGAATCTCGGTGATCCCACGTGTGCGTGGTTTGCCCTCTCGCTGATTTGTGCGCAGGTAGGTAAACCCTCGTTCGTTCTCACTTTCGCTCATATTAGTCTCTCCTTTGTACTCTAGCCAGAATGCCGGTCAGTTCCTGCACTTCAATGGATTCAAGGTGCGCAACCGCGTCTACGATAACCTGGTGCAGCTCACCAGTATAGGGAATCGCAAGGCTCTCAAACTTGGCTGCTGCCTTTTCCCAGGACATGGGCCGGGTGTAAAATCCTTCATAGTCTCGCTTCTCGATGCTAAATGTCCGGCCATTCTTGAGAATGACCTGGATGTGGCAGGGCATCTCCGCGGGGAAACGCTTACTCATGGCCTCGTCGGGCCGGACGGTGACTCTACGCAAGAGGGTTTGCACATCCTCACGCACGATCCGCTCCGGTGCATACTGTGCGGGGGTCACCTCACCATCCAGCAGCGCCACTGCCACCATATAAGGCAAACTGTGGTCGGCCTCTTCCTTGGTGCGCACCAGGTGCTTGTCTCCCTCCTCACCACCGCCGATGATGTTGTATGAGACCTCAAAGATCTCGATTTCGATGCGCTCGATCTCCTCGGCTTGCAGTTGGTGCGATGCTCGCAATTCCAGAATGCCCTCCAGGGCTGACTGAGAGTGAAATTCGGCATTGTACTTCTTGACGCTGGTGTGTGTGACCGCCGCGAGATTCTCCCGCTGCCAGTCGATTTCAAATTGCCCGGCGATGCTGTCCATGAAGCCTTTGTTGCCTTCAAACACTTCTAGTGGGCCGGTAATACCACGCATGGCGAGGAAAGCGGCGTGGGTGGCACCGAAAGCGGTATTGGGATAGGCAAGGCCTTTCCAGTTGGAGAGCCTGCCGGTACGGGTGACGCGCAGGGCGTTGTACGCTGTGCCGCTGATGGCAACGGCATTTGCCGTCTTATGCTGGTCGAGGTTCAGCGCTTTAGACACTCCCGCGGCTACAGCATATGCTCCCTGGGTGGTGTGGTCGAATCCTTTGGCTCGCACAGCTGCAACGTCGGAGAGCCGGCATTGGACTTGATAGGCCACTGCTAAAGCTGTGAGGAAATCCTTGCCGCTCCTCCTGGCATACTCGCTTGCGGCGAGCACTGCCCCCAAGTTGTCGCTGGGGTGGCAGGTCTCTCCCCTGGCAAGATAGCTGTCGTTGTAGTCCAGGTAGCGCACCAGGGCTGAGTTGTAGAGCGCCGCACGGTCAGGGGCAGTCTTACTTCCACCGATCAGGGTCGCCAGGGGGTTACCTCCAAAGTCCTCGAGCTGTGCATGGAGCATTTTTATAGGTGGGCCATCGAGCGCTCCAATGGCACAGCCCAGGGCGTCCAATACCCGGATTTTGAGTTGCTGGCGGGCTTCGTTCGAGAGGTTTTCGTAGGTGGCCCGCACTACGTAGGCTGCAAGTTGTTCAACCTGGGTCATTTCTATGTTGCCTCCTGCTCGGTCTGGTTGCTCGATTAGTGTCCGAGGGGTAGTCAGTCTTGTGTGTCTGCTCTCTATTCTATATCGCGAAGTACCTGATAGTCTAGAAGGCCGAGGGGCCTACGACGCGATCGAATCGGGTGTAAGGGGTTGTTGCGCCGCTGGGCAAGGGAGTGGTGAGGCCACGCTAGTGTCCTGATGAGTATCCAAAAGTAGAATAAGAGGATCAAAGCCTGAAAAGCAAAATCAACACGATAGTCAAGACGTGCAGGAGTTGATCGACCCAGATCGGGCCAATAACCTTATAACGTGCTTTAAGAGGATCGACCACGAAATGAGTACCAAACAAGATAGCGGTGGCAAGTATTGATGGGTGGGCAAAGAGGATGAATACCGCGGTGTAGGTCGCGCAATGGTAAAAGTTGACTTCCCAACTTTTACCCTTTTCGACACTCATCCAGGTGCTTTGAAAAGCGAAATCTCCCACAAAATGGCAAGCCAACCAGATAAGCAAGGTAGAAATGGAGACACTAAACAACATGGGCATTCTCCCTCAATATGGTACGCTTCAAGTTGAGTATAGATGAGCAGCGAGGGGACAACAATGAAGTATATCGCCTTAAATGTGTGAGGTAGCGCACAATATGATAGCGTTGGCGCTAGTTATGTTTGCCAGTTATGGTTTTCAAGTCAGTATTCGTGAGATGTTTTTGCCGCAAGCGACCTCGCCAGGGTGTTCCTGTTAGCACACGCAGTATAAGTAAGGCTGTAACAAGCATCCAGAAACAGAATGCCAGGTCTTGCTCCAGGAAGGAGCTATCAACCTGCCCC
>WNFN01242290.1_pt2 | contig 13215 bp, 9 predicted proteins | sample 5400161 | NCBI WGS metagenome assembly WNFN01 (sample SAMN13153353, study PRJNA577476) | soil metagenome | isolation source: 80 cm saprolite on Douglas fir-dominated hillslope | place: USA:California | collected 2013-09-17
CCGCCCGGGCCCCTACGCCATGCTGGCCGTCAGCGATACCGGAGCGGGGATGGACGCGGAGACACAGTCGCACATCTTCGAGCCCTTCTTCACCACGAAGGAGGAGGGCAAGGGCACCGGCCTCGGGCTGGCGACGGTGTTCGGGATCGTCAAGCAGAGTGGCGGCCACGTAAGCGTCTACTCCGAGCTCGGGAGGGGCACGACCTTCCGCGTCTACCTGCCGCGCACGGACGAAGACGCGCCGGCGGAAGCGGAAGGGACCTCCCCACCCTCGGACCTCCGCGGCCACGAAACCATCCTGGTCGTCGAGGACGCGGAGGCGCTCCGGGCCATGATCCGGGAGATCCTCGAGGGCGCGGGGTACTCGGTCCTGGAGTACGCCGCTCCCGCCACCGTGGTGGAGGAGATCGACCGCCTGGGCCGGGTCGACGTCCTCCTCACCGACGTGGTCCTGCCGCGGATGAGGGGACCCGAGCTCGCGGGCATCCTGCGGCGCACCCATCCGCACCTCAAGGTCCTGTTCATCTCCGGCTACACGGACCAGGCCGTCGGCCACCATGGGGTCTTCGCCCCCGACAGTCAGTTCCTCCAGAAGCCGTTCACCACCGCCGGCCTGTTGGCCAAGGTGCGGGCGCTCCTCGACTCGAGGCCGGAATGACGCGGCTCAGACCCTTTGGCTGATGGCCAGGATGTTTCCCTCGCTGTCCTTGAACCAGGCCGTCTTCGCCCCGCCTCCGCTCGCGATGCTGTTCTCCATCTTGATCCCCGGCATGTCGTACTCTTCGAACACCACGCCTCTCGATTCGAGCGCGGTCACTTCGGCGGCGACGTCCTCGACGCTCCAGAATGCCGTGCTCGCCTTCGACGTGCCCGCGCCCGGGGAGGGATACATGAACACCCACGAGCCCTTGCCGCACTCGTAGATCACGCCTCCGGCGTACTCTTCCCGGGCAACCAGGCCTACTTTCTCCTCGTAGAACTTCCTTGCTCGAGCGACGTTGGCCACGGGTATATAAGGAATGATGGGTGCGTCCTTCAACATGCTTCCTCCCTCCAAGCTGAAGTCCTCGCCCTCGAGGCTCCGCTCCAGTATGCGGCACGTCGAGCACGATTCATGGTTGGCGCTCCGGGACGCCGTCCTCGGAGTCCCCGCCATGCTGAGGGCGGCACTGGCCAGCCAGAGCTACAGTCGGGAAGCGGCCATCCGCGTCGCGCGCATCGTGCGTCAGCTTCACGCGGACGCCGTCGCCGCGCTCGGCGACCGGGAAGCAGAGGACGTGGCGGGCGCGACCCTGCGCCTCGTTCAGGATCGCATCGTCGACATCTTCGGGCCGGCGGCCTGGGACGAGGCGTCCCGATCCGAGCCTTGAGGTCCGGCTAGTCCGCGGTTCCGGACAGCCACGCCGTCGCCCCCTCCACGTCCGGAAAGGACTTCAACTCGACTCCGTGCTGCTCCACGAGCATCGACAGTTGCCGGGCGAGGCCGAACCGGTACCGCTCGTCCGCTCGGACGACGATGGCGACGCGAGACGAAAAGCCCCTCGACGGCAACGACCGGAGCATGCCCACCCGCCATTCCACGTCCGGTTTGGAGATCGGCGCCTCGGACCGGGTGCCGTCGAACACGAGACTCGTTCCCGCCTGAAACTCCGGGTCGGCGGCCGCCTCGTCGATGGCCGCGCGGACCTCCGCGTTGCTGTAGTTGCCAATCGTTCGAATCACCACCACGCGGCCGCGACGGTCCCACTCCACGGGCATGTCGCCTGCATTCTCACTCAGGCTCCGTGGAAGCGCACGGACCCTCGTCACCGATAGGCGGCGGCCTGGATGCCGTAGAGCTGCGCGTACTGCCCGCTCCTCGCCATCAGGTCGTCGTGGGTGCCGACTTCCACGAGCCGGGCCCCGTCGAGCACGACGATGAGGTCCGCCATGCGCACGGTCGAGAAGCGGTGGGAGACGAGGACCGTGATGCGGCCGCCCCCGCCCTCCCCGGTCCCGCGCGCCGCGGCGGCGTAGCGCTCGAACAACGCGTGCTCCGTCTCCGCGTCCAGGGCCGCCGTCGGTTCGTCGAGCACCAGCAGCAGGGGCTGCTCGCGCATGAAGCCGCGGGCCAGGGCCAGCTTCTGCCACTGGCCGAACGACAGCTCCACCCCGGACGGCCAGGTCGGACCGAGCTGCGTGTCGAGGCCGGAGGCGAGGCGGGCCACGACGTCGCCGGCTCCGGCCCGGTCCACCGCCGCCATCACGGCCGGCTCGTCCTCGATGCGGGGGACGTCGCCGAGGCCGACGGTGTGCCGCGCGCGGAACTCGAAGCGGAAGAAGTCCTGGAAGGCGCCGGCCAGGCGGGCGCGCCAGTCGAGCGCGCGCACGCGCGCCAGCGGTGTGTCGTCGAGGAAGATCGCGCCCGACGAGGGCTCGTACATCTTCGCGAGCAGCTTCACGAGCGTGGTCTTGCCCGCGCCGTTCTCGCCCACGATCGCCACCACCGCCCCCGCCGGCAGCGTCACCGACACGCCGTCCAGCACGACCTTCGACGTGCCGGGATAGGCGAAGGAGACGTTCTCGAAGCGCACGCCGCGGCGCAGGACGGCGGGCACGGGCAGGTCGCCGGCGGCGGTGGCGGCGGCCGCGTAGTCCTCGAGCCAGGCCAGCCGCCGCGAGCCGTCCATCCAGAAGCCGCGCAGGAAACCGATCTCGCCGACGGTGGCGCCCACGTACATGAGGAGCTGGGCGCCCGCCGCCAGCACGAGCAGCACGGAGGCGGCGGGGGCGCGGAGGACGGACGACACGAACACGATCGCGCCGACGTAGGCGAGGCCGAAGATCGCCCAGGCCAGGGCGTGCCACCGCGCCGAGCCCCAGCGCGCCCTGGCCAGCGGGCGATAGGAGCGCTCCCAGGCTTCGCGGCGCTCCGTCACCAGGCGCTCCCCGATCCCGGTGACCCGCACCTCCTTGCCGGGGGCGGCGGTGGTGGCGAGCGTGAAGAGGTGGCGGGCCAGCCGCGCCGATTGCGCTCCGCGCTCCTGCGCCTTCCTCTCCACGGTCGGGCGCCAGGTCGACGTCCACACCGTCGGGATGGCCGCCACCGCAAGCAGGAGCAGCGCGGGGTGGATCGAGGCCAGGAGCGCGAGCGTCACCGCCAGCCGCAGGATCCAGCCGAGCGTCGAGAAGAGCGACATGTACATGTGGTCGAGCACGAAAACCTGATTGCGGAGCATGGACAGCCGGTCGAGGTACTCCGGGCGCTCCTGGTGGGCGACGGACACGATCGAGGCCTGCAGCTCCGCCACGTGCGCCTCCAGCGCGATCGTCACGCGGTCGCGGAAGCGGCGTTGCACGCGCGTGCTGATGGTGGCCAGGAACCAGGTGGCCGCCGCCGATATCGCCAGCCCGACCGCTGCCCCCCTCACCAGGCCGAGGCGATGCTGGACGACGCCCTTGCCCAGCAGCATCAGCCAGAGGGCGAGCAGCGCGTTGGGCAGGGCGGCGAGCTGGGACAGCGCGAACGCGGTCACCATCATGCGCGGCTCGTGGCGGTAGCCGAGCCTGCAGAGGCGCCACATCGAGCGGAGCGCGGGCGGCAGCGGCTCGATCGCGCGCGGCCGGTCAGGCGAGGACGTCATACGTCGTGCCCACCTCCTCGCCCGGAACCTGGAACCGCTGGGCCTGCAGGTCGAACATCGTCCGATACCGACCGCCCTTCGCCATCAGCTCGTCGTGCGTCCCCAGCTCGACCACGCGGCCGTGCTCGAGCACGCAGATCCGGTCGGCGTGGCGGACGGTGGAGAAGCGATGCGAGATCAGGATCGTCGTGCATTGCCGGGTCGCGGTGAGGAGGCGGTCGAAGATCTCCGCTTCCCCGCGCACGTCGAGCTGCGCTGTCGGCTCGTCGAGCAGCACCACTCCCGCCCCCATGGCCACGGCGGACAGGGCGCGCGCAAGGGCGATGCGCTGCCACTGCCCGCCGGACAGGTCGGTGCCGTCGTCGTAGGTGCGGGACAGGATCGTATCCAGCCGGGCCAGGCCGGTCGCGCCCGCCGACTCGAGGGCCTCGCGGATGACGTGATCGGGCGCCCCCGCCGGAGCCACGTTGTCGCGCAGGGGCAGCTCCAGGCGCATGAAGTCCTGGAAGACGGCGGCGACACGCTCCCGCCACGAGGTGAGATCGATCTCGCGCAGGTCCACGCCGTCGATCTCGATCGCCCCCGACTGCGGGTCGTACAGCCGGCACAGCAGCTTCGCGAGCGTCGTCTTGCCGGCGCCGTTCTGTCCCACGATGGCGAGGGACGAGCCCGCCGGGATCGTGAGGTCGAGGTGCTCGAGCACGGGCGGGGCGGCCCCGCCCTTCGGAGTTGCGCTCGCCGGATAGGCGAACGAGACGTCGCGGAGACGGATCTCGCGGGTGGGCCCCTTCGCCGACCGCTGGCCGGAGGCGAGGGCGCCGGCCGGGCGCATCGCCGGCTCCAGACGCAGGACGGCGGCCACCGGAGCAGCCGCCCCGTCCAGGGCCCAGCTGAATCCGCCGAACGCGATCGCCGACACACCGATCGCGCTCTGCACGTAGACGACCGCTTCGCCGAGCGTGATGCGTCCGGCCACGGCCGCCTCCGCGAGCACCCAGAAGACGAGCACGTTCGCGGAGACGACGAGCAGCACGCTCCCCACGACCGGACGCTCGCGCAGGCGGGTGGCCGCGTATTGCAGATCGTGCAGGCGCGAGCGGCGTTCGCGGAAACGCTCGATCGTCCAGGCCGCGAGGCCGAATAGGCGCAGCTCCTTGCTCGCCGGCGGGTCCACGGCCAGCCGGTAGGCGTACTCGGCGCCCGCGAGCACGATCGGCGCCCACCACGCGTAGCGGACGAGGATCACGGCGGAGGCGAGACCGCCGATCATGCCCACCATGCCGTTCGCGATGAAGTCCATGGAGATCGCGAGCGGGGGCCCGGTCATGCCCAGGTCGAAGTCGCGGGCGACGGTGAGGTCGCTGGTGAGGGTCGGATCCTCGAGATGGCCCATGCCGGGCGGGCGCACGCAAGCCTCGGTGAGCCGGTCGTAGAGCCAGGCGGCGGCGCGGTCGCCGAGGTTCGCGCTCACCGCCTGGTGGATCGGGCTGAGCACCTGGAGCAGGACGAACACCGCCCCTGCGAAGGCGAGCGGCCCCCCGAGGGGAGCGCCGCGCTGCACCGCGCCGACGAGCGCGCCCATCGCGATCGCGAAGGCCGCGGGCAGGATCCCTCGGAGCAGGAGAGAGGTCCACCAGGCGACGGCCAGGGCGGGGTCCGCCTTCGGCAGGACGGCGAAGAACTTCCATTCCTTGCGCTCGGTCAGCCGCGGGGGCCACATCTTGTTTGGCGAGTGTAAGCTCAAGCATGACCAAAAAAGAGAGCGACCCTTCCGGAAGGCGCCGCTTCCTCGGCGCCTCCCTCGGAGCCACGACGGCGCTCCTGGCCGGGTGGCGGCCGTCGCCGGCCTCCGCCCTGGGAGCGAACGACCGCATCCGCATCGCCGTGATCGGCACCGGCGGCCGCGCTCGCGGTCTCATGAGGCAGCTCAAGGAGCTGCCGGGTCAGGAGATGGTCGCCGTCTCCGACGTCTACGAGCCCCGGATGCTGGAGGCGGCGGAGATCGTCGGCGGCAGCCCGGCCAAGGTCCTCGATTACCGGCGCCTGCTCGACGACAAGGACATCCACGCCGTCCTCATCGGCGCTCCCGACCACTGGCACAAGACGATGACGCTCGAGGCGGTCGCCGCCGGCAAGGACGTGTACGTCGAGAAGCCCATCGCGCACTCCATCGAGGAGGGCGTGGCCATGGTCACCGCCGTCGAGTCCTCGAAGCAGGTGGTCCAGACCGGCACCCAGCAGCGGAGCTGGGACCACTGGATCCTCGGCAAGGAGATCGTCGATTCGGGCCGGCTCGGCCAGGTCACCTTCGTGAACACGTACTGGTACCAGCTCCGGAGCACCCAGCCCCTCCCCCCGATCGACGTCGCCAAGCTCGATTGGAAGCGCTGGCTCGGCTCGGCGCCGGATCAGCCCTTCGACGCGGAGCGCTTCCTCCGCTGGCGGCACTTCAAGGACTTCGGAGGCGGCGTGCTGACCGACCTCCTGACCCACTGGATCGACGTGGTCCATTGGTACATGGGAGTGGGCACGCCCCTGACCGCGGTGAGCACCGGGCGCAACTACTTGATGAAGACGTGGGATTGGCCGGACGCGGTGACGGCCACCCTCGAATACCCCCGCGACTTCATGGTCACGCACACGGGGACCTACGGCAGCAGCATCGACGACGGCGGCCTCGAGTTCCGTGGGGACCGGGGCACCCTCAAGATCGACCGGGAGCGCCTGGTCTTCTTCAGTGAAGACAGCAAGAAGGGAAGCTCGCGGTTCACGCCGGAGCCCGAGATACAGATCCGGTCGCTGGGCGACGGCTCCGTCAACCACCTCCGCAACTGGCTCGATTGCATTCGCAGCCGCAAGGCCCCGAACGCGCCCGTGCGCGTGGGCCACCTGGCGGAGACGCTGTGATGGAGACGGGCCTGTGGCGCGCGATCGTCTGGGGCGGGCTGGCCGCGGGGATCGGGGATTCGCTCCTCGCCCTCGTGCTCTACCGTGTGCCCTTGCCCATCATCTATCAGTCGATCGCGGCCGGGCTGCTCGGCCGCGACGCCTATTCCGGCGGCCTCGCCACCGCCGCCCTGGGCCTGTTCCTGCATTTCTTCATCGCCACGACCGCGGCCGCCGTGTACGTGTCGGCCAGTCGGGCCGTGCCGCTCCTGGCGCGCCAGCCGGTGCCGTGCGGGCTTGCGTTCGGCATCGCGGTGTACTTCTTCATGAAGTACGTGGTGCTGCCGCTCTCCGCGGTCACGCGGCTGACGCCGTTCGACCCCGCCGCGATGATCGGCCACGCGCTGCTGGTCGGCTTGCCGATCGCGCTGTTCGCTCGCCGCTGACCGCACCGACCGCTTATGATCCGCGCCTTGGGCCCCGGAGCCGCGTTCTACGACCTCGACGGCACGCTCGTGCGGACGAACCTCGTCCACGTGCTCCTCTTCTACGCGCGGAACGACCGCGGGCTCCTGAAGAGCCTCCAGCGGACGGCCGTCTCCGTCGCCGGGATCCCGCTCTTCTTCGCCGCGGAGCGGGTCAGCCGCCAGGCCTTCAATGAGGTCTTCTTCCGGTTCTTCCGCGGCCTGACCGCGGATCGCCTGCGCGTGCTGGCCGAGGAGCTGTGGGAGCAGGTCCTCGAGCCGGCGCTGCGGCCGGAGGCGGCCGAGCTGATTGAAAGGTCGCGCGCGCAGGGACTGCGTCAGGTGCTCGTCACCGGGGCCTTCGACCTGGCGGTGGCGCCGCTCGTCCGGGAGCTCGGGTTCGACGATTGCGGGGCGAACCGTCTCGACCTCGCCGATGGCCGCGCCACCGGCCACCTCGTGCCTCCGGTGATGGCCGGTGCCGCCAAGGCGGGGTGGATCCGCGCCTACGCCGAGCGCGAGGGGCTCTCCCTCGGCAGCTCCTATGCCTACGCGGACAGCCTGAGCGACCTGCCCATGCTGTCGGTGGTGGGCCGACCGACCGCCGTCAATCCCGACGCCGGCTTGCGGCGCGTGGCGCGCGAGCAGGGCTGGCCCGTGCTGAGGCTGTCGTGAGGCGGCGGTGAGCGTCCGCCTCCGCGGACGTCCCGACGCGGGCACGGTGTTCATCGACACCGATTCCGCGCCGCGCGTCCTCCACTGCGGCGAGAGCCTGCTCGAGGCGCGGCTGCCCGTCGGCACCCGCGTCGTCTACCCGCGCCCCCCCATCGCGCCGGTGTCCGACGCGCACCAGGCCATCCGCGAGGCCATCGAGAATCCGCTCGGCTGTGACCCGCTCCCCGCGCAGCTCCGGCCGGGCATGCGGGTGACGGTCGCGATGGACGATATCAGCCTGCCCCTCCCGCCCATGGAGAGGCCGGACGTCCGCCAGACCGCCCTCGAGGTGCTGCTGCCGATCCTGGCCGCGGCCGGAGTGGACGACATCCACCTGCTGGTGGCGAACTCGCTGCACCGCAAGATGACGGAAAGCGAGATGCGGCGCGCCGTCGGCGACGACATCCATCGCGAGTTCTACCCCGACCGGTACTACTGCCACGACGCCGAGGATCCGCAGGGGCTCGTCACCGTCGGCACCACCGCCCATGGCGAGCGCCTGCGCCTGAGCCGCCGCGCCTGTGAGAGCGACCTCCTCATCTACCTGAACATCAACCTCGTGCCCATGGACGGCGGTCACAAGTCGGTCACGGTCGGCCTATGCGATTACGAGAGCCTGCGGCCGCACCACGAGCCGCAGACGATCCTCGACTCCGACAGCTACATGGACCCCGCCCGCTCCGCGCTGAGCCGGAAGTGCGAGCGCATGGGCCGCCTGGTGGACGCCGCGCTCAACGTCTTCCACGTCGAGACCGTCCTCAACGCCCTCGATCGCCTTCCCTGGTCCGCCCGCCGCGCCTTCTTCCAGCGGCTGCCCGCTCCCTACGGGCTCATCGGCTGCTGGGCCGGGCGCACGGACCCGGTGCACGAGCGCACGCTCGCGCGGTGCTTCGAGCAGTACGCCGTGGCCGTCGAGGGACAGTGCGACGTGCTGATCGCCGGGGTCCCCTACATCTCTCCCTACAACGTGAACTCGATCCTCAACCCCGTCCTCGTCCAGGTGATGGGTCCCGGCTACCTCTTCAACCTGTACCGGGGGCGCCCGCTCGTGCGGCGGGGCGGTGTACTCATCCTGGCCCATCCCTGCTACGACGCGTTCGACACCGCGTCCCATCCCAGCTACGTCGAGTTCTTCCACCGCCTGCTGCCCGAGACACGCGACGCCTTCGAGCTGCGCGAGCGGTACGAGGAGTCGTTCGCCCGCGACCCGCGCTATGTCGCCGCCTACCGCCACGGCCACGCCTATCACGGCGCCCATCCGTTCTTCATGTGGTACTGGGGCGAGAACGGGCGCCGCCACCTGGGCAAGATCATCGTGGTCGGCGCGGAGAACGGCTACGTGCCCGAGCGCCTCGGCTGGGAGCGCGCGGCCTCGCTGGAGGAGGCGATCGCGATGGGCCGGAGCCACGTGGGCCGCTCCGCCGAGGTGACCATGCTGCACCTGCCGCCGATCGTCATCGCCGACGTCGCATGAGCGAGACCCGGCTCTCCGCCACCGAAGCCCTCGCGGAGCGCCGCATCCTCCTGTGCGGGGGTACGGGCTTCCTGGGCAAGGTGTTCGCTTCCCTCCTCCTCGACCGCTTCCCGGAGATGGCTCACCTCTACCTCCTCGTCCGCTCGGCGGGCGACGCCCGACGCCGCTTCCGCGAGGAGATCCTGCCTTCGCCCGCGTTCGATCCCTTGCGGCGGCGTTACGGCGCGCGGCTGGAGCGCCGCCTCGAGGACAAGCTCACGGTCGTGGAGGGCGACGTGGGCGAGCCTCTTCTGGGGCTGGCGGAGGACGTGGCCGCGCGCCTCGCCGCCGAGTGCGACGTCGTGGTGAACGCGGCCGGCCATGTCGTGTTCAACGCGCCGCTCGACGCGGCCCTGCGGGCCAACGTCAGCGGACCGCAGCACGCCCTGGCCTTCGCCCGACTTCTGCGGCGCCCGGCTCTCGTCCACGTGAGCACCTGCTACGTGGCCGGCGATCGCGACGGCGAACGCCGGGAGGACGAGCCTGTGGCCGGATTCCATCCGCGGCGGGAAGACGGCGACCTCCCGCTTTCCGCGGAGGCGGAGGTCGCCCAGTGCGAGCGGGCGCTCGCGCGGGTGCGCGAGGAAGTCGAGGACCCGTCGCTGGAGCGGCAGTTCCGCGCCGCCGCCCGCCAGCGGTCGATCGACGAGGGAAAGGACCCCTCCGACGCGCGCGGGCGCGCGGCCGTGGCCCAGGAGCGCAAGGCCTGGGTCCGGCGGCGGCTCATGGAGCTCGGCGCGGAGCGGGCAAAGCGCTGGGGCTGGCCGAACGTGTACGTCTACACCAAGAGCCTCGGGGAGCAGCTCGTGGCCGCGTCGAGCGGCGTCGTGCGCACGATCGTGCGGCCCGCCATCATCGAGAGCGCGCTGAGCTTCCCCCACGCGGGCTGGAACGAGGGATTCACCACCACCGCGCCCCTCATACAGTTCGCGATACGCGGCCACAGCCACTTCCCCGGACGCGCGGACGTCATCCTCGACCTCGTGCCCGTGGACGCGGTCGCGTCCGCGCTGGCCGCCGTCACCGCGCAGGCCTGCGTGGAGGAGCCGCCGCTCGTCTATCAGCTCTCCACGAGCGACCGCAATCCCCTTCGGCTCGACCGCGCGGCCGGCCTGATGGAGCTGTATCGCCGCCGCCGGTCGCGGCGCGCGGGCGCCAGCGCGGCCGAGAAGCTGGTGGGACGCCTCCAGATTCGCACCGTCGATCCCGACCTGTTCGAGCAGGCGGTGCCCGCGGTCCGGGCCGCGGCCAAAGGCGCGGCGCGGGTACTGGAGCGCGTCGAGGCGGCTCCGCTCGGCATCTCCGGCTGGGTGCGACGGACCCAGGCCGCCCTCGCCGGCTGGCAGGACGACCTGCGGATCGCCGAGGACCAGATGCGGACGTTCCGCCCGTACATGGCGGACAAGCGTTACGTGTTCCGGACCGACAACGTGCGCGCGCTCTTCCGCCGCCTCGCCCCCTCCGACCGGGACCGCATCGACTGGGATCCCGCCGCGATCGACTGGGCGGACTACTGGGTGAACGTGCATTGCCCCGGCCTCGAGCGCTGGGTGCTGGCCAAGCTGGAGCGGTCCGAGCGCGCGCCCGCGCGCCGGCCCGCCCACCGCACCGTGGTCGAGCTGTTCGACGGCGCCGCGCGCGCACATTCCTCCCGCGTCGCGATGGCGGTGCGCCGCGGCGGGGCCGAGGAACGTTACACGTATGCCGAGCTGCGGGAATGCGCGCTGCGGGCGGCGGTGTTCCTGGGCCGCCGAGGAGTGGCGCGCGGAGACAATGTCGCGCTGCTCGCCGGGAACTCCCCGGAATGGGGAATGGCGTACTTCGGCGTCCTGCGCGTGGGCGCCGCCTGCGTGCCCATCGCGTCCGATGCCACCCCCAGGGAGGCGGTGAGCCTTCTGACCCGCAGCGACGCGAAGGTGCTGCTGCTGGGCGAGGCCCAGGCCGGCCGGAGGCGGGACCTCGAGCAGCGGGTCCGCGAGCAGGGACTGTCCGTGGCCATCGTGAGCCTGGACGAGCTGTTCGCGCCCTCCGGCCGGGACGATGAGCGCGAGGGGACCTCTGGCCTTCCCCCCGCCCCCGCGCCCGACGACACGGCTTCGATCCTTTTCACCTCCGGTACGACCGGTGCTCCTCGGGGGGTGGTGCTCTCGCATCGCAACCTGGCGAGCCAGGTGGGACAGTTGCTCGCCGTCTACGACCTGGACCACCGCGACGGCATGCTCAGCCTCCTGCCCCTGCACCATTCCTTCGAGCTCTCGGCCGGGCTGCTCGTGCCCCTGAGCCGCGGCGCGCGGATCACGTACCTCTCCGAGCTGACCGGCGACGCGATCACGTCCGCGCTGCGGTCGGGACGCGTCACCTGCATGGTCGGCGTGCCCGCGGTGTGGGACCTCGTGCGCCGCCGCCTGCTCGGGCGGCTGCGCGAGCGCTCGCCGCGCCTGGGTGACTTCGCCTCCCGCTTGATCGCCCTCAATCGCCGGTTGCGCGACGAGACGCCCCTCAACCTCGGGCCCCTGCTCTTCGCCCCCGTCCATCTGGCCCTCGGGGGGCGGATCCGGTACCTGATCAGTGGCGGGGCCGCCCTTTCCCGCGAGTCGCTCGAGACCTTCCGCGGGCTGGGCTTCGAGCTCCTCGAGGGCTATGGCCTCACGGAGGCCGCTCCCGTGCTGACCGTGAACCGGCCCGGCGATCGGCCGGCCCCCGGCGTGGTGGGCGCGCCGTTGCCCGGTGTCGAGCTCAGGATCGATGGCCCCGACGCGTCGGGCGTCGGCGAGATCCTGGCGCGTGGTCCGGCCGTCATGGCCGGTTACTACAACGACGCCAAAGCCACGGGCGAGGCGCTCGACGGAGGCTGGCTGCGCACCGGCGATCTCGGGCGCCTGGACGGCACGGGTCGCCTCCAGATCGCGGGACGGCTCAAGGACGTCGTGGTCGGGCCCGACGGCGAGAACGTCCATCCCGAGGAGCTGGAGCGTCTCTACGCCGCGCCCGCGCTGATCCAGGAGCTGTGCGTCGTGGGACTTCCGGATCCGGACGGCGCCGAACGCGTCGCCTGCCTCGCCGTGCCCAACGTCCAGGCCGGGCCCGGCCGGACGGCGACCGAGTGGCGCGAGCACATCGAGACCCACGTCCGTCGCACCGCCGCCGGCCTCCCCGCCCACAAGCGCATCCGCGTCCTCCACGTGCAGGAGGGCGAGCTGCCACGGACGGCGACGCGAAAGGTCCAGCGGCGCGAGGTGGCCACGCTCCTGGCCGCGCTGGAGGCGGATCGTGCGCCGCGCGCGACGGCGGAGGTTGTCCCGTCCGACGTCGAGTGGCTCGAGCGGATCGTCGCTCCGCTGGTCGGATGCCGGCCGCGCGACCTGCGCCCCGGCGCCTCGCTGGATCAGCTCGGATTGGACAGCCTGGGCTATGCCGAGCTCGTGGCCGCGCTCGAGGCGGCGGGTTACGAGCCGCCGCCGGTGGAGAGGCTGGCCTCGCTTCGCGACCTCGGCGAGCTGGCCGCGAGCCTGGCGCCCGGCGGGAAGGCGGCGACGGGGCCGGCCGCGCCGGTGCGACACGCCGACCACGAGATCGCCGTCCCTCCTCTCCTCGCCGCCCTGGGCCGGCGCGGCTACCGGATGGCGGAGCGCCTACTCTACGGCGGGGTGCTGCAGGCGCACGTGCGAGGGCGGATGCACGTCCCGCGCGAGGGTCCGTTCCTCGTCGCCGCCAACCACCTGTCGCACCTCGACGCCGGACTGGTCCGCCTGGCCCTCGGCGCCAGCGGAGACCGCCTGTTCGTGCTCGCCGCCGCCGACTATTTCTTCGACACCGCTCTCAAGCGCGCGTTCTTCTCGAGCTTCGCCGGCCTGCTGCCGCTCGAGCGCGGCGCGACCACCGCGGACTCGCTCCGGCGAGCGGTGGAGACGCTCGAGAAGGGCTTCAGCGTCCTCGTCTTCCCGGAGGGCACGCGCTCCCGCAGCGGCGCCCTGCAGGAGTTCCATCGCGGCGTGGGCCACCTCGCCCTGCGCGC
>WNFN01239241.1_pt1 | contig 13212 bp, 10 predicted proteins | sample 5400161 | NCBI WGS metagenome assembly WNFN01 (sample SAMN13153353, study PRJNA577476) | soil metagenome | isolation source: 80 cm saprolite on Douglas fir-dominated hillslope | place: USA:California | collected 2013-09-17
CCCGCCAGTGCGTAGCCCTGCTGGAGTAGCGCCGCGCCCGTCAGCGGATCGCCGGCGTCAGCCGCCGTCAGTGGATTGCCAACGAATGTATAGCCATGGCTATAAAGGAGGAGTGTCCCATTCCAGTTGGCGGGAACCTGAATCAGCCCATTAGCCCCGTCCAGCACAGGTTTGAGCGTATTGGTAGCGCCAGGGGTAACACAACTGCTGGCCGCCCGCGTGGCAGTGCTGCGAGCAAAAGCTGTGTCCGTGGTAGTAAATATCAATGCACTGCACAGTACGACAAAGACAGAGAAGAGCAACAAACGACGCTTGATAAACATAGGACCTCGCTTCCTTGACAAGGAATTGTAATAGATACAACGCTGTAATCACAGAAGAGGCGGACAAGGCGGGAGGCAATGCTCGCCATAGCTTTATAGTGCTCTGTCAAGCTTCAATTGACGGATTTTGCAAAGCCTGACATGGCTTGAAAGGCCGCTGTATGGCTGTTGGTTATTCGTCAAACGAAGCTTGACAGAGCAATAGACGCCAAGTTAAGAAAAACAAAGCAGCGGCAATGAGAGAGCAAGGCGATGGCAAGCATCGCCTTGCTCTCTCATTGGGCTGAGAATGCAGCCTCTTTGATAAGAACCTGGCAAAAAGAAAGGGTAGCAGCCTCAAGACTACCTTTTCCAGAATTATCTCATCAACGATTTAATGTGGGGTCTTTGGTATTTTTAAAATGCCTAATGGTAGCAGCTGCATGCGGTGTACCGCAGATAGCCGCTACCACAAGGAAGATGTCCATGAACATTGGTGAGTTGGCATTGAAAACGAGCGTTGCTATTGTGCCAGCAATGGCCATTCCAATCAACAGCATCGAAAAGAAAGCTGACTGAGGAAAATCATACAGCATTCCCCTAAGCCCTTTGAGCCTGTGTATAACCTGTCTGTTCGATGATGCTTGCTTTCGCTCGTTTTCATTTGTCTCAGGGAGAGGATTGTTCAAACTTATTTTCTGACTTCGCATGACTGTGGCGGGATTAAAACCTGGGTGTGATAAATGACGTTTTTTGGGCGGTCGATATTTGTTTTCCACTAAACGTTTCTCCTTTGTAAGTCAGGATTACAACACGATATCTTCTTCTTTCTTAGAAAAATTGAATTTTCCATAACATCGAAGATGATGATAATATTATACTCAAGGACACGATATTTGACAATGGGCATTTACAAATCTATCAATTTATTTTATGTAAAGTTCGCTTTTCTGATATTCAAGAGGACTTTCGTTGACCAATTCTATGTGCTAAAATACAACTGTGATGACTTGTGGTGGTGTATTCGTTGGAAATTGAAACTTGTTTTGTGAATTCGCCACACGATGGCGCGAGCCCTTCCCGTTTGGGTTTGGTGGCAAAATCACCCCAATTTTCTTGAATTATGAAACAAGAAAATCAGGGGTGATCTTTTGGTTTTAAAAAACGCGCATCGGCTTGCTCACGCTATGGCACAACCTCATAGCATACCGCTCGTATTCTCATTGAGAAAAGAATATCGAGATAAGGAGCCAGTAGTATATGAGCCAGCCATCCGATGGTACTAAACCCGCGCCACTACCTGTGCTGAGCAGCGCTTTTTTGAGCCACTGCGCAGGGAGTTGATCGAGCAGGCTCACGGCGTTGTCCTGGAGATTGGCGCGGGCAATGGGCTCAACTTTGCTCTCTATGACCCACAGAAGGTAACGCGGGTCGAAGCGATCGAGCCGGATTGCACGATGCTGGACTATGCGCGTGGCCGTACAGGGCTGGCGCGCGTGCCTTTGACATTAACGCGGGCCATTGCCGAGGAGTTGCCCTTTGCTGATGGCACCTTTGACTGCGTGGTCGCTACGCTGGTGTTCTGCTCCGTCAGCGATCCCGCGCACGGCTTGCGCGAAATACAGCGCGTGCTCAAACCCGGCGGAACACTCTTGTTGCTTGAACATGTGCGTTCCGAGAGTCGCTTTACCGCCGGCTTGCAAGATCTCATCGTCCCTCTGACCACGCGCATCGCCGGCAACTGCCACTGGAATCGAGACACCGGCCAGGCCGTGCATGAAACAGGGTTCCAGGTGCGCCAGGAACGCCGTGTAAAGAACTGGCTTCTGCCGATGCTCCTTCTTCATGCCACACGTCTAGAGTAGATTACACGCTGGTTTGAGATGGGAAAAGAAAAAATTGCCAATTTTTTCTTTTCCCATCTCAAACCAGCGTGTAATTACTAATCTGAGCAATTTTCCGCTGACTTCTCATAAGTGAAACAAATCACTTCATTTTTCTCTCCTATCTATACTCCCTTTCAATTAAGAGAAAGAGGAGCGAGATGGTCCCGGTCTTATGACTGAAAAGAACGGTAAAAACCATTGCTGGCTACCAGACACTACTGCTGGTGGCTGAATTGAAAGACGTTCTTTTTAAATGACCGTTTTTGATAAGGATACATATGCAGAAACATAACCCTGGCGTCGTTCCAGCCCTGCTTACCGAGGGAAATAGCAACCCTCAACTTGTTATAGCGTCTACGTCGAACCCTGTTCCTGCTTCAATGAAGCGGGCGAATGACTATGTAGAGTTGAAAAAGCTTATTAAACAGCACAAATTGCTAGATAAACAGCCTGTCTACTATACATATAAAATCATTTCGATATTGGGCATGCTGGCTCTCAGTGTGACGCTTCTCTTCACTGTCCACAATTTCTGGTTCCAGATGGCTAACGCGGTTTTGCTGGCGGTGGCTTCCGCTCAGCTCGGTTTTCTGGGACACGACGGCGGTCATCGCCAGATTTTCCACTCAACGCGCAAAAATGAGATCCTTACACTGATTACAGGCAATCTGCTTATCGGCATGAGCAATGACTGGTGGCTCGATAAACATAACGCACACCACGCACATCCCAATGAAACGGATATGGACCCCGATATAGATATTGGCGTTCTGGCCTTTACGGATGAAGATGTACACGGCAAAAAAGGCGTGATGCGCTTGCTGGTTAAGTACCAGAAGTACTTTTTCTTCCCCCTGCTGGCTCTGCTGGGCGTCGATCTCCAACAACGCAGCGCGCGCTACATGCTGACCCACAAAGGGGAGAAATATCGCACACTTGAAATGGTGTTGCTGGTCGCTCATCATCTCCTCTACTTTGGTATGTTGCTCTACTGCCTGAACCCCTGGCAAGCGGTGATCTTTCTGGTGATCCATCAGGCGTTGTTTGGGGTATTCCTGGGTGCGGCCTTTGCTCCGAACCACAAGGGTATGCCCATCTTAGAGAAAGGCAGCCCCCTCGACTTCGTGCGCCGCCAGGTTCTGACCTCGCGCAATGTGAGCGGCGGTTTCATGAATGATTTCTGGTATGGCGGATTAAACTATCAGGTCGAGCATCATCTCTTCCCCAATATGCCCCGCAATAACCTGGGCCAGGCACAGAAAATTGTCAGGGCCTTTTGCCAGGAGCATGATATCGCTTACTATGAAACCAGCCCTGTCCAATCCTTCCGCGAGATTCTGCACTTCCTGCACGAGGTTAGCGCGCCGCTGCGCGAGAAGAAAGTCAGTGTGCGCAAGACGGGCCTGAGGCGCATCCGCATCCTGCTCGGCAAGCTGATCTAAGCATAATTCACTCCGAAAAAGGAGAATGAAAAGGGCTTTTCAAGCGCCAGACTCATTCTGCTCTTTTTACTTTCTGGTGGATATGATATGATGGGTTTTATGGAAAGAAAGAAATGCTGGCAACCGCCGGCGATGCTGGTTCTGGCCAGGGATGAGGTGCATCTCTGGCTAGTTTCTCTGGAGCAGGCGCCGGAATGCGTGAGCCAGTTCTGGGCGACACTGGCTCCTGATGAACAGGCACGAGCGGCGCGCTTTGTCTTTGAGAAGGATCGACGCAAGTTCACGGTGGCACGCGGTGTTTTGCGCGCGCTGCTGGGACACTATCTCCAGGCGCCCGCCGCGACACTGCGCTTTACTTATAACGCCTATGGCAAGCCCGCGCTGGAATGGCCCGCGTCGCAGCCCGCGCTCTGCTTTAATCTCTCTCATTCCCACGAGATGGCGCTTTACGCCTTTACCTATGAACGCGCGCTTGGCGTGGATATTGAATATATGCGCGCGCTGGTCCTTGAGGATTATCTGCTCATCGCGCGCAGCCATTTCTCCGCAGACGAGTACGTCACCCTCAGCGCGCTGCCCGAAGAGCTGCGCCAGCAGGCTTTCTTCAATTGCTGGACGCGCAAAGAGGCCTATATCAAGACGCGCGGCAAAGGCATTTCGATCCCACTCGATACCTTCACGGTCTCGCTGGCTCCCGGTGAGCCTGCCGCCCTGCTGGCCAGCCGCGAGGCTCCCCACACCGTGGCCGCCTGGTCGCTCTCGCTCCCTACAGTTCCCCCGGATTATGCTGCCGCGTTGATGGTGGAAGGCCACACATGGCGCGCCTGTTCCTGGCAATGGGGCGCGGCATCAGAGTAGTTCAGGGAGCTGCCTCAGAAGACGCAACAAAAGGGCGGGCTGCGGCCCGCCCTTTTGTTGCGTCTTCTGAGGCAGCTCCCTGAACTACTCTGGAAAACCCTTGACAGAAACCGGTTTCAAGGTTATAGTTTGTCTATGAAACCGGTTGCAAGATGCTGCGAGTCAAGAGGAACCTCCCTGTTTATGCATAAACAGAGATATTTTGTTGACCGGTTGTCTTGTTGTCCTGCTTAACTTAGGGAAAAGGAGCATCTCAACGATGGAAAACAAAGAAGTTCAGACCCATCAGCGACACAGATGGTTCGCTCTGCGCATTACGACACTGGCTGTCTTAGGATGCGCGCTGATACTTGCCGCGACCTTCGGCTTTCTCTCATCAGGCGGTGTCCTCAAAGCCCACGCTGCCTCGTGGAACGAGATTTGGAATGATGAATTCAGTGGCACGGCCAATACGGGCGTCAATACCTCGAACTGGCTCTATGACACTGGCACCGGCTACGGCTGTTCAGGTTGTCCCGGCAACTGGGGAACGGGCGAAGTGGAAACGATGACGAACAGCACCTCAAATGTTTCCCAGGATGGCAGCGGCCACCTGGTAATCAAGGCCATCAACAGCGGCGGCACCTGGACCTCCGGGCGCATCGAAACGCAGAACACCAGTTTCGCGGCCCCGGCTGGCGGTGAACTGGCTGTCGAGGCGTCCATCCAGCAGCCCAATGTCTCCGGCGCGGCTGCGGCGGGCTACTGGCCGGCGTTCTGGATGCTCGGCTCGGCCTTCCGTGGCAATTATCTCAACTGGCCTGGCATTGGCGAAGTGGATATCATGGAAGATATCAACGGGCTAAGTTCTGAGTTCGCCACCTTGCATTGCGGCACCGATCCCGGCGGTCCCTGTAACGAGACGACCGGCCTCGGCAGCGGGCAGCACGCCTGCTCGGGCTGTCAGACCGCGTACCACACGTACCGCGTTGAAATTGACCGCAGCGTTTCGCCAGAGCAGATCCGCTGGTACCTCGACGGCAGCAACTTCTTCACACTCAGCGCCAGCCAGTTAGACGCCACCACCTGGGCGAATGCGGTCGATCATTCCTTCTTCATCATTCTGAACCTGGCCATGGGCGGAGCTTTCCCGGCAGCCTTCGGCGGCGGCCCCACCTCCTCCACACAGTCTGGCGCCAGCATGAACGTTGACTATGTGCGCGTCTACACCGCCAACGGCAGCGCGACGCCCACCGCGACCACTGGCACTACGCCGACTCCGACGCCCACCACCAGCGGCAGCGGCTTCACCGAGGGCGTTACTAGCGTCAGCGGCAGCCAGGCGCAATTCTGGTTCCAACCGAGCGGCTGGACCGCTGGCTATGTGATCCTGCATTACACTGTTTCCGGTCAGACCCAGCAGAACGTCAACATGACCTACAACAGCAGCGCCGGCCAGTGGCAATACACCGTGAGCGGCTTGAGTTCAGGCCAGACCATTGCTTACTCGTTTACCTATCAGCAAAATGGAGTCCAACACGACAGCGGTTCGTACACCTATACCGTAGGGAGTTCACCAACACCAACTCCGACGCCCACCACCAGCACCTGTACAGCCACGTTCAACCAGGGAGTAAACAGCACCAGTAGCAACCAGGCGCAATTCTGGTTCCAACCTTGTGGCTGGACCGCTGGTTATGTCATCGTCCATTACACCATCCCTGGCCAGACTCAACAGAACATCAGCACGACCTACAACAGCAGCGCCGGCCAGTGGCAATACACTGCCGGCGGCACGAGTTCAGGCCAGACCATTACCTACTCGTTTACGTACCAGAAAAGTGGCCTCCAGTACGACACTGGTACATACACCTGGACACATCCCTAGCTTGTTTGAAAAAGGAGGCAAGCGGAAGCATTGAAAGAGTGAGCGAGCCATTGGGGCCGGCTCCGCCGGCCCCAATGGCTCGCTCACTCTTTCAATGCTTCCGCTTGCCTCCTTTTTCGGGGTGAAATCACGCCACGGGCTTCTTCCCATTGACTGTCAGGAGAGAAACGGTGCCGCGATACGTAGCGGCTGCACTCTCGATAAGAAACTGAGCATATGTGGCCTGAAATTCTTCCGCAGTTGTCAGTCCCAATGATCCTGGCGCACACCCGCATAGAATTCGCTTCCCATGGAGTAATCCAGGGTATAAGACCGCTGAATAATCTCCTGGCAGCCTGCCTCCGCGAGCAAAGGTGCCAGTGACTCTGTCGTACCAAGGGATTCTTCTGTCGGGGCCAGGCCATATCCGCCCCTGCGTGCCGCTTCCAGGAGCCAGGCGCCTAAACGCTCGCCAGCCGCGCTGTTGCCTCGCCCCACATTGTTGCATTCCGTCAGGCGAATGGTCCCTCCTGCTTTCGCCAGGCGCACACATTCTTTGACAAAAGCGGGCCAGCGTTCACGCCGCTGCACCACTCCCAGAAAACGAGCATTGACCAGGTCAAAGCTCTCATCAGGAAAAGCGACGGGTTCCAAAACTGAACCGACAAGAAAATGAGCATTGCCCAGGTTCATTTCCTGCGCTTTGGCCTGCGCGTAGGTAATCATCAACTGGCTGATATCAATTCCGAAAACCTCAACTGGAGTATATACCTTTGCAACTTCCCTGACCCACTCTCCAGGCCCGCAGGCCAGATCCACCACGCGCAAGCTTCCCTCGGGAAGGCGATTCTCCATTTCGGGCAGGATGCCTCCCATGCCCCTGGTCAAAAGGCTCCCCTGGATTTCCAGGCGCGCCATCTCAGCTGCGTTCTCCGGGTCCAGAAGATAGGTGTTTTGACGGCTGCCGGGAGTGGGCGGTGGTGTTTGCATAGAGTTCCTTCCTTCTCTGCTTCATGCGCTTTCGCTCTGGTCAGAGCCAACTCTTTTCCCCTGACTGTCGTGTGGAGTAAACTTTTTATCAAATCTCCTGGGAAAAAAGATAATAATGTTTCATCTGACCATTACTATTAGTATAGCATAGAGTGGTCAGAAGAGCCTTGTGTTATGATACTAACAAATAAGTATCGCACCAACCAAAGGAAGACGTTGCCATGGATCTCAGGGATAATCAGACTCGATCGGCCTACATGTCGCACTATTTCAATATGACACAAACCTTAGCCCAGGCCGTTCATGCCTCCTCTGATCCCTTTCAGATTGGCGATAGAGCGATGCACCTCCTGCGCGAGACGTTTCCCGCTCGCATCCTTCTGCTCGCTCAAGCTGACGCAGCCCGGCAAGGTCTTGCTATTCTTGCACAGGTGGGAACGCCCGCAGGATTCCCTGCGCTCTCACCTGGCGTCCTGTTGCCCTATACGTCCTATCCCCTCCTGTTCAGGGCCTCTCACGAACGCGACCCCATCCTTCTCGCCGATCTGCATCATCCTGATACAGATGACCAGGTCAGCCTGGTTATGCCGTTCGTTGACCAGCAAACACGGGGATGCCTCTGTCTCCCCTTGTGGTGCGGCGAAACGTTTGAAGGACTGCTCATAGTCGGGTTGGCGTCACCACTGCTTCTTGAGGGGTTTGAGCCGCTTGTCTTCCTGAACTGCGGGCTTCACCTGGCCTCTGCCCTCTCCCACGCGCGTCTCCAGAAGAGAATCCTCGATGGCAGACACTATATCCAGGAAACCCTGGATCAAATGCCAGAGGGGGTGATTATCGCTGAGGCAGCTTCAGGACATATTCGTTACGCGAATTCGATGGCTGCTCAGCTTCTGGGAACGACACTGGCTGACCTGGTGAACGCTCCTCTGCACCTGCCAGCGCAGGCTTTCCAGCAGGCCGCAGAGCATCAGTATCCTCGCTCATTCTGGACGTTCGCAGTCATTCGCGCCCTGGCTGGCGAGACACTCCATCAAATGGAAACCGTCGTGCTGCGCCCGGATGGAACGCAAATATCCGTGCGCTGCTCCGCAGCCCCTCTCCAGGCAGGACCAGGAGCGTTCGCCGGAGCCATTCTGATTCTCCAGGACATGACCCTGCAAAAGCATTTAGAGCACCACCAGAACGCCTTTCTGGCTCTCGCCAGCCATGAGCTACGCACCCCACTGACGGCGGTGTTGGGATACGCCGACATCATGGCAAAAATGCTTGCCAATTTCGAGGTGCAGCAACCTGACCCGGTAGAGTTACGGACTGTCGCAGGCCATATTGTCCATGAGGCAGAGCATATGGCTTTCTTGATCGACGAGATGCTTGACCTCTCCTCCCTGGATCAGGATCAATTGACACTTCATATGGGAGAATATGACCTGAGAGAGATTCTCACGCGCGTGGTAGAAGTTCAGCAACAGGCCACCCATAAACATCAGTTACGGCTGACTTTCGATGAACAAACCAGAGCACATGGCTGTATAACAGCAGTCGATCACGCGCGTTTGTTACAAACTTTTAGCAATCTGGTGACAAATGCCATCAAATATAGCCCGCAGGGAGGAGAAATTGAAATTGGCCTGCGCCAGGAAGGCCTTCCTCCCAATCGCGTCTGCATCTGGGTAAGCGATCATGGTCTGGGAATTGCCCCGCAAGACCTCCCGCACCTGTTCCAGCGCTTCTATCGCTCCCGGAAACCAGATCGAGCAATCAGCGGCCTTGGAGTCGGCCTTTACCTGGTCAAACAAATCATCGAGCGCCACAGTGGCCACGTCTGGGTGGAAAGTACTGAAGGGCAAGGAGCAACCTTTTTCACCATTCTTCCCCTGGTTTAACGCCTCCAGGGCTGTTTAAGAGGGGGCAAAATTCCTGCGTATCTGAGCGTGGCGGGCAGCGCCCGCCACGCTCAGATACGCAGGACAGATGAGAGGTTAGAATTAACGCAGAGAGAGGAGGCAGTAAGAGCATGATCCGCGTAGCAATGATCAGTTTCTGGCATGTACATGCACGTGATTACGCCAGACAGGCGACAGAGCATCCCGAGACGGAGATCGTCGCAGTCTGGGATGAGCTGGCGGAGCGTGGCCGGGTAGAGGCGGAAAAGCTGGGCGCGCGTTTCTATCCGAGTCTGGATGAGTTGCTGGCTCAGCCTGCTATCGATGGCGTGATTATTGATACTCCCACCAGCATGCATCCAGAGGTCATCAGTGCAGCCGCCGGGGCTGACAAGCATATTTTCACGGAAAAAGTGCTGGCGTTAACGCTGCGTGAGGGCCAGCAGATCCTGGATGCAGTAGAGAAGGCCGGGGTCGTCCTGACGGTCTCCCTGCCCTGGCTCAACGCTGGTTCCACCCTGGCTATTCAAGATATCCTGGCCCGTGCCTGGCTAGGCGAGCTAACGCTGGTGAGAACACGTCTCTCCCATGGTGGCGCGCTCGGTCAGGGCCGGCTCCCAGCTCATTTCTATGATCCTGTGCAGTGCGGTGGCGGTGCCCTAATCGACTTAGGATGTCATCCGATGTACCTGGCTCGGCTCTTTTTGGGACTTCCCGAGAGCGTCAGCGCCAACTATGGCTACCTCACCGGGCGCGCAGTCGAGGATAACGCCGTGGCGGTTTTGCGCTATCCCCAGGGCGCGCTGGGCGTGGTGGAAGCCGGTTTTGTCAATCGTTTCTCACCTTTCACCATCGAGATCCACGGAACAGAAGGCTCGCTCTTCTATGGAACACCAGAGAACACCCTGCGTGTGCGCAGCGCAATACCTGGAGCCGCCGGGAACTCGCAATGGGAAGCACTGCCGCTGTCATCAGACCGTCCCTCTGCCTTTCAGCAATGGGTCACACATATCCAGCAGGGCACCACAGCTAGCGAGAATATCCGGCTCGCGCTCGATTTAACCACGCTCATGGAAGCGGCTAATCTCTCCGCGCAAAAGAGTCAACCAGTGCAACTTGACACATTAGCGCGTTGAGGCTGAAAGCAAACTCAGCCATTGAGCCACAGCGGAGGCGCTGCTCCAATACCTTTCAAATAAGTTTTTTGCCTGGGGGAGTGGACCCGGGGATGACGAGAGTGTAGCCCTGGAGCAGCGCCTCCAGGGAGGTCCTGCAAGCCCGGCTCTCCCTGGAGGCGCTGCTCCAGGGCTACACTCCCGTCATCCCCCCGGGTCCTCCCCGAGACGAGGAGCAAGAAGGGCTTCCCAAGCGTTTTCAAAATCCGGGATGACTCATTTGAGCTTATTTGAAAGGTATTGGAGGCGCTGCTCCGCTGTGGCTCAGTTCGCAAAAATATGAACCGCACCCGTTGCTCGGCATTACACCCTTGTTCCTGGCGGTATTGTGCATTATAATGCTGGAAAGGCAGGGATATCTCGCCTCTTTGTGCAAAAAGAGGCACTCTGCCTGTTCCAAAAAGGTAGAAAACATATATGATCGACTATGATGTATTTATAGATCCAACTGCCTGGGTTTCAGAAGAGGCCAGTGTAGGTCAGGGCACGCGGATCTGGCAACAGGTCCAGGTGCGTGAGCACGCGGTGATTGGCGAACAATGCGTCCTTGGTAAAGGTGTCTACATAGACGCACAGGTGCATATTGGATCGCGTGTCAAGATTCAGAATTATGCCTCTGTTTTTGAGGGCGTCACCCTGGAGGATGGTGTGTTTGTTGGCCCGCATGTGTGCTTCACGAATGATCTTTTCCCGCGCGCAATTGCTCTGGACGGCAGGCTCAAAAGCGCGGAAGATTGGACAATTACGCCAACACTGGTGAAGTATGGGGCTTCGCTTGGGGCCGGCGCGGTGATTCGCTGCGGTATTACCATTGGCGAATTTGCCCTGGTGGGAGCAGGGGCAGTGGTAACGCGCGATGTGCCAGCTCACGCCCTGGTACTGGGCAATCCCGCGCATCAGCGAGGCTATGTCTGTCGCTGCGCCCGTCCACTGAGCAATGTGCGTGTCGAGCCAGGTCTGTGCGTGGGGATATGCCCCGTCTGTGGTCGGGTTGAAGTCAAGCAGGTGTGATTATGAGACCCATTCAGGTTCTGGCAGCGCTTGTTGTTTTCGCGCAAGTGCAAAAACAAGAACCAGGGCTACATTGCCCCTATTCTCAACAGTTAACGGTCAGGCTAGTTCCTGCCACCTGCTGCTTTGCTGCTGCTCCTACCAGTTTATCTATAGCTTCTGAATAATTCCAAAAATGGGAGATGACTTTAAAAAGCTGCGAGTTTGATGTATACTGATAGAAGCAGTGTACAAAATAGTATAAAAAGTTCAATGAGGAGAGAGTAGAGGGAACATATGTCTGAAGACAGTGGTGCATTTCCCAAGGAGGGGGAGAGCGCCCCGGGAGGTTGGTGAAGTGCAAGGTAAGCCCCGTCGGCTTTCTTTCCCCCCAGAAACGCCGGAGGTTCGTTTTATCAGAAGTACAATATTGTATGAGAGAAAATGATGAAAGATGACACCTATTTTTGCATTTGCTCATCGTTCTTCATGTGAGATGTTTGGGTGGTTATTGGCCGAGTGGGATGTTCGTTGAAAAGGACGGGATCTCTCTTTCACTGTTTGCTTCTGAGAAGAGGATCAGTGGATTGACATACTCACGACCAGAAGCGCAGATTTGTGCGGACCGGCTGTGTTTTTGCACCAACATCCTTTGCTTTATCCCGCGCTACTCAAACGACCACAAGAACGTCTGTGTCAGGTTATTTGGATATCATTACCTGCTCATGCAGCGATACTGGTGAATATGTTATTAAACACATTTACTTGAAAAATGTGTTAGTATGGTTATACTATCTACCGTGAGTTTCGCAAACAACGCCGTTTTCATCAATGCGGCCAGGGGGGATGTTATGAAACTACTAATTGTAGATACGGATCGTGATCTAGTTGAAATGTTGACAGGCTGGCTCAAAACACTCGGGCACGAGGTCTACCGTTCATACACAGGTGAACACGCCTATCAGATGTGGGAGCAACAAGAACCGGATCTTGTTGTCATCGACCCCAATCTGCGAGGTATGGATGGATTAACACTCTGTCAAGAGATGCGTGCGAAGCATGATGCTCTGATTCTGGTCATGATGGATAGCAATGATGTACAAGATGAGATTCGTTGCTTGAAGTCTGGTGCAGATGATTTCCTGCGCAAACCCTTCTTACCATCTCAATTTCTTGCCCGTATGGAAGCGCTGAGCAGGCGTGGACGCGCAAGCCTGACACAGCGCCCCTCTTCAGTTTTAACAATTGGGACGCTGCGCATCGATTACCTTCAAAACAAAGCGATTATCAACGACAAAACGGTACGCCTGACCCCAACGGAAAGTAAGTTGCTCCATATGTTGGCGACCAACGCAAACAATGTGTGTACTACCAATCAGATTGTCGCGCATCTCTGGGGGTTTGGCAATGAGGGAGACTCCGGTCTGATCAAAGCCCATATCCGTCATCTCCGTCAGAAAATTGAAGAGGACCCCAGTAATCCCATCTATATTTTGACTGTGCCAAGCGTCGGTTATCTTTTGACGCGCTATCCTGAACGCAAGGAGTCCTATGTTGACCTCTATAGAAGAAAGGGCTAACGCCCGTTTTCAGGCTTAATTGCCTTCTGATTGAGAAACGGCAACGGTAGAGAGGCGCGGAACAGTTGCCTCCTCGTCCTCTAGCGCCAGATCTGGAATTGGCGTCATGGGGAGAGCAAGCGCAAGCAAGGCGTCTGTGCCGACGCGCTGTTTTTTGACACGGGGGCTTCTTGGTAAGGTTGCATCTGGATCGAATGCCTCCCCGTGGCCGTTGTTGTCTACGATCTCTAGCGCCAGATCTGGAATTGGCGTCATGGGGA